>Ga0315279_10002885_pt1 | contig 24870 bp, 20 predicted proteins | sample YL17G06_20_MG_FD_203694 | JGI IMG/M metagenome (GOLD analysis project Ga0315279, IMG submission 203694) | Sediment microbial communities from Yellowstone Lake, YNP, Wyoming, USA - YL17G06_20 | ecosystem: Environmental > Aquatic > Freshwater > Lake > Sediment | place: USA: Wyoming | collected...
GCACGCTCGATGGCGCCCGGGAGCGTTGAATGCCGGTATTCAAGAAGGTTCCGTGCGGCGGATGGGTTGGTGAACAGATAGAAAGGCAGGCAACAATCACATCTCAAGACCGATCTTCACAGTCCCAGCGCCTTCTCCCGCATCTTGACATATGCCTCGCCCAAAACAGCGGCGCCAACCGTTTCGAGGATTCCATGATGGTTCCGATGTCCAGTTCGCGCAGGCCCGTGTGGGTGAAGGCGAAGCCGGGATAGTTGCGGTTGGGGGTACCCGGCTGGGCAGGAACGGCATTGAGATAGGGATTGGAGGTTCCGATCGTGGCATCGACACCGAGTTCCGACATGCGGTCAAGGGCGATGATCATCCCCTTGTCCTGCGGGTCCTTGATCAGATGCGCGCCCATACTTGTAAGCTCTCTGGCGTTGACATGATTCGGCAGGGGGTAGTTTGACGGGGCGTGCATTTCCTGGCGGGATCGGCATGCACATGCAGTTTATGATCCGCTGGGCGCCTAGTTTGAAGCTGACGTTGGAGTTGGGCCGCTGTTGATACCTATGACTGCTTTGATCTTCTCAATTATAACTTACTTTCCGTCAATTCTAAAAGGCGATATTGCCAAATTATCAACTTCGTAACCCAATCAATATCAGTTGTTGTGACCAGCTATGCCCCTTTTTTCGATCGCGGAAAGAAGATTTAAAAATCGTTCACATTGTTCAAAAGAGGAAAATTCAAGAACCAGCGACCCATCCCCTTTGAAAAAGGAACCGCAGTTTTGAAGAATAGAATATTCCTCTTTGTCTAATACAATAGAACTGCGCGTCTTGCTTTCATTTTCCTTGACTGTCCACGACGAAACTGCAAGCGGCACTTGAAACAGAAAGTCGCAAGGCGAGGCGCCAGGCATGGCTTCCGCTATCAGATGAATTTGAAGGAATCCCCGGCTCATTTCAGCAAACGCCTTGCCATACATTGCAATTGTTTGCTTTTTCTTCCACTCATCAGAAACAATTGATGCAAACATGTCTGTTTTGCGAACAGCACTCTCCAATTGTGTCAAAGATTTTCCATCATGAATTGAAGGATTTGCCCGGAAATTGACCTCGTGGAAGATAAAGCCGGCAACGCAACTAAAAAAATCGCTTATTGACAATAAGGCGAGAAAAACCAAGATCGATCGAATGCTTCGATGACGCATGTATTCCTCCTATTTAACGCATTCCCTGTTATACGTTTCGATCATTGTGTCAAGACGTTTATTCCGGAATCCCTGAAGAGCCAGGCCAATGGGAAAAAGGGGGGAGAACAGAAAAGGATTTTTTATAACAGAAACGGCGCGATACTTTCCCCAATGTCTAAATGCCGCGGGGCATTTTTTAAGAAGATTTTCCGCTCCATCGTTGTCAAGTTCTGTTCCATTAAGGTAAAAAGAAGGAAAAACGGCGCCCCGGCGTTCTAAAAGACCCGAACCGTGTTCTTCAGGTTCAAAAGATTGGCCACTAGCATCAGTTGTTTCAGAGATGATTTGACCGTTTATTGTTTCCTTATTTTTTATCTCAGGCAGGATGGATGATGGTGTTGCGGATGAATTTGTCTGATTATTTCGTGCTGGTCCTGAGGAAACAGTTGTTATTGCAGGCGCGAACGCGGTGGCCCCGCTTTTCAAAGATGGCCCAACATCAGCTTTCAATTCTTTATTTACAGCGGACGATGTAGTTTCAAAGGTATCCCATGGCGCAGAAAAAAGAAACCGAGCCACATCACCATTTCGACCAGGGCATCGATCCCCCGACGAAATTGCCTCAGCGCTCTGCTTTAGAATCTTTTCCATTGCTTCAAATAGTACCTTCCTCGGCAAATTATTTCCTTGTATCGCCCAAGCGGAAACCGATCGTTGATTAAACACAATGGACTCACGAAAATCTCCTATCAAGCGCTTTCCTGCCGGGTCCACCAGATAAGCATGAATTTCTGTTGAAGCATATTCACTATTAATTGGCAAAGAATACACAATGGTCAGCGGAATTATCCCAACGAAAAAAGGCGGAATTGATAGAAAGCCGACTATTGCTGTCGCCAGCCCCGGATCCTCATAAGTGAACAATCCTTCTATCTTCAAAAAGAGTACCGCCTTTGCGCCTTTGCCAGCCGCATCTTTCAGAATTTGTTCCACCTCCTGAGGGTTGCCCGGTGCAGGAACAATGGGAGCATGCTCTTCTACAAAATTGCTGTTGACGGTATGGTCACGGACCGCTTCGCGCAACTGGCTGAAATCATCTTCACGTTCACTGCCGTAGCGAAGAGGCAGCTTGCTCTCCTTGCCACGGTGCCGGCCATCCATGAGCTCGGGTATAACCACCGGCGGTTTATCGCGGGAGGAACCGAAGAGTTCTACCGCTCGACTGCTATTGTATTTCAATGCGGCCCCGCAGCCTAAGAAAGAGAAACACGCCAATCCAATCATTATCTGCAAGATGAGTGCTTTGATTTTCTCCATTTTGAGCTCCTCTATTTTACCAACCGCAAAAACTGTGGGACGCTATCCTCGGGCAACGAAATCTATGGGAATTCCATTGACGCGTATGAAGCAAAGACACCAAGGATATGATAGGTCCACAGTTTCGCCATTATCTGTCAATTTAAAAGAAATCGTATTGGCGTAATCCGGCCATGAAACAAGCTGGACGATGCCCGAACCTTTCTTAACATCATTTTCAAAGTAGTCCCAGGTTCCATTTATGTAAAACACATACTTTAGGTCCGCCGCACCGTTGAAGCCTCCCCAGGTCATGGTCTCATAAACGCTTTGTTTTTGAAATAAACGAGATCACGGATACCGGCGAACCCGCGCCGATGATCGATGCGCTATGCATGCTTCTTGCGGAAAAAGGCAGTGATCCCTTTTCCAAAAGGCCTATCCGATTATGGTTTGCACCGATACCGCATCCAGCCCCGTCGCCCGAAGGTGCGCATTAGGGCTGTTTGCGGCCGTGCCTACCGCCAGCACCCGCATCCCTGCCGCAATGGCCGCCATCACACCCGCTTCCGCATCTTCCACCACCAGGCAATCCGAAGCAAACAGCGACAACATGCCCGCTGCCTTGAGGAAAATCTCGGGATCCGGTTTGCTCCGTGAAATGCAATTGCCATCCGCGACCGCGTCGAAACAATCGGCCATGTCGATATATTTCAGGATGGCGGGCGCATTTTTGCTGGAAGAACCGATCGCAACCTTGACACTCCGCGCCTTGAGTGCGGCGATGAGATCTCTGGCCCCCGGCAGGACATTGCCGGGAGTAAGGTCGGCCAGAAGTGAACGGTAGTATCCATTCTTCCGCTCCGCCAGATCCGCTTTTTGCGCCGCGCCGTATTCTCGTGTTGACCGTTCGAGAATGATATCGAGACTGGCAAGACGGCCCACGCCTCGCAGACGCTCGTTAATCGAGCGGTCGAAGTGAATTCCTTCATCATCGGCGAGCCGCTTCCAGGCACGATAGTGGAACTCATCCGTCGACACGATCACACCATCAAGGTCGAATATGACGCCTTTGATCATGGGCGCCTACCGCGCGCGCCTGTTTTTTGGCAGCGCGGCCGATATTTCGCCGGCAACCATGACTTCCTTGCCGTACAGCCGGACGGAAATATCCGGCCCGTCCATACGGGTAACCGATACTTTCTTTTTATCAACCAACACATGAAGCGACGAGCCCCGATAGACAATGCGGAAACCGTACGAATTCCACCGCCGTGGCATGGACGGGCTCAGCGAGAGCGCATCGCCGTCGGAGCGCATGCCGCCGTAGCCGTACACCACGTTCATCCAGGCCGCTGCCATGGAGGTCGTGTGCACGCCTTCGTGCGTGTTGCGATTGTAGTTGTCAAGATCGAGCCTGAACGCATGCTGCATATACGCCCGGGCCTTGTCGAACTTTCCAAGCTCTGCCGCGAGAATGGAGTGAATCGCGGGGGAAAGCGACGACTCGTGGCTGCATCGCGGCTCGTAATATTCGAAATTCGCGCGTTTGTTGGCGAGCGAGTAATCGTGGCTGAAGAAGAAGTGCAGCAGCAGGACGTCAGGCTGTTTGATCATGTCGTAGCGAAAAATTCGAACGTACGCCCAATGCTTGTAGAGCGGAAACTGCCGCGGCGGAATGGAGCGGACATCGATGCGCGGAAGATCGAAGTAGCCGTCGTGCTGCTCGTAGATGCCGGTTTTCATGTCGATGGGGACGCGCATGCGCCTGGCCTTGGTTTTCCAATCGGCAATTTCGGTCGAACGCAGGCGCACTTTCCTGAATGCCGCTGCGAGCTGCTTCGGGGCCGTCCGTCGCATTCGCTCAATAATGCTGAGCGTATACTCGAATGCCTTTTTCGCCATCACGTTGGTATAGCAGTTGTTGTGGACCATCATGTGAAATTCGTCGGCGCCCATGACTCCATAGAATCCGAACTCGCCGGTTCGCGGGCTCCATTGCCCCCGGCTGGCGTAATAGCGGCAGATCTGCAGAAGGACCTCAATCCCTTTTGTGTAAAGGAACTCCGTGTCGTTCGTAACCTTCAGGTAATGCCGGATGCCATAAGCGACCGCGGCGGACACGTGGATTTCCAGGTCCCCGTGCTGCCATGTGGAACATGCCTCTGATCCGTCAATTGTTCCCATGGGATATCGCGCGCCTTCGCAATCGAGCTGGCGCGCACGCTCGATGGCGCCCGGGAGCGTTGAATGCCGGTATTCAAGAAGGTTCCGTGCGGCGGATGGGTTGGTGAACAGATAGAAAGGCAGGCAGTATGTTTCGGTGTCCCACCAGGTCCATCCCCAGTACATTTCGCCGGTAAGGCCCTTGGCGCCGATATTCAGGCGCGGATCCACGCCATGATAGGCCTGGTGAAGATGAAATATCGAGAACCTTATGCCCTGCTGACTTTCGGGCGCTCCATCGATGGTAATATCGCCGTTGCGCCAGACATTCTCCCAGTAGGCGCGATGTTTCTGATATGCGGCATCGTACCCCTGGTCCAGCAGCATGCCGGCGCTCTTGATGCCGGCATCCCACGCCCGCCCGTCGGACTTCGCGGCATCGCGTTCGACCATGTTGACAACAGCTTTGTCAATTACGGCCGTAGCTCCGTCCTTTACCGACAGGACCAGACGTACCCCCGCCAGCTTTTCCGAAGAGATCGCCGAGCGCCGGCAGGGGACCGACGCGCTCGCGGAAAAAGACGAGAAGAGTCGCTGGCCGCTGGTTTGTGTGCGCGCCATGATCATTGCGCCGGCACGCGATTGCTTTTTGCGAACGGGTGTCCAGTAGTTTGTCTGAGTCAGGGTGTGGGGCCTGGAGAAATCCAACCCCAGATCCACCTCGACGGAACCGGAGAATCCCAGGGGAGTGATCCGGATGCGCAGGCATCCCAGATTCGCGCAATGCATACTCACGAATCGCTGAAATGTCAGACGGACTTTGCGTCCTCTGGTGGTTTCCCAGATGAGCGATCGAGTGAGCGTTCCATCGCGCATGTCAAGTACCCGCACGAAACCCGAGATCCGTGACTTGGCGCAGTCAAGTCTTTCTCCACCGATAGTGATTCCGGTATACAGCCAATCCACCGCATTGATCATGAAATGGGTGCGGTTGACCATTCCCCGAAATCCCTGTTCGACAGGTGTCGGCGCATACTCGTACACGCCGTTGAAATAGCTTCCTGCCAGCGTTTCGCCTGAGTACCCTTCCTCGAAATAGCCCCGCACGCCCATGTACTCGTTTCCGAGCGCGAAGAGAGATTCCGAGATTTCCGACCGGTCCGGATGGAATCCCTTTTTTACGATTCTCCACGGTTCTACCTCGAGATATTTATCCGCGGTTTTGGGCATGGGACCGTTTCCTTATGGCGCAGACCATGTTCATGCGCCTCTTATCGCTCAAACTCGACGACAAAAACCGGCATGTCGGCCGATACTTTGATCGTCCCATCGGATGGGACCTTGCCCGACGCAATCTGACGCATATGCCAATCGCGCATTATGTAGGCCATGCCTGCCATCATGGGGGCCGCAATCCGCGTTTCGACCCGGGCGACCAGCACCGGAAATTTGCCAAGGCTTTTCATTGCCCCGCTATTTTGCTGCCAGACGAATTCCGCGTGCAACTTGGAAGGCACCATTTCGAATCCGGTATTAAAGCTGGTGCTGACGGCGGAGAGAATCGCGCGGCGGCATTCCGCAAGCGGCTTGCCGTCGGTCGACACCAGATTTACCGAAGCATACCGTTCGTTTTCAAGCACCGGAAAGGGCATTCCCGCAGGGTTCTTTACTTTGAGCGAAGCAATGGTCACTCCGTTGCCAAAACGAACCGGTCCCCCGTATTGGGCGAAAAACCCGGTGTAGCCGGCAACGCCGGGGGCATCAAGGATCAGGTGCCCTTTGTGCCAATCGTATTCGATTTGATCGTTGGGTTTTATCGGATTAGGCTCATATTGACGAAGCCGGATTGAAGGGCCTTCTATTTTGTCATCTTCCCTGCCGGGATCGATCAGTATACGCATGCCGTAGCGATAGACCGTCGACAGGAAACGCAGAGGCGCCATGCCGTACGATCCTTCGTACTCAATACTATTTGGATCGTAGAGGCTTTTCCGGCCGAAGATAAACACCGTGGGTGAAGGGGCAGGGGCCAGATGACGGTTTTTGAATATCTCCGCCGCGGCCTTCATGGCCGACATCTGCACTTCATCATGCTGATAATGGTATCCCTGGGGGTGCGCGCCTTTCTCGGCAAAGGTATAATCGAGCGCCCTGTTGTAAGGGTCCTTTTCCTTTGCATTGGGAACAGGGCCGAAGTAGTGCCAGCACACAATGTCCCAATCCTGGATCGATCCCAGCGAGGCGATTTCAAGCGGATATTCCGCCCGGTATTTGGCCGGCTGCTCGATTTGCGTTTCGTAAATAAACTGCGGTTTGTCGACCGCGCGGTTTTCTTCGACCCAGGGAGTCCAGACCTGCCAGCACAATCGTGGTTGCTCTTCAAGTCCGCTATGCCATGGAAAACGCCGGTGATTCGGATCGGTTGAAAATGCGGTGATATAGGTATCGTGGCATGTCGCGTCGGCCTGCTGCTGCATATACTGGGTCTGGATCCCGAATCCAAGGCCGGTATCCCAGACAAGCGGACCTAAACGGCAGCTTTTTCCCAAAGTTTTAACAAGTTGGGCTTGCTCCTTTTTGTATTCAATCCAAATAGCCAGCATGAATTCCAGGACGTCGGACGTTCTGTGGGGAGCGAAATTATCGCTATCAAAACGTTCCGCGGCACGGTCTTGCTGGTTCACGCCGAGGGCTTTCTGCTGGGGATCGACTTCCGCTCTTTTTCGAAGCGGCAGCAGCATGATTGTCCCCTTTTCATAGGATTCCTCGGGGAGCAACGCCAGCCAGCTTGCCAACAGATCTTGTTTGGTATGATATTTGGCGCGCAGCCATGCATTCCACCGGTCGAGCAGTTCCCGCCGGAAAAATTCGGGGGCGGATTGCCATTGACCATCGAGCATCCAACCATACCACCATTGCTCGTTGGTAAGTTCCCATACGGCAATCGTCGGATCGTCTCCCCAGCGCAAGCCATTGTGCTTGTTAACGTGGCTTGCGATATTGGTTATATTGCGCTTCGCGATGGCTCGCATGCGCGGGTCCCATATACCGATATGCCAGATAGATAGTCCATTGGGGCCAACCGCTTTTTTCCATTCCTCCGCGGTGGAGGGATCGTTCAGAATCTCAACGTCCGATTCCCGCGCGGTGCCGCGGGCTATGCTGGGCATCCAGATTTTCATGCCTTCCTGCCCCATTCGCGCTAAAAAATAGTCATAAATATCCGCATCCGATCCATCGCCGGGCGTGTAATCGGCCATCACATTGCCGTGGCGCCAGAAACGGACCATATTGAAACCCATATCTTTCAGCCGTTGTATAACCGCATCCACATCGTCGCGGTTCTTGCCGGGAAATCCGCCAATCGCGCCCCAATAGCGGACGCGTTCGCCGCGAAGCGTGAGATGTCCGCTGTTGACGGTCACGTAGTCGGCATCAGGAGGCAGCGATGGTGTGTTCGCGGCAACCGCAAGAGAAGCAATTGCACCGGTCTGAATAATTGTGCGCATAGTGTGCGTGATCCTGTTCTTAAGTGAATTTTGTTTTTGCATTGGAAATCCCGGATCGAATGAAAAGGAAAATGATGTTTTTGGCGTTGCCTGGTAATTCAAGCTGCCATGCTGCTTTATTTGCAATGTTGATGCCTGGATTGATTTATGACTTCACCGCATGATATCCTCCCTCTATATTCAACGAATCCCCCATGATTTTTATATAGGCGCTAAGGGGGGGGGGTTTCTGACAATTTATTGTCGCAAACCGAAATCCAATACCGGTACGCAGAGATCGCTGAGGATTCGCAGAGACTCGCGGAGAAATTCAAATGTTTAGTTTTCTTGGGGCATTCCTCTGCGAACCTCTGCGATTCTTTGCGAACTTTGCGTGCCGTTCGGCTTCACGCTACGCAGAAGTCACCTTTAAGGCTGCCCCGTCGCGGGGCCACTTTTACCGGGCGACAGTCCCGGTCAAAGCGTAGGCGCTTCCATCGAGCGTGTTGCACAAATAAATCATGCGATCTTCAAGTAGCGAAAAGCCGTCAGCATCTGTTAAAAATAATTAATATTATAATCGGTTTCATCGAAAAATAGCACATAAATAAGCATTATTTGTTATACTTTTGTTATAATAAATACCTTTGATGAGAACGAGTTTTAAGCCTGAAGTTCGCGGAAAAAATTAGCCACAGACCATGCACGCGTTCATAGCGCCAGGCAGAGATCGCCGAATCTATATCACTTAATCTGATAACTTCGAAAGGCATACCCGATTGCAAATAATGTCAAATATATTAAGCAATGTTTAACGACATAATCGGCGGAAATTCAACCACGGCAGGCCGGGCCGGATAATCATAATTCAGGGAAGGGGGCGTGTATGGCATGTCTTTGCGGAAGGGCAATCTTCGCCGGGGTATCGGCACTGTTCATTTTCGCCGCGACAATCAACGCCGAGAACATTGTCTACCCGGCAAACGCAGGGATTATCAATGTAGTCAAAGACCGGGGCGTAGATAACACCGGCACCAGGGATGTAAGTGACACACTTACCAGTATTCTTCTGAAGAACGTGGGCTGGAAAGTTATTTATTTCCCGAACGGCACCTATAAAGTATCCAAGCCCGTGTCTGCTTTCATATGCCCGGGCAACGAAGTTGTCTTCGGGCCGATCGTGCAGGGACAGAGCCGGGAGAATACGGTCATCCGGCTTGTCGATGGAACATGGCCGGCCGCGCTGGCTTCCGGCTCTAACCCGGAGCAGCGGCGCAGCCGGGTAGTTCTGAATGTCGGGGAATGCGGCAATCGCAGCTTTCAAAAAGGGCTGCATAACATCCGGGTCAATATCGGCAAGAACAACGCCGGCGCCGTCGGCGTCCGCTTCAATACGAGCAACAATGGATGCATGTCGAACGTTGATATCATCTCCGAAGACGGGGCAGGCATGATCGGGCTCGATCTGGGCGGGCAGGAGGATGGCCCGGGTCTGGTGCATGATGTGTATGTCAAAGGATTCGCGGTAGGCGTGCAGGCCGAGGCATCCCTATCTATGACAATGTCAAAGATTACCGTAGAGAACCAGAGCCAATGCGGCTTGAACAATGTATGGCGCACCTATATCGATGGGTTTGTCAGCACAAACACCGTCACTGCCGTAAAGAACCAGGACGACCTGGTGCTGGTTAACGCGCAATTAAACGGCGGAAGCAGCAGCGCCACCGCAATACAGAATACCGGCATGCTCTTTGCCCGCAACATCACGACAACCGGCTACCAGAGAGCGATTACTTCGAACACCCCGCAAGCGGCGCCAACGGGCACATCGATCACGGAATACTCATCGCATGGATCAGTGGGGCTTTTTTATACACCCGGCAAGTCACTGAATCTCGAAGTCAAGAATCCTCCCTATCCCGAATGGGAGACGGACACCAGCAAGTGGGCGAATGCACGAGTCTATAAAGGGGGCCTTGGTCAGGTTCAGAAAAGCGATGTACAGGCAATAGCCGCGGCGCTGGCAGCCCCGGGCAAGACCGCGGTATTGATTCCAGGCGACAGGCTTTGGGCGCTGACCGACACGATCCGCGTCGGCGGCGCCATAGCACGTGTTGAGGGTACTGGTACCTCATTCAGCGGCGGGGCGATAGTTGTGGAGGATGGCGCCGCACCGGTAGTCATGCTGCACGAGTTGAAGGAAATACCGATTTTTGTCCGAACCTCCCGAACGGTTATCATTGAATCAGGGGTCTCCAGCAATGTCTATGGCGACGGCACGGGCGATTTGTTCTTGAACGACCACATGGCGTTTTATTTCAGCCGCAACGAAAAACAGCATGCCTGGATCCGTCAGCTCAACCTGGAATACGAATCCGTTTGCGGTCCCATGAATTTTGCATGCTGCCTTACCGACTTTCCCACCGGCTCCATCTGGATACTTGGCTACAAATCGGAGGAAAGTTTATGCAAATCGCATCTCTCAGGGGGCTTTCTGGAGGTGCTCGGCATGCTTTCATACAGCTTGAACAGCAATCATCCTGCCGGATTGGCGATCTGGGAGATCGCAGGCGGCCAATTCAGCGCGGCCCTGACAAAGCAGATCTATTATGGCGGCGCCTCGGCGTTCGACTATCTGGTTGACGAAACGCGCAATGGCCAGCAGAAATATCTGATGCGCGCGCAGAATCCGAATGGCGATAACCTTGCGCTCTATACGGGCTACAATCCGGCAGGTCCGTTTCCCTCCGGCGCGCGCAAGCCCGAAATCGCGGAAAGCAAGGTTCGGTGCGATTTTGCGGCACGGCTGCTTTCGGGCGGGATCATGCAGGTGAGCGCCCCGGCACGCATCCGGGAGGTCTCTCTGATGGACATTCGCGGGCGGTCAACGCCCCTCGCGGCGCCGGCCATGGCCGGATCGACCGGCGATCGCGCGATCAGCGACCTCAGCGGCCTGGCCGCGGGTACGTACCTTGTACGCATAATGACGGACGAAGGCAGCGGCGTCGAGCGGATCATGGTAGCGCGTTGACATGTCGGATATCGCCGGCCGGTTCGTCATACCTTGACGAAATGGCTCTGCGAGGCGTTGGCAATTGATCCGCGATCCGCCAGCATGCATTGACTCGCGATCCACCCCCGGCCGTCGGCGCGCACGGCCAGATCGCCGACAAACAGGTGCGCGGCGAGGTAGCCCAGGCGGGGAATGCCGAACTCAACGGTCGAGACGGGCAGCAGCATTGACTCGGTGCTATTATCAAAGGACACCAGCGAAAGCCGCGCGGGAACCTCAATCCCGGCAAACGTGAGCCAATGGTAGTATGCGCCGGCCAATTGATCGTTGAGCGCGATAAGCGCGGTCGGGCGTTCCGTGCGCAGAAATTCCCCCAGCGATGCCGTGTCCCGCTTGATGGCATCGAAGCCCTCCGGTCGAGGCATGCTTCCTGCATCGTCCGCGTCATCGGACATAAGCCGCATGAACCGCGCGACAAGGTTCCGCACTTTGAACGAGGTATTGGTGATTCCCCATGCATCTTCCACGCGACCCCGGGTGACAATCTCGATGTCGGGATATGCCTCGGCCGCGCGCTGCAGAATCCGCGCGCTTCGCTGCCGTGCCCAGGCGACCATATCGCCCGCGTGAATACCCACGCGCCGATGCCCGGCGCGCGCGAGTGAATCGAGCGCCAAATCGATTGCCGCGCCTTCATCGACATGCATGCGAAAGAAGTTTTTTCCGACACCCGGCATTGCGCGGGCAAACGATTCCCCTTCGTCGGAGAGGTCCGCGTACACTACCGGCTTTCCAAGCGCGCACAAGCGCGGAAGTACGGCGGCCAGACCGATTTTATGCGGATGTACGCAATGGATGAGCGTACCCTGGTACGCGCTTCCCAATTGGCGTGCCGCCCGATGAATCTGCGCAATGCCGCCGGGCGCCGCGGTTCTGGAGGATGAGGGTCCGACGGTTGCCAAACGGGCCGTGAACCCATGCTTGACAAACTCGTCTTTGAGAGGCGTGAAAAAGGCGATCTTGTTCGAGCTGTTGCTGGTAGCATCCCATGCCGCAATATTGTCTACAAGCACGAAAACAACCGAGTGTTCGCGCCATTGCGGCACGCCTGCGTGGTTGGTCGCTCGCGCGCCGACGATCCAGGTCCTGCCGCGGCGATGGATCAGCCCGTCAACCGCCAGGCTGCGAAAGGCTTGCGCCGCGGTGTTGGTGGACATCCGGTTCTCTAACGCGAAATATCCCAGTTTGGGGAGCTGCTCACCGAACCGGTAGCGTCCGTCAAAAATGCTTTGGCGCACCTCGTTTGCCAGACGCTCGGACGCATTCATGCTTGCCGTATCAGGGCCCTTTGCCGTTCCCCGGCGCAATGCTGACCGTCGTCCCCGGGTGGATGCAAGAACACCGCGCGAGTGAAGAACCCTTACCGCTTTCCACATGGTCGGGTATGCTACACGGTGGCGCGCGGCCAGATCCCGCACCGATGGGATGGTGATAGTCGCCGAAGGCCGCGCGAACTCGTGCTCCAGAAGGTCTGCGATCGAGAGGTACTTCTGCGGGCGCATGCTTTTCCGGTCTTCACATCAATGTTGATCGATCACTACCCGTATTCCCTCCGGCCAAGGAATCGCGGAAGGCGCCGGGGGAGCAATTCTGCCGATATATTTTCCAGTGATGTCAAACAGAGCCGCTCCCTGCGCCTCGGCTTTACGCAACGTAATGCCGTTTATTATGATTGCCGTTTTCGCGGCAGGACGCAATGGCCGTCCCGTTGTCGCGGCGTCCGGTTGGCCGACCCCGACCGTCCCCGCTTTATAGCCAACGTATAATGAAATCGCAACTCCGCCCAGTCTCAAAGGAAAAGCCTCGTGATTGATCGTTTTGGTTACTCCGTCCCGCGTCTCCTGAACGACCGTCGCAAAATGCGCCGTTCCGGCATAATCGGTTTCACCGATCCCTCCCAGAGAAAGCCTCGATTGATCGTTGATCCACATCGGCCCGAGGGGGGCTTGCAGGGTATAAATACACCCGCCGAGAACTTCGGTTTGCGCATTGTTAATGCTTTTTATCACCGTGCCGCCGCCTTCGATTTTTATGCCGAGAATCCAGAGCGATCCTCCGTTATTGGTTATTTGAGGATCGTTGTATTCGGGATTAAGCTGTCGGGCCCAGACATTTATCCCATTGAATTCCATAGGCGACATGCAGACATCTTCGAGAAAGAGCTTGCCGCCAGATACGGAATTTTTATAGGGCCACATCATGACGCTTGACATAACAAGGGTTCGTTTGGTCGCTTGATCGATACCATAGAAAGGTCCCTGGGTGAAACCCACCTGCAAGCGTTCGAACACCACCACCGGGTAATCGCCGTCTTCGAAGCGGAAGAGCGGCGCGTTCTGGTCCGCCAGCGGCTCAGCGACGTCGATGGACGCCTCGCAGCCGATGATCCGGCGAACCTTGCCCCGTATGCGCACAGTCTGGCTGACGACATACCGGCCGCGCGGGAGATAGACCGTGGTTTTTTCCGCGTCAATTGCCGTCTGGATCGCCGCGCCGTCGGAACCGTTGACCCGTTGCCATTGCGAAAGGTCATCCCAGGGGACTTCCGGCGTCTCTTCTATGGGGATGCACAGTGAATGTCTGGGGCTGGGAAAAAGCCACTTCGCCGTATCGGAAGAAAATTCGGTGACCGTTGTCGAATCGACGAAATTGCGGCCGGGCGGCGCCCCATAATTGACAATAGCCTGACGGAACCCGGTCGTGCGTATGTTGCGCGCGTAAAGATAGCATCCGGGATTGTTCATAATCGCGGGTTTGGTTGCCGCGGCGCCGGCGCCGGTAATAGATGCATCGATAAGACTGATAACCCCACTAAACCCCATATTATCGATGGCCGTGTGCTCGCCGGTGTACTTGAAGTCGCGAATCGCCAGCAACTGCTGTTCGTTGAAAAGCCCATAGAAAGTCGGATTCTCGATTGTAATATGCTCAAAGGTAACACCGGCGGAATGGCTATTAACTTTAATGCCGTATTTGAATCCAACCGTTTTAACGTTCTTTATCAGCAGCGGCCCAACCGTTCCGACCGTCAAATCAAGTCCGATGTAGCCGACGCCCGCGCTCGGGGCAACTATCAGCACATCGCGGACACATCCCTGGTTGCTTGCGATAAAGCTCAGTCCGACAGCCCCCGGGTTGCCGCTGCCGACGTTCAACGTCAGATTGCGAACGGCATTCCTGAATCGTTGCTCCGGCGGCACTCCGGTCCAGACCATTGGCAGAGGCGTTGTCTCGCTGAGGAATCCGGTGCAGCTATTTTTCAGTTTTATCACCGTACCATCGCGGCTTTGCCCTTGCAGAATCACCAGCTTATAATCGCTTCCGCCGATCGGATTGCTTCCCGGCCACTTAAGGGTATTGGAAATCAGATACGTTCCATTAGGAAGATATACGATATTTGCTCCGCCGTCGCCGGTGTTTTGAGCATCATTGAGCGCTTGCTGGAGCTTTGAAGTGACATCCGCGGCGCCGGTCTGATGCCCAAGACCGTAAGGGCTCTTTGAAACATCGCGAATCCCGGCATCAGAAGGAAATACTATGTTTTCAGCGGGAATGGCGCATAACCATCCCGCGGTAAACACCATGGCGGCACTTTGCATAATGCGAATTCGAATGGAAGAAATCATACTTCTCCCTTCAGCGGAATTCTCTCTACAAGGAATGCGGAATAGTGGCCGGCTGCTCTGTTGCTCTCCGGCGAAGAGGGGGGGGGCCGGTGGAGGTTTTGCAAAGCAGCCGACTTTTACACATAGAAAGCTCGTTGCTTATGCGCCGATTGGCATCCTGGTCGTTCGCGTTTGTCTATTGCTTGCATTCACGAGAATCACATAAATTCCCGGACTCATGCACGACACATCGATAGCCTGCGGTCCTGTGCCTGCCACAGCGGCGATCACCGCTCCCCGCGCATCGATGATTTGGACTTTAACCCGGCCTTTTGCCGCGATTACCAGGGTATGGGAGCCGATCATAGCAGGTGCGATTAGCTCGTTGCTTTCCAACAGAATATGATCCTCGCCAGCGTGGACCGAAAATCCGGTGGAGTGCCATGATCCGTCGGCCCCCTCATACGAATTGGCCGGGCCGCCGCCGACCCATAGGTCGCCGGTGCAACTGCCTATCGGATTGAGGTTGCATGAAGAATTCTGGGCCTGTTTGGGATTGTTGGTCACCATGATATACTCGTTGTTAACCCAATTGATCGCCAGCGAATTCGAGCCCAGCATGAGGTTGTCGGCATGGCCGTACCAGCCAACGCATTCGGTCATCCATTTGTCCGAGTTTGCCGCCCATCGGATACATTCCGCGCCAAGGCCGGGGCTGAACCCCAAATAGGTCTGCGCTTTGGCGAGTGTCGGTTGGGACGACGGCGTATTGGGACCGCTGCCCGACAGTTTATTCATGAAGACTTCTTCATGCCATCCCCCCATATAGCCGGAACCATAGTCGCCGGAGCACGAGAGAGAGAAATTGCATGAGCCGCACCCGCCTTTGGAGCAGCCGGAGGACTTCAGATTTCCTCCGGGAGGCGGAAAACAATATGCGCCGTTGACATTCCAGTACGATCCGTCGGAATTGGACATGCCGTCAATTTGCAGTCCCGTGCGCGTTGCGTCAAATGATAGGGTGAAACGGCGGATATAGGCATTGGACGGCGGACTGGATCCGCCGTTCGGCGTGCAGACCACCTCGTCGGCCCTGGTCGTGGCATTCACTCGATGGATTTCTTTTTGCGTCTGATTATAAAATGCCCCGTTGGATTGAGGCTCCACATAGTAAATCCATTCGCCAATCGGCCAGGCAAGCGCGCAATCGAAATTGGGCATTGCGCGAAGCTTAACCAGATTTGTCAAGCCGCTCCCGTCGGCATTGATCACGGCGATGTAATTGTTCGTATCGCCCTGACCCGACAGTTGATTATTGCTTGTGATCTTCGCCCCCCAATGATAGAACGCCACACGCCGGGCATCGAACGAAAAGGCCGGATAGTGGGCCATGCCCTCGGAACGGCGGACCAGAGTATCGCAACCAGTCGTCCTATTGCTCTGGATAGTGTATTTGCACAATGCGCCGCGCATGGGGTTGCCGGAGAGAGAGGCTTCAGGCGCGTTGAGCGGAGCCCAGGCGCATCCATCTCTCCAGGTCACCGAAACCGCCAGACCATTCATGGCAGAAACCGCTATTGCGCCTAGCAGGATAGCTGCCGTGATATATAAGACGCGTTGGAGCATATCTCGAAATCTCTGATTCTTCTTCATTGAGACCCCCTGACATTTAGGTTGACAATACCCCAAGGCTGCGAATGCCTCATGCTATCTTCGCTCTTTCGCGAATCTCGCACGCGGGATCCGGGGTTGGTGCAGGGCCAACGTTGAGAGGCACACGAAACCTGCATTCGTGGTTAATATAGAGTGCAATCGCTAATCTCGCATCAAGAATGCGAAGAAATAAAATGACCGATTGTTATACTAATGTTATATTTAGGACAGCGGACGCAATCTACCTTAAGGAGCATGCATTGTGAAATCACCGAGATCGGACAGAAGGGCTGTTGCCAGGGAATTGATCATGCGCAGCCTGCAAACCGGCGCATTCTCCCCGGGCGCGCCGATTCCTTCGGTCCGGGCGCTTGCTGCCAAGGCCGAGGTATCGCTGGTGACCATGTGGAAAGCAGTCCATGAACTGGCAAAAGAAGGCTTGCTGCTTGGCGGTCACGGGCGGCGTTTTCGGGCGCATGACCGGATCCAGAGGACCGGGGTCTGGGTCGGCGACGAGGTCCACGCCGGGGAGGATGCGAAGGCGCGCCACGGCGCCCGGGCCCGTTTGCAAGCTCGCATTAGTAAAGACATCATGCAGGGAAGGTTGGCTCCCGGAGCGCCGTTTCCCGGAATGAAAGACCTGGTGCGCGACTACGGATGTTCGCCGCCGCTGCTCAGGAAGGTACTTGCCGCCCTTTGTGAAGAAGGGCTGCTGGAATCCCGCGGCAGAAAATTCGTTGTTCCGCAATTCTGCTCATCGGGAAATCGCGCCACGATTGTGGTTCTGGCAACCGCCGAGTACCTGGAACTGTATGTGTCCGGTCTGGGCGAGGGGCACCAGTACCTGGATGAACTCGAATTGTGCGCATCCAGGTCGCGGGTGAAACTTCAACTCGAGCCGGTGCGCGAGGTTGATGGGAGATCGGTTCCGGAACGAAGCACCGCGATTTCAGGTTCCCGTCCGGACTCGACGATTATCGGGTTCATTTACATACCGTCCGGAACTCCTGGCGACGCCGAACTGCTTCGAGAGATCTGTTCCACGCGAAGGCCGCTGGCGGTTATCATGCATAACGCCTGGTCCCTGCCTTCCTGGATGAAAAGGTATCCGGCGTGTTTGATCCCGGTGGGCATTACCGATGCGCCCGGAAAAGCCGTGGGACGATTTCTGCTGGGCCTGGGACACCGGCAGGTGGCGTTCCTGTCGCCGTATCACTCTTTCCTGTGGTCAATAAACAGATACCGCGGACTCTGCGAAGCGTTCACGGAAGCGGGGTACAACGCTGCGGTCACGGCTCTTTCTTCCGAAATGGATCAGTGGGCCGGGCACGCGCCGGAAATTGTCCGCGACAGCACCATGGCGAATTCCTTTCCCGGCTGGGACCGGATACCGGAATCGTCATCGCTGCGCATTGAGCTCCTTCGCCTGGAAAGCCGGTCTCAAAACCGGATCAGCACACTGTTTGCCCTTCGCCATGAGCTGTATCGGACTCTTGAAAATGCCCTGCCCGGCACGCACGCCACCGCCTGGGTAGCTGCTAATGATGATGCCGCGATTGTCATGATGGATTTTCTGCGCGAGAAAGGGCGCCGCATTCCCGGCGATGTTTCCGTGGTATCGTTCGACGACAGCGCGCTGGCGATCGCCTATGGCTTGACATCCTATAATTTCAACACCGCCTTGATTGCCGCGGCGGCCTTCCGGCACATTCTTCAGCCGGCGCCTTTGCGGAAAAATGCGCGAGTGACCCAGATCGACGGGATTATTACAGAGCGGGATACGACCGCTCGGGTCGGGTCGTGATCGTTCATTTTCAAACGCGTTCGCGAGCGCGGAACCTTCGGCCGGTCCGACATCGTGCCGGGTCCGTCATTCTCTGTCGGGTTGCTGCAATTTCTTCGTTGCTCCGGTAACAGGCAAGGTTGCCTCGATTTTGGCCGAAGACTTGATTGCTGAAATGAGCTGCCGCATGTGGGCCTTCACCGGTTCATTGATCAATTCCGGCACGCTCATGGAAGAATACACCGCCATGCGCCCGGATGGATGCCACGATGTGTACCCGAATTTCTTCCCGATTTTGCTGACGGCGCCCGAATTCGCGAGTAATGTAAGCGGCCCTTTTTCGCTACGGATACCCAGCAACATCTGTCGAGAGTTGCGGATTTGCTATTGTCGTTGTGACAACCATCACACAGGGTTGCGTTTCCGCGACTTTGCCGCCGTCGTGAGGATAGGCGCCGATTTCCCGCAAGTGCTTGATTGCATCGTATGTTGTGACGGTCAATATTTTCCGGCACGGGACTTGATTTGTCTTTCTGGTTTGCTCAACCGGAGAGATTGTCATGTCCGGCTCCCTTCCCGCCTTGCAGGATCAGGCGCAGGCCGCTGCCGACGCATTTTGCCGGCGGTACGTTCAGCCACGTTCGAGAAAAGGACGGCAGCACGCCGGGCAATACCGTTCTCGCGACGCATCGTCTCATGACCCACCTGCGAAGACCTGTCCTGAGCGGCGTCGAAGGATCGGCAAATTCTACCGCCGGCGAGATCATGAAGCCTCGCCGTTTTTCAAGGTCGTGCGTGACTATTTCGACCCCGCTCCGCCATAGCGGCTACGCAGAGGCGAGTGAGTTCGAGCGGGTCTATCCGGAGCGCTACCAGAAGGTTTATGGCTACTGGCGTCCGGTGGTGCGGTCGTCAATTGTCACTTCGTTCTGCTTCGCAAGGTATATGGGCTTTCAGCCAAATTTTATTAAATTTTTGCGAGGTGACAAGTTCCTGAAGCCTGCGGTGAGTTTGTCGAACCGTGCGGCGATCTCAAAGAGGGCTTTGCCCGAGTACGTTGCCTTGACTGTAAAGCTGAATTTTTTGTTGCATTCTCATGCCGGCAACGAGGGGTCTGCCCGAGTTGCGGATCGAAGCGCGCCCTCGTGCTTGCCCATCGACTCAAAGAAGAAGTGCTTGCCGACGTGCCGCATCGTCACTCGTAGGCCAAGGATGGCCGGAGAGCACTGCGAAGCAGCCGGAAGGGTGCATGCCTGGATGGCATGCATGAATGGGTATTCAGCATACCGCGACGATTGAGAGTGTATTTTCGCTATGACCGGTCGCTTCTGGGAAAGCTCTGCAGGGAGGCTTACGAGACCGTCCGCGATGTATACAAGCGAGAAGTTGACGGGGATTGCGGCTGGCCGGCAATGATAGGGGCCGTGCAAACTTTTGGATCGCTTCCCCATTGGAACAGTCATGTGCATGCCCTTTGTCCAGAGGGAGTTTTCACAGAGTCCGGCCACTTCGTGTCAATACCCGATATTGATAAGCAGCACGCTGAAGAATGCTGGAGAGAACGAGTATTCAACCTGCTTCTTGGCACCTTCAAGATCAACGACGAGATTGTGGGAAATATGCGTGGGTGGAAACACTCGGGCTTTAGCGTTGACATCTCCGTACGGATCGATAAAGGTGACCATGCCGGCATGCAACGGCTCATCGAATACGTCTCCCGCTGCCCATTTTCACTTGCACAAATTGTTTCCCGCGCCAACGACGGCAAGATTATCTACCGTACGACTCACCCAAACTGTCTGCCTTTTCCGCTTTCCGGCGATGCACCGTTGATGAAGGGAATCCCTCGCAATTTTGAGGTATATGAGCCTTTGGATTTTCTGGCAGAAGTCACTCAGCACGTCCCCAATAAGGGAGAACATACCATACGCTATTACGGCCCCTATTCAAACAAGAAGCGCGGTATGCAGGAGAAGAAAAAGGCGAAGGCTGAGCACAGCGCCGGCATTAACCAACTGGATACGCCATACCGCCGCACATCAAGGCTGAAATGGGCGGCATTGACCTGGTATATCTTTTTTTGATTTTTGCCCATTCAGCGATTATTTTGGTGATAGAGGAAGGTCCTTACGGCTGACTTTCGACTGCGGAAGATTGCAAAAATAGTGCGGATGTAAAGAGAACTGATGAATGGCCTGAAGATCCTTCCCAAAATGAAAATCCCTATCAGCATCAGCTCCTCGGATGGGTCGGCGAGTCGAAGATGCGCAAGATCGTGGGCATCCCGCGGACCAAGCGCATCGCACTTGCGGTGACAGTGGGATTCCCGGCAACGAGCGAGATCCGCGCGAAGAACCGCAAGACCCTCGACCAGATACGGAGCTACAACTCGTACACGGGGTAGCGGGCTCCCACGTCCACAGCCTCGCACCTGTACTCCGGCGTTGTTGACATCACCGCACAACGGCCTGCATCACCACGCGACCGCTCGCTTCCTGACGTTGCAGGATGATACCCGCGCCTCGGGAGAGGCCACGAGGTGCGCTGGCGGCGACCCGCCGTCCCGCAGTAGAGAACAGCTCCACCGCTTTGCCACTGCGGCGCTCGATCGACAACGGAGCACGAAGCGGCTCCATCACCGTGGCCCCGCCGTCGTTGTCCTGGATCGTGTACGTATAGGCGGTTCTGCTCCCAAGCGACGCATTGCTCGGGCTTGAGAGCGTCATGACGATTGTCTCCAGCGGCTCCGCTTGCGTATCGTCAATAATGTGCAGCGGAAAGTACGCATAGCCTTCCCCGGGCGCAAATGTCAATGTCCCGGATGTCGTTTGGTAGTCCGCGCCCGCGGTTGCGGTGCCGCCGGTTACCGCGTAGTGCACGGTCACGACTTTGCCGGACGGGTTGCTCAGCTCGACCAGCGGATAGTCGTACCCCAGGAATTCGCTACCCGTGTCGCCTTGAAGGTGGAATTGGACGGTAGGACTTGTCGCGGTGATGGAGTACGATGCAGTGTTGACAAAACTCGACAGCATTCCCGACTTGTACGCGCACGCCTTCACAACCGCGCTTTGCGAGAGTGTGATCGAGTCGGTATAGGTCGGCGAACTCTCGGTTGGGTCGGTGCCGTCGGTTGTATAGTGAATCGTTGCCCCGGTCCCGAAGTGCGCATCGATGGAGAGGCCGATTTTGAGTGGGCCCGTCACGGTGCCGGCACGTCGGGGATTGATCCACGGCCATGAAACGCGGGCGGATGCACTTGACACTACGTAGTCTCCAGCCATATCCGTGATGCTCAGGGTGGTCACCTGATTGCCGTTACGGTCGTACCACGTGCCGGCAGGCAGTGTGACGTTCTTGGTCGCACCGGTCCAGTTGAGATAGGCGATTCCACCTTGACACACGCGCGAGTACAGGCGAAATCCGACGTCTTGGCCCGACGCCTGCGCGCTCTGGAAAGGCCCCGCCGGTCTACCAAGGCGATTGCGCATGTCGGCTCAGAGGTCGGGATTGATCTCGGTTGATGCATTGTCGATCGGACCAAAGAAGAAGTTCTCCCCACCGAGGATCAGATAGGTCATGTACGATCGTCGCAGGAGATCGCTGTCGGTGGCAGTCATCGGGATCTGGAAGATCTCGACCTTGTGAAGCGTGTCGGTGTACAGAACTCGCTTAAAGAAATTGTAGAGCTCGCCTCGATACCATCCATCGGTGCCGCCCGCGTAGTACCAGAAGCCCTCCCGCATCACCGCATCGATGTTCTGCATGAAGCGCGGCAGGTCGGATGCATTCTTGACGTCCACACTATTGCAGGCGATGCGGATGTCGGGGGCCCAGTCTTTGATTCGCTGGAGCATGCGCACGTTCGCGTTGACCCACTCGGCGTCGTTCTGCGGATACGGATGATCCCAGGTTATTCCCTGTACACAGTTGTTGTTATCGTCAAGCACGCCATAGAGCTGGTACTCGAACGAACAGTTGTCCAGGCCGACCCAGTTCCAGCCCTTGGATTTGTCCATCATCTGGCCACGTGCGTAGTTCTTGATCCAGAACTTGACAAATCGGTCATCGGCCACATTTACCGCCATGAACGGCCAATTCGGGTCGCAGCCGCTGTAGCCGAAGTACAGGGGCCGCGCCTTGCCTTGGTACGTTGCGTAGCATTGCAGGTCGGTGTGTCCCTGACGGACTTCATCGTCACAGTATGCCCGGAAGTTTGCCCACGGGAAGTAGGCATAGCCGTCGGGCGGTTCGTCCACCGAACCGAAGTGCTGCAAGCGGCCGTGCAAACCGCGCACTGCATCCGACGGCATGCGGACGTACTCGTATTGCTTGCGGCCCACGGTTGCCCCGATGCGCTCCCATTCGTCGCTGTACGGGGCAAGAAAGAATCCGCCGCGCTCGTTGTCGATGACCGTGCGTTCTGCGTTGACAATTGCGGGTATGAGCAGCGCGCAGCCCAATGTCATCCACCGCAAGAAATTTCCTCCCATGGTCTCCTCCTCAATCGTTGACTGTTCATTCGGCGAATGTGCCTGGACGCGTGGTCATGGTTCCGAATGAGGCGGGGCCATATGACCCCGCCTCGACGCCGAATCTATCGAGCCACGGCCTTGACAATCGCGCGCCCGTTCACCAGCGTGCGCTTCACAGTGATGCCTGTTGCCGGAGCTGCGCCCGGAAGAATCGCCCGACCGCTCATCGAGAATGTGCCTTTCGGGGCAACGGTTGAGCGGACCACGGCACTTGACGTAGGAAACTGGACCGGCGTTGCATCGCCCTTCTTCGTGAACCACTGCGACCCCGTGTAGGTGGTGCCACCCGAGGATGCGCCAACCTGCAGTGTTGCATTCAGTTTGTTGAACCCGGTCGACGTTTCCCACACGCCCATATTCGCAAGACGAATGCTGTAACAGGGATCGGCGTAAATATATTGAGAAGACAAGGGTTTCAAAAATGCTTTTCATTTCTTGTTTGAAAAGCCATAAATTTCTAACGACGCGGATCTGCTGCGCGCCTGTCCGGCCCCGCCCTGGGGGCCGGATGCTACCAGCAGATCCGCGTCGTTCGCCGGGGCGCGGAGCGCCTCGGCGAACGTGCTGGTAACCTGCCTTTGCCTTGCCTTTACCAAATAGTAAATTCAACACATGACCTTTGACGGATTTCGCGGTTGTTTGCGGGCCGGCAAAGGTCATGGTTGAACGCATGGTTATGTGTGGCTGCTACGGGTGATTCTGTTTGTCAAATGACAGAACAGCCTGAGATCAGTTTCAACAACAAGCGATTTGCAAAAAGGAAACTATGCGTGCAATGCCTCAAGAACTGCTCCCGGATTCCTTTCTGTAACTCTTAGCAGTGCGACTGCCGGTCCTTCAGGCTTTCTTCTTCCCTGTTCCCAGTTCTGAATTGTCTTCTCGCTAACCCCAATCATATGCGCAAACTCATTTTGAGAGACGTGAAGGTTCTCTCGAATTCGCTTGACATTGGGAACTGAATAGGAGAAGACACGAGACGGTTTCATCTTGCCCTTCCTGATCTTCCCCGCTTCCTTGATGCTGGACAATAACGCGTCAAAATCACTTTCTCTCATAGTAGATTCTCCTTTACGTAAGTCCTCAATAAGACTATTTGTTTGGGCGTCAAGTTCTCTTGCTCGTTCTTCGGATAGCAAAAGAGCATGTAAATTGAGTTCTTGTGATCCCAGTAGTAGATCGTTCGAATTCCACCACTCTTCCCTCTTCCAGGGAGACTCCAACGAAGCTTTCGTATTCCTCCACCACCAATCATTGGTGCACCAGCGTCCGGCCTGAGAATAAGATAATGCTGCAACTCCCTGTACTCATCGTCAGGCATGATGTCAATGATTGCCTTCGTGAATACGCTGGTTTCGATTATTTCCATAGTCTTAATATACGCCAATGGCGGATAAGAGTCAATAGGTCAGGCTCAGATTCCGTGTCCCTCCATGAATGAAGCGCGAAAGAGAGATTTGTGTCCAAATGCCTTCAATAAGCCTCGCATGAACGCACGACCGCATGTATGAACGAATCTTGCCCGGTTCCTGTCGATTTCGCAGGTTCTTCCGACACATAACGACGCGGATCTGCTGCGCGCCTGTCCGGCCCCGCCCTGGGGGCCGGACGGGACGCGCCAGTAGCATCCGCTTGTTCGCGAGCGCTTCGCGCGCGAATAAGCGGTGCTACCAGCAGATCCGCGTCGTTCGCCGGGGCGCGAAGCGCCTCGGCGAACGTGGCATTAACCTGCCTGTGCCGGCCTTTACCAAATAGTAAGATACCTCATAATGACCTGTGAGGGATTTCGCGGTTGTTTGCAGGACGGCACAGGTCATGGTTGAATGCCTTGTTAGGGCTCTTTCTTCATCTTTTGTCGGAGATTCTCCAGGTTGTTGCGTGGAAATTCATAATCGGGTGGAGACAAGTCAATTGATCGTCTGAGGATTCGTTCGGCTTCTGCAAATTCCCCAGACAGAATGAGTGTGTAGCCTAGTACTACAACGAAAGTTAATATGATAGTTACTTGCATTTGATCTGTGCCATGGCGTATCTTCTTATGGTGAAACCCACCAGAAGGAGGTAGCCCATGTTGCCAGCCGTCAGGATCAGCGGAGA
>Ga0315279_10002887_pt1 | contig 24846 bp, 26 predicted proteins | sample YL17G06_20_MG_FD_203694 | JGI IMG/M metagenome (GOLD analysis project Ga0315279, IMG submission 203694) | Sediment microbial communities from Yellowstone Lake, YNP, Wyoming, USA - YL17G06_20 | ecosystem: Environmental > Aquatic > Freshwater > Lake > Sediment | place: USA: Wyoming | collected...
GGAGAAGATTTAAATATAGTCATGGTGAGAATTCTAAAGAAAGTTCCGAAGTTCGTTTCCGGCGACCTGAAAGAATACGGCCCATTCGAGGCAAATTCTATCGTCAAGCTGCCAAGGAAAGAAGCGGACCTGCTTTCTAACCGAAACTTTATCGAGCTAGTGTAATTCTAGGAAGTGATTTGAGTGAAAGTACCAGCAACAATCAACGTCTACTGCCCAAAATGCAATAAGCACACCCCTCACAAAGTCAAGGAGCTGAAGAAAGGGGCGAGAAGGACCCTGTCGTTCGGCCAGCAGAAGTTCTTGAGGGCGACGAAAGGATACATGAGCAAAAAGGCGGGGCAGGTCAGGAAGGTCAAGCAGAGTCAGAAACAGTCGACTATGTTAGAGTGCACGGTCTGCAAGAAGAGGCACCCGAAAGTGTTTCCTCACGCGAAAAAGAAATTGGAGATAAAGAAGAAGGAGTAACCATGCCAGTGAAATATCCTAAGTCAAAGTTCTTGAAGGTCAAATGCGACGACTGCGGCAGCGAGCAGGTAGTCTTCGGCAACCCGGCGATGGAAGTCAAATGCCTGGTCTGCGGCAAGACCCTGGTCGAGCCCGGCGCAAGCAAGCCGAATATACTCGCCAAGAAATCCAAGGTTATCGAGTGAAACCATGAAATTGTCCGAATGGCCTATTCCGGGCGACTATGCTGTCGTCAAAGTGAAGCGAGTCATGCCCTACGGAGCGATAGCCGACCTGGAGGAGTACCTCGAAAAGGACTGCTTCATACACATCTCTAACGTCGCCAACGCCAGGATAAAGAACATCCGAAGCTACATCTCCGAAGGCAATGTCAGAGTAGGCATGATCATAAACGTCGACCAGGCCAAAAAGTCTATAGAGCTCTCCCTGAGGCGCGTCTCTGAACAGGAAGAAAAGAGGAAGCTCGAGGACTGGAAGCGGGAGAAGAGGGCGGACAAGCTTTTCGAGAGGCTGTGCAAGGCCCTGAAAGAGGATTTCAAGAGTACCTACAAGATGATAGCGCCCAAGCTTATTGACGAGTTTGGCGACCTATTGGCTGCTTTTGAGAACGCCAGCCTCTACGGCGATGAGGCGCTGAAGCCGTTGAACCTGCCAGAGAGCTTTGAGAAGGCGTTTGTGAAATACGCCCAAGAGAACATAATGCCCGCAGAGGTTGTCGTGAAGGGCGATTTAATCCTATCGAGCAGGAAAGGCGACGGAATCACGGCCATAAAAGAGGTGCTGAAGAAGATCGGGCAGCCAAACGTCAGGCTGGAATATATCTCCGCCCCAAAATACAGAGTCCAAGTCACCGCGCAGGACTATTCCGACGCAGAGAAACTTTTAAACTCCATCGTGCAAAATGCTATACAGGACATGAAGAAGCTTGGCGGAGAGGCCAGCTTCGAGCGCATAAAGGGATAGTATGGACCGCAAGAAAGTGCTGAAAAAAATCGGAGTCACTCTGGCAATCTTCTTGTTATTCTGCGTTTTCATAGTGGTTCTGACGCTGGTGATGGTGTCTCTTGGACCACAAGCGCCGCCAGTGCCTAAGATGGTATGCGACGTCCTGAACGGGACCACATTCTGCCATTTCTGATTTTTATGCCGTTACTGAAGTGCTCCAAATGCGGAAGATATACTACAAAAGACAGTTGCCCATCGTGCGGCGGAAAGACTTTTAATCCCGAGCCGCCCAAATTCTCACCTAAGGACAAGTACGGCGAAGAGAGGAGAAAGATGCTCTATGAAGGAAACTGAGATAATAGTCAAGAAGGAAGTCGCGCTAAAGTCGCCTATACTTATCGAGGGGCTGCCCGGCATTGGCCTAGTGGGTAAGCTGGCTGCCGAACATTTGATAAAAGAGCTGAAGGCGGAGAAGTTCGCAGAGCTCTATTCCCCGGATTTCCCGCCCCAAGTTTTGATAGAAGAGGATTCAACCGTCCGGCTATTGCGGGACGAATTCTACTACTGGAAGGCCGAGACCAAGGACCAGAGCGATCTTATATTTTTCGTCGGGGACAACCAAGGAATGACCTTTGCGTCCCAGTACAATATATCTGGAGTGGCTCTTGATTTCGCTGAGAACTATAAGACGAAGATGGTCATCACACTAGGCGGCCTATCGATAGGGAAGATGAGCAAGACGCCCAAAGTCTATGGCGCAGTCACGCACAAGCCCATAATCAGGGAGTTCAAGAAATGCGGCGTAAGCTTCGAGAGGAAAGCAGGGCAGGGCATTTTCGGGGCAGCCGGACTATTGTTAGGGCTAGGCCGGCTCAGGAACATGAGAGGCATATGCCTGATGGGCGAGACGCAAGGCAACTATGTCGACCCCAAGGCGGCCAAGAGCATCCTAGAGGTCCTACGACAGTACCTGAAGCTCAAGGTGAAGCTGGACGATTTGGACAAGAAGGCCGTCGAGATAGAAGAGATGATATCCAGGTTCGAGCAGATACAGAAATCGCAGCAGCAGCCAGTGCCTCAAATGCCAAAGGACGAGAGCTCGACCTACATAAGGTAGTGGTCGCTTGAAATTCATAGCCGACCTCCATATACATTCGAAATACTCTAGGGCTACTTCTGGGAAGATGAATGTAGATGAGTTGTCCGAGTCGGCGAAAGTCAAAGGCGTGAATATCCTGGGCACAGGCGACTTCACCCATCCAAAGCACCTCGCGGACCTGAAGATAGGGTTGGAAGACGCGGGCAACGGCGTTTTCAAGAAGAACGGAGTTAACTTCATTTTGAGCACAGAGATAGCCAATCTGTTCACCTGGGAGCACAAAGGCAGGAAAGTCCATAACGTGATTCTCGCCCCTAGTTTCGAGATAGTCGACCAGATAAACGAGAGCCTACTGAAGTGGGGGAGACTAGATTATGACGGGCGACCTATGTTCGGGAAGACCTGCGTGGAGCTGATGGACCTCTGCCTATCTATCTCGAAAGACATAACAGTAATACCAGCTCATGTTTGGACGCCTTGGTTCGCTGTGTTCGGCTCTAATTCCGGCTTTGATAGGCTCGAGGATTGTTTCCAGAGCCACACTAAAGACATATTCGCGATAGAGACCGGCATGTCGAGCGACCCGGCGATGAATTGGAGGCTCTCTGCGCTAGATAACGTAGCTTTAGTATCCTTCTCCGACGCGCATTCACCATATCCCTGGCGGCTGGGGAGAGAGGCTTGCGTCTTCGAGCTAGAGAAGCCAGACTATTTCGAGATGATGAAGGCGATTAGAAGCAAGGACAAAGACCGATTCTTATACACGATAGAGACTGATCCGGCCTATGGCAAATACCATTATGACGGGCATAGGGCATGCAGCATAGTCCTGTCGCCGGAAGAGGCCAAGAAGTACAACAACATATGCCCAGTATGCAGGAGACAGTTGACTATCGGCGTGGCCCATCGCGTTGAAGAACTGGCCGACAGGCCCGCTGGCTTTGTCCCGAAAGGGGCTATCCCGTTCAGGACATTGCTATCGCTGTCCGAAATAATCGCCGGCGTCTTCAACACAACGCCCGAGTCGAAGACAGTCTACCGCGAGTTCAACCAAACGATAAAGGCCCTGGGCGATGAGCTGTCCATCCTGCTCGATTTGCCTGAAGAACGGCTCAGGAAAGAAATTAACGGGAAGGTCGTTGACACCATAATGAAAGGAAGGGAAGGGAAAATCAAGATTAAGCCGGGCTATGACGGCGTCTATGGCGAGCCTGTTTTTGAAAAGACAGACGTAGAAACCAAGCCAACTCAGAAAAGCTTATTAGATTATTGATTTTAAATTATTCTTATGCGAGGTCAAGGAGCAATCGAATATTTAGTCGTTATCGCCGCGGTATTTGGCATAGCTGCATTGGTCGTGCTTTTCTTGACAGGAGTGATGAGCGCGAGCACCAGCTCGGCAAGCACCGCGCTTTGCAAACAGGCTGCTGCCAGCTGCAGTCAACGGCAATATCTCGGATTCACCGGCGAGTGCAAAGAATGCGAGACCGCCTGCATAGACCCAAAGACAAGAAAGGACGTCATAGGGGGCACGCTGGAATGCGGCGTTGGCTGTCTCTTCTGCAAGTTAGGAAAGTATTATGACATATCTAGAGGCTTGACCACCAGCACCTACAATATGCTCTATGGCGGGTATTCTACGACATCCGGCAATGAGCGGGCTGGTTATGCTGTGTCTATGGACGGCGTTCACTGGCTAAAGGCTTCAAAAGACCCGATACTTCCGCTCGGACCGAACGCCTTCGATAGCACGGCCGCCAGCTGCATCCATCCAGTTAAAATCAGCAGCGCGATGTACTATGGATATTACGGAGCATGTTGCGATCCGAGTTGGCAGGTAGGGTTTGCAACCTCTTCAAACGGCCTGGTTTGGACAAAACCTAGTCAGCCCGTCCTTAAGGTTTCTCCAGGGCAATGGGATTCGACCGAGGCGACCAACATGTTCGTCTTGATGGAGAGCCCAACCGACTTTAAAGGATGGTACTTAGGATATTCAGGCACCACTTATGCTATCGGCTATACCACTTCTCCAGATGGCATCACATGGACAAAATACGGTGGCAACCCGATCATAAAACTATCTGACATCCCGTGGGCGACTCCGAGAATTGAGTATCCATTCGTGATAAAAGAAGGAGGCATTTACAAGATGTGGTATTCTGCTGGTAGCATTAGTGGGAAAGCGCTTGGTTATGCCACTTCACCTGACGGCATTACTTGGACGCATAACCCTGCCCCCATTTTGACTGCTGGTCCTGCTGGAAGTTGGGACAGCGTCGGAGTCTACCACCCATTTGTAATCCACAGGACCTCCAACTATGAGATGTGGTATGCCGGTCTTGGGTATGTGGCGAGCGTCCTTTACATCAAGATAGGATACGCTACCTCGCCCGACGGAATAACCTGGACCAAGTACTCCGATAACCCCGTCCTGGATGTCGGGCTACCTGGCGACTGGGACGACAGATATGTATTCTGCCCGTACGGCCTATATGAGTAGTTTAACTATCTTATCCAGTTCAAGCCTATTCTCTTTCCCACTTTTCATGTCACGCAGAACCAGCTTCTTGCTCTTGATCTCTTCAGGCCCTACAACGACCGCGTAAGGAATCTTCTTGGCATTAACATAGTCGAACTGCTTCCTGAGATTCCTTCCAACAGTGTCAAAATCAGCGGCTATCCCTTTCTTCCTGAGCTCCTGGGTTATCTTTATCGCTTCTTTCCTGACGTCATCATTGACCGCGCAAACAAAAACCTTAGCAGGATAGTCCTCGATATCGAACAGCCCCTTCTTAGCCATCTCGTCTATAATCCGCGAGAGGCCCAGACTGATACCTACGGCGGGCGTCGGTTTTCCGCCATAGGTCTCTACCAGTTTGTCATACCTTCCACCGCCAGCTATGCTAAGGCCGCCAGTGCTTATCTCGAAGACAGCCCCGGTGTAGTAATCAAATCCTCTAACCAAGCCAAAATCTATCGCAACTTCTTTTTCTAGCCCGAAGCTCTTAAGTTCTTTGACCAGGCCACCGAGCTCGTCAATCTCCTCAGGCCTAGAACGTACCAGCTTCATTAGTTTTTCTATCTTTGCTGTCTCTATCCCTTTCTCTTTCAACTCTTCTATCACACAGTCTTCGCCCATCTTCTCGAGCTTATCCAGGCAGCGAAATACCTCTAACGGGTTCTTTATGCCGAGATTGACCACTTTCCTCTCTATTACTCTCCTGTCGTTCAGCCTGACGCGAAAATCAGAAAAACCAAGCTTTTTGAGGCAGTCAACGGCCACGGCTATGACCTCAGCGTCAGCCACAGGCAACTCGCTACCAAAAATATCTACATCGGCCTGCCAGAACTCACGATAGCGCCCGGCTTGCGGCTGGTCGTAGCGCCAGACCTTGCCGATAGAATAACGCTTGAACGGCTTGGCTATCGATGGGTCAGAAGCGACTATCCTGGCCGCTGGAACAGTCAGGTCGTAACGTAAGCCCAGCTCTCGGTCGCTCTTGTCCTTGAAATAATAGGTCTCTTTCTTCAGCTCTTCACCGCCAGCGCTCTTGGACGACAGCAAAGCCCAATCCTCGAAAGCCGGAGTGTCTACCGGTTCGTAGCCGTATTTTTGGAAGACTTTTTCGACTGCAGAAACGACATAGTTCAGCTTCCTCATCTCGCTCGGCAGAAGGTCTCTCGTGCCCTTTGGCGGCTGGAACATAGTCTTCTTAACGCCAGAATCAGATTTAAAGCTATCGAGATCTTGCTCAGAATTGTTGGTGAATAAAATCAGCCATGTTCACTCGCTATAATTCCTGTGGATGGGTTTATAAAAGTTTCTCGAAAATCAGCTTGTCAAGATAGTTCCCTTCTGCCAACATATGTTTCTTTAGAGTGCCATGGAGCTCAAAACCGAACTGTTTCGCTAGGTTTATGCTTCTCTCATTAGGAGAATACACATCATACATCAGCTTTTTCAGACCCCTCTCCTCGGCAGCCGTTATCCCTTCCTCTAAGAGCTTGGTCCCCACGCCTTTCCCCCAAAGTTCTTTCCTGACAAAAAGGCCTATAGAGCCGACATGCGATAATTTGTCTCTTCCAATTCCTATGACAAGATGGCCTGCTATCTGTCCATCCTCCTCAGCGACCAGTACGATATCCTTATTTCTGATTCTCTCTGAAAACTGATGGACCATGTTCTCTAACGGCAGTGGAATCACTTCTTGGCTATACCTTCCCACCTCGGGGTCGTTTATTATTTCATTCAGCGCATCTACGTCCTTCCACTCGAACTGCCTAATCTTGAGCATATTTATATTCTGAAAATCCTACTATATAATCATGAAAGAAGCCATGTTCTATCGCAAGAAAGGCCAAGTCGCCGAATGTTATCTATGTTATAGGAACTGCAAAATACCTAAAGAAGGATGGGGATTTTGCGGAGCGAGGCATAATATAGACGGCACCCTATACGCGATGACCTACGGCAAACCCTGTTCTTATGCTGTAGACCCGATAGAGAAGAAGCCGTTCTACCATTTCTGGCCCGGTTCTATATCCTTTTCAATAGCGACCGTGGGATGTAACCTAAGATGTTTGCACTGCCAGAACGCCGATATCTCCCAGGCAAGGGCCGATTCATTCCACGGTCCTGAGCTGGCACCAGACGACGTTGTAGAACTGGCCAAGCGCTCCAATTGCCATGGGATATCCTACACCTACACCGAACCGACCATCTTTTTTGAGTACTGCTACGACATAGGCAGATTGGCGAGAAAGGAGGGGCTATATAACAACTTTGTCACAAACGGCTACGCCCAACCAGAGTCCATAAAGAAGTCTAAAGAGTTCTTGGACGCGGCAAGGATAGACCTGAAGGGAGACAAAGAGCACTATCTAAAGGTCTGCGGCGGAGTGGTTATAGAGAACGTGCTGAAGTGCATCAGAGACTATTACAAGACAGGCATGCACATCGAGATAATAACGTTGGTGATAGAGAAAGACAACGACAATAGAGACTGGGTTCTGGCCATGGCCGATTTCCTAAAGGGCCTATCGGCGGATATCCCATGGCATTTCACCGCGTTCTATCCCGCCTATAAGATGATGGACAAGCCTAGGACCAGCGCGAAGACGCTAGAGAAGATGCATGACTGGGCGGCAGAGGCGGGCATGAGATACGTCTACACAGGCAATATCCCTGGCCACAAGTACGAGAACACCTATTGCCCCAACTGCGGAGAAATAGCTATCGAGAGGTCGGGCTTTAGCATAATAAGAGTCAACCTAAAAAAAGACAAGAAATGCCTGTCCTGCGGCGAAAAAATCCCAATCGCCGGAGAATTACCCAGTCAATAGCCTGCCGAACACATTAAGGGCGTCTATCCTCTGTATCAGTTGATCCGCATAGAAGAACGCCAACACCAGCATCACTATCATGATGACGACCGCTATCAATAGTAGCCTCTCAGTCATGAGCTGCTGTCTCTGCAGATATTGGCTATAGCCCATCTTGTACTTTCCTGTCGTATCCTGCCAAACCATCGTTTCTTCTTTCTCTTTCTTTGCCATTTTCTTCACCTCACATTAGCCGGGCGGTAACCACCCAAGGAAACTCGCTAATAGAACCGCTCCCACCCCACCGAGCCCCCCCAATATCGACACAAGAATTATCAATGGAGTCATCGGGATGGGTATGCCTAATATGTAAACTATTACTATCAAAGCAATTATGCCCGCTATCGCATTAGCGACCAGCTGCTTCAATAAATAAAGGAGAAGGAACGCCCCCACGATCATTACTGCTGCCCCCACCAGCAAACTCCAATTGCCTGTTAGGGCTTGGACTCCCTGGCCCACGCCAGTCGCATTCTCGAGGTTCTCAGCAAGATTCAGAGCGAGAGTTATCATAACATCACTTATTTTATATTATAGAATACATATATAGACATATGGTTTCATTTTCACCAGAACAACAGAAGATCGCTCGTTCTCTGCTCAAAAAAGAGAAGACAATAGAGGAATTGCGAGAAGAGCTCGGAGTACCGGCCAACAGGCTGAATGAAGAGCTCAAGACGATGATACAGATGAAACTCGTTGAAAAGGCCGGGAATAATAAATATAAATTGATAGACTACGTTCTAAAGGGGGTCACTATGCCGAAGAAGGAAACCGAGGGGAAGTACAGAGTAAACATGATAGTCGAGGGCTTAAGTTCCGATGAGAAAGCCCTGGAGAAGGAGATGGAGATCCTGGAAAAGAAGCTGAAAGGCGAGAAGTACCAGCTCCTCAAGTTCGAAAAGAGCGATATAGCCAAAGAGAAAGACAACTATACCCAGTTCTTCAACGTCGACGTGTCTGTCCAAGAGTTCAGAGATATAGTCTACCTAATCGTCCAATACGGTCCGTCTTCTGTCGAACTTTTGGAGCCCACGGAAGTCAAGCTGGACCTACGCGAGGCGCAAGAAGTCTTGAACGAAATCGCTTCAGCGGTCCATTATTACGTTAGCTTTATATTGCAGCTCAAACATAATGAACTAAGTAGCAAAGATTAGACGATTGACGATAAACCTATAGACAAAATAGCCATTTTTGACCGAAAACTTTAAATAGGGTTTCTAAATCATACTCATAGGGATAGACTTTCATCTATCCTTATCAATCGTTATACAATCTGAAAAAGATTGAGGTGAATAAATGAAAAGTATAAATATAAAACGCATAGCTGCAGTTGCCGCAGGCGTTGCCATGGTTGGTAGCGTAATGGCATCTGGGCTTGCAGTAACTCAGCAAGGAGAAGTAACTTCCCTTGTGAGCAGCATAAAAGCGAATCTAGACAACGCACAAGTCGTTGTCGGTACGCACGGAGCAGATATCAGTGACGGTGTCCAGGCCGCAAAGATTGCAGCAGTGTTGGCAAGCGTCAACTATGCCGCAGTTTCTACAGGCACAGTATCCATAAAGGACAAGCAGGTCGTTTTGGAGACTAGCGCTGGTGCGACAGAGCAGATAACCAGTTCAAACTATCCAGTTGAGCTGGTTGCACTTGCTGCAGGAATAGGCGGCAAATATGCCACAACTGCAGGACAAGACCTGACTTTGACAAAAGACACCTTAACAGCAATTTTGTCACAGAAGCAATTATCTGCAACAGTGAACGGAACTTCCTCAACATACCTGTATGAGGATAGAATACTGTTGAACAAAGTGAACGCACTGTACGACGAATCCAGTAGCTCAGCCTTTGCAGGCCACGGTCTGTACTTGAACGCATCATACGGGACTGGTGGAATCGAGTATAGAGTCTTCTTCAGCAACGGTCTGCCAGTAGGAACGGGCAGATCATACGCAACAATACCAGAGATAGATTTCTTGGGCCACACAGCAGGAGTAGATTATGCAACTGCTCAGAACCAATCCATGTATATCTATAGTGGTACAAAATCAACAATGATGACTGGAGACGAAGTATCAACAGCCGACAGCTACAAAGTGAGACTAGACTCAGTAACGCAAGGTAGTGCAAATACCTACTACGCGATATATACAGCGACAAACCCGAGCGGAGCAACAGAAACATCAAGTCAGTTGACGACAGCCGGCGACTACAACTTCTTTGCAAACAAAGTAAGTGTGCATGTCGACTATGTCGGATACGACCAATCTGCTGCAAAAGGTACAACAATCACAAGAGTAACGGCGGGTAAGCAGCTCTTGACAGACGGTGCAGCGTTCGCATTGGACAACGCTTGGACAGTTAAGCACGTAGATGTATCTGGTGGAACCTCGGCAGGAACATTGAACTATATTGCATTGAAATATGGTTCTGTGTCATTACCGCCAACATTCGCCGGAACTGTACAGACTGGCCTTGCACAAGGAACAGTCATCGACGGTCCGAAGATGGCAGACGGAACACCGAAGTACCAGATGAAACTGAAAGGTTTCGGTTCAACAAGCAGCATAATTGACACAACAACTGTTGACCTAACTGGTATCGGAAGTATGACTACGGGCAACGTCGCAGGAGCAACACACTTGCTACAAACAACGTGGACAGCAAGAGACGGAAGCATACAAAAAATCGATGCAACACTGCCTTCCTATGTGGTAATACCTGCATCCGGAGCATCGGCCGCATCATTCAACACCAATATCAACGCAAGATGGATGATAGTGAACGACAAAGTCGTCTACCTGAAGACAGTCGAGCCAACAGGAACCGGAACACAGTACAACGTGAAGTTCGCACTCGGTGGAGTAACGGGACAGGAAGTTATTGTAGGACCGTTCGCAAACGCGTCCTTCTCAACAGCAACCTTCACCTACACCTCCAATGTGAACCCGATAAGTTGTACAGTGACACTTGGTCACCCAGAAGGACTTGATCTGACAAACGTGACCTTGACTGCATCAGGATCGGCAACTAGCTCAACCGACACTTCAACTGGAGCATGTGATGTATACCCAGATGTTGTGCCAGTAGGCATAGCAACGCAGATGACGAGTGCCACAGGAACACCATACCTCGACCTGAGGTTCATCCAGGGTAACGTGAGTGGAAACAGCAACCCATTCGACTTTAATGAGTCAGCTACATCCACCAAGTGGTTCCCCTTGATGAGGATTGTTGGTCCAAGCCTAACTGAGAACGTCACAATAGTGTACGACTCAGAGGCAGGAACAGACGGATTGACTGGAATGAGAGCATACCGCAACTTCAACGAAAACTTAACAACCGGTCAGTTCATGAACTTTGCTGCAACAAAGCTTGTAGACCAGGGTTCCTCAACAGTCGTGTACGAGGACTACCTCTACCATGTGACCCCATTCAGCATCGAGCTCAATGGAGCAGTCAAAGGCGCACTGTCAACAATCATACCTGAGGCAAGGAGAAACGCAATCCTTGAGATATCAAGTACGATTGGCAACGCAACGGGCGGAACCGGAACATACACCGCGACAGAAGGACAGACAGTTGGTAACGTCAAAGTGAAGACGATCAGCTGCACAGCATCAGTAACCGGATCAAACCTCTACTCACCGACGAAAACGGTGCAGCCAGAGAGCTTGATCGCGACAGATGCATCCGCATCAGCTAGTTACCAGATCGTTGTCGGAGGTCCGTGGGTCAACTCAGTTGCCCAAGGAATCGCTGGCAATGCTTTGACAACAAGCGCAGCGGGAGCGTCTTACCTGATTGCAGACGGAAACAAGCTGTTAGTTGCTGGTTTCACAGCAGCAGACACAGCGTCCGCAGCAGATGCGTTAGTCGGTCTGTTAAAAGCATAAAACCATTAAAGGGGGTTTTCCCCCTTCTTTTTAATTTTTCTTTTAAAGCGCTTTCTGTTTTATATATCGCCTAATCCATAATCTATCGTGGTGTTATGGCAAAGAAAACCAAGGATAAGCGGCTTATTCTCGCTGTGCTCGCGATTGTCATGGTTCTGACACTGGTAAACATTTTCCTCTTCTTCAATAAGCCCTCGCCGGTCTACTGTTACAAGGACGTCTGCATCAGGGGCGAAGAGGACCCACTCGCCGAGATAAACTCGCTCATCGCAAACTCGTCAAAAGCGATAATAGTGGTAGAGGAAGACCAAGACGCTAGCCAGAAGAACGAGTTCCTGACCGCGGTTTTTGTGGTGTTAGGGAAAGACTTCGGCAACAAGAAAGAGCAGATTGTAGGGATAGCGATGAAGGACGGAGCCCCCTTCAGATGCGTATGCACGACCAACCTAAACGGAGAGAATTTCACCGCTTGCCAGGACAATTCCACCTCCTACTGCGAGGCTATAGTCCCGGGCCAAGACGAGGTTATGCTGAAAGTCTATTACCCAAGCTTCGACAAGAACGAGATAATCGTCGAGAACAGGACGATAAAGTTCCAAACTAAATCGGGCCAGGACGCTTTAGAGGTAGTAAACTTCTTCGGTGATTTCTTCATACGAAAAGTGATCAGATGAGAGTCAAAGATGTGCTATGGCTTACCATTTGCCTGATCCTTCTGTTGTTCATCTATCATACGACAAGCGCGTCCAAGGTGTTCGAGCTTGATCCGTTCCTCTTTATCGCCGCATTCCTCCTGTACTTCCTATCGATAGTGTTCTGGATAATCGCCTGGGTCTACCTGATAAAGGAAAAGTTCGTGCCGTCATTCAGGCTAAATATGAAGGCCCTGTTAGGCGTATTCGCTCCCTTTGGCCTCGGCGGCGACGCGATAAGGACGTTCTTCGCCAGAACAGAGAAGATTCAGCCAGAGAGGGCCCTTAGCACCAGCTTCATCGTCAAGTTCTACAAGTTCATAGTCATGCTCGTCTTCCTGCTGTTCGCCATATACCTGCTCTCCATCAACAGCTCAGACTTCCCGAGGTATTCGCTGGTGCTTGCTTCGATGATCGTAATGACTATCTGCGGAGCGTTGGTAGTGCTTCTTCTCCGCATGCGCTGGTTCGCCAGCCTGCTATACCATCTCCTAAATCGGATTTTCATATTCAAGTTCCATGAGCAGCTGAGGAAGCACTTCCTGGAGATAAAACCAAAAGACATCCTCATAACGGTATTCCTATTGGTTGTCTCGACGCTGCTGGAGATGGGCGCTATCCTGCTCGCTTTCCTGTCTATCGGCCAGGAGCTGCTCTTGCCGCACGTGTTCATATTCTCTTCCGTGGCCTCTTCGCTGGCATTAGTGACTCTAACGCCACAGGGGATAGGTTTTGTCGAGGGGGGCGGCTATCTCGTCTTATCGTCCGGTTATTTCAGCCTGGCCCAACCGGTCATAGGGAGCTTTTTAATAGTTTGGAGCATCATAAGAATCTGGATTCCTAGCGCCATAGGCCTGATTTCATTCTGGTGGAAGAAATGATATCGATTATAGTGCCCGCTTACAACGAAGAAAAAAGGATTGAGAACACCCTGAAGAGGATAAAAAAAGTCTCTGTCGCCAAGGAAATCATAGTGATAGACGACGGCTCCAAGGATAAGACTGCTGCAAAAGCCGGGAAATACGCCAAAGTGATCAGGCACACGGTCAACAAGGGCAAAGGCGCAGCGATGAGGGCAGGCGCCAGGGCAGCCAAGGGGGATATCCTGGTCTTTATCGACGCGAGCCAGTTCGAGCCGGAAGAGATCCCCAAGCTGTTAGAGAGGATGAGAGAGACCAGAGCGGACATGGTCGTTGGGGTGAGAGACTTCAGGATCATTCCGTGGCACAGGAGGATAACCAACAACCTGACCAAGCTGGCTATCCTGATGGGTACCGGGAACTATATCAGCGATGCGTTGAGCGGTTTCAGGGCCGTAAAAAGGAAGGAGTTCCTGGCGCTGGGCACGCAAGAGTCCCGCTACTGCATAGAGTCAGAGATAAACTTCCGCGCGTTCAAGCACGGCCTGAAAATAGCTGAAGTCCCGGTCCGAGTGACCTATTCGGGCGAAAAGCCGGTGAAAAAGCTCGGCAGCCTGAAGACTTTCTGGAAGCAGCGTTTTATACACGAGGCGCTCTTCAATATTAAGACGGTTTTGAGATGCTGGTTCGGAAGGCTGTGATATGGAAAAGCTAGAGTTATGGGAGTTGACCATAGTCCTATCGTGCCTTATCATGATTTTGATAACATTGACGCTCAGCACGCTCCCAAAAGGCCCGGTCACAGAAGCATGGCTCTCCGATTATCCGACTTCTCTGGACTCTGGTCAGAACGTTAGTTTCAAATTGCATCTGAATGGGTGGTCAGATTACGAAGTGATTGCGTTCGTTGACGATGAAAAGCAGGCAACAATCCGCAGCAATAACCATTACACCCTGAGCTTTACGCTGCCGAATCCCGGCGAAGGGGTGCACCGGATAACCGCCAAGATAAACGACCTCAACTCCGGAGACAGCCATTACCTATTCTTCACGGTCGATGTGTTATGAACGAGCAAAAAAACCAGTGGCAGACCAGGTTGATTTTGATACTCATGCTGATCTTTATAGCCGGATCGTTCATCCGACTATATCCCGCGGCAGTCTCCGAAAAGCCGCTGAGATACGACACCTACTATCACGTGAGAGTGGCCGAGCTGATAAAGCAGACCGGTGCTATCCCCGATTTCGATCCATGGCCTGCAGGCGGCAGACCGCACACCTACCCGCCGCTGTACCACATCTCTCTGGCCCTCACGAGCGTTGCCATTGATGTGCCCATCATCGAGGTGAGCCGTTTCTTCCTTCCGATACTGGCCTCTCTGACAATACCAGTGGCATTCTGGTTTGTGCGCAAGTTCAGGGGCGAAAAGACCGCGCTCATCGCAATGTTCCTACTCGCAATAAGCCCGTATCTCATCTCAAGCTCTTACGAGTCGCCGCAGGTAATAGGACTATTGCTGGCCCTGCCTCTGGCCTACTTCATGATAAACTCCAAGTATCTTTACTCAGGCATACTGGTCTCTCTGATATTCCTTTTCAATACGTTCATCGCCCTGTTCCTGTCGGCAGTGATTCTCATATTCCTCCTTTCGGAAAAGCGTTTTAAGGCGATGGCCAAGACATTCTGGGTGCCGATTATAGTGCTGGCATTGTTCTTCTTCCCAAGGCTGGATGCTTTCTCCTGTTCCAACTTCTGGATAGGCCCTTTCTTCATCTCCAAGAGCGCTGATACCTGGGTCAAGTTTGCCACGCCCGCATTCCTTGCGATGGTGCTAATTCCAATCGTCTTAATCAAAGGCAAGACAGACCGATACAGGAGATTCTGGTATGCATGGGTCGGCTTGTCCATAGTCCTTTTCCTGAGCCATTATCTGACTCCAATCTTCCATCCCTGGAGACAGGATTCGATACTGATGTTCGGGCTGGTATTCTTTTTTGCAGAGGCGGTCTCTGGAACGGACAAGAAGCGCCTGTTCTTCCTTGCGGTCTTCGCACTGGCCTCGCTCTTCGCCCTGAACTCCATGTACCACTCCTGGCTTTTCGACAGGCCGTTAACAAGCAACGAGTACTCCCTGATAGACTATATCGGCACTCTGCCACAGAACATCGTCCCCCTGGCCAACCACGATATGTGCTCCAATCTCATGACGCTTACAAATAGGTCCTGTCTGCTGGACACCAACTTCGAGTGCATACCGGATGCAAAGAAGTGGTATGATTACGAGAATTTCTTCTGGACCAGGGACTCGGAGCAGATGAGGAGCATCCTTTCCAACTATTCGATCAGCACGGTGGCGTTCGCCGGCGGAGACTGGGCCCAGAGCATGATAGTCTCTCTCGATGTCAACAAACCGTACTCTGCTTGGTTACCGAACACGCCAGACGCCGCACTTTACGAGATCAACCTGAGGCAGGGCAGCCTATCCTACTACAGTGAGCGACCATGAAGAAACTATTGATGCTATTGGTATTCTTTTTCCTGTTCTTCTCAGCAGCGCAATTCCTCCGCCCGTTTATAGGCAATCCTTCAATGATAGGCTCCACCACCTATTTCCACTACCATGGCGCAGAGCTGCTCGCTAACGGCCAGTCCTACGATCCGCTCTCATTCGGCGGCCGGGACTATACCTATCCGCCAGGCTTCCATTACCTGCTCGCGCTGACCATGGTAATCTGGCCTATCCTTCTGCCGATAATCGGAGTGCTTGGCGTTGCTCTCTGCTATTATTTTGCGCGCCAGCTCGGTTTCACTGATGAAGAGGCCCTTTTCTCCTCAGCCATGCTAGGCTTCATCCCTGGCTTCATCTACCTGGCCGGGCACCTCAATCCAAGGTTGCCCGCGTTAGTCCTCCTGGTCCTCTCTTTCGTGCTGCTCATGAAAAAATCGACCAAAGCGAAAGTGCTCGCAGGGCTGTCCCTCTCCGCAGTCCTATATTTCCACCCGCTCGTTGGCGGGATAGGCCTTGCATTCGGCGCGATACTCTTCAGAAAAAGGCTGAGAGACCTAGTGTTTCCCTACTGCCTTGCACTGGCTTTGTTCTTCTTGTGGTTCTTGCCGTTTATAGCTTCTAACGGACTGCCCCAGGCAGCGCATTTCTACTCCCAGTACATAGAGCTGCAGTCCGGGATACAGTTCTTCGTGTGGGAAAACGCGCTGGTCAGTGACTCGATAAGCCTCCTAATGCTGTTGACCGCGATATACGGGCTATTCGCGATAAGAGAGAAAGAGACTAAATTCGTGAAAGAGTGGTTAATCCTGTCGGTCATAGCCGCCCTTATCTTCGGCAACAGGCTTAACGAGCAGCTGCTATTCCCGGTGGCTTTGCTCTCGGGAAAGGTCATCATATCCTACTGGAGCAAGCTGGTCAAAATGGCGAGACTGGACTTTCTAGACTATCGCTGGTGGAAAGTGCTTCTGCTGACCTACATCGCATTGGTCGGAGTCTTGGCCGCTGGCTCCCTGCTCCTTTTCCCGCCAAGCGCCGATGAATACTCAGCCATGACGTGGCTCAAGCTGAACACCCCTCAAGAGGCTATAGTGTTCGCCCCCTGGTTTGAGGGCCACTGGATTAGCGGGATAGCGATGCGCAAGAACGTCATCGATGCCTATGCTGAATATGCGCCGAACATAGATGAACGGTTCAGGGACACCAAGCAGGTATTTTTCGGCTCCGATATAGTGGCGGCTATGGACGCGCTCAAGAAATACAACGCCTCCTACGTCTATTACCGGCTGGGTGAAGAGAACACGGAGCTTTGCGGCAATTTCCCCTACCTGACCGGCTATGGCTACTTTGATTTGGTCTTCAGCCAAGGACAAAGCTATGTTTTTAAGATAGATTATTCGGGAAAATCAGAACCCGCGCGCCTTTGCAGAAGGACAGTATCCCGCTAGGAGAAAAGCTGGTCAATGACCGTCGTGGCGTAGCATCCTTTCGGGATAGAGAATCGGATCACATAATAGTTTTTCCCCTTCTCCAGGACCTTGAAGTCCTTCAGGGCGATGAACAGTTCCCTCTTCTCCCCCCTCGACGACATCTCGGGCATCGATCTTATGAAGAACTCTTTCGGCTCTATTTTCTCTTTCTTGAGTATCTTTCCCTCAAACTCATTCTCTACCTTGGACTCATAACCGAACAGCTGGCCCTTAGAGTACTTGGCTTTCTTCCTGATGACCTCTTTTAGGAATTCGTTGAACAAATAGGATTGATAAGCATGGACAAACATTATCTTCAGGAATTTGGGCAGTTTACGTAAGGCTCCGATATAGTCGTTCTCGTTGTTGGCCAGATGCCCCAGGAGAGTGCGCTCGAACCTCAGGCCGTAGGGGAAGTACTTCAGCGCTTCGGCGTAGTCCCAGCCCTTAGCCAGCTTCTTTCTGGCCGCCTTCGCCTCTTTCGATTCTTTTGGGAAGACTTTGGCCAGATACATCCTGACCGCCTCTTCAAAGTTTCCTCTTACAATCTCTTTTCCGACTAGATGAGTTATAGGTCGGGTGTCTCCGAACCTCTGGACGCCGAAGAAATTTGGGACCTTGATCAATTTCTTTGGTCTCTTCCTAGCATAGACCTTGATGGTGAACCTATTTCCCCCAAGGTCGCCAAGCTCTATCCTTTTATCCGAGTACTCTAAGGGCGTGAGCTTTATATCGCGTATTTTCAGTCTATCGGCGTTCTTTATCTTCCAGAGAGAGATGCGTTGGGTGGTTATAGCCCGTTTGTCTTTAGTCCCAGCGAATCCTATCCTCTTGCGAGAGACGTATAGTCTATTAGCGATTTCAGCGATGGCCAGATTCGTATCCCAGTTCTTTTTCTGGAGCACACAGATCAGCTGTTCGCCCTCGCTCTCCCTGAACTTATAGGTTTTGTCTACCTCGAGGACTTTCCCATCTGGAGTTATTTCTTCTACTACGAAGTCCTCCGGCTCTTTCTTTATCTCGTAGGCCATCACTTATACCTCAGAAAAGCGCCTATCCCCTTGAAGCCAATCCTGAACTGCTCCCCCTCCGGCGTCTCGACAGATACCATTTCGACTTTGGCATCGGTCTTCTCCGCAATGTCAGTCAGCTCTTCCACGAATTTATCGTCGAGCCCTTCGGAAAGCAGAAGAGTCTCCACCTTGCCTATCGCCAGAGCCTCTTTTACTTCATTAATCCCGTAAGTAGCCAGCCCGTCAGTCACGGCCTCCTTCAAGAACCGGTTGACTAGGTCCTTCTCATACTGTATCTCAAGCTCCTTTATCACTTCACCGGATCTGTCGGCCACTTCCTTTATCCCGAACTCGTCAGTATAACTAGTGTCTATCGAGCCCTTTATCTTTTTCTTGACATCCGGCAGAATGTAGTCCTCGTTCATGAAAGAGTACTTAGTCGGGCCAGGTCCTCCGGCTATAATCCCCTTTATCTTCGGGTCCTTGAAGACCTGGTTAATCATCTCCGCGACCTTCTTGAACCAGTCCTGGGCGATAATCTCGGTTATCCTCTCGAACCTCAACTGGCTTTGACCACCTTTTCCGTGTTTTCCAGGAACATTTGAGGTCATGTGGCTGACTATCGTTATACTCTTTCCTTTCAATACGGCGATAGTCGCCTCTCGTCTGTCCATAGTAAAGAGCCCGAACTCCTCTTTCGGCTCCATCATGTCATGGAGCGGCTCGAGATAAAAGGAGGAGTCGCAGCGATAGATTTGAATTCCCACTGGCTCGGGAGGGACCACCTGCCAGAGCTGTATCTTGCCGTCGACGTTCCCGCAGAAGATAGCCACGCCATGGTCAGGCGCCTTGTGCTGCCCCTTTAGCACCAGCAGTATCTTGTCGATGGCCGCCTGCACGTTCTTCCGTGTCTGCTTCGACTTTATGTTCATCGCCTGGCTGTATTCATCCCTCAGCCTGTCGGACATGTCGTTAGTATTAGCTCCAGGCTGAAGGTATACACTAATCAACTCTGTTCCCTGGCCTTTCTGGCTCCTAAGGAACTTCAATTGCTTCCTGAATTCGTAGTATTCCTTGCTTTTTTCCATTTCCAACACCAGGAATAGAAACAGATTTAAATCCGTTCTTGATAATTGTAGTTAGTGCTGTTTAAAAAGGTAATCACATGAAGATAGCTATCTCATTGGGCGGTTCGCTGGTGTTTAGAGACCGTCCGAACATGAAAGTCCTGACTAAATTGGGCAAGCTCCTGGGCTCGCTCGATGGTCATTTTGCGGTATCAGTCGGCGGCGGGACGATAGCAAAAGCCTATATCGAGGCGGCCAGACACTTCACCAAAAACAACTTCGCGCTGGACGAGGTAGGCATAGCCGTGACTAAGACCAACGCCCGGCTGGTCGCTCTGGCGTTGAAAGGAAAGTATGCCGACTCTCTCGACCAGGCGATAGAGCTGATGGATGAAGGAACGAAGATAGTCGTTATGGGCGGGACTGAGCCTGGCCAGACGTCAGACGCGGTCGCCTGTCTGTTGGCCGAGGAGATGGACGCCGATAGACTGGTCAATCTCTCCGATGTGAAAGGGATATACGATAGGAGCCCGAATAGCAGAGGGGCCAAGCTGATAGAGTCAATGTCCCATAAAGAGCTCGTGAAGATGACTGAGAAACACGATAAGAGAAGGCCCCGCGAGAACTTCATATTCGATCTGATAGGCGCCAATATCCTCAACCGCTCCAAGATCGAGGCGCACTTCGTCTCTGGCTATAGCATGAAGGAGACAAAACAAGCTATTCTGGGCAAGAGCCACCATGGAACCGTGATAAAGAACTAATTTTTTAAAGCTGTTAGTTGTATTGATACCTATGAGCTACTGGTCGCTCCCGCTGCACAAGGTACTGGAGGAGCTGAAGACATCGCATAAGGGGCTTTCCGAGGACGAGGCCCGGAGAAGACTATCCGTCTACGGTCTGAACGAGCTCAAGCGGGAAAAGAGGATATCGCCGCTGAAGATATTCCTGCGCCAGTTCATGAACATCCTGATCATCGTCCTCTTGTTCGCGAGCGCAATAGCATACCTGATAGGCGATGTGACAGACGCCATCCTGATTTTTGCTGTTATACTGTTGAATTCGATATTCGGCTTCATTCTGGAATACCAGGCAGAAGAGGCGATAGAGGCCCTGAAGAGGATGAGTGCGCTCAGGGTCACGGTCCTCAGGTCCGGGAAGCATCTTGAGATAGACTCGAACGGTGTCGTGCCTGGTGATATAATCGAGCTGCTGGAGGGCGACAAGGTGCCGGCTGACTGCAGGATAATCGAGTCGGTCAATCTCCAGGCAGACGAGTCCACGCTTACCGGCGAAAGCACCCCGGTTGACAAGAATAGCGGAGAGGTCCCGGAGCAGGCGAGGGTTGCGGACAGAGTCAACATGCTGTTCAGCGGCACTAATGTCGTGAGGGGCCATGGCCGCGCAGTAGTCCTATTCACCGGCATGAAAACCGAGGTCGGGAAGATAGCGAAAGAGATCGAGGCGCCGAGCCCGCCAACCCCGCTCCAGATATACCTAGACAAGCTTGGCAAGACGCTCGGCGTGATAGTCCTTTTTGTATGCGTTGCTGTCTTCCTGATCGGGACAGCGACTGAAAAGAACCTGCTCTCGCTGTTCATGACGTCAGTCAGCCTCGCAGCGGCAGCGATACCCGAAGGGCTGCCGATAATAGTCACGCTGGCTCTGGCTTTTGGTGTAAAGAAGATGGCCCGCAAGAAGGCGCTCGTGAGGACGCTCCCGGCGGTCGAAGCATTGGGCTCGGCGACAGTCATATGCACGGACAAGACAGGCACCCTGACGGAGAACAGGATGATTGTCGAGAAAGTTTACTTCAATGGCAAGATAACCTCAGTGAAAGAATGCAAAGGCAGCATTCTTTTCAGAGCAGGTCTGATATGCAACAACTCAGTCCTGGACAAAGTGGATCCTACAGAGACCGCGCTGGTCGACTCAGCCAGGAGAGCGGGTATCGATGAGAAGGAGTTTTTCGAGTACAAGCGCCTGGCCGAGATACCCTTCAGCTCTCAGACCAAGAGCATGACGGTTTTCTGCATGCGGGGCGAGGAAGAGTTCGCATTCATGAAAGGGGCCCCAAACGCGGTCCTTGCCAAATGCAACCGGATATCAGAGGGCAGGAGAGTCGCCAAGCTTACCTCGAGCAAAAGAGCGGAGATAGAAGAGATAGTCGATAGCATGGCTGCGGAGGCGCTGAGGGTGCTCGGATTTGCCTACAAGCCGGAGAGCTCGAAGAAACTGGAGGAAGACATGATATTCATAGGGCTGCAGGGCATGATGGATCCGCCGCGGAAGGAGGTCCGCGGGGCAGTGCATGCGTGCCAGAACGCGGGGATAAATGTCGTGATAATCACGGGCGACCATCCGCTCACGGCAAAGGCCATAGCCGAGACCATAGGGATAAGCGTTAAGAACATAATGACTGGTGATGAGCTCGATAGACTATCATTCGAGGAGCTAAGAGCAAGGGCGGTCAACACCACGATATTCGCAAGGGTCGAACCTGCGCAGAAGAACAGGATCGTCAAGGCGTTGAGGGCCAATGGAGAGGTTGTGGCTGTGACCGGCGACGGCGTGAACGACGCGCCTGCCCTGAAGAACGCGGACATAGGGATTGCCATGGGGATAAGGGGCACGGATGTGGCGAAGGAGGCCTCGGATATGGTCATAACCGACGACAACTTCGCAACGATAGTCGCGGCTATCGAGGAAGGGAGGAGGGTCTTCGACAATATAAAGAAAGCCTTAATCTATCTCCTCTCGTCAAATCTCGGCGAGGTCCTGATTGTCTTCATCGCATCAATCATGTTCCTGCCGCTCCCCCTGACGGCCGCCCAGATACTGTGGGTGAACTTCCTGACTGACGGATTTCCTGCGCTGGCTTTGGGAGTCGACCCGGCAACTCCGCATATCATGAGAAGAAAGCCGAACACATCGAAGGGCGAAGTGCTCAATTCTAATGCGATTCTTTCAATAATCAGGACGGGCTTTCTGATAGCCATATGCTGCCTCCTCCTGTATGTCGTCTTCCTGTACAGCCACAGCCACGTGAAAGCGCAGACCGTTGTCTTTACCGCGCTGGTCGCAGCCGAGTTTGTGATACTCCAGACAGTGAGGCAGAACTACGGCCAGAAGCTCTTTGCGAACAGATATATCACGCTCTCCATGCTCGCGGTCATGGTACTACAGCTGGCATTGATATACACCCCCCTGAGCGGCATATTCCACCTGGTCCCGCTCGACCTGGAAGACTGGATAGCTATCGTCCTTACGGTCGGCGCGATATTCGTCTTCAACCACTTTGTCCACAGATTCGTGAAAAGCGAGTAAAATTTATAAACAGACCTTACCTTATAGGGATATGTATACCTCGGCAGTGGAAAAAGCGATAGCCTCGAGCAAACTGTCCTACATGGAGAAATACGGCTTCGCCTACGAAGAGGACCTCAACCTACTTGAGAAGATGTTAGATGCAGTCGTCGTCTATTCGCCCGATAGGAAGACGGCCAGAGTCTCTTGCAGCGGAGTGGACGTCACTGTCACGGTCAGGCCTGGCGGAGATATGAACCCGGCTGGCGTAAAGAGCTGGAAGAAAGGTTAAATCTCTTCCGGCAGCAAAAGCGGCTTCTTATAGTTTTTCCAATCGTCTATAACTATCCTTGGACAAGCGGTTATCACGAACGCGTCAAAAGGGAGATAGTCCAGTCTCTCTGGCGTTATCTCGTTCATAATGACTAGATATGTTCTCTTCCCGCGCCTCTCCAGCTTCTTCCTGGCTTTCTCCGCTACACCCATTTTCCTCTGGCCGGGCTTGCTCCCCACGATTATCCCGAAGACCGCAGAGTCAGAGGCCTTGGATATCCTAAGGTATTTCTCCTTATACGATTTCAGCGGGTCTATGCCGCTGATGATGTTAGTATACGGGTCAGCCAGCAGGACTTTCTTTCCGGTGAAATAGGCCACACCGATGCCGTGGAACCTACCAGAGCCTATAAACAGGAACTCGTCAACTTTCGTGTTGATGTTCTCAGCGTTGGAGGCATCGCAGCCAAGGACAGGCCCGCCGATAACGACTTTCTTGCCAAGGCGTTCGAGTATCCTCTTGACCTTTGGCAGTTCTTCGGCATGCTGGATTGTAGTGACTAACCCTATCCTCTTTCCAGTTAGCATCCTGGCTGCTTTTGTGGCAACCGGTCCAACGTCAGTCACCGAGTGCGTCTCAACATAGACTATCTTGTCCGTATCGAGCATCTTCGAGTGACCGAAGTGGATTGTTAGGTCTGTCTCAGGGTTTGTCTGGATATCGCAGGCGCCAAAGCATGGATCGCCTGAGAGCACGGCCTCCGCTGCTAGCTTGTCCGCTATCTTGACAAACTCAGATTTCAGGCCTTCTGGCAATTGTATCAGAACTCGCTTTGCCTTTCGCTTTTTTATCTCCTGGTTTATGCGCTTGATTTCGAAGTCGTACATAAGCATCAAGGTGATCAGATGTGTATTTTACATCATCTTGTATCAGCGTTTGTTCACATCATCATCTCAATATAATTCCTTTATCTTCCTTTAAAAAGAGATGGGGTCGCTGAGATTTGAACTCAGATCCACTGGTCTCTCCACATCAATAGCAGCTCTAGATATCATCGCCCTAAGGCTCAGCGCTCCAAAATGACCTTCTGGAGCCAGTGATGCTGCCAAGTTATACCACGACCCCGCAATAGACTTTTAGCAATAGGGATATTAAAACGAAACGGGTCTGGCGAGATTCGAACTCGCGATCTACAGCTTAGGACGCTGTTGCCCTATCCAGACTAGGCCACAGACCCACGATAGAATTAGATGATAGGCGATTAAAATAGATTCCTGAAGTTATCCGCGATATAGGGCGATTTGATCCAGGTGCCTACCTCTCTTTCGTGCGGCTCTGGCGTCAGGAACAGGAAGACATCATCGTCTATGATCATCATCCTGTGGTTATGGTCCTTCTTGACTACTTCAGCAAACTCGCACACCCTCTTGGCCAGGTTAGCGTTAGCAAGCGGAGAGACTACCTTGATTTTTACTCCCCTTTTACACGCTTTCCTTAACGGATTCTCAAATGCCTCGAGCTTGTTCGTTATCCCACTATCATTAGCAGTTATCAGTATGCTCTCTTTCGCCGAATGGATCAGGCTCTCTATCTTCGAATGCAGGTTCTTCCTGTCCTTGATGACCCAGACATAGTCTTCCGCCCTGACCTTCTCTTCCGGCTTGGTCGTCTTGATTTTGTCGGCGAGCTTTCCCTTTATTTCCTCTATCTCCTTAAGCGCTTTCTTAAGATCCTCCTCTCTCCTTGTCTTGAGGAACTTTATCGCCTCGTCCAGATCAACGGCTTTGAATCTGGTCGGCCTGCCCGGCTGAACGGATATAAAGCCCTTCTTCTCCAATTTGTCCAGCACATCATAGGTCCTGGGTCTGGG
>Ga0315279_10002888_pt1 | contig 24844 bp, 20 predicted proteins | sample YL17G06_20_MG_FD_203694 | JGI IMG/M metagenome (GOLD analysis project Ga0315279, IMG submission 203694) | Sediment microbial communities from Yellowstone Lake, YNP, Wyoming, USA - YL17G06_20 | ecosystem: Environmental > Aquatic > Freshwater > Lake > Sediment | place: USA: Wyoming | collected...
ATTTGTGTTCCAGTCGTTTGAGCTGCTTGGCCAGTTAAACGCACTCAAAAATGTCGAGGTCCCGTTGATTTATTCGCGGGACGGCTGGTGGTCCCGCCACAAGCGCGCCAGGAGTGTTCTTGAGAGGGTTGGCCTGGCAGACCGCATGAAGCACAAGCCCAATCAGCTTTCAGGCGGCGAAAAGCAGCGAGTTGCTATCGCTCGCGCCCTTGTTTGTAATCCCAGTATCCTGCTTGCCGACGAACCGACCGGCAATCTCGACAGCAAAACAAGTGAAGATGTCCTCGGTCTGTTTGACCAGCTCCATCGCGAAGGCCAGACCATTATCATTGTGACCCACGAGGAATCCGTCGCCTGCCACGCAAAGCGGATAATTCGGATGAAGGACGGCCAGGTTCATAGTGACCTGCCGATGGACCAGGACCCCGTAGTCCGTGCTGCCGGCCAGAGTTCTCCACAGGAGGGCCGGGGATGAAAGCTATAATTTCCGTGTTTATGGGTTTTCTTCAATTGTTCTATCAGAGTGTCTATCTTGCCCTCGGACAAATCTGGATAAACAAGACAAGGTCGATTCTCACAACCATCGGCATCGTAATCGGCGTTGCCTCCGTAACGGCGGTTATTGCAGCTCTCACGGGTCTGGAAAACAAAGTGCTCACTCAAGTCGAATCGTTCGGCACCAACACGATATTTATTTCTCCACGGCTGCCCGACAGGGGGCCGTTGCGCCACGCATCCTGGTGGACCATTCGGTTCCTGCCCGAACATTTTGATGGTATGCTCGAACACTGTCCCTCGGTGGCCAGGTTCAGCAGAATAGGTTCTGGCGGGCGGCACACGGCCAGGTATGCTGAAAGGTCCGCCGAGAATGTTGACGTCACCGGCATTGAGCCTGCCTACCATCAGATTGAAAGCCGACCAGTTGTTCTCGGCAGGCCCTTCTCCGTTATCGACGATATGCAGGCACGGCAGGTGTGCCTGGTTGACTCCAAATTACGGGATGAGCTTCGTCTCGACCGCGACTGTATCGGGCAGTTCATTCTTATAGGCCATTACACCTTCTGCATCGTGGGCGTTATTGAAAGACGGCCGGAACTGGATTTCGGCCAGAGCAATGAAGATTCTTACGAAGTATTAATTCCATTTCGGACGACCTTCAAGTTGCGTGAGCCGGGAATCTGGGCTTTTGCCGCCAGCAAATCTCCGGAACTATTGGAGGAGGCCCAGGCTGAGATAGGATTTTTCCTCCGCCGCACGCGGAACGTAAGACCCACCGAGCCTGACACCTTCCGCATCGAGTCGCTCAAAAGCGCCCTGGAGAAGTTTAACGAAATAGCCCTTGTCATTAAGCTCGTCGCAGGCGGTATCGTAAGCATTTCTCTATTGGTCGGCGGCGTCGGGATTATGAACATTATGCTCGTATCGGTATCCGAACGCACAAGGGAAATCGGCCTGCGCAAAGCGGTCGGCGCCAAAAAATCCGCGATACTAACACAATTTTTGATTGAGTCTGTCGTGCTGTGTCTTATTGGCGGGCTTGTGGGCGTCGCCGTTGGTCAGTGCCTGACGCTGATAATAGCGGGGGCGAATCCGGTCCTCGAAAAGACGTCAATCCCTGCCTGGGCGATAGCCCTTTCGCTTGCATTTGCCGGCTCTGTAGGTATATCTTTTGGAATGTTTCCGGCAATGAAAGCCGCAAGACTTGACCCTATTGAGGCGTTAAGACATGAATGAAAAATTATTACTGAAATATGTCTCAAACGACCGCCCCACGAGCCGCCGTTCAAAAGGCGTCGTATTTCGTATATCGTATATCGTATATCGTATATCGTGTGGTCTTGTGACCTATGCCCTTCTTATGCTGGCCGGCTGTGAGCCGTTTCCCGGTGATGAAAAGTTTTACGAGGCGAGTATTGGGCCGCAGAAGCTGCGAGAGGTTGAGATGCTCCAGCTGCGAGCAGCCAAAGATAATGAGCCAAATCGTCCGGATGCAAATCAGCCGTCTGCAGGCGAGCTTGCCCTTACTTTGGAGCAGTGCCGCGTTTTGGCGATGGAAAACAATCTTGAGTTAAAAGTCCAGCTCATCAGCCCTTCCATCGCAGCCCAGCGCATCAGCGAAGAGGAGGCCCGCTTCGAGGCCGCCTTCTTCTCTAATCTCGCTTATGTCAAAACCGATACACCGACTGCAACAATACTCGACCTGGTGGGTTCGCAACTGGATGCTTCGAGTATGGACTTCGGCGTCCAGGTGCCCCTGCGGACGGGCGGCACGGTTACTTTTGACCTGGTTGACAGACGCACTAAAACAAATGTCGTTTATCCCACCTTTAACCCTTCTTACGACTCGGACGCCTCAGTTTCGATTAGCCAGCCGCTCCTGCGCGGGGCCGGCACAAGGGCCAATACCCACGCCATTCGAATCGCCGGTTACGAGCGGCAGATTACCGACGCCAGAACCAAGCTGGAGGTGATTCGCGTCCTTGCCGCCCTCGACCGCGTTTACTGGCGACTTTACGCTGCCAGGAGAGAATTGGAGGTCCGCGAGCAGCAATATAATTTGGCCAAGGCCCAGCTTGAGCAGGCCCAGCGGTTTGTCAGCTCAGGCGAACGGTCTCAAGTCGAAGTCACGCGGGCCGAGGCCGGCGTCGCCCAGCGCCTGGAGGCAATTATCGTGGCGGAAAATAACCTGCGTGACAGAGAACGCGAGCTTAAGCGGGTGCTTAATAAGCCCGGTCTCGAGATGCAGACGCCCACCATCCTCATACCGGATACAAAACCGGACCCTGTCCGCTATGAGCTGGAAAGAAAACGGCTGGTGCAATTAGCTATTGAGAACCGTATGGAGATGCTCGAGCTTGAGCTCTTAATCGCTGAGGATATTAGCGCCATTGACTATATGCACAACCAGGCCCTGCCTCTGGTGACAATGGATTACACCTATAACGTAAACGGCTTAGGCCAAACAGAAGACGACTCCTTCGACCTGCTTTACGACAAGCGGTTCGAGGACCACCGCTTTGGACTGCAGATGCTTGTGCCGTTGGGCAACGAAGCGGCTAAAAGCCGATTGCGACAGGCCTTCTACCAGCGAAAACAGCGATTGGCCTCTCGTGAAAATCGGGCCGCACTTATTGAAGTGGAAGTCCTCAATGCCATCGACCAGCTTGAGGCCAACTGGCAGCGCATCCTGGCCGGCAGGCAGAGGACGATTCTCGATGGCCGACTTTACCAGGCGGAAAAACGTCAGTTTGAGCTCGGCTTACGAACAACCACCGACGTTCTCGACGCCCAGACCAAGTTTGCCGATGCCCAGAGCGCCGAAATCCTCGCGTTGGCCGAATATCAGATAGCGCTTGTTGATTTGGCCTACGCGACAGGCACACTGCTCGGCGCAGACAAGGTGCGATGGGAAGCAAGCGTCGAATAATTTAATCGCGGATTACGCGGATTTTCGCTGATTATTATTAACCACGAATTTACACAAATTGACACGAACAATTTAATCGCGGATTACGCAGATTACACGGAGAACAATGAACAACAAACTACGAACAATGAACCCCTTTCCGTCCTGCCTGATACAATCGATGGTGCTAAACCCCAGAATTCATTTGCAATTTGTGGAATATGTGCTATGCTTTACATTGAGAACAACGGATTTTATCCGTATCTCGGTTTGGCAGCGAGGCATGAACTGCCGCCATTATAAATGAAGGGGTGTAAAATGTTCAAACGTGATTGAACTTGGCCTCTCTTCCAATCAACCGGTCAATACGGTCCACGCAGCGTTGACTACTTATGACCTTCCTGACCTCGCTGGCGATTCGTATGTCGAATGTCGCCCTATACGCTGAACGCTATACGCTAACCTGATAGAGATATGGCTCGTAAAAAATGTCACCTGCCGCCGGATATGTCACTGCGCTATTTCAATCCTCCTCGATACCCTCAATTTTCACTTTTTTTTGCTTAACCTGTGCCCGGCTTATTCCGATACTATTTATCAGACGCACGAGCTGCGCTGATGGACAAAAGGAGTAAAAAAATGGCGATTCAGAATATCTCAGAAGACCTGCTGCTTGTCGAACTGCCGTTGAGAGAGCCGCAGATTGCCGAAGAACTTCAAACCGTCAACGAATTTATCAGCGAAAAACGCGACTGCGATGTTGTAATCGACTTTTTGAAAGTCGAGGTAATTACCTCTTCAAGTCTCAGCAATCTCCTGATACTGCGAAATTTTCTCCACAAGCATGGCCGCCGGCTCATCCTTTCCAACGTTGCCACGGTGACAAAGTGCATCTTTGTAGTGACCGGCCTTAAAGATATTTTCGAGTTCGCCAATGACAAATCCGCCGCCCTCTCGGCCGTCCAGCACGCCGGTTAGCTTGTCATTCTTGTATGAATTTGCTGTTCAATTCGCTTGCTCTTGTGCCATCAGTCATTCCTGTGTAAACAGGAATCCACTTCTTCCTTTTTGGCTTGCTTTTGACCGGCTAAAAACGCTTCCGATTCGCAAAGCTTCACACCCCAAAAAATCACTCAATAAATACTTGCACTACGCGCCCACAGAGGGAAAATAGTGCAAATGGATTTGCAGAATATCGTAAATGGACTTACTGCCGCCCTCGTAGGCAGGCGAGAAAAATAAATGTCAAAAGCGTCCATCCTGTTAGAAGTGCTTTAAGCTTTACCCGATCTAAATAGTGTAGCAGGTGACAAATGAATGCAAGCCAGCATAAAATCACAAGACGCAATTTTTTGAAGAGCTCGACAAAAACGGCAGCATCGGTGGGATTGGGATTGAACATCATAGGAGCTCCGGTGGTCCGCTCTGTCCTCGGCGCCAACGAGAAAATCCGCATTGGTTTTATCGGCCTTGGCAATCGCGGAACACAGCTTCTTCGAGCCTTCTTGGCTCAGCCCGATATTGAAATCGCGGCCCTTTGTTTTATATGAACCCTACCTGGCGAGAGATTATTCCAAAGTTGACAAAAAACTTTTAGATTCTCTGGGTGACAGGGTGCCTAAGATGACCGAAAAGCTGCCTGCCGATGTCCAACGCTACAAGGACTTTCGTCACCTGCTCGACCGCAAAGACATCGATGCGGTAGTCATTTCGACCCCCGACCACTGGCATGCCATTCAAACGATTATGGCTTGCCAGGCCGAAAAGGATGTCTATGTGGAAAAGCCGCTCTCGCTGACCATAGTCGAAGGGCGGAAAATGGTCGAGGCCGCCCGCAAATACAACCAAATCGTGCAAAGCGGCACCCAGCGCCGCTCCGATGAGGCGATGCAAGAGGTCGTCCCGCTCGACATACAGCCGGTATTTTGCGTTACTCGCCACGGCATCCGCTTCTCTGCCTTCGACTTTACAAGTCAGCCCTACGTCTGTCTGCGGTTGTATCTGGCCCAGAGAACCAACGCCAATAAGCCTGGGTCTGTTATGCTGAACGTTCTGGATGAGGAGCAGTGGACCGAATGGCTGGCCGCAATGCGCGTCGGCTTTGGTGCCGAACTTGGTGACCCCGTCTTCAGCGGGCCTGAGCCGAACGAGACTGTGTTCAAAGTGATTCAGCAGGAACTGTCGAAGGCAAATTACACAACCTTATATCTGGCCCCGCGCGGCATTGGCCCAACGGGCTGGCGCGTTGATGAACGCAAGCTGACACAAATCTACCGGCGCTTTATGCTGCTTGGCCGGACAATCGACGGTATGCGCGTGTGGGATGTTCGACGCGCAATTCAGACCCTGCGTTCGCTTGATTCGCTGAAGAGTGTGCCTATTGTTCTTAAGGGCAGGAGTCAGATGGCCGGCCTTGTCCTCTATGCCTCGCTGTTTGAACCTAACATCGCCCGGCTCGACCTCTGGCATCTGCCTCACTCACACCACGATGGCCCGACCTTCCTCAACGTCCTGCGCTATCTGGATATGCCACAAACATTGGCGATGGCAGCCGAACGCAGTCAAATACATCTTTACCAGAAAGATGATTTCCAGTGGCAATTTCCCCACGCCGTTATTCAAAAACTCGCCTGGCCCCAAGACCAATTCCAGGCTCACACCATCTCGCAAGAAAGTGAGCAGTAGGGATGCAGCAGGTTAGTCTTTGACGTCGAAAGTTCCGCTAAGTCGAATGTCCACAGACGAGCTGCCAATCATAATGGTGAAATCGCCCGGCTCGACAACCAGCGTGCACAATATATGTATGCCCACCGCCCTGGCCTCTTTGGCGGCGGCAGCGTAAATAGCCCGCACCAAATCCGTATTCCAGTTGCTGCCTTTCGCCAATCCTTCGGGAAAAATTGTCCCACCCGCCGCCATAAGCCCGTGCGTCCCTTCCTCAATCTGAATCAGCGGTATCTTCAAGCGGGTCTTCTCGGCTGCAGTTCTTTGCAGTTCATTGTGAAATTCAGCCTGCTGCCGGGGACCCTCAGGAAGGATACTGTTTGCAAGCGTAAAGAACCCTCCGCCCGGCCCGATTCCTTCTACGAATACGCCTTCCGCAAACCTCCTGCAATTCTCGCGTTTACTCTGGATGTCTTTCCCCAGCTCGCCTTTATACAAAACGGGCATATTTATCTGCCCAATCTTTTCCTCTAACGTCATCCTTTTGAGCAAGTCCTCCACCCTTTTGTCTATCGGCTGGGTCTGGTATAAGTAAATTGGTTTATCTGCCTGGGCTTGCGCCCAAATGCAGGTCTTACTCAAAATGGCGACACTCACCACTAAAAGCGCCGTGGTAACACGCTTTTCGAAAAACATCCTTTGCTCCTTAACAAGCTATAATTCGTGAAGCATTTTGACTGCTTGTTTTACGACCATATCAGCCGCCTCGGGTGCAAAGGGACTGCTCTTTATTTCATATCCTCCCTCGATATACAGATGTGCCGGCGGCAGATACCCAGCCGCCCCATTGCAGTGCGTAATCACAAACGTATGCTTGTATGGCGAAGCGGCTTTAATCTTCATCCCGATTTCCGTCAGCACCTCGCAGCCGATTCCCACAAGACCAATGTCACCGACCCTCGCCACAGTCAAATTCAGGTAAGCAGGGGGGCATCCTTTTTTCACAGCCACTTCATTTAGAGGTTTACCCGGAAGCTCAAGTGCAATAAAGGCGCTTTTGATTTCTCCATCGCCCGACACATTTCCAATGCCTCGGAAAGTATGCACCACCTCCTCACCTAACACTGTGCCAAGCAGCACCGGCTCCGGAATCCAGCCGCTCTCATTATTGAACCCCGGCAGCTATGCAAATTTGCTTAAAATATGCTCGTGACAATACTCTCATATCCGTCCCCTTAAATATGACTTGCTTTTTACTACTCTTGTATTGACGAACCAAATCTTGCGCGAAATCTCCTGTTGGCCCGAGTCGTGCGGAAAGATTGAGGCGGTTAGAGGTTTTGCTGTATATACTTCACGGCATTATTGAATATCGTCATCCCATCACCATCTCGCCTGTCTTTCAGACGTGACCAGTGGGGATGTTGGGTAGGTCGTACGTATCTTTCCGGATGCGGCATAAGCCCCAGGATTCTGCCGGTTGTATCCGTCAGGCCTGCTATTGAATCCACCGAGCCGTTTGGGTTGACAGGGTAGTCGCCTTCTCTGCCGTTTTCATCAACGTACTTAAATGCAACGTAGCCCTCGGACTTTAGTTTCTCCAGCGTCTTTGCATTTCTGGTGACAACCTTGCCTTCGCCGTGTGCAACCGGCAGATATATTTGCCTGCCCCGCTCAATGAAGACGCACCTGTCGGTCTGCGGTGCAAGATATACCCATCTATCCTCGAATTTGCCGCTGTCGTTATAAGTTATCGTAACCGGCTGACTGTTGATTTTCGACTGCTTGTTTTTCTCTTTTGTCTCGGTGCCCTCTGTGGCTAAAAAGATTTTGAATTTCTCTGTGTCCTCTGTGGCTATTCTTTCTTCAAAACCAGGCAGTATTCCCGCCTTGACCAATACCTGAAATCCGTTACAGATTCCAATCGCTAATTTGCCGTCGTCGATGAACTTTTGTATTGGCTCGTAAAGATGGTGAATGACCTGGTTCGCCAAGATTTTCCCCGCAGCCACATCGTCTCCATAGCTAAAGCCGCCGGGAAAAACAATTATCTGGTATTGGTCCAGGGCACCTTTATCTTCGATTAGGCGATTTATGTGTACGCGTTCCGCCTTTGCTCCCGCCAACTGAAGTGCATACTCAGTCTCCAGGTCGCAATTTATCCCCGCCGCCCGCAATACTACCGCCCTTACCTGTGCCATTTTCTATTTTTCACTTTTCCCTTCTTACTTTTGACTTTTAACCTTTGCCTTTCTCTGTGTTCTCTGTGGCCAGTTTTTTGTCACCAGTTGAATGGTTTCTGCCACGCCTGTTTTAGTGAAGCAATGTCCGCCTTGATAACTGTCTTGCCGTCTGCTGCTTTTATGACAAGCGTTTTTTCCTCTGTCACTTTCCCTATCTGTCCAAATGGCAGATTGAGCATTAACTTCGCAAAGGCGGCATAATTTTCCGGCTCGACTTCCACGATATAGCGTGAGTTCGATTCGCTGAATAACTGCGTATCCGTCCGCCAGCAGTCTTTACTTTTTGGCAGCCCCCGCAGGTCCGCCTCTATACCCAGCCCTCCCGCAAATGCCATTTCCGCAATCGCGACAGCCAGCCCGCCTTCAGAGCAATCGTGGCAGCTTACAACCAGGCCCTTCGCTATCGCCTCAGCAATCTTTTTGGCGATTTTCGGAGCCAGTTTAAGGTCCAACCGCGGCACATTGGCTCCGATGCAGCCATTGATTTTGTAATAGTGCGAGCCGCCCAATTCGTCTTTCGTTTCGCCAACTATAAATAGTAGATTGGATGCCCTCTTGGCGTCCATCGTCACGCACTTGTTGACGTCATCCACTATGGTAATTGCACTTATTAAAAGCGTAGGCGGAATACTAATCGTCTGTCCATCCTCACAGGCAAATTCATTGTTCAGCGAGTCTTTTCCTGAGATAAATGGAGTGTCGAAGGCAATCGCCCCATCGTAACACGCCTGTGCCGCCCGCGCCAGCGAGCCGAATGTTTCGGGTCTCGTGCAGTTGCCCCAGCTAAAATTATCAAGTAGGGCAATCCTGTCGGTCCGTCCGCCAACGCATACGAGGTTCCTTATCGCCTCATCAATTCCGGCCAGCGCCATCCAGTATGGGTTAATGTCACCATATAGCGGATTCATCCCGCAGCTTATCGCAAGACCTCTGTCCGAGTTGTATCTGGGCCTTATCACGGCCCCATCGCTCGGACTGTCATTATTTATGCCCATCAGCGGCTTAATTACCGAGCCGCCCTGAACCTCGTGGTCATATTGCCGGATGACCCATTCCTTGCTGGCAACGTTGTAAGATGAAAGAATCTGCACAAGCTCGTCGTTGTAGCTGTCTTTTTCAGCTATGCTCGGCTCACTCAATTTGGGTGCATTCCATACCGCTTTGCGCGAGTACTTCGGCACGCCCTCGTGCAGAAACTCCATATCCAGCTCGCCTGCTAATTGGCCGTTGTATCGCAGATGCAGTTTCCTGTCGCCGGTAAATCTGCCTATCACCGTTGACTCGACATTTTCGTCGTCGAAAATCTTCTTTATTGCTTTTAGATTTTCCGGCTTGACTGCTATGACCATTCTTTCCTGCGCCTCGCTAATCCAGATTTCAGCGTAGTTCAGTCCGGCGTATTTTAACGGGACTTTTTCCAGCTCGACTTCTGCTCCGAGATTTTTGCCCATCTCTCCTATGGCGCTGCTTAATCCGCCGGCCCCGCAATCGGTAATTGCCTCATATAATCCGGCCTGGTTCGCCTGAATCAGAACGTCGAGCATTTTCTTTTCAGTTATCGCATTGCCTATCTGGACGGCGTGCGAAAAGATTGTTTCGTACTCGTGAGTTATCTCGCCGCTCGAAAAGGTCGCTCCGTGTATCCCATCTCTGCCCGTTCTGCCTCCGACTACGACAATTAGATTCCCGCTCTGCGGATTTTTGAAGCATTTCTTTTTGTCTATGATGCCGATGTTGCCGCAATAGACTATCGGATTGCCTAAATATCTTTCATCGAAATAAATTGCGCCGTTGACCGTCGGTATTCCCATCCTGTTGCCGTAGTCGCGCACGCCTGCCACAACGCCTTTCATGACCCTTCTCGGATGCAGAACCCCTTTGGGAATCTCATCGTGTTTCTTGTCGGGCGGACCAAAGCAGAATATATCGGTGTTGGCGATGGGTCTTGCGCCCAGGCCCGTCCCCATCGGGTCGCGGATTACCCCGCCGATACCGGTGGTCGCACCGCCGTAGGGGTCCAGCGCAGAAGGGCGGTTGTGGGTCTCGACCTTAAAGCATACCGCTGAATCCTCATCAAATTCCACGACGCCCGCGTTATCCGCGAAAACCGATATGCACCATTTCTTATTCAGCTCTTTAGTTGCCCTGAAAACCGTGTCCTTCAGCAGATTGTCAAAATGTATCTGCTGACCGTTGATCGTCATATCAACGGAGCTTTTGAACGTCTTGTGGACACAGTGCTCGCTCCAGGTTTGGGCCAGCGTCTCCAGTTCGGCATCGGTTGGCTCTCTGCCGAGCTGCCTGTAATATTTTTGAATTGTCTGCATCTCGACCAGATTCAAAAACAGGTCCTTCTCTTTGCTCAAAGCTGTTAGCTGCTCATCGTCAAGACTGCGTATAGGCCAGTGGGCTATCTTTAGCTCGTATGGTTTTAGATGTGGGTTTGGCGGCTCGGCTTCGTTGCCGATTAGAACCACCTCAATACAGCCATTTGCCAGAATTTTCTTTGCGATTGTATCGGTCTGCCTGACCGTAATGTCCCCCAGCAGCACATACTTCCGTGCCGTGCAGACATGGTTGGGTCTGACGCCCATATCGGCGACCGCAGCCATCACCGATTCGGCCACAGGGTCGCTGACACCGCTTTTTAGGTGCACCTCTATTAGCGTCGCCTTTGCGAGTCCTGCCGGCGGGCCGCTTCTGCCTGTGTAGAATTCCTCACAGACCGGGTCGGCCAGAAGCTCTCTCGCCACACGCTCGGCAAAACCTTTGTCAAAATCCGCTTCTATCAGGAAAACTTTGGCCGACTGGACTGCTTCGACCGAGCGGATTCCAAGCTCTCTGATGTCCTCCAGCACCTTTTTGCCGTGCACATCTGAAAAGCCCGGCCGATTAAATACCTCAAACCGCCACTGCCTCACTGTGTTGTCTCCTTTTTCGTAATGGCGATGCCTCTTAAATAGGCGGCACTACATACTGCTCGGCTTTCTGGTACCGAGGGTGGATGGTATGTGTAATCGTCAGAGATAAAAGTAACACTTGCCTCATAGAATCGTATTTCTCAGGATTACCTGCTGTTAACCACCTAAAGGTCTTTGAAAATTTTCAGCTCGTCTGAAACTGTAGTGATGACAGCTCGTCTTTGCCGGCACGCGACGTAATTCCCAGAAACTCCACCCCCACAACACGCCCTTCCTTGTCAAAGTCAAGAATAACCCCCGGACGGACTTCTTCGGATTCGACTATTTTGCTTTCATCCAGCCGGAAGTAAAGAGCATCGTTTTCTTTATCAACCTTTAGTCTCATTATTTACCTCTCATTCTTCGGCCAAAGAAAGCTGTAATTGCTTTCATAAGGACCGCTTTGGTATTGACGACTACCCGCAGCCATCGATTACCATGTTGTGGTATTCGCCTCAGAAAATGTTTAGTTCCATCGGGATGTTCTTCAACTTTTTCTGGTTCAGCCAATGCAACCTTAATTGCTGACATCGGAATTGCGCGTTCTTCAACCACTGTCCTGAAGTGCCATGTATATTCTACCTTTGGATTGCTGTGTCTTTTACTTGTGCTCATCCTTGGTCTTTTATCCCAAATAAAGGTTTTGCCGGGACACGACAATGCTGACTCAAGTCATAACACGCTTGTTCACGGTATCAATTCCCTTCTTTTCATTTTGTATTTTATCAGCTCAGCCCGTTTCTTTCTCGCTGTCTCTAAAATAATTTCAATCTGCTTTTTGTCTCCGCTTGTAATCGCCTTTTTTATCCTGGCTAATTCACCGGTAATCCTGTCGATGCCCCCGGTGATATTGTTTGCATTTGTCAGCAGCACATCTGCCCAGATATTGGCCGGCCCCGATGCTATCCTTGAGGTGTCTATGAAGCCCTTGCCTGCATACTTTAGCTCCTTGTCCTTGTTGGCATTTATCAATGACGCCGCCGTGATGTGCGGCAGGTGACTGACATTCGCCAGTATTCTGTCGTGTTCTGCAGGGCCCATCAATTTCACGTAGCACCCAAGCGCCGTCCAGAACCTCTTCAGGATCCGCACGGTCTGGCGGTTTGTGTTTTTTGCCGTAGTGAGTACGCACAAAGCCCGGTCGAACAAATCGTCTCTGGCAAATTCGACACCTCTTTGCTCCGAGCCCGCGATAGGGTGAGACCCAACGTAATGAACATTCTTCGGCAGCGTCTTTGCCGCCCAGCGGTGCGGCCACACCTTTGTTGACCCTACATCCGTAACGATACAGCCGCTCCGCAGTGTGCCGGCAATCTTACGAAAGATTTCTTCAAACATCGATATAGGAGTGGCCAGGATGACGATGTCGGCGGCGGCTGCGGCTTGCTCCATATCGTCAACAATTTCGGTTGCCACCCCCAGTCGCCTCGCCTTGGCGCGTGTCGTAGGCCGGTGCGCGTACCCCACTACTTTTACCGTGGGAAAGCAGCGTAAAACCGCCAACCCTATCGACCCGCCCAGAAGCCCCAGCCCTATTACACTTATTTGCTTTAACTCTTTCAATTTCAAGACCTTATGAAACCGCCTTCCAAACGCCTCCTGATAAAAACTAATAGAGAAAACCCTATATGTCAATTTTTTTCTTTGATTTGTGCTGCTAAAATGTTAATATACCACGCTTAAGGCAAACCAGCTAAAGGATATAGCAAAAAACATCACGCCCACCTGCTTGTGGGCAGCTTTTTATGAACATTTTCGCTAAACTCTGTTGGGTTGGCTTTTATGGATGTGCCCAGCCAATATACTCTGTTAACCTGTTATGGCCGATAACGATATAACAATTAGTGCTGCCGAATACCTCGATTTCGAGGATAAAATAGCCGACTTCGACAGCCAGATAAACGAGCTTCGCAAGCTCAGTTCCGCCAAAGGCATCGACTATTCCGCTGAGATTCGCCGGCTCCAGCGAGAGCAAGTGGCTGAGCTGAAGCGCATTTATTCAAATCTGACCGCCTGGCAGACGGTGCAGGTCGCTCGTCACCCCAGTAGACCCATTCTCACTGACTACCTCACCCTGATGGTCAAAGATTTCTGCGAATTGCACGGCGACAGATGCTTCGGCGACGACCGGGCAATCATAACCGGCTTAGGCCAAATCGGCAGAGAAAAGGTCCTGTTCATCGGCCAAAACAAAGGCAGAAATACAAAGGAAAGAATCGCCTGTAACTTCGGATGCCCCCATCCCGAAGGTTACCGCAAGGCGTTGGCCAAAATGAAATTTGCGGAAAAGTTTGGCATCCCTGTCGTTACGCTTATCGACACGCCCGGCGCCTATCCGGGTATCGGAGCTGAAGAGCGAGGTCAGGCACAGGCAATCGCCGTCAATCTTACCGTGATGTCACGTCTGCGGGTGCCGATAATCTGCATCGTCATTGGCGAGGGCGGGTCGGGCGGCGCCTTGGGTATAGGGGTTGGTGACAGGATTGCGCTGCTGGAGTTCGCATATTACTCGGTAATATCGCCCGAAGGTTGTGCCGCTATCTTGTGGCGCGACGGTGAACAAGCGCCTCAAGCCGCCCAGGCCCTTAAGTTGACCAGCAAAGATTTGCTTAAGCTTGGTTTGGTCGATGCGGCAATTCCTGAACCGCTCGGCGGGGCCCATCGCAATGTCCACGATACCATTTATAATGTCGAGCAATATATCACAAAGACCCTGCGCGACCTCAAGCGTCTGAAAATTGATAGTCTTCTTGAGACCAGATACAAGAAATTGCGTTCGATTGGCGCCACCACCACAGATAAGCTGCGTTGGGAGACTCAAGCCGCCAGAGAGAGGATAAAGGCAGCCATTGCAGCCATACCATCCAGGTCAAGGCGAGTTGTCACCAGGGTTTGATAGTAGCGCTGTCTCAACTGAGCAGGTTTTCACAAGTCCTGTGCACTGCTGGACTTAATGTACACCTCTGGAGAAAGAGCTCTGTGGGATATTGCCCGGCCAAACTATTTAGAAGGCAAAACGAGATATGAGCAAAAATTTGCTTGATAGACACACGAATTTCTTCTATAATATAATTGTTGCAAGTGTAAGCAGGCGGTTTCGCCGCAAGATCAAACTGTAATAGTGAGATTAAAGGCACATTGCAACAGGGAGGCGGGGTGATGACGATTCATCGTGAATTGCCCGGGTCTCCCTTTTTTATGCCCGTAAAAAGTCGCCTTATTCCCACATTGTCGCTTGCTTATCTGTTTATTAACTCTATCACAGGGCATTTATCAACGCCCCAGTTTATCAAATTTTACTGCTTACCCAAACTTGTGCGACAGTTTGGCGAATGGGTAAGATTGCCGCCGGACCTATTTTGAAAAGTTACGCAAGGTTACGCCAAACTCGACTTTGTGCACCTGCGGTTTCAGCGCAATCAGCTCCTGCACTCGATTGTAACAATCCGCATAAAAACATAATTTTCTCCTGAAAATTGTTTGACAGTGTTTCGCCTCTTTGCTACAAAATTATATGGAGCACAGAGTAAATCTCTGAGTGCCTGGTCGAGGAGTTTACCTCCCTGGCGTAGGGCCAAACGCAAAAGAGGGGGTGTAATCCTGTTTTTGACAAACGCCTATTCTCGATGCGTTAGCTCCACTTTTTATTCTGTATCTGTCTCCTGCGGAACTCAAGGGGGCAGGCAGGTGACATTGTGTGGTAAGTCAAGAGGAGTCTGGCTGCTCAGAGGAGGAAATTGCAGGATGCAAAAGCAGGAGGGCTTGGCGTTCCCTGCCGGGACTTCCCCGCTTGCGTGAGAAACAAAGGATTGTTTGCTGATTGAGCATCCCCCCAAAGAGACAATCCAATATATGTTGTCTCGGCCGAGTGCGGCAAAAGCAAACCGCGTTCTCCACGTCCTGCCTTGTATGTCGAGGGTTAGATTATGAAGTCAACAAGGAGAAGGCCGTCGGGTCGGGAAAAGGATGAAGCATCAATAAAGCTTCTCGACAGACTCAGCGAACAATTGCATTCCTCCAATCCGTCAATTCGCCGGCAGACGGCCTTTCATTTGTCGTGGCTGCAGGAAGATGGACTGGAAATTTTGCAGGAGGCCCTCTTTGGTGATTGTCCTGCAAAGAGCAAAAATGCAGCAGCTTACGGCCTGCGCAAAATGCGCGGAAGAATGAAGAAATTGGCTCTGGAGGTCTTTGGACAGGGTCTGCATTACCCCAATGGTAATACCAGAGAGGCGTGCAAACGCGCGCTGGCGATGATGGGTAAGAAACCTGAAGGAAAAGCTGTTGCGCAGGAGTCGGCGCCGACGAACTTGGAGATTAGAGAGATTCGGCCAAAGCGCAGACCTGAAAGAAGAATTATCGCCCATCAAAAGCCGCGGAGACTTGCGAGAGACAGAGGGCCTTCCTGATAGCCGCGAACTCGCGATAGTGTCGTGTTGCCGCGCGGCCGCAAAAGCCGCCGGCGGCCGACTCGGCAACACAAAAGGTGAGTATTTTGTGGAAATTGGGGGCTGTTTTATGGTATAATAGTTTAATATAATAAGAGGCCGGAGCGGCTCATTGAAAAACAATGTCAAGTTAAGGAGGCAAAGTTATGGTTAGAAAAAAGACATTAACAATTCTGGCAGTGGTAATGCTGCTTGGAGTTTGCCCAGTCAAGGCTGATACTGTCTGGACAAGCGGGCATTATGAGATTGTAGATGGCGACCTATATGGAGAAATCTGGATGCATAACGATTGCACACTGGATATTTTTGGGGGCGAAATAGGCAGATTGGCTGCTTATGATATTACTCTTACCAATTGGTACGATGGTCAAATGGATACACTCTGGGCTCGCGATAACAGTATTGTCAATATCTTCGGGGGCAGTTTAGATGGTTTGTGGGCGGCTGAGAATAGTCGTGTAAATCTTTTTGCCTATGATGTAGTAGTTATGGACACAGGTGGAAGATTCGACCAAGGCTACGTAACAGGAAAATTTTACAGTAATGATGAGCCATTTTATTTTGATATTTCACAAGATACGTATTTGCATATAAACACAATCCCTGAGCCGGCAACACTTTTTTTGTTGGGTTTGGGAAGTCTTATTGTTTTGAAGAAAAAGTAAGGAGCCAGTCAAACATTGTTCAGGAGGAACCATTATGTTCTCAAGAAGAATCACGTCAAATGTGCTGTTAGCGGTCGTTCTTTTCGTTGGGTTCGCCGAAACCGCACAGGCAAAATCGTTGTATGATATTAGCGACACCTATACTTCACAGTTGCGGGCCTATAAGATTACCGGTACGTCCTTAGTTTACCAAACAAATTATGTCTGTCGGTCAGCGCCCGGTGGAGGTGTAAGCGCTGTAGGAATTGCGATTGACGAATCCGACTATGGGGATTTTCTGTTTGTAACTTTCGAGTGGACTGGAGATATTGAAATTGTCAATGCCAAGAGTATGCAGTATGTGGACACCAAAACTGCTACCGGCGCATCTGACCTTGCTGGTATTGTTGTGGATCAGGGCAATAGTAAAATTTATGTAATGGATCGCTACACAAATCGTCCGTACTCTTACTCTTGGGATCCGTCGAGCAAAACACTTATCCCAGATTTTGATGACCCTTACTATACTGAATTACAGGGCATGGAATATGGCTGGCCGAAAGGTGCATATGGCATCGCTTTGGATAAAGAAAACGGTCGACTTTACGTTGCCGACAACACCAGCAGTATTTAAGTATTACAATACAAACGACTGGTCGAAAGAAGGAGAAATCAGCGTTTCCTGCGACTATGTTATCAGCGTCGCGATTGACGTCGGTAATCAATTACTTTATTACGCCAGCATGGTGGCATACGGCTCATACGATTTTAATTTATATCAATACAATTTGACAACCGGAGTAGAACGGTCAGTGGACGTCGGCTGTTCGCCGGCGGGAATAGCAGTTGACCAGCAAAGTTCTCTTGTTTATCTGACGACTTACGGAGATGGAGGCGACACTTATTATCCAAGTCCTCCCTGTGACCGACTTATGATTTATAATTCCAATCTGGTAAAGCAGGCATGGGAATCCGGTGACATTGGCAATCCGGCTGGTGTTTGTGTGCCGAGCGGTGATGTTTCATACAAGCCGCCAGTTTTTTATCTCGAAAAGGTTGATGTCAATGAGCCAAATTGTGTTCTGCCCGGGGATTATATAACTTACGAAATAACATACGGACCAAACGGCGTTGACCATAACAATGTGGTGTTAACCGATTATCTGCCTTATGAAGTTGACTACGAAAACATATTAGACCCCAATTACAATTCACAAAAGCATACTTATACGTGGCAAATCGGGACTTTAGACGCCGGTGCACCGAATGATTCGGTTACGCTGACGGTAAAAGTCAACGAATGCGCTCATCCAGGTAGCACCATTAGCAATTATTGTGAAATCGAAAGCAACGCTGCCTGCACACCTGGCTCAGTCGATACCTGCGTGGGTTCCTGGCAGCCTGATTCTGATATCATTTATGTAGACGATACATCTCCTTGTCAGCCTGGCACCGGAATGTCATGGAGAAGTGCTTATGTTAATTTACAGGATGCCCTTGCAAGGGCGCGGACCGGCTGTGGCAGCCAAATATGGGTAGCTGCGGGGACGTATAAACCAATTACAAATACCACAGACCCAAATTGGTACATCACCACATTCCAACTCGTTGACGGCGTGCCTATTTACGGAGGATTCGCCGGTAACGAAACCACCCGCAACCAACGCAACTACATCACAAATCAGACTATTCTCACCGGCCAAATAGGTCAAAACTACTACGATGCAGTCGACTATGTCGTAACCGCTAAAAATATCGAAGACGTAATTGTTGACGGATTTACGATAAGAGGTAGTTACTACGCCGGTATATCTCTTAACGACGCTGATATCACGATTGTTAACTGCAAACTAAAAGAAAATTACAATGATAGCAATGGTATTCGCATTACGAATCATTCTTCTGCCGACATACACAACTGCATTATTGCGTATAATAATAGCGATGGGATTTATGGCAATAATTCCCAGCTAATAGTCTCCGGTTGCACAATCGAGAGTAATGTCGGCAGTGGTTTGGCAAACAACAGCTGCGACCTTGTTTTGAAGAACAGCATCATTCGTTATAATGGGTGGGACGGAGTGACCCTAGAGAATAATTACGCCACGACGATAAAAAATAATTGGATCTACTATAACGGCACAACGCAGTCCGCTTATGGTGCGGGGATATGGTTCGGCAATCAGGTATCCGTTCCACTTGTCCGCAACGATACGATTTATGCGAACTATACGCACGGGATTGAGGCGAGCCAGCAAGGCGCCGACCCAAATATCCTCAACTGTATAATTTACGCCAACGACAGCGGCGATTTCTTAAGAATAAGTGGAACGTTTAACACTGTGAACTATTGCTGCCTCCAGAATACTCACTCCGGCACAGGAAACATTACCGGCGACCCGCTGTTTTATGACAACCCCAACGACCCCAATAACTGCCATTTGGATTCAAATTCACCCTGCATAGATAAAGGCGACCCCAATTTTGCACCGGAACCTGATGAAACAGACATTGACGGTGAAGACCGCAGGGTAGATGGTGACAGCAATGGGACTCGAATAGTCGATATTGGCGCAGATGAATATTACTGGAGTCCTGCTGATTTTAATGGCGATGAAATTGTGAACTTTATCGACTACGCCCTTTTTGCTAACGCCTGGTGGAGTAACAATTCTAATTTAAGCTTAGACCAGGATAGTGATGTCGATTACAACGACCTCTCTTTATTCTGTAAAGACTGGCTCTGGCAGTCCGCCTGGGATAAGCCGGCTGGCTTTATGATGATGGGCCGGAGTGCAGGCGAAACTATGGCCATTAGTTCCGTTTTCCCGGAAGCTATTTATCCATCCATTTCAGCAGAACAGCAAATCGAGAAGGTCTCGCCTCTTAAAATCGAACAGCTAATAAAGTGGCTTGAGCAGGTCTGGCTCGAAGAGGAAACGCAAAAGCTCATAGACGAAGACCTCTGGCTGAAGTTCATTGAGTCGCTGAAAGAAGACCTGTAGCGAGGGACATTGGACCGGCTCCGCGTGGTTTGGATCCCGGCCGGCGCCGTAAAGCAAATCCTTTCGACCGATGCCGAACAATTCTGCAAAATAAATAGTGAGGCGGGCCTCCATGCCCAGCCTCACTAAAAATATTCTGGTGCTCTCTAATGAGACCAGAATTACAACCCTCTCCTGAAACTTGTGACCAATGTGACCTTGGTCCCGCCTCCTTGCGGAATATCGGATGTTATTTATCCGGTTTTAGCTTCCCTCGGGTCTTTGCCTTCCTCGATGGCCTTTATTTTCTTCACTCGCCTTTGGTGCCTGCCGCCGCTGAACCTGGTGTCGAGCCAGGTATTCACTATCTTTCGCAATTGCGTCTCGTCAACCTGGTCTCCCGACAGGCAGAGCACATTTGCGTCATTGTGGTCGCGCGAAATCTGTGCGCTAAGATCATCGTGACACAATGCTGCTCTAATTCCCTTTACCTTGTTCGCAGCTATGCTCATCCCGAGTCCGGTTGCGCACGCCAGGATGGCTCTATCGGCCTTTTTTTGGGCAACCGCCGTTGCTACCGCATACGCTATGTCCGGGTAGTCAACCGGATTGCTGTCGTCGGTGCCAAAGTCGATGCACTCGTGGCCCAGCTCCGTCACTATAGCCTTGATTTGTTGTTTGACTTCAAAACCGCGATGGTCGCTTCCAACTGCTATCTTCATATCACGAGTTCGCCAATTCTCTTTCGTACAGCTTTTTCTATCAGCTCAGCGCAGCGCTCGAAAAACTCCTGCGACTGACCGATAGGGTCAGCAATCTCCTGGTTCTCTGCCAACAGCATACACTTGTCCGCCGCCTCCGAGCCAAGGGCTGCGACACTTTTCTGATGCATTCGCTCCATCACAAATATAAGGTCGCTTTCCTCGACAATCTCACGGGATAAATTCCTGCTCCTGTGAGCCGTTATGTCGATGCCCTTAGCCGCACAAACAGTCACGGCCTCGGCGCTTGCCGGGCGGTCGCTCATATTCATAACGCTGGCGGAAATTATTTTATAACCCATTTTGTCCAGCCGGTCAACATCACACTGCAATTTTTCTGCTAAATATTTTCGAAATATCCCTTCTGCCATCGGACTTCGGCACGTGTTGCCGGTGCAGACGAATAAAAATCTTATTTGTGATAGCGCCTCGAGCTCGCTGCGGGAGTATGCGCCCTGTCTTACAATCTCCCAACCTATTTTGCCTATTTTCACCACGGTACTGCTCTTCTTATATTTGCATGGCCCGCCATCAAGAACCAGTTCAATTCTTCCGAACAGTTGTGCAAGGACCTGTTCAGCATTTATCGCAGGCGGCTTGCCCGTTATGTTCGCACTTGGCGCAACTACCGGATTGGTCGTGGCTTGCAGCAGCATCGTGGCCGTCGGGTTGTCCGGGCAGCGAATGCCTATCGTGTTGTCCTGGTAAAGGGCCTCAAAAACTTCCATGCCGATGCTTTTGCGCTGCCTGACAGCGTCCTTTTCATCCAGTTCGAAAACTATGGTTACGGGACCGGGCCAGACATTTTTGATTAGTTTTTGTGCCCTCAATCCAATTGTGGGCACATATTTTTTCACGTCACCCTTTTGGCCTATATGCAGCGTATAGTGCTTGTCCGGCGTCCTTCCTTTCACGTGGCTGAGCTTTGTGAGCGAATCGCTTTTGACCCTGCAGGCAATCCCGTAAACGGTTTCAGTGGGAAATGCGACCAGCCTGCCTGCATCGACCATTGCTGCGGCCTCTTTGACCTTGGCAAAATCGGTCTCTGTGCCGTCAAGTTTTATAACTTCGGTCAACATAGGCCTCATAAAATAATCCAAATATTACACAGCCGCAAGGAAACTTATTTGTTTGCAGGAAACAAGCCCAATTTCAAATCCAAACCCCACAAAATCATTGTGCAGAGGCCTGCAACACCGGCTTATAAAGCGACTCCTGCTCGGGTCCGGCAGGGAGAATGGTGTGGTCGTAAAGTATAAAAAATGCGGAAAAGTTTTACCGGCTATGCTTATGGGACCTCAAAGGCCTCGATTATCAAAAAAAGGACCAATAAAAAGAAAGACGTCAGTCTGCAAACAAGGTCCCGAAAAGTTTTCCCGCGAATCCTAATATTTTGTCTAAATACGCTAATCTATCCAAATTAACACTGCCGATAAGAATAATCAATGATGGAACGGTAGTCGAAGGAGACTGATTATGGAGGCTTTAATAGAGCAACGCAGGACCACCCGGACGGCTCTTGCCTGGCCTGTAAGCATTTGGGTGCCCGATGCTAACAGATTCTTTAATGGCCGAAGCTGCAATATCAGCAAAACAGGCGTTTTCGTTCGGCTGCCTATGACAGTGCCGGTGCGAGCGGGTTACGCCGTGGAGCTGAATTTTCCGCGGACAACCACGCTGGCGAAGGAAAAAGGGCAGTTCGCCCGCATCAAAAGCGGTAAGGTAGTGCGGGTGGACCGCAGAACTATGCTCAAGGATGCCGAGATTGGTATCGGTATCGCGTTTGACTAAAACCGCTATCTTTCGCCATTGCAAACATTAATCGCGGAAGAGTGGGAGAGCCACGGGGCAATGGGAATAAAGGCTGATGGCCGATGAGCCACCAGCCTTTTATTTTGTCCTCTCAGTTCTTTTTTATTAGACACCGATTAACACAGGTTTACACTGTATTCATTTGGTCGAAGAGGGCGCAGCCAATTTTTTGAATCACAGAGGTCGCGAGAATTTTACCTATCTTAACATAGAATTAAAGAGCACAAGGTAAAAAAGAGTCCGCCGGAAGTCGGATCTCCACTTGCAATTGGACACTTGGTGAGGTGGGAAAAAGTAAAAAAGTTGACATAACTTAATTAGAGATAAGAGATTAGGTGCAAAAAAGTGAAAATGCGAAAACTGGCGCTTTTTTGCACTTTTTGAGTGGTTTTTAGCACTTTTTAACAGAAATTAATCACAAATTGCACAGTTTTACACGGAAATTTAACCACCCTCAAAATCAGGCCAAAAAAGGGGGTCGAAAAGTCAAGAGCAAAAACGCAAAATTTTCGCAAAAAATTTTGCGGAGTTCATAGTTCGTAGTCCGATGTCCTGGATCTGGTGTCCAGCCAGTAGATTAGTCACTGTATCAATTTGCCTTCCAGAGCCAGTTTTCAGATAGTTCGCGAAAGTCAGCAAAGTCAACTTTACCATCGTGGCTAAAGTCTGTTTTGTCGCACCAATCTGGCTCGGTGCACATCATATCTAACCAACGCGAAGCAAATATTGCCAAGTCCGACATATTTACTTTACCATTGGCATCAAAATCGCAAAGATGAGGACGGTATATAGAGAATGTCACCTGATTATTATTAGGGTCGATGTCATTTACCTCGTTAGCATCATCAACTTTAACTGTAAAAGATGTGTTACCTGTTAACAGTGTGCCTGCAGGTAAATCCATAGCCACCTGTGCTACGCGACCCGGTGTAAGTTCGGGGACATCGGCAGTAGTTATTGCTGGGCCGGTTTGGCCTGACTTACGGATTGCAAGTATTGTCTGTGGAGCTGCTGGAGCGCCGGTGTTGCGGACCTCAAGGATAATTCTTGCTGAGCCGTCATCCTGGTTTTTAGATGACAGCAGCATTACTTCGAGGTCAGTTCCGCCAATATTGAGAGATGTCAGATTGTCAATTTCATTGACCTCCGTGACCTGTTCGTTCGGGTCTGCAAAGGCATAAATCGTTCTAATTTTTGCTGGTTCAGGTACTATCCAGGTAACCTCGGCGTATGCGGTGTCGGCACCATCGAGCCAGCCAGAGATGGTCTGGCGACCGATTTCCACGCCACCATTATTGGGGTCGCCATCGTAAAAGGCAACTGTTACATTTTCGGTGCTGATGTCGCCTGAGTTGTGAATAGCAGCACGAAGTTTGACCTGGTCGCCGGGCAGATAATTGGCGCCTTCGGCGGTAAAATCGCCCGGCTGTATGGCAAGGTCTTTAACGAGGATGCGCTTTAATATCCCGAGGTCCACACGGCCAGGGGTGGGGACATCGTTGACTTCGATAATTTCGCCTGTTTCGAGTTTTACTTTTTTGTTAGTTTTCTGGATTTCGACACGGTTATAGGCAACGGTCAGATTGCCGACATCATCCCAGACGGGGGCGAAGGAGCGCTCCAGCGGTATATCAGCAAAAATCTGATTATCCTTGCTCCAGCGTTTTGAGGCAGGGTCATATACGCAGTAATAGGCATCGACGCCGGTTTGACTTTGTTCCTGCCAGATAAGGACGAGATTTCCTTGCGGGCCGAGGGTCATAGCATAGTCTGCAAAGGCGACTGTTTGTGAATTTTTTCTGACGAGTGAAATTCCAGTTGAATTGTGGTCCATAACTAAGTCGTCGGCCCGCTGCCAGACCAGATAGAAATTGTTATTGTCAGCTACCTGTACTCTGACGTTGCGGTCGGGGGTCAGGTCATTGGTTTCCCTTACAGGTGCGGCCCAGATTTGGCCGTCCCCGCGGCAGGTAAAGAGTTCCTGGTCGGCGGGAGTGTTGACATCGCCATTCAAATCGGCCGTATAGGCGTAAACGGCTTTATTGGCGGTCCCTGCGAGACTTTCTGAAAGGCGGCAGATGAGATGGTCTAATAAAATTTGCGGGGTGCTCCAGGAATGTGTCGCAGAATTCCACTTTGACCAGAGGACTGCGCTCGGTGAATTTGAATCGCCCATCAATAGATTTGCTTTATTTTCCGTCCAGACAGCAAGGACACTGCCATCGGCCATTGGGCCGCAAAGAAGAGGCTTATGGTCGAGATAGTTGTTGTCGGTTATTGGTTGCACCGGACTCCAGGTCTGGGAGATATGGTCCCAGCGGGAGGAGACGATTTCCATTTCTTTTGCCATTGCATAGATGTCGGGAGTATTGAAGTCGGGGTCTTTGACTCTTTCCCAGAGGGCAACTGCATCGCCATCGCCATCAAAGGCGACCTGCGGGGCGAATTCGGCACGGGTATCGGTAACAATGGGCGCCGGTTCGGTCCAATTAGTGCCATCGAAACGCAGCCAGTTAATATCGGTAAACTTCAGGTCTCCAGGAGTATTATTGTCGGAGGCGTAGAGAAGCATGAACTCGTGGCCGTGTCCTGCGAGGGTGGGCTCAGAATAGGGGAAGACATTCTCAATCAAAGGCAGGTCGGCCTGAAGGATAATCGGACCGCCTGCGGCGGAGGCCTCGGTTAATAATAATTGCTTAGCGGGACGCCTCCCGATTGTTCTAAAGGCATCCAGAGGGGAGAGAACTTCGACTGAGGAGTTGGCCTTAAAGAGCGGTTCCTGGTATGCGACAAAGCGAGGCGGGCCATTAACCAGATATGAGCGGTCAATTGGATGAGGCATCGGTTTGTTTGAAGCAGCGGGGACAAGCACAAACGTTTGTGCTGCGGCTTCTTTACCAGATTCGCCGGGGATAGTTACGT
>Ga0315279_10002889_pt1 | contig 24838 bp, 28 predicted proteins | sample YL17G06_20_MG_FD_203694 | JGI IMG/M metagenome (GOLD analysis project Ga0315279, IMG submission 203694) | Sediment microbial communities from Yellowstone Lake, YNP, Wyoming, USA - YL17G06_20 | ecosystem: Environmental > Aquatic > Freshwater > Lake > Sediment | place: USA: Wyoming | collected...
GACGGAACCAAAGTTTACCGGCTGCCGGATGCCCTCGCCTCGGCATCGCCCGCACCGGTTCGAATGGAGGCAGCTTGATCCCCCTCCGCAAAAAAGGCTTGACACTTAAGAGAGAATCTACCCGCTGGAAAAGCCGCAACTCCGGAAAACGGGAGTTGCGCTACCCGCTTGCCGGCGGTCAAGTTCAAGTCATCCACGTGCAAGGGTACAGCTTGGTAGCGCAGGTCCCGCTCCCCGGCCCGTTCCCGGCTTCCCCCGACGAGCGCGCGGGCGATCAGCAAAGACGAGCCGGGGCGCTCTTCGGACCTGCGGCTTTTCTACTTCCTGTCGCCGCGGCGACAGAGGGGAGAAGCTGGTAGCCATGGCAAGCGCTCTTCTTGGCGTGGGTTCCTGCCCGTCAAAACAACCAAACCCCTCGGCACAAGGAACGTGCCGTGGCTGCGCTCTTTCCCGCTCAACGACCGCGAGCTGCCTTCTCCTTCTTTGCGGCGATACGGCCCGCGAATTTAGCTACCACAACGGAAGCTCTCTGGTGGGTTGCCTTGCCGATTTTGTCTACTTCATCGAAGGCTTCGATCTCAAAGGCAAAAACGCGCCCTCCGGCATTTGCCAACGTGGACACCACCCGCACACCCATCCCCACAGGTGTGGGAGCGAGATGCTCGATATTCATCGAAATTCCCACCGTGTCCTCGCCGGGGTTTAGCAAGGGCGCGACGTGTTCACGAGACGTCAACTCCATCCAGTTGACCAGCGAAGGAGTCGAGAGGACATGGGGGACCTCGGGGCCCATGAACTGGATCGCCTCCAGCTCCGTTACCACGAATTGCTTTTCTAAGATCTTGGGTACCTCAGACAGCATACGATTCCCTTCTCCATTCCACGAGCTTTTCCGGGCAAACGCCTTCGGCTCGTAACGGCTGGTGCCCTTCCAACTTAATTCCCCAATGCGTATCGCCCGCATTTTCGCAGCCGGGGTGCAAATTCGGCAGAACGGGGTCAGCCGAGGTAAGTTGCAACGGCACTGGCGCAGCAATTCGCGATCAAGCGCGGCCGCTCGGATGCCGCGTTTTAGAGCGAGTGTCGCTGCCCCGAACCACCTCTGCGCCTCGCAGGCACCCGCCGCGGCGGGCGCGATGCATGCGCCACCTGGCGATTCTACTACCTGGAGGACGCTTCTGTACTGCCGATGGGTGGCCTCCCCAGGTCGCACCTAGGCGCCACGGAGGGGGTTGCAGCGTGTAGCGCAGTCCGTCAACTGACGGACTGCGGCTTTTCGCCTTCATATCGTCGCTCCTCCGCGTGCGAGCAAACGCACACCTTCAACCCTCAGCCCGCAACGCCTTTCCTGCCATCGAGTTGGCGTGTTGTGGCGAGTTCATTAGAGTTGCACCAAAATTGGTGCAAATGCATGGGGGGGGCCACAAAAGTCCCGACAGTCCTCAGAGGAACCGAAGACTCCAGATCGAACGACACGACAGCGTAGTTAACCCGATGTCGCCGTTGCTCTAAGGATAAACAGCGAGTACAATCTTGCCCATAGCTACTCGTTCTGCGAGGAGGGACCTGGTGAGGAGGCCCTTGGCCCCGGAAGCCCCTCACCATCATGTTCGCGACATCGAGAAAAGGCCATGACTCGACCCGAACGCCAGTAGACCGTATTGACCATCCTCGAGGATTTCCGCGGCCTTGACCCACTCAAGCAACTCTTCTCGTCTGAACTGAACTACAGCCGCGTCAACATGGCGCTCTCTCGCCGGGACTGGAATGCGACGGCAGCGGCGGATTCACTGGCGGCTGACGGGGATTTCCTCCGCTGACCTGATGAAGAGTATGGAGTCCTGCGGGCTTCCCTTAAGGGAATACGTGAACCAGCAGATCTACTATGGAATGAAAACGGGTTGTGATGCTGCGTTTATCATTGACGGGGTGAAGCGAGAAGAGCTGATCACACAAGACCCTAAGAGTGCGGAAATAATTAAGGCACTTGCGACGGGCAAGGACGTCCAAAGATGGGTTGTTAACTAGCGCGACCGGTGGCTTATCTATTCTCCGTGGTCCTTGGATTTGCGTGAGTATCCAGCAATTCGTGATCACCTTTCGCGATGGAAGCGGGAATTGTCGTCGCGCCCCGAATGCAGGCAGGGGCGGTACAATTGGTGGTGTCTGGCGAGGTACGCATCAGAGTACCATCACGTCTTTGCCAATCCCAAGATCATCTATCCAGAGGTTGCTAACTCTCCACGGTTCGCACTGGACAAAGACGGCCTGTACCCACTGAAAACCTGCTTTGTAATCCCGAAACCAGACCTTTATCTGTTGGGAGTGTTGAATTCGTCGAGTTTTCTCGCCTATCAGAGACTAAGGCAGAATACCGTCAGGGGTGGGTATCTCATGAACAGCGGAATCTACCTGGCGGTAACGCCGATTCCCCAACCCCCCGTCGCAGAGCGCGCGGCCATCACCGCCCTCGTGCAGAAATGCCTGGACGCCAAGGGGGGCGGCTGCGAGAAGTGGGAAAAGGAAATTAACGAGCACGTCGCCGCCCTCTACGGGCTTTAATATGGAGTGCGAGAGCTTGCTCTCGCTTTGTTCTTCGGCCGCTTGCTGCCGCTATGCTCTTCGCGAGCGCGCTCGCGCTTAAGATGAATTCTCATGGTTCCGGCGGCAAGCCGCCGGGACAGAAGGCGGCAGCAAGCTGCCGCACTCCAAAGCGGCCATGGCGCGTCGCCGGGTGGGAGGGGCGCTGGGGCCTGATTCGGCCTTGTACCGAAAGATGATGCGGTTGCATTGGGTGACACTATATGCAAGTATAGCTGCATATGGTACAGAGACACTTTTGGCTTCAACTGGTTGAACGGGCCTGGCGGGAGCGGTCGGTGGTCTGGCTGGCCGGGGTGCGGCGCGTGGGGAAAACCTGCCTTAGCCAAACCTTGCCCAACACGGAGTATTTCGACTGTGAGCTTCCGCGGGTGCGGCGGATGATGGAAGATCCCCAGAGCTTCCTGGATGGCCTGCGAGGCCGCCGGATCGTACTGGATGAAATCCACCGTCTCTCCAACCCATCCGAGCTGCTGAAGATCGCGGCAGACCACTATCCCAATATCCGAGTCCTGGCTACAGGTTCTTCGACGCTGGGCGCTTCAGCTAAATTCAAGGACACGCTAAGCGGGCGCAAGCGGGACCTTTGGCTGACTCCGATGAGCCTGGCGGACCTGGGGGATTTCAAACGCCCTGACCTCCGTCACCGCTTCCTGCGGGGCGGTTTGCCGCCCTTCTTCCTGGCCGACGAACTCCCGGAACGTGACTTTCAGGAATGGCTGGATGCTTATTGGGCCAAGGACATACAAGAACTCTTTCGCCTCGAAAGCCGCAGCTCCTTTCAGAAATTCACGGAGTTACTGGCAGCGCAAAGCGGAGGCGTGTTTGAGGCTACTCGCTTTACGCGCCCGTGCGAAGTGAGCCGCACCACCATTGCCAACTATCTGAAGGTCCTGGAGGCCACCTTCGTCGCCCACGTGATCCGCCCCTTTAGCAGCCACCGCCCAACCGAAATCGTGGCCGCACCCAAGGTCTATGCCTTCGACACGGGCTTCGTCTGTTACCATCGTGGCTGGCAGGAACTGCGCCAGGAAGACTTGGGAGGCATGTGGGAGCACTTCGTGCTGAACGAAATCATGGGGCGGTTGCAGAGTCGCCAGATCTTCTACTGGAGGGATAAGCGAGGGCATGAAGTGGATTTTGTTTTGCCCACGCGCCGGCGGGAACCCCTGGCGCTTGAATTCAAATGGTCTGCAGATGCCTTCGAGGCAGCCAACCTTCAGGCTTTTCGCCGAGTTTATCCGAGAGGCGAGAACACCGTGGTGGCCCAGGACGTTGACCGGGCCTTCCGCCGCAACTACGGAAAGATCAGCGTGCGCTTTGAGAGCCTGTCCTCCGCCGTTTCCAGAATCATACCTCCGGCGCCGTCCAAGACGACCAAGGAATAAGAATACCCACGCATGACATCATTGACAACCGTAATGAAAAGCTAGTGGACCATATCAACCGCATCCTTTCCTCCACCGAAGCGGCGCGGTTCGCCGTCGGATACTTCTTCCTTTCCGGGCTAACCAGCATTGCTGAACGGCTCGCGAGTGTCAAAGAACTGAGACTGCTAATCGGTAACACAACTAATCGTGAAACCTTGGAGCAACGGGCTGAGGCCTATCGGCGGCTGGAAATGGTGGTTGATGCCGTGGAGGCCCAGGCTTTCCCAAAACGGACAGAAGCCAAGCGAATGGCCAGTGAGACCGCCGAGAACATTCGCACGGCAGTCGAGCTGATGGATCAGACCGACGAAGGCGAAACACTGGTCAAGGTCATGGTCCGCATGATCGAAGAGAAGCGACTGAAGGTGCGCGTGTACACCAAGGGCCGAATGCACGCCAAGGCATACATCTTTGATTATGGCGAGGTCTTCGACCAGAAGGGACAGACCGTTGACCGGCATGAAAAGGGGATCGCTATTGTCGGGTCATCGAATTTGACCCTCGCGGGGGTTACCCACAACACTGAACTGAACGTGATCGTGCAAGGAAACGACAATCACGCGGAGTTAGTCCGCTGGTTTGATGACCTGTGGAACGAAGCCCAGGACTTTGACGGAGCCTTGATGCATGAGATGAAGCAGTCGTGGAGCCAATTACCCCTGCTAAGGACGCCAAACTCCAGACACTTAAGAAACGGTTGGCAGAAGCGCCACTCAAAGAGGGCAAGCGCCTAATCTTCACCCAATATGCAGACACCGCGAGATACCTCTTTGAGAATCTGAATCCAGGCGGCAAGCGCGAGGATATCGAGGTGATTTATAGCGGTGACAAGAGCAAGGCGCGTGTGGTGGGAAGGTTCGCTCCCAAAGCCAATCCAGAATATCGATTTCAGGCCGGTGAAAGCGAGTTAATGACCGTTGTGGCGACGGATGTTCTGGCGGAAGGATTGAACCTCCAGGACTGCGACAAGACCCTCAATTACGACCTTCACTGGAATCCCGTCCGGCTCATCCAGCGGTTTGGGCGCATCGACCGTATCGGCTCTGAACACAATGTGGTTTGCGGATTCAATTTCTTGCCGGAGACAGGCATTGAACGCAATCTGAGATTACACGAGAAGCTCCACAATCGCATTCAGGAAATCCACGACACGATTGGCGAAGACTCCGCCATCCTCGATCCCACCGAGCGACTGAATGAAGAGGCCATGTATGCGATCTATGAAAAGAAAGCCGGACAACTGGGGATGTTCGAGGATGAGGAAGAGGCTGTACTCGATCTTAATGAGGCGGAGGAAATACTGCGGCAATTGCGGAGAGAAAATCTCTCAGAGTATGACCGTATTGCGAACCTGAGAGACGGGATACGAACAGGGAAACCCTCAAGCCAGAAGGGGCTGTACGTATTCTGCCAGGCGGGACGCTACCAACAGTTGTTTCTACTTGATGAACAAAGTGAAATCGTGTCGCGGGACATCCCTCGTGTCCTGGGAGCCATCAAATGCGGCCCCGACCTGTCGGGTGCCGCGCTGCCGGCGGGCTACAACTCCGTCGTAATGCGGGTCATGCGCCAATTCTCGGAAGAGGCAAAGCACCGACAGGCTGAACGTGAGCACACACTCTCACTAACACATGGTCAGCGATATGTCCTAAGGAAATTACGGGTCCTCTTTGGGGTGACAACGGATGAGGATGCCAAAGCTCAAATCAACATCCTTGAAAAGGCTTTTCGTGGACCCATAACGACAGCCGTAAACCGAGAACCAAACCCGTTGCGCCGAAATTCGGTCACGGGCGAAGACCTGCTTAAGAACCTAGCCCGCCTATACCACCAGCACGACATGCGCGATTGGATGGACCGGCCAGGACTGCGGTTTGGAGATCAGCCGATCCCGAAAATTGTTTGCAGTGAGGCTCTTCTTTAGTGACGCCCTCATCCTTCAACCGGGTGATACCGGGGACGGCAGGGACGCCGGATTCCCGCACCTGAACCCGTACCAGGAAACGCAGAGCCGGTGCGCGTGTGTGTGAGCCTTGTAATTAGACCTGCGACGTTTATGACTCGGCTTCTTGAAGCTTCCGAAATCTTGCTCCTCAACTTCTCATCGTTCGTGACGAATATGAGCGAACCGTCACACAAATAGCGGAGATGTGCCTCATCCAACGCATCGTTTGCATTTCGGTCGTACCTGTAGCCCTGGCAGGGAGATTGGCGCAAAATCGTAGCCGAAAACCCTCAGTGATCACCCAAAACCGGCCATTGATGATCACCTGAAAACCGGCCAACGAAGACACCCCCCGGCACATTGACTGCGGCGCGAGGCGTTATAGCCCCCGTCGGCATGGCCAATGTCTTGAGTGACGAAAAGAAACAGCAAGTTATAGCCCTGGGGCGGCCCCATGGAAGCATCACCAAGTAGGTGGTAGGTGGCATGTGGATTTCCGCGGTCGAAAGATCGGGGCCCCACTCAAACTATGGGTTCGGAGTCCGGCGTCCGGAGTCGCGGTTGAAGAGAGGTCCCGGATGCTGAGCTGGGCGAGGGCATCATTTCCGCGATCGAAAGGTCGCGGGGCCGTTGAAGTTTTCCCGGTGCCGGGCTAAAGCCCGGCGCTACGTCAGTTCTGCCTACGCGCGTGGGGATGGTCTGTTAGTAGGGGCACGGCGCACCGTGCCCCTACCGTTCTCTCCACGCACGGACCAACTTTTCCCTTGACAAGCCAACTACGCTAGGGTAGTATGGCCGCTAGCCTAACGCGAAGGCGGAGCCCTGTACCAGACGGTGCAGGGCGGAGCGGAGAGCGCCGGAGGGGGCGCGTTCAGGCCCAGGAGGCCCCCATGCCTACGCGACGCCGCGCCTTGACCCCTCGACTGCTCGCTGCCAATCTAGTGTCCGGTCCCGCATTATTGTTGACCATGGGCAGGTTGGCGCGAACCCCCTCACCCGGTCCGACTCGTCGGACCACCCTCTCCCCCAAGGGGGAGAGGGCTATATGTTTTGGTCAACACTCTCCTTTTTCTCGTACTCCCCCCTCGGTCGCTGCGGCGACCCACGTTCTCCCCCAAGCGGGAGAGGGCTATATATTTTGGTCAACACTCTCCTTTTTCTCGTACTCCCCCCTCGGTCGCTGCGGCGACCCACGTTGGCCCCGGCCAGCCGGGGGCGAGGCGCTTCGGCTTTCGCTCACTGTTCCCGAGCAGAGTCGAGGGGAAGGCGGCGAGCCCTTCGATCCGTCGGCTGACGGACTTGGGACTGTAAGGTTGTTGAACGGTGAAAGTCGAACCGTGCCACCTCATCCGCACGACGTATCTGCGCATGCGAAGACTGGCCAGGCGAACGAAAGGCGATTGCCGATTGACGATTGCCGATTGACGATTGGTTGTGAGAAGGGGCGACAGGACGAATAAAAGGCGAAGAAATTAAGCACAAAAATTGATTTTTGGGGAGCGAAGCCGTCAACTTATTGAAAGCAAAGGGCGAGGGTCGGAACGAACCCGTAAACGAACCCGTAGATCGGGCCTTAAAGCCGTCAACCCATTGAAAATAGAGGAGATAAACGAAGCCGTAGGGAAGCCGAAGCGGGGCTTTTGGGCTTCTATCTTGTTGATACCATTAGTGGACGATGACGCACGGAAATGGCACAAAACCGCTATTATCCCATTTTCGATTGACGATTGACGATTGACGATTTCACAGGATAAGAGCGGCAGTAGCGAATAGGAAGCCCGCCCCGGCTCGCGCCGGGAACGGGCCGGGGTAGGAAGTAGGGGCGGCAAGCCATTGACGATTTTCGATTGACGATTGGCGATTGCCGATTTCACAAGATCAAGAGCGGCAGTAGCGAATAGGAAGCCCGCCCCGGCTCGCGCCGGGAACGGGCCGGGGTAGGGAGTAGGGGCGGCAAGCCATTGACGATTTTCGATTGCCGATTTTCGATTTTCGATTGCGGGGGACTGGCTTCGCAATAGGGCTAAACCTTTGCCCTTAGGGGTCGATAACAACAAGGGAGGCTGCTCGCGGAGTTGTGCGAACGTTGCTTGTTCTGTTCGTTCGTGACAAGCTGGCTGTCTGCAAATTGCTGAGGGAAAAACTCCCTGAGGGTATGAGTACAGAACTGCTCCAAGCAGGCAGGAGGGGTTCGAGTCGATGCAGGTAGAAGGGAGCGTTCGGATTTCCGTGGATTCAGCTCCATAGAGCCGACACCATACGCGCCATGGGCGGACCAACCAGGAAGTGCGCCCCCGGAACCAATAATCCTGAATCCGGTGCAAGGGTTCTCATGCACATTCCCATCATCCATACCCAAGCCGATATGGGAGCGCTGAGTGAGCCCATCCAGCGCTTGAAAGTCAAGAGGCTGGGTCGCAGAGGCTGGGAGCGCAATGTGAACCTGGTCGACAAACTGTGGTCCGAAATCGAACAGGTCATTGAGAATCGGGTCCTTCCTTACGAGCGGGTTCGTCTTTATCAGGATGGGTTGCCGGTTTGTGGTCGGGAGGTGGAGATCGTTTCGGAGCTCGCCAAAGCAGGCAGCCGGAACCATCGGTTGCTTCTCCGCTTACGGGGGAAAGGTGCCACGATCATGGGCACGGAATCTTCCGAGCTGCTTGTGGAGGAGTATCAACTTGTCAAGGAGGCTTTCGCTTCAGGCAAGCCTGAGGCGGCGACCCGGGGGGAAGCGCGCCGGAAAGCCTTGCGGGATTCCTTGCTAAAACGGCGCGACCAATACATCGCCCGTCGGGTCAACGGGACGCTTCTGCCGGGGGAAACGGGCCTGATCTTCCTGGGGATGCTTCACTCCCTGGGCCCCTGGCTCGATAAGGACATTCGGGTCGTTTACCCGGTTCGTCAACCCTTGCATCGTGGAGAGTAAGAACCGTGACACCCGTGGCAAGCAAGATTCTCATTGTGGACGGCCAAAAGGAGATTTGCGCCGTCCTTTCTGAGTACATGCAGCATGAGGGACTAACCCCTGTGGTGGCGCACAGTGAAGAAGCGGCCTTGGAGAAGATCCGCTCGGAACAGCCGGACGCTCTGATCGTGGACCTAAGGCCGCCCGATATGGACGGGATGCAGATCATGAAAGGAGCGAAAGCCCTGGACGAGGACCTCCCGGTTATTCTGATCACGGGCTACCCGGAAATTCGGGGCGCGGTGGCGGCCATGCGGGCCGGCGCTCACGATTATCTGGCGAAACCTCTCAAACACCACGAGGTGCTCCGCGTGATCTTCCGCGCGCTGAACGAACGCGCCCTCAAGCGCAAGCTCCGACGCCTGTCCAGCCAGATCCAGGACGAGTCTTCGCTCCGAGAAACCATGGGACCCAGCGATGCCGTAAGCCGGTTGATCGCCGATGTCGGCCGGGTAGCCAAAACCAACTTCAGCGTCCTGATTCTGGGGGAAACCGGGTCGGGGAAAGAGCTCGTGGCCCACGCCATCCACCAACTCAGCCCTCGCTGCGAGGCACCTTTCATGGCGGTGGATTGTGGAGCCATCCCCGAGACGCTCTTGGAAAGCGAGCTGTTCGGACACGAAAAAGGAGCTTACACCGGCGCGGACAAACAGAAGATCGGCAAATTCGAAATGGCGCGCGGCGGGACACTCTTTCTGGACGAAATCTCGAACATGCCTTTGGGCTCGCAGGCCAAACTGCTGCGCGTGCTTCAAGAGAAGACCATCTACCGCGTCGGCGGCACGCAACCCGTCAGTGCAGATGTCCGAGTTCTGGCGGCCAGTAACCACAACCTGCAGCGCTTGGAGGAATCCGATTCACTTCGCCGCGACGTCTATTTCCGTTTGAACGAATTCACCATCTGGGTTCCGCCATTGCGGGAGCGCCAGGAGGACCTCCTCTATCTGGCCAAGCGGTTCGTGGACCGCACCAATCTCGAGTTGCAGAAGACCGTGAAGAGCTTTACGCAACCTGCGGTCGATGTTTTGCTCGCTTACAATTGGCCCGGAAATGTTCGGCAGCTCCGTTCCGTGATCCGCCGGGCGGTGCTCCTGGCGGACGATATGATCGCCGAGCAGCACCTGGGGATGGAGCAGGTGTCCTACCAGCCGGTGCTTCCGTGCCTGGCAGTCAATCAGGAAACTCACGACTCGTCCCCGGGAGGCCTTCCCCTCAAAGAAATCAAGAATCGCAAGATCGTCGCTATGGAGCGAGAGATCATTGCCCAGGTGCTGCGGGAAACGGCAGGCAATAAAGCCAAAGCCGCTCGCGTGCTTCACATCGATTATAAAACCATCCATTCCAAGATCAGGCAATATGGCCTTTCTGCAGGCCGAAAGGAGTAACGAGCGTATGGTGGAGAAGAAAAAAGACAGGAACTCGGACGGCGGAACTGAAGGTGGCGTGGGCGGGATAGTCAAGGGCCTGGGAGACCTGTTGGAAAAGCTCAACGACCTGGCCAAAACCGGCCAAGAGCTCTCCAAAACCGGAGAAATCCACGGCCCCGGAAAACAGCTCCGCGGGATTTACGGATTCACGGTTAAGGTCGGGCTGGGAGACGAGGGGCCGCACATCGAGCCCTTTGGAAACATTCGCCAGGACACCCAATCCGGGCGGACCGAGGTCCAGGAGGTCCGGGAACCCATGGTCGATGTTTTTGAGGAAGACGACCACCTCCTGGTTCTGGCGGAGTTGCCAGGCATCAGCAAGGAGGATGTGCGGATTGACCTCAAGGATGACGTGCTGACGATTTCCGCCGAGAGAGGAGACAAGAAGTACCGCAAGGAAGTTCTCCTGCCCCGCAGCGTCTCCAAGGAAAAGATGCAGGTGTCGTGCAACAACGGGATGCTGGAGATCAAGTGCCCTAAGTAGCCAGCTTCGGAGGAACCGCCATCGGAACCAGCGAGAAGTCGCTCAAGCTCAAAGTCTGCGAAGCGCTCAGCAAGGACGTGGCCCGTGCGTACGCCCGCATGGGACCGGAGGACCTCGCGGGATTGCAGGCGGACGTGGGCGACATTGTGGAAGTGGTCGGCAAGGCTAGGACCGTCTGCAAGGCGATGCCGGCTTACAAGGAGATGCGCGGTCAGTCCCGGGTTCAACTGGACGGACTTACCCGCGAGAATGCCGGGACGGGGCTCGATGAGTTCGTTCAAGTGCGCAAAATCGTTTGCCCACCCGCCGAGCGGGTGGTGCTGGCCCCGGCGACCATCACTCCTTCCGAGCGCGATTTGGATTACATCGGCAGCCGCCTCGATGGCCTGCCGGTTTTGGCCGAGAACCGCATCCGGGCCATCCTCTTTGGAACGCGCTGGGCAGATTTCAAGGTGGAAAGCACGGTGCCCAAGGGCCCCGTGCTCATTAACCCGACGACCCAGCTCGTGATCTCGAAGGGGCCCCAACCGGAGGAAATGGCCGCGCGCGCGATTTCGTATGAGGACATCGGCGGCCTGAAGCCCCAGCTCCTACGCATCCGGGAAATGATCGAGCTGCCCCTGCGCTATCCCGAAGTCTTCGAGCGCCTGGGGATTGACGCGCCGAAAGGCGTGCTCCTGCACGGACCTCCCGGATGCGGCAAGACGCTGATTGCCCGGGCTATTGCGCATGAGACCCAGGCGAGCTTCTTTGCCGTCAGTGGGCCCGAAATCATCCACAAGTTCTATGGGGAGAGTGAAGCCCATTTGCGGAAGATCTTCGAAGAGGGCAGCCGCAAGGCCCCCAGCATCATCTTCCTGGATGAGCTCGACGCCATTGCCCCCCGACGCGAGCAAGTGGTGGGCGAGGTCGAGAAGCGGGTTGTTGCTCAGCTATTGGCGTTAATGGACGGGCTGGCGAAGCGGCGGAAGGTCATCGTCATCGCAGCGACCAACCTCCCCAATGTCCTCGATCCGGCCCTGCGGCGGCCGGGGCGATTTGATCGAGAGATCAGCATCCCCATTCCCGACCGCAACGGGCGCAAGCAGATCCTGGAGATCCACAGCCGCGGCATGCCCCTGGCCGAAAAAGTGGACCTGCATCACCTGGCAGAGATCACGCACGGCTTTGTGGGGGCCGACCTGGAAGCCCTTTGCCGGGAAGCCGCGATGATTTGCCTGCGGCGCATCATGCCCGATGTGGACTTCGGCTTGGCACAGATTCCCTACGACCAATTGGCCAAGCTCGAGGTGACCATGGACGATTTCCTGGAGGCCCTCCGGGATATTGAGCCTTCCGCGCTGCGTGAGGTGTTTGTCGAAGTCCCCAACGTGCGCTGGCAGGACGTCGGTGGTCTGGCCGAAATCAAACAGCGTCTCGTGGAAGCCGTCGAGTGGCCTCTCCAGCATCCCGACCTGTTCACCCAGGCAGGGATCCGAGCGCCCAAAGGAATCCTGCTCTCGGGCCCTCCCGGCTGCGGAAAGACCCTCCTCGCCAAAGCCGTTGCCAGCGAAACCAAAGTGAACTTCATCTCGGTCAAGGGGCCGGAGTTGCTTTCCAAGTATGTCGGAGAATCTGAAAAGGGCGTGCGCGAGGTATTTCGCAAAGCGCGCCAAGCCGCGCCGTGCATCGTCTTCTTCGACGAGATCGACGCACTCGTGCCCAGCCGGGGCGCCGGGGTGTCAGATTCGCACGTTGCCGAGCGCGTTTTGAGCCAGTTCCTTGCGGAACTTGATGGGGTGGAAGAGCTGAAAGGGGTTTTGGTGCTGGGGGCAACCAACCGGTTGGACTTGCTCGATCCCGCCATTCTCAGGCCGGGCCGGTTTGACGAGGTCGTGGAAATTCCGCTTCCCGACGAGCGCGGACGCAGTGAGATTTTCGCGATTTATATGCAAAACAAACCCCTCGGCGCGCCGATCAGCTTCCACGACCTGGCCTCCCGAACTGACGGCTTGAGCGGCGCCGATATTAGTTCGGTTTGCAACCAAGCCGCCCTGCGCGCTGTTCGGCGAGCCGTTCAGGCGGGCGAAAAAGCGCCGGCCGGCCAGGTGCGAGTAACCATTGAGGCCAGTGACCTGGAGGCGGCGCTCGAAGAGATTCGTCAGCAAACCCTCAAAGAGTTTGGTCAGCAATAGATGGAGAAGAGTCTGAAGGCGCTCTATGTGTTTTGCTTTGCCTTCGCCGACCTCGTCGGCGAGGTCGAGGGAACCGGCGTGGATAGCCAGCACCCTCTTTCTGTGTTTCGGCGCTTCCCGGATCTCTGTGCAGTCCTGAGCGAGGTGGCCCTGAAAGATTTCTGCGGCCCGGCGGCAGAACTCCAAATGCAGCAGTTGGCTTGGGTGGGGCCACGCGCCCTCCGCCACGAGGCTGTCGTCGAGCAGGTAATGCGACATTCTCCTGTGTTGCCCGTGCGCTTCGGAACTCTTTTCTCGTCGCAGGAAAGGCTGGCGGAATTTCTCGATATCCATCGCCAGACCATTGCCAAGTTTCTCGCGCAGGTGGCCGATCAGGAAGAATGGTCAGTCAAGGGCCTGCTGGACAGAACGCAAGCCGGACAGGCCTTGACCTCCGCACGCCTGGCGGCCCAACAGGGGCAACTGGCCACGCTACCTCCGGGAACCCGTTACGTCCAGGAACAGCGGATCCGATCGGCAGCAGAGAAAGAACTGAGCCTCTGGCTAAACGAAACCTGCCACCAACTCGCGAGCGACTTGCAGACCCAGGCTTCGGATTTTCGCGAGTGCCCGCTGGTGCCTCGCCAGCCCCCAGAAAGCGGAACCGAGGTTGTGCTGCATTGGGCTCTTCTGCTGCCGAGAGGCGCGACCGCGGCACTTCGCTTGCTCATCGATCGGGTGAACGCGAAGCATGCAACCAGCGGGCTGGTCTTCGAGGTGTCAGGACCCTGGCCCCCCTATCGCTTTGTCCCTCCTCTGTCTATGGAAGCAGCCCCATGAGTTACCTGCTTTACTGCATCTTTCGCAGTCCGGCACAACCCAGACCCGGAATACCTCCAGGCGTCGGAGGGAAACCGGTATTCGTGCTGGCTCAGAATGGTCTGAGCGCCGGGCTTTCTGAGCTTACGGAATCGGCCTTGGCTCCCGATATCTCACAAATCCTCGCCTACGAAGCGGTCGTCGAACATTTGTATCGCGACCTGACGGTAATCCCCGTGCGGTACGGATGTCAGCTTGAAAGCGCGTCTGAGGCCCTGGGGTTGCTGGACAGAAACTGCGCTGAATACGGGGCTCTTCTCGAAGAACTTGAGGGTTTGGCGGAGATGGGTACCCATGTCCTCCTCGACAGTTTCGGCGCGGGAATGGAGAGCGAAGCATGGCCAGTCCCCCCCAAACCCTTTCCCCTTTCTTGTAATTCCGGCACTGCTTACCTTGCCGCAAAGCGACAACGTTACCTGGGGCTGGACCGTGCAGCTCTGCACGTGCGCTTGTTGGTGGAGGAGTTTTGGGGTTCCCTGGCCGGCCTCTACGTTCGTCGCAAGGTGGAATTCCCTGATTCGAACCGGAGGCGTCTCCTGTCCCTGTATTTCCTCGTGCCGCGTGCTTCCGTCGAATCCTTTCGCCAAGCTGCTCATCACTTCCACCCCAAGGAGCCCGTCAAGTTGCTCCTGAGCGGCCCTTGGCCGCCGTACAGCTTTGTCGATCCCCTCGAAATATCCACGGACACCCTCGGACCTTGAGGTTCTGGCGCGACGAGGGTACCCCAACGCTCCCCGGTCTCCGAGAGCGCGTCTTGCTCCTGGGAATCGCGAAGGGGAGAGTAGCCGCCGTCACTGAGCAAAGGTTGAAATCTTCTCCGTCCTCAGGGGAAAGTTTACTCACTTTGCCTGATACGAGATCCGGCGAGGACTGAAGCGAGAAGTGGCTGAATTTAATCCGCGACGGCGCGTTCGAGCGCTGAGTTCCTTCCCGCACGAACACCGAAGAAGACCTGGCCCTCTCGACGTCAGATCTAGGGACGACATACCTTGCAACTAGCGCCAGCATTCTATGGAGTGAATTCCCTAGTGGCCCATTCCACATGCGACAATTCTCTCGGTGATGGCGCTTTTTTCTTTTAGATCAAGGTCTTCGGGAAACCCGCCGATATCTATCTAGCGCGGCATCAATCCTGCTTAAGAGGCCTAGGGGGCAGGTCTTATGCACGTGAGGCGTGCCCTCATCGAAACTTGGGTAACTTCGTACCCGGAAGGAGAACGACTATGGCAAAGGTCGCAAAGTCGACCGACTCCTCGAGCCTGGCCGAAGTCGTCGATCGGATTCTCGACAAGGGAATTGTGATCGATGCTTGGGTGAAAGTGTCGCTGGTCGGGATCGAGCTGCTGTCGGTCGAGGCCCGCGTCGTGATCGCCTCGGTCGAGACCTACCTGAAGTATGCCGAGGCTATCGGTCTGACAGCCACTGCCGCGGCTCCCGCCTAATGCTGGGTGGGAGACCAGGCACTGCTAAGTGGGGGGCCACCGTGTGGCCCTCCTCTTGGCAGAAGGTGAAGAAGTAGAAGGCTGCAAGAAACCAAAGGAGGAGAACCGTGGGGAGATTGACGGAGGACATGACTCGATTGGCCGGGGAGATCCAGGCGCTGCGCGCAAGCCGCCGAGCGTTCCGAACAGAACTCGCAGATGGCAACCGGGAGCGCCAGATGGATGTTGTCGAAATGTGTGCGGATTTTGCGGACACACAGGGTCGAGTGGCAACGAGAACCAAAGAGGGGCGTCTTGCGTTCTTGAAATCCCTGAGACGAACCGTCGGCGGGCTGCAACGGGAGATGGGGGCTGACCTTGCTGCGGCGCGCCGTGCTTGGGCCGCAAGGGGCACCTAGTGCCGTTCCAACTTGATGCCCCCTAAGAATTTGGTAAACGGCGTCGCGCGTAAACGCCCGGCTGGTCCACACGGAATACCGCCAAATAGTTGGCACGGCACATGGCGGCCCGGCGGCGGGCAGCAAGGTCTCGGGGGTTGAAATTGAACGGCAGCCCGTTGAACGCCGCCTCGTGCTCAGCGGGGGGCCCTTCTGAGCCCTGCGGGCGCCGGAGGGCGGGTCGCCACGCAGTTCCCTCCCCCTGTCGCATCACCTGGCAGCGGGCTCGAACGGAACACAAAGGCGACCATCGTGAAAACATTAGAAACGAGGGCCGTTCCAACAGTTTCCGGCCACCTGGCCTGCCAGTGTGGCGCGCGGGTTGGAACGGCCCGAGGAGGGAGAATCACCATGGGTGTGCTAACCCACGACCTAACTCGATTGCGAAGTGAGATCCTGGCATTGCGCAGCGCGCGCCAGGGACTGATCCATGACTTGGAGCGAGAGACCGGGGATCGGCGGGCCGATGTCTCGCAGATGCTTGCCAACTTTTCCAAAACCTTCGGCGCCGTGGCCAGGAGAACGAAAGCCGATCGTTTGGGCTCCATCTCGGACCTCAAGCGTACGGTCAGCGACCTCCTGACAGGGGTTCGCACAGACCTCAGCGGCATTCGACAAACCTGGCTCGGTCTGGGCGCGCCATTGTCCCGGCTTGTGGAGAAACTGGAAAACCAAGCGGGCGTGGAAGCGGAAGCAAATGCCGAAGGAACGCCGAGCGAAACGAGCAGCAAGCGCTCACGCGACCTCGTCGAGGGACAGAAGCCCGTACGAAGGAAACGGAAAAGCTAAGCGCACCGCCTCTCGTAGAGGCCGTCCCGCAGGCGCGGGACGGGCAGATTGTTCAACTTTTCAACCTCTTCGACTCTTCGACAGTCCAAATAGTTGAAAAGTCGAAGAGTTGAACAGTGCCGGGCTGCCGGCAAGGTCGGGACAGGTTCCGCCCGGCGCTACGAAAGGGGAAAAAAAACGAATGAATGGCGACGAGGCGAAGATTGTATCCGCAGCCAGCGAAATAATCGAATCCGAGGGACACAGCATTGTGCCGGAGCCTAGCGAGGAATTCGTCTTGACCCCGCACATTCAGGCCTTAACAAGCCGGGCACTAAGCTATCTTGGCGTAGGATACGGGGTCCATTTTGCCGGCCCGGCAGGAACGGGGAAGACGACCCTCGCCTTGCACGTTGCCGCGCAGCTCGGTCGGCCGGTAGTCCTCATCCATGGCGACGACGAGTTTGGAAGCTCGGACCTGATTGGCAAGGATTCCGGCTACCGCAAGTACAAGCTCATCGACAATTACATCCACTCTGTGGTGAAAACCGAAGAGAGCTTGAGCACTCTTTGGGAGGACCACCAGCTTACCACCGCCTGCCTCAACGGATACACGCTCATTTACGATGAATTCAACCGTTCCAGGCCCGAGGCCAACAACGTGCTCCTGAGCATTCTGGAGGGAAGGATTCTCAATCTGCCTAAGCTGCGCAAGTCCGGCGAGGGCTACCTGCGCGTGCACGACGACTTCCGCGCCATCCTGACGTCGAACCCGGAAGAATATGCCGGTGTCCACAAGACCCAGGACGCGCTGATAGACCGGCTGATCACTATCAACCTCGGACATTTCGATCGCGAGACGGAGGTACAGATTACGAAGGCGAAGTCAGGCCTCCCCTGCTCCGATGCGGAAAGGATCGTGGATATTGTCAGGGAACTCCGCGCTGTCGGGGTCAACAACCACCGGCCCACAATCCGGGCCTGTATCGCCATCGCGAAGATCCTCGCCCATCGCCACAGCCGCGCCCAGATCGAGGATCCCACCTTTTGGTGGGTCTGCCACGACGTTCTCAAGGCAGACACCGCGAAAGTCACTCACGACGGCCAGTCTCTCATGCTGCAAAAGGTGGAGGAGGCAATCGGGAAAGTCTGCGGGAACCATGCGAAGCGGCGGAACAAGCGCCTGCGGGGCGCTACGGCGTGAAAGGGGTGTGCCTATGCCTATACCTTTGAGGGGCTTGCGAACCATACGTACCTTGGCCGGCCGAGTGGACCGCGTTTGTGTTCCCCACCGGGCGCACTTACAAATCGCGTGCCTGGAAATCGCAAAGGCCCGGCGCGCCGCCGAAAGAACCTGCGCTTGCCGGCGGGTGGCAGAGTTGGATGCCTGTCTCCGCGCGATTGAGGCCGAAGAGGCAGGGCTTTTCCAGCGACTGGCCGAACGAAGCAAGGGCAGACGTGTTGATTCCTCGGGGGCCGGGATAAACCTCACTCCGCCGCGGACTGCCAACGCATTCAGGATCAGGTACTAACGCAAAGGAGCCCGCGCCGGTCAATTGGCCGGGTTCACCTCGGGGAAAGGTGTCTGCAGGTGGGTTCCTTCCGCACATCGTTCTCTCTGGGCCTTGAGGAGGAGAAGTGAAAATCAACTGTTTGGGCTGCGGGTTCAAATTAGATCTGGACGAGGCTTACGACGACTATGATGGCCCGGTGAAATGTTTCGCATGCGAGGCAATTCTTGAGATCCGCACGGAACAGGGCTACATCAAAGCGGTCCAGCAAGAGAACGCCGTAATGCACCCCTCGGTCGCCAGGGTCCTCGAGCGCGGTCGCAGCCGAGCAAAAGAGGCTGCCTAATGGGCACGGAGTCCAGGACCTCGCCGGATCGACTCAAGAAGAACCATGAAAGGGCCGATGTATCCCCTAAGAGATCGTGTCGATGAAAGGATCAAAATGGCTCTTGGTGGAGAAAGCCCTGAAAAGGGGGTAGGTCGAGGTGATCGACACCACCTCGAGTTCATGGATGGTGCCCCTGCGCGGTCTTGCGAAGCCTTGCTCACTCGTATCTTGGAACTCCACTTCGCGGGTAACACCGCGGATGACATCGCCGTGCGGTTGCTCACCACCGACCCTGAAAACGCCATGTTCCGCGCTGCGAGGCTGGTGGAGACTGTCCTTCACTACGCCGGCCGCTATCCGAAAGAGGAAAATCAGTGAGTGTGGGCCAAACATCGACTCCGAAAGCGGCTGGGAAACAATTGCCGAGTCAACCTGCGGCCAAGGGCAGGACCTACGTTTACGCGATCGTGACCGACGCCCAGGGACGCACGTACGGTGACTTCGGGATTGACGGACGTACGGTGTATTCGATCCCCGTGGGGCGAGTGGCTGCCGTCGTCAGCGACGTGCCCAGCGGAGCGGTCCGCCCGGAACGCTCCCGTCTCGCGGCCCATCAGCAGGTCCTCAAAAAGCTCCTGGCGGAGGGCACTCCGCTGCCCATGTCCTTCGGGATCCTCGCCGACAGCCCGGAGGCGGTTCGCAAGATGCTTTCTCGTAACCAGCGTGCTCTACTCGAGCAGCTCCGTCGCGTCGCCGGCCGAGTTGAAATGGGTTTGCGAATTATTTGGGACGTGCCCAACATCTTCGAGTATTTCGTGAACACCCATCAGGAGCTCAGGCTCGCACGAGACCGATTGCTGGGAGGTCACCGCGAGGCCACGCAGGAGCAGAAGATTGAAGTCGGGAGGATGTTCGACCGCCTTCTCAACGATGACCGGGAGGCCTACGCCGACAAAGTGGAAGAGATTCTGGCGCCGCACTGCATTGAGCTGGAGCGCAATAAATGCCGCAACGAACGTGAGGTGATGAGTCTGGCCTGTCTGGTCGAGCGTGCAGCAATGCCGCAATTTGAGAGCGGCATTTTCGAGGCCGCGCGGCAGTTTGATAACAACTTCGCTTTCGACTACAACGGGCCGTGGGCGCCCCACAACTTTGTCGAGATCGACCTCGAGCTCTAGGCCTGGCCATACGGGAGGATGTAATGGTGCTCGTGGACGACCTCTTATTGTTTCCGGTCCGCAGCGTGCTCTGGATCTTCCGGGAGATTCACCGCGCCGCCCAGGAGGAACTGGTCACCGAGGCCGACTCCCTCACTGCGGAGCTGAGCAATCTCTACATGAGGCTGGAAACCGGCAAGATCTCGGAGTCAGAGTTCGCCGCGGAGGAAGAGACCTTGCTCGAACGAATGGAAAGAATACAAAAGCGCGGCGGAGGCCTCGAAGCGGAGGGCGAAGAGGAATTGCACGAGGCAAGCGTGAAGCGCACGGCCGCGTGAGGGTCGCATTGGATGCGCAATGAGCAGGGCAGCTCCATCGTTCTTGGACTACCGAGGCCTGCAACTACTTATCTTCGGCGGGAAAGGCGGGGTCGGAAAGACTACCTGCGCCACGGCTGCAGCGCTCGCCTTGGCCCGACGTTCTCCCGAATCGTTTTTTCTCCTGGTGTCCACCGACCCGGCCCACTCCCTGACGGATAGCCTGGCAGGCTTGCCTCCACCCGACAATTTGAAGGTGTTGGAACTGGATGCCCGGGAATACCTGACCACCTTCAAGAAAACGCACAACGACAAACTCCGGGAAATCGCCGCGCGCGGAACCTTCCTCGATGACGACGAGATCAGCCGCTTCCTGGATCTCTCTTTGCCAGGCTTGGATGAACTCATGGCCTTTCTGGAGATCTCCGCCTGGGTGGAAAATCGCAGCTACGATTGCATTATCGTCGACACCGCCCCCAGCGGCCACACGCTACGCTTGCTGGCCATGCCAGAATTCCTCCGTAAATGGCTCGACATGCTGGAAACGCTGCTGGCCAAGCACCGCTACATGAAGTGGGCCTTCACCCGCTCCAACTATCGCGACGAACTCGATACCTTCCTCGAGCATTGGGCGGCCGCGGTGAAACGGATGGAAGAGCTGCTCCGGGATTCAGCGCGTTGCCGCTTTGTTCCGGTGATGCTTGCCGAAGCAATGAGTATCCGCGAGACCGTCTCGATCGTTAAGGAAGTGGACCGTCTCAAGCTGCCGATGACCGACATCGTGATCAACCAGCTCTATCCGGATAACTCCTGCGCGGTATGTCGGGACGAACACCTCCGGCAGATCCGGGAACTGCGGAACCTTTTTACCCAAACCCGTTTGCCCAGGTTCGCACTTTGGATTGCCCCGCTCTACGCCGAGGAAGTCCGTGGGCGGAAAGCTCTTGAGTCGTTCTGGGATCATGTCGCGCAGATCACCCAAGCCCCTCCCGCCGCGCGCGGACCGTCGGCCGCGCGGGCGCTCAGGGTGGAGGCCGCCGCCCCGTCGCCTCCGCCCGAGGCTACCCTTCTGATTTTTACGGGTAAGGGCGGGGTGGGTAAGACGACTCTGGCCTGCGCCACGGCCCTGCAACTGGCGCACAACACTTCAGGGAAGAATGTGCTTCTGTTCTCCACGGGGCCTGCTCACTCGTTGTCAGGGTGTCTCGAGATGCCGGTCGACTCCCGGCCCAGGGTCGTGATCCCCGGCCTCACGGCCATGGAGGTCGATGCGCAGGCGGAATTTGAGGATTTGAAAAAACAATACGCTGGGGACATTAAAGAATTCCTGGAATCGATATCGAGCAAGTTTGATTTGACCTTCGACCGCGAGGTCCTCGAGAGGATCCTGGATCTCTCCCCTCCCGGCCTGGACGAGGTGATGGCCCTGACCCGCGTCATGGCCCTGCTAGCCTCGGGCCGCTACGACGTTCTGGTTCTCGACTCCGCATCGACGGGGCACCTGATTCGGCTGCTCGAGCTCCCGGAAATCATTGACCAGTGGCTGAAGGTGTTCTTCAACCTCTTCTTGAAATACCAGCAAATCTTTCGGCTGACCCGGTTCTCTCAGGAATTGGTGACCATGTCGAAGCATCTCAAGCGATTGAGAGAACTGCTGAGCAATCCGGCAAGGACCGCTCTGTATGCCGTCAGCATTCCCACGGATATGGCCTTTGAGGAAACCCGGGATCTGGTGGCCGCCTGCGAGCGTTTAGGCATCCCTGTCCACGGCCTGCTTCTCAACCTCGTCACGCCCCGCAGTGATTGCGACTTGTGTTCCGCCCTGTATGGCCGGGAGTCTCTGGTGCGCACTAAGTTTCAACGGAGCTTTCCGGGTCGGGACGTCACCGTGGTCTATCGTCACGGAGAGATTCACGGTCTTCGCCGGCTCAGAGAACTGGGGCAGGCGCTTTACCAAGGCACGCACGCGGAATCGAGCGCTTATGTCTGCTGAAAGCAACACGGGAGGCCAGCCACCGCGGGTCTCAGAACTCACGCTGGATGACACCGGCCGGATCTCCTTGTGCGAGGTGCTCGACCGGGTGCTGAACAAGGGGGTTGTGGTGGCCGGGGAGGCAACGATCTCGGTCGCCGATATCGACCTTGTTTACCTCGGACTGCAACTCGTGCTCACGTCTATGGAGACGGCGCGCCAAAGCCTGTGCCGAGCGCCGCTGAAGTTGGGTGCAGGCATGGGCATTCGAAAAGAGAAGGCGAATGGATTCATTTGAGCTGGCGCGGGTCGAGTCTGACGCCCTGGGTGACTTCGCCCGGGTGATGCACGTGGACCCCTCACCTCGGCCTCGGCCGTCCGATGGTCGGCACGGCCGGTGCGCCCGCTTGAACCTCGATGAGAACACTCCCAAGAACGGGCTCGGACAACTCGTGCTGGCTCTGGTCAAGCTCCTGCACGAATTGCTGGAGCGCCAGGCCATCCGCCGCATCGAGGCCGGCTCCCTGACTGACCAGCAGATTGAAAGGCTCGGATTGACGCTGATGAGGCAAGCTCAGGAAATTGAACGCCTGCGAAAGGAATTTGGACTGGAAGAGGACGATCTCAACTTGGATCTCGGCCCGCTCGGCAAGCTTCTGTAAAAGGAGATGTCATGGCGCAGCAACGCAGGATGTTACACGCGGTGGAAAGTTCAACTTTGGCGGACGTGCTGGAGCGTGTCTTAGACAAAGGGATCGTCATCGCTGGCGATATCAGAGTGAAACTGGTCGATATCGAACTCCTGTCGATTCAGATCCGCCTGGTCATCTGCTCGGTCGACAAAGCTAAGGAAATGGGGATGGATTGGTGGGTGAACAACCCCATATTTCGCCGGGAAGAAGATCATAAAACGCTGGCAAGCTCCCTCGCCAGCATCGAGGAAAGGATGGCGAGTCTGGAGGCCGCTGTCACTAAGGAGGAAACGCGGGCCAGCCAATTCGTTTCCCCTCCGCAAAATACCCCTGTGCCCTAGTCCCGTGACCGCCCGATAAGTTTCCGGCCGTGCTTGTTTGCGTCCCAAGCCTTCGCAATGAGCACGCTCGGCCAAAAGCACCTTTTTAGGCGGGCACGGGACTAGTGTCCTGTCCCATCCAATCGCTGACAATGACGGATGTCGACCGGACCCCCTCTGTCCGTCAGTTGACGGACAGAAGGGCCGGGGGTGAGGGGTTTTCATCGGTCACCCAATTACCCAGAACTCAGTAATCTGCTACCTGGCTGTGCCTGACCCGGACTCACGTTACGCCGCACGGATTCTCTTGACGACGAGCGCGCCGAGGTTGATTTAGAATGTGTCGCGGCGAAGTGCTGATTACTTTACGGTGCGGTGGGCGATGCAGCTCGACTTTCTGGACGCGCTCAAGGCAGACTGGCAGCCCACGTCGAAAACCGCGCGGGCCGCGTGGCTGGCTTTCTACGGAATCTTCCTCCTGTACGCCTTCACCAACCGCAGTGGCGGGCTATTCATTGATCTCGTCTTCCTGCCCATTCACGAAGGCGGGCACCTGTTGTTCCGCTGGTTCGGTGAAACACTTGCCGTGATGGGTGGAACGATCCTTCAACTCTTCGTGCCGTTCGCCCTGGCTGTCTACTTCGTCTTCCAACGGCACCTGACAGGCACGGCCTTTGCCGCCTTTTTCTTCTTCGAAAACTTCCTCAACGTGGGAACCTACATGGCCGACGCGCGGGCGCAGGCGCTCCAACTCGTCATGGTGGGGGACGCGGAATTTGTCGAGCATGATTGGACGTTTATGTTTATGAAAGTCGGTTTGCTGGAGCACGACACGACCATCGGCCATGCGGTGCGCCTGCTCGGCTGGCTCGGCATGCTGGGCGTCGTCGGCTGGCTGTGGTGGAAATCCCAACCCACCGCAACGAAGCTTTCTGCGTAGCGCAGGTCCCGCTCTCCGGACCTGCGGCTTTTCTTCCAGCAGCCTGTAGCGCAGGTCCCGCTCTTCGGACCTGCGGCTTTTCTTCCAGCAGCCTGTAGCGCAGGTCCCGCTCTTCGGACCTGCGGCTTTTCTTCCAGCAACCTGTAGCGCAGGTCCCGCTCTTCGGACCTGCGGGTTTTATGGCCCTCGGGAAGATTCCAACCCTCGGTGTTTGGGAAGCTAATCCCGCCGCAAAAACCGGACACGCGAAAACCGAGTCTGCGCTTGTATCTACTTGATAGCACCAACCGGGTGGCGCAGAATCGTCCGCAGACGCGCCGCCGGGATCCGCCGGGGGTCGGAGAGATAAATCTCGTGATGCTTGCTACGGCAGGCTAAGCCTTTTTCCCTGGCGAACTCCCTCATCTGCGCAATGGTTTTGCTCTCCCGATCATAAGGCCCAACGTGCAGCATCTGCACGGATTCACCCTCGTCGAGGGTTTCCAGCTTCACCTCGGCCACTCCGGCCGCTTTGCCTTTCTCGCACAGCTTCGCGACGGCTTGTTGGACATCCTTCTGTTGGATAAAGTCGGGCACCCGAATCAGGAGCGTCCAGTTCCAGGTGTCGGGGGGATCGCTCGCGAAATCGGTTCCCTCGCCGGAGCCCCACCACAGGCCTTCCAAGTGGCACACCTTATAATCCTGGCCGGCAAGCTTCTTGGTCATCTTAATCGTGTAGGCCACGCTGTACAGGGCACCGATTTTGTTCTGGAATTCCGCGCTCGCGGGCGCGCCCTGGCCCGTAAGGGTGAGATATTTCGCGGGTTTGACGGTTACCAGGACCGGCTTCTTGGGAGTGACGTATTCGGATCTGTGCGTTTTGCAGAGGTCGAGCTTCTTGGCAGCAGCCATCGCATTTGTCCTTTCTGCGAGCGACAAGCCATGGTGAGATTGGGTGATCGACTCCTTCAGCCACCCCAGCCTGTAGCGCAGGTCCCGCCCTCCGGACCTGCGGCTTTTCTTCCAGCACCCTGTAGCGCAGGTCCCGCTCTCCGGACCTGCGGCTTTTCTTCCAGCACCCTGTAGCGCAG
>Ga0315279_10002890_pt1 | contig 24837 bp, 18 predicted proteins | sample YL17G06_20_MG_FD_203694 | JGI IMG/M metagenome (GOLD analysis project Ga0315279, IMG submission 203694) | Sediment microbial communities from Yellowstone Lake, YNP, Wyoming, USA - YL17G06_20 | ecosystem: Environmental > Aquatic > Freshwater > Lake > Sediment | place: USA: Wyoming | collected...
CGCTTCCCATTCATCTGGACCCATACAAACCAGCATCATGCCCCCTGGCTTCAATATTCTGTGGAAACTATCGAACAAGGAAGAATGCTTCTCTCTTGGAACATGAATGATGGAATAAAAAGCAGTCAAACCATCGAAGGAATTAGCCGGAAAATCCAGTTTCGTCATGTCTTTCTTGATGAATTCAGCTTCAGGCACATTCCTCCTTGCGAGCCTGAGCATATTCTCAGAGAAATCAATCCCCACAACGTCAAAACCAGATTCTACCAAGAATTTTACGACGGGAACGCCCGCACCGCAACCCACATCCAAGACTCTAGCATTCACAGGAAGTAGACCCGCAAATTCCTGCAATTCCTTACTGTGGTCAAATCCACTTCTACCTGCATGGTATTCTCTAGCTATCCCATCATAACCTTTCCTCACAATTCTCTCCTTGTCTATCATTGCCGAATCCTGTGAAAGCTGCCAGTATAAACGGCTTGAATTGATGCACCATCGAGGCTGTAACAGAGTACAAAAGCCTAAAAAAGGAAGCACCGCTCCTCTGCTCTCTTCCTCATACTATATTACAGAAATAAAACACGACCTCATATTATATCTAGGCTCAAGGGTTTCGTACGAATGTTAGAATGAAACGTCGAACGTATACACTTGGACGTTACGTGGACTATCCGATTTTTAATATGTCCTTGTTCAAGAACCGTTCGCGCGCGCTAACCTGCGGGCTCTACTTCTTGCACGGGGCTTTGCACCCTGAACCCAAACACCCGCAATCGCCTGGGCACAAATATTTACAAGAATCTAGGGGTTCCATCACATTGCGATTCTCCAAATCAACATCACCTTTATCGATGAGTTCGACAGTATCTTTCTTCGCAATTACGACCTTCTTGGAAACCTTTCGGTTAGCACGACCAGATTTACCCTTCTTCTTTTTTACCACCATAATTAATCTCTCCGTGTCAATAGTTAGTATGACTATTACTATACAAAGGTTTTGATTTCACAGAACTCTGTATCAGGTTATTGACATATAATTCAATGGATTTAGATTCTTCAGTACATAAAGGGTTCCCATCTACTCGGTACTTCCGGCATCCACCAAAACAAGCCGGCAGCAATATGCATTCAATGCATTTCTTATCCTCAAACGGATTGGCGGCATACCAACTGATGTAACGATTATACGCGTCGGAACCGACGATCCCCCTATCGTATAAGACAGAGCCAATTGCTTCAGACGCTCGATAAGTATGGCTACATAAGAATACATTTCCTTCAGGGTCAATTTGAAAATGATTCAACTTATCCACATCGCAATACCCATCCTTGAATTGACTGAGCGGATTTTTTGTCCGCCAGCCTAAGGTCATCGCAGCTATGTAAAGCCGTGAAAGTCCTTCATATGGTGCTGTACCACGTGCTGTACGAGAGAACTCTTGGTATCTTGTCGCTTCGTTCGCAAAAATCCATCGAAAGTACACATTGACTCTATCTCTCACCGAAACAGGAAATTCCGCTAACAGTTTCTCAATCCCTTCGTAATTGTCATCGCCGCAATTTATTCGTAAGGTAAGATTACAATCTTTAATGTTGGTACAGAACGAAAGGATATTCTCGTAGATTCGATCGTAACTTCCCTTACCATTTTTTAATCGTCTCGATTTATCATGTGCTTCTTTATCCCCGTCCAGCGTAATCTGAATGTTTTTAATTCTAAGAGAAGACAGACTTTTTTGGAAATGCGAATCAAGGAGAAAGCCATTAGTCACCAGCGAAGCCGAATAGCTTGAACCGACTCCAGAACAAAACAATTGAAATCGTTTCGACAAGCTGAAAATAGTCTTCTTTTCCAAGAGAGGCTCCCCGCCAAACCAAGCAACATGTATATGTCTCGTATTCTTGAACGTCTTCTCAACCCAGCGAATCAATGCGTTTTGAACATCGTGGTTCATGGATATCGGCTTCTTGAACTCGAAACAGTATGGACAACAGAAATTGCACTGAAGCGTAGGTAATACGACAAGACTAAGCAAGTCGTTTGCGAAAAGATTACGAAAATACTTGAACCTTATCAAATTCATTTCATCGATGTTTCTGTCCACAATAAAATGAGCTTCATGAAGAGCTTGAAACGACTGCGTGGAGATTTGTGAACGTTGGCTTGCTTTGTGCTCGTCCGGCTCCTTCGAGATAGTTTCTTCAGAGATGAGTTGTTTAACCGCTGCATAGGCATGGACAGGTACGCGAACAATGCTCCGATAGAGGAAATTGTAGCCGTAATAACTTTCGTCATCGTACTTCACGAAGAAGTTGTACTTTGATGGCTTGAAATTTGAAGGGGTACTCCCTGATTCAATCATACTTATATGCTTTCGCACCTTTCCATTATGAAGATGAACAGAAACCTATGTTTCAATAAGTTATACCTGTTATATTATATACTTTAGCATAAAAATAACACTTTCCAGAGTTTACTGCAAAGAATTTGAAAGTGAGTAGACGAAAAGAAACACAGCGCGCGCTAGTGGCTGCGATGGCGTGCCAAACGACTATTGTCGCAACGCCTGTGCTTTTGACTTCTTTCGTTTATTAGTCCAGATGATGCTCCAACCTACGAGCCATTCTTCAATCCCGATGGGTGCGACGAATAACTTGTGGAGCAGTTTTCGCAATTTGACACCAACAGACATTACTAGTGATGAAGCGTTCTCTTACGGTTTCTTGTTAGGTGCAGTTCAGTAAATAGTCAATTGCTCTTCGTAAAACGCGGGCTAGACGAAATATGAGCGCACTTTAAAGGTTCAAATGACCCACGCGAGATCTGTATTTTTGTTGGACACTTCTGCAGTAAGGTTTTTAAAGCAATCGCAACACGTGAGTCTTGAATCATCGAGTATCATACACGAGGAGAAAAACAGGCTTAGTCTGACGAATAGTTACGGAGAAGGAAGATATGAAAACCATGTGGGTGATCAAGTGGGCCATGATCACTTATGCAGTTGCACTGTGTTACAGTGCAGTCTACGTTGGAACCTCACACGTGAACTCAAGGACGATTCATTGTTACGGGACAATAACTAATCCATGGGTTCCTAGTCAACAGCCAGAGATACCATCTTCTTCCCCTTGGTTGGATCTAATTGAACGAATTCTTGCACCTTCGATTATCCCTGCGTTGAGGATTATCGCCCGAATAATGCGATGGTGGAAGCAAAGGAAGATGAGGAAGACCATTCCCCCGTACATCCGTGTTCAAACGACATTTCGACCGAGAATCTAGTCAGAACATGCGTCCCTGCGCACTTTGAAAAAACGTATAGTGTGACCCGCATATCGCACAATAGACGCAATCTTGTCATTTGTCTTACCCGTTAATATCGACCACGCGAGTTGAGACCTTGCCGATCTTCGATAGCAGGCGCTAGCCGCCTAAGGTCCAGATCTGTTTCTGTTTTCATATGCTTCATATGTTTCGATTATTTTCTTCGCGACATTAACCATGTCGTTGGCTCTGCATTCGAAACTAAAGTATTTTGGGCATTCAGAACACTTGGCTTCTGGGTGTTTCTCATGCGCTTAACCTTCCTTGCGATTTCCTCAGTTGATTCTGTGCCTTGAACCCCATCCACAATCGTTATTGTGCACCTGTCTATCTGGTGCCCCCAGAAGTCGAAGAAGAAAGTGACGTACTCACCTCTTCCAAAGTACCCTGAGTCACTGGTTCGTTCTATCCACATGTGTCCTTCACGAGAATTAGGATCTGCCATTCGATCTCCGATATCTTGCAGTTACCTCTCCGTTTAACACTGCTAGAGTGCGACTGACGTGTCGCAGAAAGGCTTGTCTCTTTAGAACCTTCCAAGCTGAGACTAAATCCCTTTGTTCGTTATCCAAAGGAAAGCCCTCTAATAGACCTGCGAACTAATGAACACAGACTTCGAATGTATCTTCTGAACGGACTTCATAAACTCTTTCCTCAGCCGCACGCGCGCTACACCTTCATGAACCGTTCTGAGCGTTCGCCTTCTTCGTGTGCACGTTTCCATCTAATGTAATGCGTCTTCTCATCATCTCCGAACGTTTTCAGATGTCTTGCGAGGTCTTGTTCTGTCTCAAAAACGCAAGGGCAAAAAGGACACTTGTGCATTTAGGTCTTACAACCTTTCAGCATTGCCCTCGGCGCGCTTAGGTTGTTCACGTTTCCTTGATCCCTTCTGTTCAGGGAGCCTTTCTTTTGGTTCGCCAGCCTGTGTTGCTGATTTCTGTTGTGTCTCTGTCTTCTTCTCGGTAGGATGTTCCTTTTTCGTCTTCTTTTCCTTCACTGGTACGACGTAAACGCCCGCGTCGAAACAAGGTCTGCTACTTTCACGTTTCACAAGATGGTTCGATGCTTTCGTTCGTTCGGCAGGAGCCTTACATACGGCACGCGTTTCAACCAGACCTTGACGAATCCCGTCTCTACGGAATTCTCGTTCGGTAGAATGGTCATAAAACCTACATTCACCGCAACTGTGTGTTTCGGTCTTGGCTTTTTCCTTCTCTCGTTGAAGGACTTTCGTTGCCTCGCTAACAGAACCCGAGGCTGGTACAGGTACTTCTGGTGTTCGTTCCTTGACGTCGGACTTACGCTTACTCATTTGAAATCACAAGTTCGGCGCCCTTGATCGCACTGGTATTTAACTTGTTGTAATACGAAAGTCGGAAGTGTCCAGAACCTATAAACGAAAAGAGCGCGCTAAGCTCCATTAACGCGCGACCCTAATGCATCACCGCAAAGTTTGCACAGGGAGGGACTATCCAATCGTTAAGCCATTTTTCTGTATTCTGAGCATTCTAGCACTGCGCTCGTCGGTGGAGAATCACAGGGACATTTGCAAAGAGAGGGCATAGCGGGTTTGGGTTTGTCTCTTTGCGCGTATGCGCAGTCGAGGCATTTGCACTGGCCGCGTTCATTGCACTTTTCAAGTTGTTTCTGATTTCTTCTCCGTTCCATTATCTCTTTTTGGCCCTTTTGAATGCTGTTGAAATGATCGACAAACTTGTGGAAGTAATCTAGAGGGTCCAACCGTCCTTTTTCGATGTCCAATCGCACCGGATCGATTGAGCAGTTACTACAACCAACCTCCAGGTAAACATGTCTTGTCGCCTCTGTTTCGTATCTGCCGATTGGCCTGAAGAAAACCCTGTCAATACTGTTGCATGAGGGACAAACATAATGCTTAAGACGTGCCTTGTCAGCTATTTTGCGTGCCTTTTTCCAGAGTCGCAAATAATGTTCTTGCGCAGGGTGTTTGTATTCGTCGCGCGGCATGCGTACCACTACGGGCGTTCTAAACCAAGCATAACATCTTACAAATCTGTCATGACCAGCTTAAAACTATTTCATAAGCCATTTCCTCTTGTCCATTTCCCGGTTATTTCGAACGTGTAATAATAAAAAACTGATTTTCTTATTTCGTGTCACTAAGACGGAAATATCTAGCCCACTAAACGGTGCAGATGTATTATATCTTCATTCATAAAGATAAAGAGCAAAGACTGGATTAATCCCATTATTATTAAACAGCGCCCTCTTGAGTGGGTCCGCACATCGCGCGCGATGAAGAAACCCATCAACGAAATTCTGTCTGTGTTACGATCGAAGTATTTTCACTTATTGTAAATCGAAGCGTACACAGTTACCATGACCGTGTTAGAAAATGTAACAGATTTGGCTGGACGACTATAAGAAGGAGCGCGCTCTACGAGCACCTGTTGTCGGACATGAGACATGTTACTGAACACGAAGCTATCTTCCATTCCCTCCTATGTGTTACAGACGAAGCATATCCTTCAGGTTCACACTCGAGGTCTCTAACGACGCCTACAAAGCGACAATCATGGTGTTCTAACTGTATTACACGTTTTCAGAACTCTGGAAGAAGGAGGATACATCGCGTTCTGGCTTCAAACATTTGCGATGAACAGGTCTCCTCTTTCCTTTCCACGGCCGAAAGTCAAAAGGTTCCGTGTCTAACACCATCTTATTGCATTTTGGACATTTGCCCATAGAATGGACTACCTGCAGCATCTCGCTAATCTCTGTACGCTCCCGTTCCTCTTGTTCTTCCTTCTCCTTTTGCTCGAAGTACTCACGCGGAAGAGAAGGTCTCCAAGGATTATCGCGTCCATTATGCCCACCCCACTTCTCCCATTTTTCCCATTTCTCGTATTTAGCAACAACACACTCATAGTGAGCAACCGGTTGGTCTCGAAAGTTCCGAAGTGACAGAACCCTATCATCCTTATCCAGCAATATCCCACAGACATAACAACGCAAACGAATCGCCAATCCCAACACAGCCTTAGAATGTCACGAATTCTCCGGTCCGTGGCTTCACATGATTTACTTTATTGTCGAGACAGCACTTCTCGTGAGCATAGAGATTCTCCCCGAGTTTCGCAATGTCCGCGTCGCCAAGGCTCAAAGCTGCCTTGCAAAAAATACATTTTGTCCCTTCAGGAATCAATGGTTGTTGTTCAGGCGATATAGTCTCCTGATTCACAGGCAGCTCAAAGTATGTAGGCTTGAACCCATCTTTCAAAACATAGCAATGGGCTATCTTTGTTTTGGTTCTCCGTATTCCCTCTAAGACCTCACCGCTTCCTAATGCTTGAGTCATTACTGCATAGAACTTCGTAGGAGTGAATCCTCTAGAATATGCCTTCCTTCGCAATTCAGTCCTATCTATGCAGGAGTCTTCTGAACTCACGATAATGTCTCTTATCGTTTCAATGTCTAAGCGTCGGTATTTTGCGAGACCTTCTCGTCTAATTTTACCCCATAAGTCGACAATGGTTTGAAATTCTTTGAAGTGTTCATCTACAACTTTGGTTGCGTACTGAGCGTCTTCGACACTAACACCAACGTCGTTGTCGACGTCGCTTGACCATGGTCTGCTCCCTGTGCGGTCAATAGCCTTGAGGCCTGCTATCTTGAAACAGAATTGGGGTAGACGTGTAACATATGAATACACAATGTCTAATTGATTCTTATAGAATAGATTTGCCGCCTCTTTTTCCTTTTCATACTTGTATTCGACCAGCGTCTTACACGCCTCTGGCGAGAATATTAGACCTCTGTTCTTTGTGTTTTCGTAATATGATTGTAGTTTCTTTGCGAACCCGTCCAAAAGCGTGTCACATTCGTTTCCGAGCGGCATGAAATAGTCTTCAGGATCTTCAATTTTGATTTCCCCTTGGCCGCTGTAAAGGAAGAGAAATCTGTTCCCTGTTCCTTGTGTGTAGAAGTCTTCAGTCATCACTGTAAGCAAGTGAGGAGTTGAAGCGGCTATAAGGTTCACGCAGACTTCTACAGATTGGAGGTACTTGTCCGTCTTGGTGTATCTGCTCTTTATGTGGCCATCGTATAACTCGCTTAAAAACTCGAGTTGGCCTGCCATGTATTTTTTCTTCTGAGTCTCCTTCACAAAACGTGAAAACTCGTCCGAAATGATACAGCCTCCTGGCTGCACTGTTCTAACCGCTTCTTTCTCAATGACTTCATTTGAAAGGAAATATTCATGTAGGCCTTCGGATGTAAACGATTGAGGAAGCAGCATTTTTGCCCCAAGTAGCTTGCTGAGCCGCTCCAGGACTGGCTGAAAGTAGAATTGTGTTGGTAATGTTTTTCTAGCCAGTCCCGATGCTCCAATGTTCAGCGAGAAAACGTTGAGTTGCATGGGCGACTGTTTGTCGACAACCCTAATGTTTGAACCAATGGCAGTGCTGAGGGCAGTTAGCGACAATAATCGAGCCCATGACCGGTTGGTTCCAGTTCTGGAAACCATTAGATTCTCGAAAGGTTCAATGAACGCAATTTCACTAGTCACTCAAGACCTCCTAACTTGTTGAGAAGAAATCGAAAGGGAAGCACGGTAAATTTCTAGAGGCCCGCTATGACCCGTTATACCAAACAGATAGACTTCATTTTGTTTTCCACCGATAGGTAATTTGTAATATGTATCGAACCCCATTACAAATTCAAAGACCAGGTCTGAGGATGATGGCATCTTAATACTCAATATGTTGCATAAAGAATACATATTGCGTATTAGAATTATTTGCGGTGCTGCATCCTCTATGCTGCAATGTGCGCAATGAAGTTTGTTCACAATTTCCCATATATGAAAAATGATTAAGAAATGTGCAACATTTTGTGCAGAAGTAGGGATTGCCATCAATAAGAAAGATGGAGACGGCGATTTGAGATTTCGTCATTTTCATCGAATCATTTCAAATGTGTTACCGCTTCTTGATGCTTGTTGATTGCCTATTTTCATAAAATAAGCCCAAATTTGCCTTCTTTCAGAGGCTTGATCTAGATTGAAAAATCATGATGACGAATTTTAGTTCGATCTGTAGATTGCCTGTACAGCGGAACTTCCTCAATCTAGATTGCGTAGACTGATTGATGTCAAAAACAGAAACTCTAGAAAAACTGCCGAAATCAGGCTAGAATTGGTCTCATTTTCGGCGCACGAACTAGGCGTGTGTGTCCTCGGTAGTCGAATGGGTAGAAAAGCTGAAATCTCTATCCGACCAAAAAATGACTAGGTCCGTGATTGCGGTTGAGCTCAAAATCAAGAGTCTTCATAAGTTGTGGACAAAGCAAAAAGACAGAAGAGTTGACAACAGCCAAGCGAATTGCTGACATGTTGGAAAAAATGGGTTTCGAGCCATATATCGCTGTAGAAGAGCAAACTCTCAAGGGTGTTAAAGAGAACATTTTTCAAAGGCTAGAGAATTCGGAATACTTCTTGTTCATAGATTTCAAGAGAGAGAGACTTTTCAAGGGAAGAATGAAGTTTGTTGATACTGGTAATCATAGAGGCTCATTGTTTTCACATCAAGAATTGGCAGTAGCTGCATCCAGAGACTATGAAGTTCTGGCGTTTCGAGAAGAAGGAGTCAAGAAGGATGATGGCATTTTGGGGTTCATTCAGGCGAACTGCATACCCTTTTCAGATAGGCAACGCTTGCCTGATGCTGTTGTCGAAAAAGTGAAAGAACGCGGATGGAAATCCAATTGGAGAAATGAACTCGTACTTAAGCGAAGTAACAATGATTTTCAGAATGCTCAGAATCTAGGTGTACGGGGCAGGTATTATCACATCAAAGTAATCAATGGTCATAAAGATAGAATTGCGCGCAATTGTGTCGCTTATGTAGAGAAGATTAGGAATCTCACCACTAGAGCGACAAGAAAACCTGAACTTGTTGAGTTGAAATGGAAAGGCATCACTACTATTGGTGTTTCTGTTGCTCCGAGATCATTCAGATACTTGGACGCGTTTCACATTAATATTCATGACCAAACCACCGCAAATCTTGGTTTGAATCCACACGTAACTGATTGGCAAGGTTACATGCAAGACTATCAAGTCGTCGGTCCGGGTGACTACGAATTGGACTATGTCGTCTTCTCAGAGGATTTCTCACCAGCCAGGACAAAATTCAGGCTGCACATAGGCAACACTGTTGATGATGTTAGATTTGTTAAATGTCGGAACGTGGACAAATGAGTTGGACCTAGAATAGCGCGCGCTACGAGATTCAGCCTGAAAGACCATGCTTTTGTAACAATTTTGCTGTAACATTCAGTAACAATTCACTTTTCTCTGGAATTCCAGAATTCCAATATACACATGGTTTTTTTGAAGTGTTGTGCCACTTCCCTGACCTGGAACAGTTCTCGAGGAATTGAGCTTCTTTTCTGGAAAAAGGATGGACTGTTTCAGGGAATGCTTGTTCCATTCTGTTCCTAGAAGTTTCAGGAAAGGGCTGTAGCCATTTTTGTCGGAAAATCCACGGTTTTCAGCGGAATGAGCATGAACTGTTTCCAGCTCTCGGTTTACATTCCGTCAACAGATTCTTTCGAGTTTTCACCGGTCCTTTGGTACGTTATCTGCAAAATCAATCCCCGAATCAGTTTCTAGTCTGCGCGCGCTTCACTCTCATCTGCCGGATCTGTCTCAGAAAGGGAAGGTTAGAGAACCGCGGAAAGTTTCCACTCCTTGCCAGCCGCGTTTTGCAGCGTTCGCAAAGCCATGTACTTAGTTCCGTATTTATTACCGAACTCAGGACTCATCTGCAGAGGGAAAGGTAACTCGCCATTTAGTGAGTTCAAATACTGATGGCAATGTAATAAAGAAAATAACCTGAACTAGTATGCGTGATCACGTGAAATCAAGGGTTATCAGCGAGGCGTGAAGAACAGGCACGTGAATCAGTCATGGTAATGGAAGAATTTGCGGCAGCTGAAGAAAAATGGGCGAAAGTGACTGTTCCAAACAGACAAGAAGTAGAAAATATCAAGGATTATACCATATACATTAGTGAAAAAATAGCCTAGCTCGTTGAGACACAGCCCAGGTGTTGGGAACTAGGTGAAAATTACGATAATGTATTTTCAGAGTACAAAGCAAAAGTCGAAGAGGTGAGTGGTTCTAATAGAAGGGCGCTGAAAGTAGTTGACGATTCTGCTTATGCAGCAACTAGGGTAGCAAGTCTTCGAAACGAGATTGAAACCCTTCGCGAGCTAGTTGTCAACAATAGGGAGTTTTGAGATGAGTGGCAGAGAGAATATTCCATAAGAATCTTGGATAAGTTGGAATCTCTGAAGGTAGATTTTGAGCGGTTCGGCGATGTAAGACTTGAAGGGCAAGAGGAATTGAGGGAGAAATTTGAGAAGAATAGCTCAATTCTTGAGCAACTTGTCCAATCCACGCATAAATGGATACCTTTGGAAGAACATTCGGTGACTATTAGACCTGCATGGGATCCGCCTGAAGGGAGTTCAATGGAACCACGAAAAGCTGAAGTGCGCAAGTTCGTGTCAAAGAGCAAATGTGAGAAGTGTTCGAAACAGCATACCGGTTCGTTCTAGTTTTATTTAGAAAGAAAGAGAAAAAAAGGACTTCTCCATGAATCACTCATTTCGGAGGGTTGTTATCACGGCCTTTTCCCGATGGTTTGCCGGTTGTGCTGGGCTTACCCCCCTTGCCTTTACCCACGTGGTTCACCTCAGGGTTCTAAAGGAAGTTGGCAGGGTAAATAGCTTCCGATGAAGGGAGATTCGGGAGAGCGATTTCGTATTTCTTCTCAGAGCGCGCGTCGTAGCTGATCCCAATCTAGCTCAAACGATCTTCTCGTTAGTGGTCGCGTATGGAGGAAGGGCCAACATGTACATCGCAACCAAAATAGCCTAAGCTTCTTTCGACAAATCAACTCCAGACGCTGTCTCACGTGTGACAATCGATCAAACGATAGCGCATTGCATTCTTAGACACACAAAGGAAAGAACAGATCCAGAAAAAGAGGGATGAATGGCTGACAATTCAGCGATCGCTCGATCGAGCGGGATCTCGGTTTCAAACGTGGGCATTGACCTAAGCGGACCGTTAATGTCATGACCGTTTGGGCAACATGTACATGTTTTTATAACCACAGGGTTCAGATTCTTAAGAGAAGCTTTGATCATTTGAGCGGGGCTTACAGTGAGGGGTTCCGGAGATTGAAGTTCACTGAGGGAAATGATCTACGCACAGCATTTGCTGCATTCATTAAAGATCCGGAAAAGGGGTCGCTATAGCAGTATGCTAGATCCAAAGATGAATACGATAACTTGGCTTCATTTGTCCGACCTACACCTATCAAGTGGGAAGACAACTGATCCGATATTAACCGAACTTCTTACGAGAATAAAACTCGAAGTAGCAAAGGAAGATGGATTTCACCCAGACTTGCTTTTCTGTTCAGGCGACATAGCATACGCGGGGAAAACAAGTGACTATGAACTAGCCAAAGAGTTCTTCAACCAGCTTCTGGAAGCAACTGGAGTAGATAAGCAGAGACTCTGTATCATTCCGGGCAATCATGACGTCGATCTAGATATAGACGATAAGCAGATCAGAGCGCTGCAGCATGCTCTTATTGAGTGTGAGAATGAGTCAAAGAAATGTTTTGAAGATTCGTCTACTTGTGAATCACTTGCGGCGAGATTTCCTGGTTTTCAGCGTTTCTACCAACTTCTTCTGGAACGTTCTTTTATTCAGGCTGAAGACAATTGCTATGCGATTGTAATACCGGTAGGCGAGCTCAAAATCGGATTTGTAGGCTTTAATTCAGCATGGTTTTCCGAAGGTGGAAAGAAAGACGATCGTCGTTTGTTCCTTGGCGTGCCATCCTTTCGGAAGGTTTTCGAGAAGCTAGAAATGCAGGGTAAACCCGACTTGACGATAGTAATGTTGCATCATCCGATCGATTGGCTTGCAGAAGAGGAGCGGTACGCCGTCATGGATCTTCTGCTTGAAAAGGCTGACGTCGTCTTAACTGGGCACACACATAGAGGAAGTGTCTATGGCAAATATACATCTCCAAAAGGAAGGAAAGTGCTCTTCTTGGAAGCTGGTGCAACTGATCAATCCGAGAAGCGTCCCAGTCGCGCTTTTTTCGTGCAAGCAGATGTACGAAGCCTGAAATTCAAAGTGTATCCAATTACGTTGAAAGATGGAAAATGGGGTAACGATATCGAGCTTTTTCCTGATATGCAGGAAGGTTTTGCAGTCTTCGACCTTATGATGGTTCATAGAAGGGCAACCTTTAGAATAGATAGCAAAAAGCTAGAAAGAATACCAAATCAACCGTTCATGGAAAACCAAGCAGCTGGGAAATTCGCAAAAGAAAAACCATGGAACATCGTGAGAAACGAACTCGATTTCTCTGCGCTTCAGCCGCTTGACTTGACAGGACATAGTAGGATCTATTTGATTAAAGGTAAGCCTGGAATGGGCAAAAGCACATACTTGTTGTGGAGCCTCGACGAATCCCTGCAGAAAGAGTCTTGGCCATTCACGCAGGTAGTTTTTCTTCATCCGGATTATTACGACTTGTGGGCAGATGAGCTATACGACTGCGACCCGGAAAAAACTCTTCTCGTAATAGATGCATTGAAGCGTGGAACAGACACTGATAACAAATTCGTGAGTCGATGCCTAGAGTTACAGACATTAGCTTTAGAAGGAAAGAAAGTGCATGAACGGCTCATCGGACCTTTTAGAATACTTGCTACGATAAGGGATGACGAATACATTGATCTTGTTAAACAGAAAGCATTCGAGTGGATGTCTCCTGAAGTGTTTGACATCACCCCAGAGAAACTTGTTCCGGAAAGAATCCTTAAGAAACTGCTGGTTTCCCACGAGATTCCATATGAAATTCAAGGAGATAGAGAAAGGAAGGTTATGGAAGAACTGTCAAACAAAAGTGAAGGTTCACCATTCTATATTCGCCACTTGGTCGAAGAACTCAGTGAAAGAAAAGAAAGTTTTTCAGAAAGGGCTCTTGAAGACCATCCGGTAGGAATGGTTAACCTAATCTGGCATATCCTGACCAGATATTCCGTGAAAGACGATGACGTCATTCCTTTCTTGCTTCTCTTTCTCCTAAAGAAGGACAAGCCTTTTTCTGATCATTTTCTCGATTTTGTTGTTGAGAGAGCGGCGCGGAAACCAAGAAAAGAAGTCGAAGAGAAAGTTGCAGCTTTGAAGAGTTCTTATCTGCCGAGCTTTCCTCATGAAATCGATCAGAGAGCAGTCAGGGATTTTACACTCAGTAGTCATTGGAAACTGAGTCTTGAAGCAGCGCTAAAACAACCAGATGGTGTGATTCTTCCATACCGAGATACAGTTCTCTATTACAAGAAAATAGAAGACCGGCATTTCACAGATTTGGCCGAAGGAACGACTAAGGACCTAGAGATTCATCTTCGAGAAGGACTTAAGGAGATAGCCGATGCCTTTCTTTGTGTGGATCTTGCCAGGATAGGAGGCGATTGCCTCTTGAAAGCTACGAACCTCTATATTGATCTTCGCTCTTCATCAAAACTCGGTAGAAACCAGATTGAATACATACGCGATGGGCTGTTTGAGCTGTGGATCATTCAAGCTTGGGAGAATAGATCCTTACATGATGATGCTCAGACAGTCGCCTGCTATGAGAACGCGTTTGAGCGATTGGGAGTGAGGAGTGATTATGAGCAGTTTCACGCATATGCTTATTTTCTGCGGAAAAGGATTTTGCCGGCACTTAAGCATGGAACGCTCGAATTCCAGAGATGCAAAGAGAAGATTGAAGAAATTTTCAAAGAAGCCATAGCCAATCAGTCAGAGCAAGGGGCGAAACTGATGAGCTACGAATCACTCGCTTCGTTCTACGCCGAATTAGGAGAGGATGAGAATGCGGAACTTGCATTTAAGACAATCTTTGAAATTGATCCGGCCTATGTCCCTGCAAGATATGCATATGCCGGTTTTCTGAAAGAGAGAGGCAAGAAAGAATGGGTGAAGGATCACAAGAAGACCTTGGACTATTTTGTGGCATCCGAGGATCAATACAAGAAAACGTTTGGTATATTTGAAGATGTCAAAGCAAGACTTCGTCAGAAGGAACTGGAGCACTACGAAACGTTGCTAGCAAATAGCTATGCCGATTTTCTTGTTGACAAAACAGGATTTCTAATCGGCAAAACAGAATTGGAGACCAAGTATGATTATCGACTAAGAATGGACAAGGAAATCGAAGAGTTATTTGACAAAAACCTGACGAAGTATCCGCATCACGGCCCAAGCGTGGTTGCATATTCTTTATTCCTAATGGGATATGCAAAGATACTTACAAAATACAGAGAAGGAGAAAACCTCAAGAAATGTGAAAAACTTCTCAAAGACTTCATCGCACTAGAAAGGGGTAGAAAGGAAAAAACACTCTCCTATTTCGTAGCTCTAAACCTCCTAGCTTCCCATTTGAAAGCAATAATGATCTCACTTGGTATGGAAAGCCCCAATTGGGAAGAAAATGAAAGAATCCTAAAGGAATCTTCTAGAAGCTTTGATCCTCATCATAACTCAACTGCCTATCATTACCTTGGTCGGTTCTATGTGAGATGGGCAAACGTTTTCAGGATAAAAGGTGACGTGAATGGTTACAATGAAAAGATGAACTTGGCAAATCAAGCTTACCAGAAAGCAATGGAAATAGTTCCCGAAAATCACAAGTCCGCAACTAACCTGAGCAGAGTATATATTTCCTATGCATTCTTTTTGAGATACATAGGTGCGGGACAGAAATCTGTAGCCTACTTGAATAAGGCCCTGGAACTTATTCAGAGATTTTCGTATCTTCCCTTTGTTACCTATTTCACGCTCACTAGCTTGGGAACTGAAATGCTTCAGGATGGAGAGATTGAACTGGCTAGGGCGGTCTTAACCCAAGCATTGAACATGGCAGAAAAGCTTGGAATCAATCCATATTTCGCCCTGTTCAAACTTGGGGAGATTTTTGAACAAGAGAAAAAGATAGACCAAGCCTTAGAACATTATGTGTTGTCAGCAAAATCCGAAAACACTTCTGAAGGATGGGGAACTCGAAGAGACTCGATCAAGCAGCTAATGAACAAATGGAGAATCAAAAAGAGCGAATCACCTGAAATTTATAGCAACTGTGTAAAGAAACGTCTTGAGTGCTCAAGAGGAGCATGGCAACTCGATCAAAAATCATGGAAGAATTGCGGCGACTATGGAGAGGATCTGCTGAAAATCGGGGATTCTCGTGAGGCCATACACATACTGGAAATTGGAGTCGGTCTTGTTCAACGATCAGATGAACTCAGTGAAGCCGAAAAGAGGAAAAAACTCAGCTGGTTCTTCATGATGATCGGATTTTGCCTGAAAGACCAAGGAGACTTTGGGAAAGCAGAAGAGTCTCTCCTGAAAGCCACAGAGACGGAAGACTCCGCTATTAGCTACTTTAGAGCCCTTAGGTGGATGTATCAGATCAATAGTTTTGAGAAGACTTTGATGGTTTTCCGCAAATTCATCGAAAAAATCAATTATTGCGAGAAAAAGGAATTGTTTTTCCCGAATATTCTGGGTGCTTTGAAAAGAACCGCAATAAGCTACGAAAACCTGTCCAAAGAACATGAAGCCGCATCAGTTTGGAAAGATTACGCAGCTATCTCCTTCTATTCCGATGCTCAAGATGGTGCCCTCGATTGTGGCAGAGCAGGAAACAAGCTGATGAAATTGAATCGATTTCTTGAGGCAAGAGAATGCTTCCTAAAGTCGAATAGACTGAACCCGAATGATGCAAAAAACTTGAGTCAGCTTGGATATGCAAATAGGGTGCTCCAAAGATGGGAAGAATGTGCGGTATGCTCAAGGAGGGCATTCGTGATCAGAAAGGATATCAGAGATAGGGAGTCATATGAGTTTTGTGAACGACAACACAAAAAGAATACACGAGTTTCCGATCCCAACTCAGTCGAATACATCATGGACAAAGCCGTTCTCAGTGAGATCTCGGGCGAGTGGGGAAATGCCCTTGCATTCTATTCCAATATTCTGGCCATTCTTAAGAGGCAGGACTGCAAAGACGAAACAAAGCTCTCCATCATCGGATTCGTCGCAGACGCCATTTGGATCCTTGGGTGCAGGGATGAAGCATTGAAACTGTATGAAGAAATAAGAGAGAAGGTTGCCGGTTATGAGAAGCTGATAGTAGAGACAAAAATCTGGCATATCAAGAATGTACTAAGCCAGCAAACAGATCTCGACTTGAAAGAAAGAATCCTGAGTCTCTTGAAGATTGGACCTATTAAAGGAGACAGCGAAGAGGCACTCAGTATGGAGCTCGGGAAGCGATTCGGAATTGACCCATTGAAAATAATGAAGTTGCTTGGTAATCTAAGTAAAGAAAAACTCATTCGAAAATCAGACTATGCCGAATACTCGCCTGCCACTAACTCGACTCTTGCAAGTGTAGTTCTGAGCTTGGCAAGCATTGTCAAGGACTGAAGATAAGGGGCAAGTGGACCAATTCGGACTAGTCCTTCACATAAGGGTTCAAACGTGGGCATTGACCTAAGCGACCCCACCAAAGCCTTATTTTGCCGAAAGGGCATTGATTTGGATCGCGCGCGCGTGGTCATACGAATCGAGTATACGGCTGATAGCGCGCTATATGAAAACTAATAACAAGAAATAATAGACTTATAGACGAATATTACTCTGATAAAATGGCCTCAAGTGAAATTTCTAAGCTACCTGAGATCCCGGAAAAAATGATTCAAAAAATAAATGAAGAAAAACTGTGTTTCTTTCTGGGAGCAGGTGTATCTAGACTGATCGGATGCAAAGGATGGAAAGAGGTAGCAGCAAATCTTGTAGAGAAATGCTTCACACTAAATTGCATTAATTATAGACAAAAAGAAAGTATCATAAGAATTGGAGAACCTAAAAAAATCTTGACAATTTGTTACAATATTCTGTGTGGAAAAGGATTCGCCGATCACTTTTTCAAAGAAATTGAAGAATCATTAAAGCCAGAGCCAACCTTGCTGAGCAATCACAATTTGTATAAAGAGCTCTCAGGTATTCCAGCTATCTATATTACATCAAACATCGATACAAATTTCGACGCAGCCTTTAAAGACGGAATTGTTTTTGACGAAGCTGAATTCAATCCAAAGAACATATTCCGTGGCAAGTTATACAAAATCCATGGCACAATTGAAGAGAAAAATTCGATTATTTTTACCGTTCCCCAGTATCTTAAAAGATATAGGCAAAAAGACTTTATCGACTTCCTGAGGCAAATATTTAGCGTCTATTCGATAGTCTTTTTAGGTTACGGGTTAGAAGAATTTGAAATATTGGATTTTTTGGTTACAAAAAGTGTCGAAGAAACACAAGAGAGCAGACATTGGATCCTTTTGCCCTATTACCAAGGCGAAGAATACCTACTTGCTTATGACAAAGAGTATTTTGGCTCACTAGGGATAGAAGTAATTGGATTCGAAAAAGATATCGATGGACATGGTCAGTTGTACAACGTTATTAAGAAATGGAGAAAAGAAATTACTGAATTGTCCGACATCCTTCACGAAGATGTAAAAGAAATGGAAGCAGTAGTTGACAACCTGTAATGCAAGAAAAAGTGAAGCTAATTTTCCAACAGGTGGAAAAAGACGAAGCTTTTAAGAGAATGTTCTTTAAAAAATTATCTGAAACAGAAAATCCCACTGCCTGGTTTGAAGAGTTACAAATAAGAGGATACCTAGATCCATCAAATAACAAGAATCCGATTTTTGAGGGAAACAACTATACCGTTCCATATTGGGGAGCTTTAGACTATTTAGAGAATCTTGCAAGACGTGCTACTGAAAAACCAGAAGAAAATATCCTCGAAAGATTGCTTATCGTAATTAACTCAATAATTAATTACAGAGAGAAAGACCAAAGAATTGAAAACCCTCATACAGATTGGATGATTATTAAAACAATTTTTAAGCTTCCTATAAACCGAATAACAGAAGACCACATAAAATTCATCGAAATAGCGCTTATGAGCAAATTCAGCAATAGCGTCTTGATTTCTGCTGAAATCGAAAAGACTGTGTTTCCATATCTAGTAGAAAAGGAATGTAAGAATTTGCTTTTAGAACTTCTTAGAGTTGTTATCAAACCTAGAATAGGCAAGGAACCTTACTCTTTTTTTGAGAAAAGTTCAATAATGGATGAATTTTGGTTCTCTGAAACAATAAAGAAATTTGCAAAAAAACTTGTGGAAATTTGTGGTTTAGATATAGCTAGAATAGTCATCGACCAAATCACATCAATTCTTAGAGACGAAGAGAAATCGTTTAATGTTGTATCAATACCCACAATTGAAGATAGCTCACAAAATTTGTTCCCGGAAAAATATGAGTGCCAACTGGTCTATTTGTTGAGGACGACCCTTGAAAAAACAGATACACCTCTGCGGGCAGATTTTTTGAACGAACTACTTCAAAGTCAATTTCCAATATTCAAGAGAATTGGAATACATACAATCAACTATCATTACCAGAAATATGGTAACTTCTTCTGGTCTTGGAAAGGCAATCCTCTTGAAGAAATTGAACTGAAACATGAAATTTACCAATTGCTAACGTCTAATAACCAAAGTTTCTCAGAAGCAGAATTTGACAAGCTAATCGACTGGATAGAAACGATAAAGCTTCGCTCTTCCAAAAACACTACTGAAGAGGTTGACTTATCTAAAGAAGAGGCGTATGTAAAATTAGAATGGTTATCTGCGGTCGTTAACGCAGACAATCGGCGTGTTAAAGAGCTTCACAGTAAATACTTTCAAATATATCCTGTGGAAATTGAACATCCCGGATATCTATTTTGGTCATCAGGAGTTCAAGTTTCTCAACGGACCGCTGCAAAGCCTTTTTCAGATGATTTGCTTAACCAACCCAACCAGAAGATAGCTGAATACATCATAAATTATAAAGAACCAGAAGAAAGAAAGATTTTTGAATTAGGTGAAGAACTGAAGTATAGTTTCAGTCGAACTGTACGCGAGCACCCAAAGAAATTTGTTACCGAGATGAAGCCCTTTTTGGCACTCAAGTTTGAGTATCAAGAGGCTCTATTATCTGGGATTTTAGAAGGATGGAAGAATAATGAACAATTTTCTTGGGACGATTTATTTGATTACATAACCGCTCTGATATCAGAGGCTAGATTTTGGGCTCAGGAAGAGAAAACTGAAGCCATGGACAGAAGATTTCTAATAGGCAGAATTGCTGACCTAATTTACGAAGGCACTAATGATGATAGACATGCGTTTGACCAAAGATGTCTCCCTCAATGCGAAAAAATCCTACTAATTCTAAGCGAAAATACTCCCTCTGATGTGGATGACTCCTCAAAGGACATATTTACTGCTGTTTTGAACTCGGCATTAGGCAGAGTCTATTATGCAATAATTAGCTACTCCTTAAGATTTGCGCGGATCTATAGAAAAGACGTTGATCAGAAATGGATCGACCCCATTAGAACGCACTTTGAAAAGGTTCTACATAAAGGAAGATCCGTTGAATTCAACGTGATATTGGGAACTTTCTTGCTTCAACTTTACTATCTGGACAAAAACTGGACCAAAGAAAGCATTAACATAATCTTTCCTAAAGAAGATATTGAGTCATGGACCATTGTCTTTTCAAGTTACCTTTTTCACTCAAGTCAATTCTCAAAAGAATTGTATCTTCTCCTTAGGGAGAACCAACATTATACATCTGCAATAAGAACAGAACCAAATGGATCAACGTCCTTTGCAAAGCTGTCCCAACATATTTGCATTGCATATTTTAATGATCTCGAACCATTATCCGACGGCAGCCTAATTAGTGAATTAATAACTAGCGAAAATATCAATTATCTTTCAGATCTAATTCATTTCGTTTGGCGATTAGGGGACAAAATAGATGCTGGCATGAAAACAAAAATAAAGCCACTATGGGATAAAATCATTGCTTTCATAAAGAATTCAGAGGATGAGTCTAAATATGGCGACATATTAGCCTATCTTTCTTTTTGGCTTTCTCTTGTAGACAGAATTGACGATGACATATGTAGTTGGCTAAAAATATCAGTCAAATATATTGACGCGAGAACTGAAATGTTCTTTATTGAATACTTGTTGGCGCATGTGACTACGACACCTAAACTTGTAGCTGAAATATTTTACGAACTTGTCAGTTCTCAAAGATATTTGCCGTACCACCAATCAAAAAATATTAGTGCAATAGTGAAGCAACTGTTCGTGCTTGGCCAAACTGAAAAAGCGAAAAGAATATGCAGCCTCTATTTGAAAAATGGTCACCAATTTCTGAGAGGAATCTTCGAAGAGTATAAAGACTCTTAAATTAACATCGTTGTTACGTTTTGTAAGATGGAAAATTCAAAATCGCGCTTTTGTTCTGGTTCTACTATAATGTGCTCCCGCCAAATCTTGGCGCGCTACGCTAAGCACAAAAGCTCTAATGTATTTCATCTGATAACTTCAAGGTTCGTACACCAAAACAATGCTTATACATTGTTCCGCATTGTCAAGATGAAAGTTTGGCACATCTTAGCTTCTAAAGAATACCTTCTGTTCTTCTCCCTGTAAATCCTTGAATTTGAGATTGGGCGTATACTCGATTCGTATACTACCCCTATATCCTGTTCTTACTATTTTCCTGCCCTTGGTTTTGTGCTGATATGCACTATAGTGTGAAACCAGTATGCAGCGCGCGCTACTACCACTGATTCGTGGTTTCGACACTTCATTCTTCATTTCTCCTTACAGTAATCAGAATATGGACAACGCGGAACACTTGGGGAACCCTCGTCTATTGCCGCGACCACATTTTTCGGCGGCGAAGTCAGGGTCTTGGCGCGCGCTGGAGCGGTCACAAAGAATTTTCTTTCACGACCCAGCGGTAACAGTCTTTGGTTTTCGAAGCACCTTTCGACAATGTTCAAAGAATGGCAAAAGGTAACAAGTTGTAATGCGCGCGCTCTTTATGCTGTAACTAGTTTTTCGTACACATTGAACTCGTGACCGTTTGAGCATTTGAACCGTGAAACCTTGGTGCGTTCACCTAACATCCAGGACTTTATGGCTTGGCCTTGGGGCTCGGCTCCGCACACGCATTTATCGTTCATTTGCTTACGTTCTTCGTATTCCATTTGCTCCTCGCCTACACGAATGTTGAGGTCTTCTACGTGGCTAACTACTTCGTTTAGGGTCTTTGGGTTCTTCAGCGCTTTCTCGAAAAGTTCCGTTAACGTCTTAACCTTCTCTCGTAAATCGTCGATTTCGTTGCTCTCTGGAAGTACTGCGTTTTCTTTGAATGGTCTACCGCACAACTGGCAAAATGCTGCAACGCCAGTGTTCTTCGTATGGCACCTCGGGCATTCCTTTTCTTGTAGAGGTGATTTCTCTACAACGTCTTCCGTCTGCTCGATACCTGCAGACCTTAACACTGCACCGTCATTATCTCGTCCAGACAAGTGTACGTAAACGGCCACCATGTTCGAGTTCGCCGACCAACCAAAATAAACCTTCATTTGACTGTCAGATAAGAACCGTGCAAGGAAAGTTGCTCTGGCGTGACGAAACGCGTGTGGGTGTATCGGCTTCTGAATTCCAGACCTCTTCGCCAACTCACGTATTATCTGTGCCACATGTCCTACGTGCAGTCTGCCGTATGGTCTATCCGTGTTGACCCACAACGGAGCGTTCTTCTGGTCCTTCAGTGGGTGATGTTCGAGCCACCGTGTAAGGTATGGTATGCTCTCGATTAATAGAAGTGTTCTGCTACCTGTCTTGCCTGTCACAGTAATCTTAGCACCGTGCTTGTCGTCTACCAAGTCGTTAATGTGCATATTCGCAAACTCGCCGACACGACAGCCACTTTCGTATATAACCGCGACCATGGCTTCCTCTCGAATGTCCTTCCCGCACTTAATGAGTGTAGCCACATCGTTCTTCGTGAGTATGTCCTTCGCTTCCAGATGTATTGCGTCTCCGTTACCATTCTGTTTTCTTCCGTTAACCTCAAGTTTCTCGACGCATGGTGGGTACGAATCTCTAAGGTCGAACAACCACTTGTAGAACGCCTTGATTACCATCTTCGTCGTTGCCATCGTGCCCTTCTTGCTGTAACCTGTCTTGCGGTCAATGAAACGATTCACTTCTTCTTCCGTTACGTCTCTGAACGGTTTGTTGATTTGCTCCTCGAACTCGCTGATTAGTCCAATATACATTCTTAGTGTGTGCTCGGACAACTCGTTCCGTCGTTTCTCTGCGACGAACTTCTGTACATCCGCGTAGTTACTTTCCAACATATCGAGGTAACCACGCTTTCTGTTAAACCCACAATATGACTTTGAGTTTTCCATTTTGAGTCCCGAGGCTCAGAGAGCGCCATCGTATCGAGTTATAAACGTTTTGATATAGAATGACAATCTAATCTATATTACAGAAAATCAGTCTACACTCTCTTCTCCATGAACATCTGCTCTGAAGCCTGAAACACGGTCTTCCCGTTCTTCACGTTCAATCTCTTCAAGCATAGCTGCCATCTGCCTCCTCATTCTGCGCGTCTCGATTCGTTTCAAAATCTCTTCGCGACTCAAGTACCGCGACTGAGAATTCGTGCCTGAAGCACCGTCGAACCATTCCCCTCCCAAGTTTAGCCTTCGCTCTGCGTTCAACACGCGGGCGTCAGCGTTCTCACGGCTGGTTTTCTCATGAAAATCATCAACCTTCTTCAACCCGGCAAACATGCCCTTCTTGTCGTAGACTTCGACCGTGCGAAAACTCTGCTTAGGAAGAATAATGTGATATGAAGTTTCATAACCGCAGCTCGGACAGTAGAACCGTATGTTGTTGAATTTTCTGTCATGTCGAAGCCTAAAACTCTTAACGTGACACTGCGGGCAACCTTCTCTTGCAGACTGAGCCAACGCAGGGTTGTTGATGCTCGCCCATCTCAAGTATAGTGACTGAGCCGAAACGTCACTTTCCAAATCCTTGAACTCAATCCAACTGTGCTTACGTCGTCTACCACGCTTGTTCACAGACACTGCCACGTCACCCGCCTTTGTTGAACGCTAAACATCGCCTTCTGTCTCAACATATCCTATCTTCACGAGATCGCTAACAAAATACTATGGGAAACAAACGATATTAGCTTTAGCTTCGTACAGGCAAAAAGCGCGCGCTTTGACCACAACTTTCATCCTGAGACATGAGCAGTGTTTGAATGCGATGGTAACTCAAGTTTATCAGATAGAGATACTTAGTTTCTGTAAACGTGAGCGAATCGGGAGAAATGGAAGTCTCAAAATTATCGAGTGCATTTGATATCGACCTTGTTTTTCCAGATGGCTTCTCGTTCTTTGAACCTTATCTTCGATATTTCATCAGGGAGGTTCTTGAAATAGGAGGCGAGGCCTATGTATCTAGGACTTCTGATGGTAATGTTTCTGGCATATTCATCTACGACGACTTTGAGAAGGCTGGAACGGTTTATACGGGATCGAGGGAAGTATTTGATTACTTTTCTGGATTGAAGCCGTTTAATTTTCTTTTCGCGGAGTTGAGAACTGAGGTTGAAAGTGAGGTTTATGACATTTACACCATAGACCTGGAGAATCATAACATTGTTCATAGGTTCAGCCATGAAATCTCCATGGATGATGAGGGGCAAATAGGTGAGATAGAACGATTCATGGTTTTGGCGCATCCTGGAATGAACAGGAGATGGATAAGAGTCGCGCTAAAGAACGGAGACAAATGCTTTGTTGTCAGGTTGGGTAGCGAGATTGCTGGTTTGGGCTGGGTTTCATTTGTTAAGAGCATCGGAAGAATACACTCCCTTTTTGTGAAACCTCAGTTCAGGAGGTTAGGTATAGGTGAAGACATCCTTTATGCGCGACTTCTGTGGCTGAAGTCAAAGCATGCGCGTTCAGCATTTTCAGAGATATCTCGTTATAATTCTTCATCTGTAAGAATTGCATCGAAGGCGCAAATGAAGGTATGCGGGCAGGTTTTTCAATATTTCAGGAAGAATCTGGTAAGGAAGGAACCCCTCAAGAGTTAGCAAATATGTCTAGCTTCTGGGAGCTCCGCAGAAAGGACATTTCTCTGCGGTAGAGTCTATCAGTGCTCCGCAGTAACGGCAGTTTACTTTCACTACCTCCTTGATCACAATTTGCTGTACCGGCGCCTGTTTTGGAGTCAGATCGATATCTTGTGGCGGCATTGGTGGCGGCTGTTCGCTTGGCGGTGTGTATACAGGCGGTTGCGATGGGTGTTTCGGAAGTCTTCTTCTACTTCTTGAAGCCACGTAAATGATAATCAAAATGATTACAATGATTACGATGATTATGACTATTGCTGCAATAAGGG
>Ga0315279_10002892_pt1 | contig 24826 bp, 25 predicted proteins | sample YL17G06_20_MG_FD_203694 | JGI IMG/M metagenome (GOLD analysis project Ga0315279, IMG submission 203694) | Sediment microbial communities from Yellowstone Lake, YNP, Wyoming, USA - YL17G06_20 | ecosystem: Environmental > Aquatic > Freshwater > Lake > Sediment | place: USA: Wyoming | collected...
GGGAAAAGTGCAGGGCTGACCTCGTTACCCCTAGATTTGAGACATCAAGCGTGTAAGCGGGATAGCCGGGAACACCGATGCCTGCTCCGTTGATTCTTACGCTATTATTGTCAAACTCTCCGTAGATGAGGGGATGGCTGGTGTTTGAGTTAGCTATGAAGAGCTTGTTGCTGACGTCGATTTGATACCACCCTGCATTATGTCCGATGAAGACATTGCCATTTCCCGCATGGTTGTTAATACCGGCACCATATCCCAAAAACGTGTTCTGTGAACCGGTCCTGCTGGAAAGACCTGCTGACGCCCCTACGAAGGTGTTGTGACCCCCGGTAGCTTCGTTCCCTGCAAAATCCCCGACGTAGGTGTTGTACCATCCACTCGTATTGCTGTATCCGGCGTTAAAGCCAATAAACGTATTATACCCTTCGTTTCCCGGGGTGTAACTGTTACCGGCACCCCATCCATAGAGGGTGATATTGGTATATTCCCAGCCTGCCCACGCCCATCCCGCACCTCCACACACCATCACCACTAACAGATACGCCAATCCCTTTGTCTTCATGGTACCCTCCCCTCTTGGAATCCATCACTAACCCTCATCAACAAAAAGCACCTTCGCCCCAAACCTCCCACCCCAAGGCTTCATCCACCTCAAGTGGCTGCAGCTACCTCAATCCGGTAGGCAACCCGGCGTACTCGCCTGGTAAGTAGAAGGAGGCTATCTATAGAATAGACAAACAGAAAGTTTTGTCAACAGTTTTCTGAGGCGATTTTATAAGGATTGCCTGCCAATACTCACGCTCTCCAGAAACTTATAATATGGAAGGGATACCAAACCTCTTTCCTCTATTACCAATCGAAATCTACGCCCCTTGGAAAAACTCGTCAATTCTCCATTACAGGAAGAAAGCGATAGGTCTACCTCCCTCTCCCACCATACACCTCCGAATGCCTCTCATGCTCCTGCCAATTCTTCGTATACAGCAAAGCCAGTCTGTAAATTCCATTGCTGAAGATTGCACGGCCTTACATAAGAGTGTCTGCAGGATCAAATTCAGACCTTCACAGCTTAACCAATCACCTTTACATTGGCAGCTTGAGGACCTTTGGGACCTTGAGTGACTTCACATTCAACTCCGTCCCCCTCATTGAGGGATTTAAACCCTTCACTCTGAATGGCAGAAAAGTGAACGAATACGTCCTTTCCGTCTTCCGTTGTTATGAATCCATATCCCTTCTTCTCATTGAACCACTTAACTTTACCTTTCATTTGTAACCTCCAGTGATATATGATTCTGAATCAAAAGATTCTTTTTCTATTCATCTCCCGATCCACCACCTTCACCATCTCCAAGAACTCCTCCTTGGTAAATATCCCTTTCTCCACGAGCAGACGTGTCAAAGCTTCTTGGGTGACCACCTGGGACAGGAGAACCTCCATGATAAGCGCTTATGATCGGCCTGGGTGACGACTACACCTACTAACATTCGGGGGTAAGAAGCTTAGAAAATTAAAGATTACAGGTTGAAAGTATGGCCATAAAGGCCATTCCGCAAGATGAATAGCTGTTGTCAAAGTCCTCCCAAAGAACTCACCATGAGATCTGTGCCAAGCAGGGTCCAAATAACGAATTTCTCCCCAAAGGCGTCACAGGTATTGGTGAGCCGATTGACTTCGTCGTCGCTTAAGGGTTCTCGTTTGTATTGGTAGGGCATAGAATTTCAGTCTAAGGACCGTTAAGATTTTTCAATTAATAGTTCTACTTTAGGGGGATCGGATTGCATTCCTACGATACGGACATCCTCATCCGGGAATAGAATCTTTGCTATCTCAATAAATGCCTCTTCTGTTGTCAACGACCGCGCCCAGGGTTTACCCTTTTCATGAATGACATATGTAACAAATTTAGTATCTCTGAAGGATACTTCTAAATCAGAATTTTGCTTTTTGTAATGTGATTTGAGCATTTTTTCGAGTTCGCGGAGATTAAATAATCTTCTTTCTTTTTGCATTTCCGTTCGCCCTCCTTTTGCTTATTATACCAAAAAGCGACAGGGTGTCGCAAATTATTTATCCACAAGTAAGGAAAATAAAGGACTCGTTAAGGAAGAGGAAATAACAATGTGCCTTTTTACGCAGAAGGCGACAGCGACTTAGGCAGCAAAATAGCGCCCAGGATACCTCGCCCCATCAATTACTGATCGGACTCTACACCTTTTGGAGGGTTATGTCAACTATCGAGTACAGGAAGAAGTCACCAGGAGAAGGGGATTGCGAAGTTCACCTAATGTCTATTTTCGGGCTGTCTTTGGAGATGAATATTATTGATTGAATAGATAACTCGGTAGACTCATGAACTGGCGAGAAGAGTGTTTCTTTTCGGCGGTCACCGTGGAAGGGAAGGATGAGGTTTGGAAAACGATCCACGACAGCTACCTCCGGGCTCGAAGGCGCTCACCCCTTCGTCAATCCTCACGGTTTAGACCTTTCCTGCTTCTGCAGGATGGCAAGCAGCCAGTCGGGATGATTGGTGATGATGCCGTCGCCCCCCCTTCGCTCGTTATACCCATTGGTCTAATCTATGTGCAGCCCATAGTAGGTGTGATTTTCCGGTTCGGTGTCGGTGGACCCACAGCTAATACAATAGATCTTGAAATTCAGGTTTTTGCAGCATGTGTAGCATGGGAAATCAATGTATCCCTGGCAGTCAGTCTTCACGAGATTAAACTTGGAACCGGAGCTGCTATAGATAACACCAGTGAATAGCGCCGGGCACCACCCCCCGGTGTGAAAAGTGTGGCTTGCACCCGGCTCAATATCCGCAGTGGAATGAACAGTACACTGGGTGAGCTTGTCCACCAAAAGGTTTACCGTGACTTTGTACTTGGTCGGATTTCTAACTTTTACTTCGTAGGCATCCGATTTGGCCGTCGACATGACGAGAATAGAAAGAACGACAAACGATACTGTAATCCATTTTTTTTCCATTGTCACACTTCCTTTTTGGTTTTTTTTGATAAGAACTCGCTTTGGGCTGAGTGAAATCTACCAAAGACGGAGTTGTATGTCAAGCTAACAAAGCAATGAATGATTAGCGGTTCAAATCAAGCATGCTTTGCCGAATTGTCCACTCGCGGACTACAGGAAGGAGGAGTTACTGAGGAGTCTATAATAGGATAGACATCCTCGAATTGAAGGCTTGCCCGTTTGAAAACCTTGGGCTGGACTCCGGCTTTCGCCGGAGAGACGAATTTGAGGCATCGTCCCTTTTCGTCATTCCGGCGAAAGCCGGAATCCAGTGGTATAGAAGAAGAGTTTGATGTCTATACAATTACGGCCTTATTAGTAAAAGGAGGGTTATTCCTCTAACCCACGAAGATTAGGCCAAATCAAGATTTCTATATTGTTTAAAAAGTAAATATCCAGCCCATACAAAGGAGATCAACATCAGAACGATTCCAAAATTGTATGCCATATGAGCGAGGGTATGGTCGTAACGAAGCAACCCTATCTCATTGAGGATAAATTCCCAGTCATGGTAACCATAATCTGCTTCCCTTCCTGTGATACCGCCTAAAAGGACCAAATCCTGATTTCTGGCATCGTTAATGTAGGGGGCGATATCCATAAAATTTTCTCCAAACCACCACAAAGACACTGAAGCGCCAAATGGATTTTTCGCTTTTAGGAGAAAAACGAGAAGGCAGATTATGGGTATCAGCAGTTGGCCAAGAGTTCCTCCAAGAGAGGTCATCCATCGTCCAAAAAGTTGGAAGAAAATATGACCCGCCTCGTGGAAAGGAAGGTTGACGAAGTGAAGAAAACTGTTGCCTGCGTCATTCGTTGCCATTGGGGTGAGAATGAATTTCCCTCCCCATATAAAAATTATTAGAACAATGATCATCCTACCGCCAAAGTAAAAGGGATTAACTTTTGGCTCGACAAAAAAGACAAATTTTTGGAAAAAGGTACCCTCTTCAGTGGTATTTCCTTTTTCTTTTGAAGTGACTGTCCCTTTCCTTAAAGTAGAGGTCTGGTGTTTTTGATAATTTTCAAAAATAGTGCCGCACTTTAAACATTTCGTGTTTTGATCTGATTGCACAAAAGTGCACTTAGGACATTTCATAAATATGACCTGGGGCATTGTTTATTTCGGAAAGAAATTTACACCTTTTTGAAAAACATGTCAAACGTTGATAGGTGGAGGAAGGAGACCACGAAATTAAATGGGGTTTTAAAATGTTTTAGAATTTATTCATTGTGGGAAGAATAAAAAAAGCGTCCCGGTGTCCACCGGAACGCGGCGCTTGCAATCAATAGGGGTGTCTTGGGATGATTCAGCTAAATAGAAATGTTATGATGAGACCGGTCCTAACGGTTTACGGCGCTTTCTCTCGGCTACCTTCAGTCTGGCTAACGAGCGGCGCAGGGCCGCTTCAGCGGCAGCCGCATCTGCACTAAGAGGAGCTGCCTTCATCGTCTCTTGAGCACGCCTCTTTGCTTCCTCAGCGCGAGCGATATCAATTTCATCAACCCGTTCACAGGAATCAGCCAGGATAATCACTTTATCAGGACGGACTTCAAGAAAGCCGCCACTGATTACGAGGAATTCTTCTTCCTTATCCTTTCTGATCATTAAATCCCCGGGCTGAAGCATCGTCATCAAAGGAGCGTGGTGGGGAAGGATACCCAGTTGCCCCTCTACTCCCCATGCAATGACCGCGCTGACATCATCAGAGAAGATCATTCTCTCTGCAGTGACAATCTCTAATCTGAATGTAGCCATACTTTTAGCTTACCTAAAGCCTCTCCTTCAAGGGGGAGAATATTATCCTCTTATCTGTTTGGCCTTTTCTACTGCTTCATCAATGGTTCCGACCAAATAGAAGGCAGCTTCCGGAAGATCATCATGTTTCCCTTCCAAAATTTCCTTAAAGCCTCTCACCGTCTCCTTGATAGGGACATACCTGCCCGGGGTCCCGGTAAATTGTTCAGCAACATGAAATGGCTGGGAGCAGAACCTCTGGATCTTCCTGGCTCTGACTACCGTGAGCTTATCCTCCTGGCTCAATTCTTCTATCCCCAAAATAGCGATAATATCCTGCAATTCTTTATATCTCTGCAAGGTCGTCTGTACCCCCCGGGCGACTCGGTAATGGTCTTCACCGACAATGGCAGGATCAAGGATTCGAGAGGTGGAAGTCAGGGGATCGACAGCCGGATAGATTCCTAACTCAGCGATAGACCGCTCTAAAGCCACAACGGCGTCAAGGTGACCATAAGTTGCTACAATCCCCGGGTCGCTATAATCATCGGCTGGAACATAAATCGCTTGGAAAGAGGTGATGGAGCCTTTTTTCGTCGTGGTGATCCTTTCCTCCAATTCACCGACGTCCGTTCCCAGAGTGGGCTGATAACCAACGGCTGACGGCATGCGTCCGAGAAGGGCGGATAGCTCCATATTCGCCAGAACATAGCGATAGATGTTATCAATGAACAGAAGCACATCCTGGCCTTCAATATCACGGAAATATTCTGCTACGGTGACACCCGTGAGGGCCACACGGGAACGGACACCTGGGGTTTCGTTCATCTGACCAAAGACCATAACGGTCTTATCCATAACGCCGGATCTTTTCATCTCTAACCACAGGTCATTGCCTTCCCGCGATCTTTCACCCACACCCGCAAAGACCGAAAACCCTCCATGCTCCGCAGCAATATTGCGAATGAGCTCCATAATGATGACGGTCTTACCGACTCCAGCCCCACCATAAGCACCGATCTTGCCACCTCTTGTAAAGGGAGTGACGAGATCCATCACTTTCAATCCTGTCTCGAGTATTTGAGGAACAGTTTCTTGCTCCGTAAGGGGGGGAGGCGGACGGTGAATCGGCCATTTCTCGTCTGTTTTTACCTCACCCAATCCATCGATCGCTTCGCCAAAGACATTAAACAACCTTCCCAAGGTTCCGCGCCCAACAGGCACCGAGATAGGAGTCCCCATATCAATGGCTTCGGCACCTCTTCGCAAACCATCTGTGGGTGTCAAAGAGACACCACGTACCCAATTGTTGCCGATATGAGCTTGTGTTTCCACGATCACTTTCGTGCCGTTCATGGGAATGACGATGCCATTGTAGATGGCCGGCAGCTCATTCTGAGGAAATTCCATGTCCACCACGGTCCCTATCACTTGTACGACTTTCCCTTTTGCCATCTTTTAACTCCTTGCTTTACACTCAAAAGACAAATGTCTTTAGTTAAAGGGTTAGGGTGATGATGCCCGTTTTGTCGGTAGGTTATGTCCTATATCTCTCCGTCCTTATTCTTAACCCCTTCACCCTTTGCCTCTACACCAAACTGGCTTCCCCAACCCTTACCCAATAGCAATTTTCATAGATCTTCTTTGAGGCAGCCATTAATGGAAAAATATCTATGTGGTTAAGGCTTCAGCCCCTCCGCTGATATCACAAATCTCCTTTGTGATCATCTCTTGTCTCGCTTTATTCAAAGATAAGCTTAAATCTTTGATCAGGTCTTCCGCATTGTCGCCCGCATTACGCATCGCTACCATCCTTGCGGATTGTTCACTGGCAATGAGCTCAAGGACAGCATGGTACACTTCCATCTCAACAAATCTTGGTAGCAATTCATTTAAAACAGTAAAAGGATCAGGCTCATAAATATATTCTGCCACCTGTCCTGGAGGAAGCGTTGCTGGCTCAATAGGAAGCAAAACTTCTACGGTCGGTTTCTGTACTACGGTACTGATAAAACGAGGATAGGCAAGATAGACCAAATCAGCCTCACCATTGCTATAGTCATCCATCACCACTCTTGAGATCGACATGGTTTCCTGCACGGTTGCTCGGTCGCTGATGCCAGTGAATTCAGCACGTACATCAAGTTTGGCAATACGAGCGAAGGCTCTCGCCTTACGCCCTATTGTAATAATAGATACAGGGGCCTTCTGTCCCAGGATGAACTCAGCCACAGCCCGATTCAAGTTCGTATTCAATCCACCGCATAATCCCCGGTCGGTACCAATGTGGATGAGGGCAATTTTTTTCACTTCTCGTTTCTCTAGGAGGGAAAGGATTTTTCCCTTGATGCCGGGTTCAATGGCAATGTTAGCAATCACCTGGCGTATTTTTTCAGTGTAAGGTCGTCCCGCCAGTGCCTGTTGTTGTGTTCTCCTCATTTTAGCGGTGGCCACCATCTCCATCGCACGGACAATCTTTGTGGTACCCTGGATACTACGTATGCGGCGGCGTAAAACTTGAATGCTGGCCATTTAGAAAGTACTTCCTTGTTTGAACTCTGTGATGGCTGCTTTTAAAAGATTTTCAGTTTCAGGTTTTATCTCATACTCTGTATTGATTTTTTTCTCTATCTCAGGATGATTCGTCTCCATGAATCGGTGAAAATTCTCTTCCCAGGGTATCACTTTTTCCACGGGAACGTCATCAAGATAGCCATTGGTGACGGCATAAAGAATACTTGACTGCTTCCCAAGGGACATGGGAGATTGCATGGGTTGCTTCAATATCTCAGTAATGCGACGACCTCGCTCAAGTTGATCCTTGGTTGCCTTATCTAATTCTTCACTTCCAAACTTTGCAAAGGCCTCCAACTCACGAAACTGGGCAAGCTCCAATCTTAGCCTTCCGGCAACTTGTCTCATCGCTTTCCTTTGAGCCGAACCACCTACCCGGGAGACGGATAACCCCACATTGATCGCCGGACGAATTCCGGCATTGAATAAATCTGGCTCAAGATAAATCTGCCCATCTGTGATGGAAATGACATTGGTAGGGATGTAAGCTGAGATATCTCCAAGTTGAGTCTCAATGATAGGCAAAGCCGTCAGGGAGCCGCCGCCTTGTTCTTTAGACAACTTGGCAGCTCTCTCGAGAAGGCGGCTATGGAGGTAAAAAATATCTCCGGGATAAGCCTCTCTTCCCGGCGGACGGCGTAACAACAGAGAAAGTTGGCGATAAGCCCAGGCATGCTTATAAAGGTCATCATAGAGAATCAAGGCATCTTTCCCCTGTTCCATGAACTCCTCACCTATCGCACAGCCTGCATAAGGAGCGATATACTGAAGAGGGGCCGGATCAGAGGAGTCTGCTGCTACCACAATCGTATATTCCATCGCTCCGAACTTCTCCAGTGTTGCAATAGCTTGAGCTACCTTGGATGTTTTTTGTCCAATGGCGACATAGATGCAGATCAAATTTTGGCCCTTCTGAGCGATGATACTATCCAGGACAATGGCTGACTTGCCGGTAAAACGGTCACCAATAATCAGCTCGCGTTGCCCCCGGCCAATAGGAATCATACTATCTATTGCCTTAATGCCAGTCAATACGGGTGTATCCACTGGGCTTCTCTTTGTTACGTCTGGCGCCACTCTCTCTACCGGACGAGTCTTCTCAGCCTTAATGGGGCCCTTCCCGTCAAGGGGGCGCCCCAGAGGGTCAACGACTCTTCCTATAAGAGCGTCTCCCACAGGGACCTCTATGACTCTACCTGTCGCCTTGACCTCATCTCCTTCTTTTATCTTGCTGCATTCGCCAAGAATCACCGCTCCAACATTGTCCTCCTCTAAGTTCAAGGCCAGACCAGTGATGTCGTGAGGAAATTGAAGTAATTCATTGTAGGCCGCCTGCCCCAGCCCATAGATGCGGGCGATCCCATCGCCCACCTCGATCACGGTACCTACATTGGTAACGGTGACACCAGCACCAAACCGTTCAATCTGCTCTTTGATGACAGCGACAATATCTTGTTCACGGGTTGCCATATTAACCCCTCTCCTTTGTAAATTGTTGAAGGAGCGCTACGCTCGAGGAGCGTTTCACTTAAGGCAATAAAATCTCACTTAGCTCCACCCTCGAGGCCGAAGGCCGTTCCTCAAGTCCCGAAGGGGCACTCCTTAAGGCCCTTCTCCGGGTACGCTCCTCTATCCTCTTCCTTTTACCGACCGGCTTCAACCATATTTTTCTTCAAGGTTTCTAATTTTTGACGGATGCTGCCGTCAATCAGCGTATCACCCATCCGGGCAATGAATCCCCCGATGATAGAGGAGTCTACTTGAGCATCAATGACCACTTTACGGTCAACGATTTCTCCAAGACGACGAGAAATGGCCTTGCTCTCTTCATCACCCAAAGGCAATGCACTAATAACCTTAGCACGTTCGATACCACGGTGAACATCCAGCAAGCCATTATACTGTTGGAATATATCGCCGGCGAGCCTCAATCGACCTTTACTGGCCAGAAGAAGAGCCAGGTTAAAGGACAGGGGATTTATCTCTCCCAATCGTTTCTGCAAAAGACTTTTTTTAACATCGAAGGGAAGTCGAGGATTTTGAAACAAAGCCATCAGTTTTTCATCTTTAGTTAAGTCGGCTATTTTCCTCAAGCCTTCCTGCCAGCTCTCCAACTCGTTTCTTTCCAGGGCCAGCTCGAAAGCAGCCTGGGCATAGCGTCTACCAGAGCTTATTCTACGCATCTCTCAAGTTAATTTTTCTTTGAGAAAGCACTTTCTTTAAGTGTTTCCTCAATCAGTTTACGATGTTTCTCCCTATCCAGGGTCTCTTTGATCACTTTTCCAGCCGCCGCTATTGAAATATCGACAAACTCGCGGCGCAAATCCCCAACGATTTTATCGCGCTCTGCCTCTAACTCAGATCGAGTTCGATCAACAATCGCCTGGGCCTGTTTCGTCGCCTCCTGTCTCGATTCTTCCTTTAGTCTCTCCCCGACTTGCATTGATTGGGCGATGATGGCTTGTGCTTCTTGGCGACCTTTCTCAATCTCTCTTTGCACCTCTCCTTTCGCTTGCTCAAATTCTTTCTTTGTCGCCTCTGCCAGGTCCATGGCATCCTTTGTCCTTTTCGTTCTCTCATCAAGCATCTTCATCACCGGTTTGTACAAGAAGAGGCGCAATAAAACAAATAGGACAATGAAATTGACAACGAAAACGACCAACAGTGGTAAATTAACACCTAGACTGGCGAAGCCTTCCATCTTACCCCCTTTGGTAATTCATTCATAGAAATGGTGTGTTACCTGGAATGTGTTACGCCCGCAAGACCAAAAACATCGCTAGCCCGGCGATAGAAAACACTGCTATGATGATGGCAATAATAATTGCTGCTAAACTCGCAGGTAGTCCTCCCTCTCCCATGGTTGTACCTCCTTATTTGACGACCATCGCAAGGATAATGCAAACGATCAGGACGTAAATCCCTATTGCCTCGGCAAGAGCACCAATCAAAATCATATTGGTGAGAATTGCCCCTCTGGCTTCAGGGTTGCGTCCCAACGATTGCATGGCTGAAAAGCCGATGAGTCCCAATGCTAATGCTGGGCCAAAAAACCCCAAACCCGCGGCCAACCCGATCACTAACATTTTTACTACTTCTGGTGTCATTTATAGCCCTCCTTTCATTTTTATTCTGTCTCTTCATGCGGTGATACGGCTATGGTGGCAAAGACAAGAGTTAGACCCGAGAAGATAAGAGCTTGGATAAGACCAATGAGTAATTCCAATCCGTAAAAAGGGATGGTAAATACGAGAGGGATGAGAAAACTGGAGACCAAGATCAAAATCTCACCGGCTGTCATATTGCCGAAGAGACGGAAGGTGAAGCTGAGCATACGGATGAGATGGCTGAATATCTCTAATACACCGACGAATAAATTGATGAACCCGAAAACAATGTTCATCACTCCCTGACCGATCTTACCTTTTAATATTTCTTTAAGCCCTTCTATCATCTGGCGGACATTGATGAACTCGCTGAGGTAATGAATGACTCCCACTGCCCTCATTCCCCAGGATTCAACAAAGATGAAAGACATAATCGCGATGGAAAGGGGTACGTTCACGTCTGTGTTCGCTGCCCGGAATAACGGTGCAAACTTGCCATCATGCTCAATGACTCCGATGGAACCAAAAAAGGGCAAGAGAGCAAGGTAGGCATTAGAGATGACGTAGATAAAGATCGTGGCCACTCCAGAAAAGAGCATCCTGGCATGTTTTTTACCGGCTACGCTTTCGACAAAGTTCAACAATCCCTCTACGATTGTCTCCGCCATAGCCTGCCGTTTGCTAGGGATAAGGGTCATCTTGCGAGTTAAGAAAAAGGATAGACCGACCAGCACGATGATGGTAAGCCATGAAGCAATGAGCGTGTTCGTCACCGCAAAGTGGCCGATATGAAGAACTGGCTCCGCAGGAAGTTCAACCGTTGGTCGAGGGACTTGGAAGATGGCAGGAGGTTTCATACCCAAAAAACTGGATCCGAGAGGGCCAAAAACCAAACCGACGCCAAAGAGGACTAAAACAGGGATGAAGAAATAGAGTAAAATGTTGAGGCGATCACGACCCATTTTCATTTTTTATTATCTTTTTTTAGTTTTTCTTGTTCAGCCTGATACTTGATAAGCATGCGAAATAAACCAAAGAAAGCAACGACTGTCCCAACCCCAAGACCGATAAAGGTAAATAAAGGACGCTTATTAAACATTTCAGGGCGATCGAGCCAGTACCCAATCCCTACTGGGATGATCAAGCTTAGCGCTACATACCAACCCACCGTAAATAAGAACTGTAATGGTCTAACCCACTCTTTCACATACCCTACCACGTGTGGTTGCGCAATGCAGGTGAAATTTTTAACATACCCCAAAAAACTTGTCAATCATTTTTTCTTTTCCCTTCACCCTATCTCTCTTCCTAAAGAAACAGGGTGGGGGAAGAGAGAAATTAAGGGAATCGCGAAATCGATTTCGACAGCAATATTAAGCAGATAAAGGATGGTCCACATTATGGGAGAGAAGCTGAAGATCTTCTTCTTTATCGACGATCCCTTCCATTTTGCAGTGCCCCTCAAAGATTCCACCCTCATTGATGGTGAGGATCGGGGTGACGATATTCCCGTAAAACTTACCTGTGGAATGGATCTCCGTCCGCCCCTTGGCATTAACCTCCCCTTCCAAAAGACCATTGATGATGATCGAATTGACCCCGATCTTGCCTTTGACGACTGCCGTTTCACCAACGATTAATGCCCCACTGTCGAAGATCTGGCCTTCGAACCTCCCATCCAAACGAAATACGCCTTCAAAGGTCATCTTGCCTTCAAAGACGGTTTCCTTCCCCAAGTAGCCGCTGATCTCTTCTGGGACAGGGGGCGGTTTGGGGCTACCTTTACTAAACAGCGATTTTCCTCCTGACATGGGTCGCTCCTTTCGATTTAAAGCAAAGATGAAAATTAAACAATTTAGGAATTCAGGAATTTAGGATTCACAGTTCTCCAATTGCCTAATTCCACAATTCCTAATCTTTTCCAAGAATGGCTTCAATAATTCTTTCCAGATCTTCAAATGAATAGTATTCGATCTCAATCTTTCCTCTTTTTCCTTTTTGTGTAATGTGAACCTTTGTTCCCAGATGTCGTCTCAGGGAGTCCTGAAGGCTGCTCAACTGGCTCTCCAGGTCACTCCCTCTCTTGGTTGGAGTGACCACTCTCTTCGGTTTCTCTGACCATCGCTTCGCCAAGGCTTCGGCCTCTCTCACCGAAAGGCCCTTCTGGATGATTAAGGCACAGAGTTCCTTCTGCTTCTCTTTGGTCTCGAGGCTGAGGATGGCCCTGGCATGTCCGGAGGTGATACGATTTTGAAGGAGATGGTTCCTTATTTCCGAAGGGAGTTTCAGGAGGCGGAGGACATTGGCGATGGTGGTTCGATCTTTTCCAATCCGCGTGGCCAATTCCCCTTGGCTGAGATTGAACTCCTCTATCAGACGCTTGAAGGCTTCTGCCTCCTCAATCGGATTTAAATCCTCTCTCTGGAGGTTTTCGATGAGCGAGAACTCCAGGGCCTCTCGTCCTTCGATCTCTTTCACCAGGACAGGGACTTCCTTCAGCCCCGCCTTCTGAGCTGCCCGCCAGCGACGTTCTCCAACAATCAGTTCATAACCCCCATCGACCCTTCTGACGATCAAAGGCTCCAAGATTCCTTTTTCTTTAATGGATTCTGCTAACTCCTGGAGTTTCGATTCGTCAAAATGCTTTCGGGGCTGAGATCGATTGGGGACGATCTCTTCAATCCCGCAGAAGAGGAGTGTTCTGGATTCCTCTTTTCCAAATTCCGGGATGAGTGCTCCCAGACCTTTTCCTAAGGCCACTCTCTTAGTCATCATCGGTCTTTCCGTTGGCCATAATTTCTCTGGCCAAATTTAAATAACTTTCTGCACCCTTCGAACGAATATCGTACAGGAGGACAGGTTTTCCGTGGCTGGGGGCTTCGCTCAGCCTGATGTTGCGTGGGATAATTGTCTTGAACACCTTATCTTTGAAATGGCTTTTCACTTCATGGGCGACCTGGTGGGAGAGATTGTTCCGGCTATCGAACATGGTGAGGAGAATTCCTTCGATCTCCAGCTTTGGATTGAGAGCCTGTTTAATCAGGCGAATCGTTTTGAGAAGTTGCCCCAGTCCTTCCATGGCATAGTATTCACATTGGAGAGGGATCATGACGGAGTGGGCTGCCGTCAAGGAGTTGATGGTCAGCAGGCCCAGTGAAGGAGGGCAGTCGATGAAGATGTACTCGTAGTCAGCCTCCACCTCTTTGATCAACCGCTCCAATTTCCTTTCGCGATCCTTCTCCTGGATCAGTTCCACTTCTGCACCAATCAGGTCGGTATTTGAAATGATCACATCTAAATAAGAGAGTGACGTCTTCTGGATTATCTCCTTCAGCCCTGAGCCCCGAAGCAAGGCATGGTAGATGGTCCCATTGGGATTCTCTTTGCTTAACCCCACACCGCTCGTTGAGTTTCCTTGGGGATCGATATCGATGAGGAGAACCTTCCTCTCTGCTACAGCAATGGAGGCGGAAAGATTGACGGCCGTCGTCGTCTTTCCCACCCCCCCCTTTTGATTGGCAATACAGATCACTCTTGCCATAACCGAACCCTGACCGATGAGCGCTTCGCCCTGAGCCTAAAATAGCCTCAGGGCTCCGCTTGAGGATCGTTTCACTTGAGGTGATTAAGAGATATTGCCTCCTCCCTCGAGTCGCCGGAGGCGACGCTCCTCCAACCTCCGTCAGACTCAGTCTTTATAGCACAAAAAAGAGGGGATGGAAATGCAAAAAAAGGGGAGGATTATAATGCCTCAGAAGTTACGGTCGGACATTCTATGCCAGGATCGAGGTGGTCTCTCCAGAGAAAACTTGAAGCGGCACATTTGAGCGGTGAGTCAAGGGGTAGATACCCTTAAAAGGGTCCCTTTAGCACTACCCGTCGGTTGCCCTCCCTCCAAAGATCCGTTTTTTAAGGTTTCGGAGGGGAGACCACCCCGATCCAATCGCACCCGAGACGGAGGGGTTACGTAGGATTATTGTTTTTCAAACAAAAGTATTGTTCTTTTGAAATCACTAAAAGGCAAGGATAAATGAACGGTCTTTTGCAAGCTGTATCGGGATTTTTCTACCTTGGAGAGAAACCGGATCTCCTCACCTTCCGAGCGGCCCTTCATCGCAAATACGATTCCATCTTTTTTCAGGAATGGGAAACTGAGGAGGAGAAGGGTCTGGAGATCGGTGAAGGCTCTTGAGATAACGAGATCGAATCGCCCCCCCATACTCTGAAGGATTTCCTTATCTTGGGCACGGCCATGAATCGCCTCAATCCCTTTTAACCCAAGCATCCGTATGATATGCCTTTGGAAATCGACTTTCTTGCGAACGGAGTCGATTAAAGTGATCTCAAGGTTGTCTTGCACTATCTTTAAAGGAATTCCAGGAAACCCAGCACCTGATCCAATGTCTAAGACAGCAGTGACTTTTGGAAGATAAGGGCAAGCGGAGAGAGAATCGAGGAAATGTTTTAAAACGATCCCCTTCTCTGTTCGGATGGCGGTGAGGTTAATCTTTTGATTCCATTTGAGAAGTTCTTCGAGATAAAGGTCAAAGGCCTCGACCGCCTTTTCATTTAAATGGATTCCAAAGGTCTTTGCCCCTTTCCTGAGGAGGTTCTTATTTTCCGCCTCCATATCTAAGACTCATATCATAAAAAATCTCTTTTTAAAAGGCATCAACCTGTACCATGGATATCGAGAGTAGGTAAATGACCGCACTTCAGCAATTTACATTTTGAACCAATTTGATAAAATACTAAACCATGTAAGGGTGAAATTATATCCCTTCAGATGGAGCGAAATAAGACTGATATGAATCTGCCCGAATTTGAAATCGGCATCGGAATTCATACAGGTGAGGCGGTCATTGGCAACATTGGTTCCCCTAAGCGCATGGAGTTCACAGCCATTGGCGACGTGGTTAATACGGCATCGCGCTTGGAGAGTTCAACCAAGCAGTTCGGATGGACGATTGTAGCCAGCAGTGATACCATCCATGCGGCGGGATCGAGTGTATTAACAGGTAAAAAGGAAAGGATTATGGTTAAGGGAAAAGAAGAAGAGATTGAGGTATTTGAAGTGATTGGCCTCAAATCCGGGAAAGGAGAATGGTCATGAAATTCTATTGGAAAAGCATCCTTACATTTTTTGGGCTTATTTGCTTAGGATCAACAGGAGTATGGTTTATAGAATTTCCTGCCGAGAGTCAGACATTACCTCCCGATGTAGGACTGATAACCCAATTGTCTGGCGAAGCCACTTATTGGAATGAAACCTATCAAAAGACCCCAGAGAAGGCACAGGTCTTTATGAAGATACGCCGTGGAGATCATTTTAAAGTAGTCTCAGGGACGATGATCCAATTGGTCTACTTCCAAAATGGTCGACAAGAGACTTGGAAAGGACTGGCTGAGTTGATGGTGGGCGACGGGGAAAGCCGCATTGAAGGAGAAAAGGGTGCCCAGGTTAAGCCAGAAGTTTTGATCCTACCAGTCGATACCTCACAAGGAATGCGTCGCATCCCCGTTCTTCTCAGGCGAGCAAGACTCAGTCGTTCAGGTGCCATGCAGGTGCGCGGTGCAGGTGAAGCTTCCCAGAAAGCTATTATTCCAAGCAGAGAAGAAAGGGCTGAAATCGCAATGGCAAGAGAGACTTACCAAAAATTGCGTAAACAAACCAAAGCCGACGATATAACGCCTGAGTTGAATCTATTGGGAATATTGGCGGATTATGAACAATATGAAGCAATGGAGAAGATCATAAAGGAAGCTCTGAAGGTACAGCCGGGTAATGAGGTTCTAAAAGAACTGGATGAGTGGGTAAAGGCCCAGAAGTCGAAGGGCACGATAAAAAAGTAAATTTATTCTTTACGGTTAAAGAAAAGAGAGGTGAGATAAATAATGAGAGTTTATCGCAATATTTTGGATACACTCATTTTATTCCTAATTTTTCTGCTTTTTGGTTGTGCACCGAAGATGACAGTAAAAGAAGCTACTCCTACCCGTTACAAGCTCTATGAAGATATAGAGTTAGTAGCTTCAAAAAATTTTGGGACATGGATCAAAACAGACATCTCCATACCCAAGGGCGCTATCGTGGCAGTCATGGCTAATGGGGAAGTGTGGGACATACGTAAGCCTAAAAAATGGCGCTGGCAACCATTTCGATCCCTCCGGTTCAAAATCGGAGAGGATGGACGAGAAATCCACATTGGCTCCGGGATTGATCGAAAAAATCCATCTAATAGGAACGTCATCCCAAGTGGAGAAGGAGGCTTTCTCTACTTTGGCATGGGGACTTGGTGGAGAAATAAAGATCCAAAAACGAGGAGCGGAAAAATTACAACAAGAGTCATTGTATGGGAGAAAGACCGTCAGGATCAGATTGAAAGCGATCTACTTAGGCTCATTCGTTCTCAGCCAGATGGTCAGCAATTCAGTGATCTTGTTGGCATGATGGCCCATTGTCTTGGCGATGTAAGAGAATATCAGAAGGTACAAAATCTCTACAAAATGATGAGAGAAAACCCCGATTTGGATTGGGATCGAGTCTATCCAACTGTTCTCAATCATCTTTCAGATTTTGAAAGGCAACTGGGGAGAAACGAAAGTGCAAAGGCTCACTTGGAAGAGTCATTAAAAGGAGCGAGACGTTATGGCAATCGGTCTATGGAAACGAAGGTACTTCGTCGCTTAGCTATGGCAGCCTTTAACCTCAAACAGTATGAGGAGGCCAATAAACTATTAGAACAAGCCCTTGAAATTGCTATGACGATAAAAAATCCAGAGGCTACCGGAAAATCCCTTTTAGATATGGGGAATAATCTTTTGAAGATGAATAGGCCTGCTGAGGCTATAGAATATTTTGGGAAGGCCTTAGAACAATTTCGCCGGCGTGATCGGTATTTGATGCAACGTTGGTGTTACCTCCACCTTGGGGTAAGTTACATGGGACTGAATAGGAATATGGAGGCTAAAAAATCCTTCGAATCTGCTATAGAAGTGGCAGTGAAGGCAAGCGATCCTCAGCCCCAATGGAGTGCCCACTCTTGGTTAGGAAGGATAGCTGAGAGACAGGGGGATAACCAGAATGCCTTTGAGCATTATGCAGAGGCCATCAAGATCCTCGAATCGATGAGAGCTAAGTTCACGGATCCGGAGCTTAAGTCCCTCTTTATGAAAGATAAATTCCGCGTCTATGAACGAATGATCCAGCTTCTCTACAAGATGCAACGACCTTCCGAAGCCTTTCATTATTTAGAGCGAGCAAGAGCAAGGGTGATGCTCGATATGTTGGCAGAAAAGGCCTTCTCCTCGAAGAATAAAGAGGAGAATGAACTGCTTACCCAGGAACGAGCTCTCAGAGGACGAATCGAGGAGATTTCCATGGGGGAAGAGAGAATAACCCTCGAGAGGCCTCAAGAGTCGGAAGAAGAGATTGAAGAGGCTCAAAAACCGGAAGAAGAGATTGAAGAGGCTCAAGAACCGGAGAAGCCAATTTCAGAGCTCGAGCACTTACAGTCCCAACACCGAGCCATTCTGGAAAGGATTGAGAAGCTCAATGCTGAGCTTGCCTCTCTGGTTACCGTCAATCCTCTGAAGGCTTCTGAGATTCAGGGATTGCTTGATACCGACACAGCGGTTCTTGAGTATTTCGTGGGTGAGGACAATCGATTTATCTTCGTTGTCACTCGAGAGAAGGTTCTTATAGTACCCTTAAAGGTGGGATCGAGGAGTCTTTTTGAGAAGATTAGAGAGTTTAGGGTGAGGGCTGTGGAGGGAATCACTCTGGATCGGTTATTGTCGAAGATGTACGAGAATCCTCTTTTGGAGCTCTATGAAATATTGATCCAGCCGATAGAGCGAGAACTCTCCGGTAAGAAGCACCTTGTGGTTGTTCCCCATGGGATGTTGCACTATCTTCCCTTTCAGGCCTTGCTATCCAAAGAGAGGAAGTATCTCATTGAGTCGTTTACGATTAGTTATTTGCCTTCGGCGAGTGTGTTGAAGTATGCGAGGGCGAAGAACAGAGGGAATCGTGTGGATCTATTTGCTGCGGGGAATCCTTCTACGGAACTTTCGCCCCTTCCCGCAGCAGAGGTGGAGGTGAAGGAAGTTTCCACTATCTTTGGAAAGAAATTGGTTCTTACCGGAAGGCAAGCCACCAAGTCCTCGGTGAGAGGTCAGAGTCCAAAATATGACATGGTACTGCTCTCCACCCACGGAGAGATGATTGACTCTGATCCACTCAAGTCAAATTTGAGATTTGCACCCTTAGAGAGGGACGATGGTAAACTCACAGTGAGCGAGATTTTTGATATGGAGATTAAGGCGAACTTGGTGACGCTTTCGGCTTGTGAGACGGCATTGGTGAAGGGAGAGGCGGGAGATTTTCCACGGGGGGATGATTTAGTGGGGCTTTCAAGGGCTTTTATCCATGCTGGGGCGCCGAGTGTGTTGGCATCCCTCTGGAAGGTGTCAGATGATTCTACGGTTAAGTTGATGAAGAGTTTTTATCAAAATATGAAAGGGATGTCAAAAGCGGAAGCCCTTCGTCAGGCTCAGATCGATTTGATGAGGTCTACTGTTCGGTTTACAATTACGAGGGCAGGGGGGGGTATTATTCAGCCAACTCAGCCTCTATCGGAGGAGGTCCTTGAATGCTCCCATCCCTTTTTCTGGGCGCCTTTTATCTTAGTGGGTGATTGGAGATAATCTTTATATGTCTTGAGCCCATGCTTTTTCTAATCTTTCTCAGCTGGTTTATGTTCTTTAGTTTTTTCTACCTCCTTCTCGACTTTTCTTCGTTCTTTTACTTTTTCTGTCTCTTTCTCCACTGGTTTTCGTTCCCTTGCTTTCTCTAATTCTTTCGCTGCTGGTTTTTCTTTAGGTTTTTCTATCTCCCTCGGTCTGAATTCTTTTGGTTTCTCTATCCCCTTCTCTGGGGGTTTGGGTTCACGGGGTTTTTCTACTTCCTTTTCTGTTGGTTTGAACTCTTTGGGTTTCTCCACACTCTTTTCCGCCGGTTTGAATTCTCGGGATTTTTCAACCGGTTTAAGATCCTTTCGTTTATCGCCCTCTTTTTCAAGGGGCTTAGGTTCCCTGAGTCTTTCCACTTTCCTCTCGGGTGGCCTTCGCGCTTTCTCTTTCTCGATCTCCCTCTCTACGGGTTTGCCTTCCTTCGTTTTTAAGGTCATTTCCTTTGGTGGTGATCCAGGTCTAAGGACAGAAGCCTCTTTTTCTTTCACCAAAGGACGTTTCTCCTTTATTTCTCTAACCTTGATCTCCCTGATCGGTTCGGGTGGTCGTTTTGTGTAAGGAATCTCTTTTATGACGGGTATGAACGTGGTTTTCTCAGGCTTAATGTTCGGTTGGCCAATACTGATTTTCTCTCTGAGAAATGGATTCTCCCTAACCTTGACATCCACATGCTTCCCTGTAACGAAGGTGTCATGGTGAATGACAGTGATACCATTGTGGACATGAACATTCTTATAAACAACTTTTTTGACATCGATATGGGTGATGTTGATATTGGTGATATTGACACTGTGCGGACCATAATAACCATGGCCGTAGTAGATTTCTCCGGGAGCCAATGGGACCCACGATACATAAGTGGGAGTTTGAACCCAGCCAACAAAACCAGGCCCCCAATAGACGGCCCCTCTTACAGGAGGGACCCAGCACCATCCACCAATAGAGGCAACAAAAGCCCATCTTCCATAGTGGTAAGGTGCCCAGCCCCAGGGTTCATAGGAGACCCAGACATAGTCGCCACCTATCGATACCCACCTGCCCGTCCTGTAAGGAGCCCATCCGGCAGAAACAGCCACGGTGGGTGTCCAGACGTAACCATATTCTCTCACATTTACCCACCTTCCGTTCTCTTCGAAGTCAGTGGAATAGGACTGTAGTTCATCAGGCAGATAACGAGAAGCAGGTCTCCGCTCGGCGAATTTTCGATCCTTTTCTCTATTCCATTTTTCCCATTCATCAGGGGGGCCTAAAGGAGCAAGTTCAGCATAGGTCCCTTCTCTAAGAGACAACGTATTACCTTCATCTATCGTTGTTTTACCATCTCTATTTTCTGCATAGACAGAACCTCGATAGACGGAGATATCCGTATAACCATCCTCTGAAATATCTATTCTAAAAACGGACCGATCATAACTCCTTACGGATGAAAGCGGGGTATCAATCTGGAGGAGGTTGTCCCTTAGTCCTCTAAAATTTGCATAAACCCGGCCTTCGGTTAAATAAAACTGAAACGAATCCTTCTCGATAGTGAGTATGTCGAGAGCGGATTTTTGATCAAGTCTCAAGGATGTCCCATCTCTTAGCTGAAGCTCGGTCCTGCCTCCTTCGGGAACCCATATACGGTCTCCGTCTTTCAGTGGCATGTTGATGGAGGCAGGAACCCATTCCTCTGTATCTTCAGTTTTTATCTGGACATCGCCATCAATCAGGCTGATACGCAAGAATCCCAGATCTGCGGGGTAAGAATAGGCTGGGAAAAGAATCAGTATGGATAACAGGACTATAAGCTTAAAATTTTTCATGGATTGACCCTCCTTTTTTTCCATTTACGGATAAATGATGAGCTTCCTCCTGCTCGTTCGTCATTTCTATTATCATCATACCATAGTTTAAGAGAAACAGAATTTTATCTTTAGGCAATCACACAAGATTGTTCTTTCATGTGTCGATATATTCTGCCTTTTTGTATCTAACTATTAGACGTGAATGAATGGGCTTTTATTCTATGATTCACCCCCACTCTCCCACTCCCCCCGTTTTATGGACCGGGGCTTTTTACACTTAAGAGTTCAAAAAATCTTTCTTTTTTGACCTCAACGGTTCTTTCTGTTAAAATGCCTTAAAATTCAATTTCTTGATTCAAATCACCTTTACCCCATGTACCACGCCATGAACGGCGTAGGGTTCATGATTAGTTCAGAGCTCTAAGCAGTTCAGGATAGGGTACATGGTAGTCCTGAACCTTACATGGTTCAGGGCCCTCCCTCTCCCGTCAAAGGAGAGGTGGAAAGGGTCATCTTATGGCCAAAGTAAAGACCCATTTTGTATGTCAGTCCTGTGGATACCAGGCTCCAAAATGGTTGGGTAAGTGCCCGGGGTGCCAGGAATGGAACACTTTTGTTGAAGAGCGCGTGATGGAGGAGAAGGTTCCTGAGCGAGACCTCCTCGGGTTTGAAGTGGAGGCCGTTCCAATGCCGATCACCGAGATTGTCGGTGAGGAGAGAGGTAGGCTCCAGATCGGCATCGGAGAGTTCGATCGGGTGCTGGGAGGAGGGATCGTTTTTGGTTCGGTGATTTTGGTCGGAGGCGATCCAGGGATCGGCAAATCAACCCTTCTCCTCCAAGTGATGAGCTGCCTGGCATCAAAGGGAAGAAAGGTTCTTTACATCTCCGGTGAAGAGTCTCTACAGCAGACGAAGATGAGGGCGGATCGACTGGGGATTTCCTCCGATCAACTGTTTGTGGTCTCGGAGACATCCTTGGAGAAGATCCTCCAAGATATCCAAGCGCTCAGACCTTCGACCGTTGTGGTCGATTCGATTCAGACCATCTATTCCTCTGACTTACCTTCTACACCGGGATCGATCACCCAGGTGAGGGAGGCCTCAAGTCGGTTACTCTATTTAGCAAAACATCTCTCCATCCCCATTTTTCTTGTCGGCCACGTGACCAAGGAGGGTTTCATCGCAGGTCCAAAAGTTCTGGAGCATATGGTGGATACCGTCCTTTACATTGAAGGAGAAGCCAATTACTCCTTTCGGATCTTGAGGGCAGTTAAAAACCGCTTTGGCTCCACTAATGAGATCGGAGTCTTTGAGATGAAGGATTCAGGATTGGTGGAGGTATTCAGCCCTTCAGAATTCTTTCTTTCGGAACGGACTCAACCCACCTCCGGTTCGGTGGTCATGCCCAGTATGGAGGGTTCAAGGCCCATCCTGGTTGAACTTCAGGCCTTGGTCGTTCCCACACACTTTGGCGTTCCACGGAGGACAGCCCAAGGGATCGATGCCAACCGTGTTTCGCTCCTGGTTGCAGTGATGGAGAAGAGATTGGGATTTCATCTTCTCAATCATGACATCTTTCTCAACATCGCGGGTGGGATGAGGGTAGAAGAGCCTGGTGCGGACTTAGGGGTGATTGCCTCGATCGCGTCGAGTTATAAGAATCAAGTGATAGAACCAGAGATGGCGGTCTTTGGAGAGGTTGGTCTCGGAGGAGAGGTGAGGGGAATCAGCCAATCGGAAGTGAGGGTGAAGGAAGCAGCGAGGCTGGGATTTAAGCGGTGCCTCCTGCCGAACCAGAATCAAGAGAAGATGAGGGGAGTGAAAGGAATCGAATTGATCGGGGCCAAGACAGTTCAGGATGCGATGAAAGTACTCTTTTAGAAAATCATTGCAAAATTAGCATTGAAAAATTAGCATCGCAAAAGAAAGATCAAAACAAATTTGATATACTAATTGGTAATTTTGCCTGCCTACCGCAGGCAGGCAATTTACAATGAGGTTTGATAGGAGGCCTTATGAAGAAATGGACGGTTGGATCGATTTTGATCCTCTTTATTTTTTTATCAGTTTTCCTTAGTCAGGGACAAGAGAAGTCTCTCGACCCAGGAGGATTTTATGATTCTGCCATGGAGCTCTTTTCCAAAGGCAGATACGATGAGGCGATCGAGGGGTTTTCTAAATTAATTCAATCCTTTCCAACGAGCAAATTGGTTTCTTACTCCCGGTACATGATCGGTCAATGTCTTTTCAAAATGGAAAAATATGAGGAGGCCTTTCAACAATTCGAACTCTATTTGAAAACCTATCCCTATGGAGACCGTGTGAAGGAAGCAGAGAAGAGGATCCAAATTTCAAAGGAGAAATTTAAAGAGAAGACTCCTCCTCCATCCCCTCAACCCCTCATTGCCAAAGAAGAGGAGATGAAGATCATTCGAGAGGAACCGAAGAAGGTGGAGGTCAAATCCCCACCTGAGGTCAAGAGGGTGAAGAGGCGGATCTGTGTTCAGGTCTTCGATTTTGATGGCAAGAACCTTGAGGAGGTGGAGAAAAGGGTCAGGGAGTTGAAAAAGGTGGGTGTAAATACATTAATCCTCAGGGTCTTTCAGAACAAAGGGGATCGAATCTATAAATTTGTTACGCCCCATCATGAGGAGGGGGTTTACTTCAAAACGGAATATGCGCCCGTCGTCGATGATATCCTGGGGAAAGTAGCAGAGATCGTCCATCGGAATGGACTTGATATCTTCGCATGGATCACCACGCGTTATGCTAACTACGGCTTAGACGGAACTCCTGAATATCGATGTAAGAGTTATAATTTCGAGACGAAAAGAATGGAAGTGGCGAGGGGTTTCAACCTCTTCCACCCGGATGTGCTGAAACGCCTTGAAGGTCTTTTCCGTGACCTCGGTCGCTACCCTATTGATGGGATCCTGTTTCAGGACGATCTGATCTTGAAACATAATGAAGATTTTAGCATCGAAGCGAACAAGGCCTTTCTGAAGGAATTTGGGTATTCGCCTCATCCGGACCTGTTTTATATTGACCCCTATCCGTCGGGGTCTGGAAAATATTACGTCAAGGCCTACACCGAGCGATTCTGGTCTTGGGCAAACTGGAAGAACCGCTGGTTAATGAACTTGGCTACCCGACTGATGGAGGTTGCCAGAGAATCGAATCCCAACCTGCAATTTGGGATCAACCTTTACTATGAGGCTGTCCTCAATCACTCCAACGGAGTGGCTTGGTTTTCGCAGACTCTTTCAGAGGCTTTGGAAAGGAATTTTGACTACTATGCGGTGATGGCATACCATCGCCAGACGATGAAAGAATTGAATATGGAAGAGAGGAAAGCCATGGAGTTGATGGCGGAGGTGGCAGAGAAAGCAGTCAAATCAGTCGGAAATCCTTCCAAGGTGTTGATGAAAGTTCAGATCCTCGATTGGAAGAACTATGAGATCATTCCAAAGAAAGAGGTTGATGAAATTTTGACGGGGATTTTGAACCGCGGGGAAGTCAGTTTAGCCTTTGTCCCTTACATCAGTCAATTTCCTCTCTCTTCATTAAAAGGGAAGTGGACTGCCTCTAAATGAATAGTTCGGAGTAATGAGTTCGGACCCCCTTGCCTGCGACAGGCAGGCATGAATCCTTTATTGATTTGTAAAAATCGAAACTTGACCTTGCAGACATTGTCAGGTTGACATCTGGCTGGCGATTTCACCTACCTATACGTAACAAAATTGATTGACCGTTAGAACGGCTAAGGGTCATTATCTATTCTGCTTTTTCTTAGAAAAGGAGAAGATATGACCAAGGGACAGCCGATCATCAATGAGTCAGT
>Ga0315279_10002893_pt1 | contig 24824 bp, 15 predicted proteins | sample YL17G06_20_MG_FD_203694 | JGI IMG/M metagenome (GOLD analysis project Ga0315279, IMG submission 203694) | Sediment microbial communities from Yellowstone Lake, YNP, Wyoming, USA - YL17G06_20 | ecosystem: Environmental > Aquatic > Freshwater > Lake > Sediment | place: USA: Wyoming | collected...
AACCATTGTTGTCAAGGGCAATATCAGATCATTCGCATATTATTAGTGACTACATATAGAGGTCAAAAAAAGAGCTAACTCTTCTGAATGCAAAAATTAACCTAAAAGCAGTGGGTGAACATCCGTTCTAGAGAAATGGCGGATCTGTGCTCCGGTCTTGCCACAGATATCGCAAACCATAAGCCCCCTCTGGGTCACCTGCAAGCGATCATCCGGGCCTATCTCGCCTTCAGCGTGCAAGGGCACAATGAACATGAGTGCACGAACCACTCGTTTCAGAAGACGATCGGAAATGGGACGAACCTGAACTTCGAATCGCTGCGCAGCCATATTGTACCAAAACCTGTCTGCCAAGCATCCGCGTCCAGTTTGAAATAGAAAAAATGGGCAATGGACGTCAGGTCTTGACAGTCTCCGTTTGCAGCGCGAAGGTAGAACCGAGATCGTGGAGGCTTGACACGGAGCCCTCTGGTTCGCCTTCAGGTGCGACGACGTAAAGCAGGAAGCAGTCTTCGTTAAGGTCAAGCAGTCATAGGAGGAACTACACCATGAGTCCAAGAGTGGAATCACGCATGACCCGCCGCCGTTTGCTGGGCCAGGCAGTCGGTGCGGCAGCGCTGGTGGCTACGTTCGAGTCTATGGAGACTGGAGACGCCCAGACCCTGCCCTCCAGTGAGAGTATCGCGCCCCGCATTAGGGACAGCTTCGACTTTGGCTGGAAGTTCCTCAAGGGCGATGCGCCCGGCGCGCAACAGCCCGATTCTTCGGACTCAAGCTGGAGAAGCCTGGACCTGCCGCATGACTGGAGCATCGAAGGGCCGTATGACGAGAAGGAACCGGCAGGAGGACCAGGCGGTTATTTGCCCACTGGCATAGCTTGGTACCGGAAGCGATTCCATCTGCCGGAATCCTACAAGGACAGGAGGGTCCTCATAGAGTTCGACGGCATCTACGAGAACAGCGAAGTTTGGATCAATGGGCAGTATCTCGGCAAACGCCCGTTCGGACACATCAGCTTCGCTTACGACCTAACCCTCCATGTAAGCTTCGGCAGCCGAGATAACCTGATCGCGGTCAAGGTGGACAACTCCCACCAGCCCAACTCGCGTTGGTATTCGGGATCGGGCATTTATCGGCATACCTGGCTGCTGGTGACGACCAAGGTTCATGTCGCCCATTGCGGAACATACGTCACGACACCCCAGGTCTCGAAGGAATCTTCGATTGTACGGATCAAGACCAGGGTCAGGAATGAGGACAAAGGCGCATCCAAGTGCACGCTGGTCACCAGCATCCTAGACAAGGATGGAAACATTATCCAGAGCGCGGAGGTGAGCCAGGACCTCGCTGCGAACAGTGAATACGAGTTCGCGCAGCAGGTGAAGGTGGAGAAGCCCAACCTCTGGTCGGTGGAGAATCCTTATCTGTACAGGGTGCGCAGCACGGTCCGACAACAGGACCGGGTCGCTGACGAGTACGATACGCCGCTGGGAATCCGGGAGATCGTTTTCGATGCAGATAAGGGATTCCTGCTGAACGGCGAGCCGGTCAAACTCAACGGCGTCTGCCTGCATCACGACAGCGGTTGCGTCGGCGCGGCTGTGCCGGAGCGGGTGTGGGAACGGAGACTGGAAGTCCTGAAAGAGATGGGCTGCAACTCCGTCCGAACCTCGCACAATCCGCCCTCGCCGGATTTCCTGGACCTGAGCGACAGGATGGGCTTTCTGGTGATGGATGAGGCCTTCGACGAATGGCGAGTCGCAAAGGGCCAGATAGGTCCTTACGGCTACCACCTCTACTTCGACGAGTGGTCGGAGCGCGACGTAACGAGTTTTGTCCGTCGCGATCGGAACCATCCGTCGGTTGTGCTGTGGAGTGCGGGAAACGAGATTGGCGACCAGCTGAACCCACGAGGCGTCGAAACCCTGAGCAGACTGATCGAGATCTTTCACAGGGAAGATCCCAGCCGCTTGGTGACCGCGGGCTGCGACCAAATTGTTGCCGAGCCTCGTGCCGTGCCACAGGAGTTCCTGACCCTGCTCGACGTAGTCGGCTACAACTATGTGGACCGCTGGCGCGACCGGGCGGAGAAGTACTACAGCATCGACCGGCACGCTTATCCGCGGAGAAGGATGATCGGCACGGAAAGTCCTTCGATGGGCGGGATCAGGGGCGACTACCGCGGGCTGTTCATCTCTGGAACTGCGGGCGGGTTTCGTGGAATTGGCAGGAGCCGGGGCATCGATGTCGAGCAGTTGTGGAAGTTTGTCCGGACGTACGACTACGTTGCCGGCGACTACATGTGGACCGGCATTGACTATCTTGGCGAGGCCAGGTGGCCGTCGAGGAGCGCATCGGCCGGGGTTCTGGATACTTGCGGCTTCAAGAAGGACGGTTTCTATTTTTACCAGAGCCAGTGGACCACCAAGACTGTTCTGCACGTCTTTCCCCATTGGAATTGGAAGGGTAAGGAAGGACAATTCATTCCGGTCACGTGCTACACCAACTGCGAAACCGTGGAACTGTTTCTGAACGGTAGGTCCGTCGGAGTCAAGGGCTACGCCTTCCCGCGGCAAGGCATGGAACTCAAATACGGAAACTTTCCAGCGCGGGCCAGACTTCCGCGCACCACTGCGGACCTGCATCTGTCCTGGGATGTGCCGTACGAGCCGGGAACGCTTAGGGCTGTGGGGACAAAGGACGGGAAGGTAATCGCCACGGCCGAGGTCACTACGACGGGAGAGCCGGCTGCAGTCGGTCTATCCGTGGACAGGGATAGCATCGCCGCGGATCGCCGGGACGTGGCCCACCTTACGGTCCAAATTCTGGACGCTGACGGCAGAGTCGTACCGCTCGCGGACAACGAGGTCACTTTCGAGATTCAGGGTGAAGGCAGGATTATCGGAGTCGACAATGGAGATCCGCAGAGTCACGAAGACTTCAAGAGCAATCATAGGAAGGCATTCAACGGATTGTGCCTGGCGATCGTGCAATCAGCCGCCAAAGCGGGCCAGGTTCGAGTTACCGCAAGTTCGCCGGGGCTAAAGTCCAGCACCGTCACCTTCACCTGCAGGGCATAAAGATGATTCTGCATTGGAAAGCTGCGGAGAAGGAAACCGGACACGGATCTCCACGGATCTTCACTGATCGGACGATCAAGAGGAGCACCAAGGATACCAACCCAGGGCTTTCACGGGAGGATGCTATGAAAACACCCCTGAGATGCACAAGATTGCGATCACGCCAAAGGTACTCCCCAGCGGGCGCTGTGGCCGGTTGTCTACAGGGGACAGCCGCAATGCTTTTGATGATGGCAATTGCCGGTTGGGCCGAGCCCATCAAGATATGTCCTTCCAATCCGCATTATTTCCAGTATAAGGAAAAACCCCTGGTTCTCATTACCTCCGATCACCACTACGGAGCAGTCATCGATAAAGACTTTGACTTTGCCAGGTACCTGGATTATCTCGCAAGCCACGGCATGAATCTGACCAGGATTTATCCGGGGGGAATGTTTGAGTCCCCCGACAAGTATCTTCCTGGCAATCCGCTGGGCCCCCGCCCAGGCCGCCAGATCCTTCCCTGGGCAAAATCCAACCAGAGCGGAGCCCATCCCGCGCTGGCAGAGCCTGGAGAGCACTCCTACAAGTTCGATCTCGACCGTTGGAATCCCGCTTACTTTTCCCGGCTGAAGGCCTTTGTGGAACTGGCCCGGCAAAAGGATATTATTGTGGAAATCGCCTTCTTCAACGGCATGTATGCAGATTGCTGGCCTTTGATGCCGATGTATCATGGCAACAACATCCAGAATGTCGGACAGTATGAGGCCAACGACTGCGGGTTATTTACTACGGCGGATCCCAGGAATAAGGGTGTTATCCAATATCAGAAAGCCTACATCACCAAAATCACCACTGAATTAAATGGATACGACAATGTGATTTTCGATCTCTGCGATGAACCCTCGCTGCAGGGGCGGCCCGACGGCAGCATCATTACCCTCCCCGATAGCCAGGTAGTGCCTTGGTTGCATGCGATGAAAGAGGCATTTCTCGAGGCGGAAGATTCGCTCCCGAAAAAACACCTCCTCGGACAAACGGTGCAGAACCTCTCGCCCGATCTTTCCAGTGAAGCGTGGTGCGCCTGGCTCCCCACTGAGTATGTCCGTCCAGCGGGATCAGCCATCGACAAGGACTACGGAACCAACAAGCCGATCGTGGACGTCGAATCGGATTACTTCGGCTACGGTCTGGCAAAGCCCTATACCGTGGAAGATGTCCGCGTGGAGGGGTGGTGGTTCATGCTGCGCGGAGGCGCCGGGTTTATCAATTTAAACGGGGAATATCGCCGGGGACAGGAATCAGGCGGGAAGGATACACAAACTATTATCGTTCCGCAGAAGAAAATCCTGAAGGACTTCATCAACCGCTTTGATCTCGCCGGAATGGCGCGTTTTAGCAATTTTAGTGGGGTGCCTGCCGACGCTTTCGCCAGTGCCATCGCCGAACAGGGGAAACAGTATGCTTTTTACATGTTCCATGGCACGAACGACGGAAAGTGGGGGGCGCACTTCATTGCCAGGCCCGGGTCTTACCGCGACACCATTACACTGAAGGCAATTCCTCCTGGGACATATAGGCTGGAATGGATCGATCCTGCCACCGGAACTGTGAAAGGCACGGATCACATCGGTTGGGCCGGAGGTGATCTCACGGTAATAACCACTGTGTATTCTATCGATGTGGCGCTGCGGATGTGGCACACGTTGAGATAGGGATTGTGGACCGCGATCAAAGACTTTTACCACCCGCCGACCGTCCGATCTGCTCCAGGGCTATGATTTCCGCAACGGCAAACTTTATCCCAACCAGCGGCCGGGATTGGGTGCGGAAGTCGATACGAAGCAGCTGCAGATGATCGCGGACATCAACGAGCCTTACAGGCCGATTCCGATGACACACCGGCCGGATGGCTCGTACACCGACTGGTGACCGCACAGGAGGACATTCGCTGTGACCATGACAAGGAGAGAAATCCCTACGATAGCCGGGTTCGGGACGGGGCAAGGACGGCCACTGGAATCTGCCCGTGTTCTATTGGGTTATTATGGAGAATTGCAGAATATAGTGACAGTTTCGCCCGATGGGTAGGGGCAGGGCGCGCCGTGCCATTACGTATCCCGTTATCATCATATTCAACGAACATCAATGATTTCATGGTGCTATGATCCTGGTATGAAAACCGACGGGACGGTCAACAGCAGCAGTCAATCTTACATGGAAGAGGACTACCGACGTGTAGTGAAGGGCGAGGTTTGTTCGCGTTTCTTGCCCGGATCCTTGATAGAAATCATCCGCGAAGTCCGGCCGGGGATTCCATTCCAGCATGTGCTGTTTGACTTCGACGGCACCTTGAGTCTAATCCGCGAAGGCTGGCCTCAGGTGATGGTGCCGATGATGATGGAAGAGATCCAGGCCACGGGCACGAGCGAATCGCCCGAGGAGATCTATCGTCACTGCCATGATTTTGTGATGAGGCTCAATGGGAAGCAGACCATCTACCAGATGATTCAGCTTGCCGAAGAGCTGCGCGCGCGTGGGGGACGGCCCGAAGAGCCGGTTAAATACAAACAAAAGTACCACGATCGTTTAATGAAAAAGATAAAGCACAGGCGTGATTCTCTACGCTCCGGCGAGGCGCGGCCAGAGGATCACCTGGTTCCCGGCGCTTACGGAATGCTCTCAGCCATACAGAAGATGGGGCTGCCAATGTACCTGGCCAGCGGAACGGATGAGCGCTATGTAAAGGAAGAAGCCGAATTGCTTGGACTGATCCCGTATTTCGCTGAGCATATATATGGCGCAATAGATGATTACAGAAGTTACTCAAAAAAGATGGTTATCGAGCGCATATTGCGCGAAAACAATGTGGACGGTTCGGTCCTGCTTGGTTTCGGCGATGGATATGTCGAAATTGAGAATATCAAATCATCGGGCGGCATAGCGGTCGCCGTTGCCAGCGACGAGGCCACTCGCAGCGGCAAGCCCGATGCGTGGAAGCGTGACAGATTGATCGGCGTCGGTGCGGATCTCGTGATCCCTGATTTTCAAGAAAAGGAAGCTCTGCTGGCCTACCTGTTTGGACGAGGATAAACGGAACAATGGCATACAAGCAGTTTGACCGTTCCCGGCTGAAATTGAGACCTTTGAGCGAGCGGGTGCATGATCTGGACCTTGAGAGTCTGATCCAGCCTGACGGACCTTATGAGCATTGCGAGCACGCGGCGCTGCCCATCCTGGCAGACCGAATACGTCAGTCCAGAAACAGAGGCAGCTCGGTGATTCTCATGCTCGGCGCGCATGTCATACGCAAGGGTGCCAATCCGCTACTCATCGACTTGATGCGCAGGGGCTTGATCACTCACATCGGGCTCAATGGCGCTGGAGCAATCCACGACTACGAGCTGGCCCTGATCGGGCAGACATGCGAGAGCGTCGCAAAGTATGTGAGTTGCGGCCAGTTCGGCCTGTGGCAGGAAACCGGCGGGATTAATAGCGCAACCGCAGCCGGCTATCGTGATGGAATCGGCCTCGGTGAGGCGATCGGCCGGGCGATTGTGGAGGGAAACTTCCCCTACCGCGAGACCAGTGTTCTTGCAGCCGGCTATCGTCTTGGCGTACCCGTGACCGTGCACGTGTCGATCGGACAAGACATCATCCACGAGCACCCCAACTTCGACGGGGCCTCAGCAGGAGCCACCTCCTATACGGATTTTCTCATCTTTGTCCAAAGCATCTCTGGCCTTGAAGGCGGCGTCGTACTCAACATCGGCACCGCGGTGATGGGTCCCGAGGTCTACCTGAAGGCCTTGGCAATGGCTCGCAACGTGGCCATGCAGGAGGGCCGCACAATCAGCCACTTCACGACTGCCGTATTCGACCTGGTGCAACTGAACACGGAGGACGTGCGCCACGAGGCGCCTAAGACGGACCCGAGATACTATTTCCGGCCGTACAAGACCATCCTGGTCCGCACCGTTGCCGACGGGGGCGAGAGCTATTACGTGCAAGGCGATCATCGGAGTACTATACCCAGCCTGTATCACCTGATTGTCGGGAAATAAACGCAGTGGAAGCTAATCGTTTGCAGGAAATCATCTGCAGATTCCCCAAATGCCGGGTAACCGTGCTGGGCGACTTTTTCCTGGACAAATACCTCGATGTGGATCCTGCGATTGCCGAGGTCTCGCTGGAAACTGGGAAGACCGCGCATCAGGTGGTTTCGACCCGGTGCAGTCCGGGCGCCGCAGGCACAGTCGTCAACAATCTGGCCGCGCTGGGTACCGGTACCTTGCATGTGGTGGGCATTACAGGAGACGATGGCGAGGGTTTCGAGCTGCGGCAAGCCCTGCAGAACCTCGGCTGTGACACGCAGGGACTGCAGATTCTGCCCAACAGGTTCACGCCGACATATTTAAAACCCCGCAACTGCCGAACGGCCGACCTCTCCGGTGAACACGAGCGCTACGACACAAAGAACCGTCAGCCGACGTCGATAGAGGTGCAGGAAAATGCTCTTGTCTCTCTGGAATCCCTGCTGCCGCATACCGATGCTGTGATTGTTCTCGATCAAGTGGAAGAAGACGAGTGCGGCATCGTCACCGCGAAGGTGCGTAAGAGCCTGGCCGATCTCGCTGATCGCAACCCGCGGAAGATCTTTTGGGCCGACAGTCGGCGCAGGATTGGCTTGTTCCGCAATGTAATCATCAAACCCAATGTCCATGAGGCTGTCAAAGAAATCTTCCCGGGGAGTACCGGCGTGCCATGCGATGAGATCGTGGAGAAGGCAATCACTGAGCTGCGGAAACGAACCGGGAGGCCTGTTTTTGTCACGGCAGGCCGGCGTGGAATATGGATCAGCGATTCGATCCCAAGTCTTATACGAGGTGTGCGAGTGGACGAGCCGACAGACCCCACCGGTGCGGGAGATAGCGCCACGGCCGGGGCTGTTCTGGCACTTTGTGCCGGGGCAAGCTTGCAGGAAGCCGCGTTGATAGCTAATCTTGTTGCATCGCTTACAGTTCAACAACTCGCAACCACCGGAACAGCGAGCCCCGATCAACTTGGCCCCAGGCTCGAGGTGTGGCGCAGCCAGGGATGAAACGAGGTGCTAGTCATGCAGTTTGCCATTGATTATCTTGAGGATCTGAAAAAGACGATTTCCGGACTAGATCCTGATGCGATCGGCAAAGCAATTTACTGGCTGAAGGAAGCCAGAGACAACGGTCGCATGGTGTTCGTGTGCGGTAACGGCGGAAGTGCTGCCATAGCTTCGCAGCTGGTGGTAGATATGGTCAAAGGCGCCTCCTATGGACATCGGGCCCGGTTCAAGATGATTTGTCTGACCGACAACGTCGAGACGATTACGGCGTATGCCAACGATGTGGATTATGACTGCGTTTTTGTCGAGCAACTGCGCAACTTTGCGCAAGAGGGGGACGTGTTGCTGGCCCTCAGCGGCAGCGGAGATAGCCGGAACGTTTTGAGAGCCGTCGAATATGCAAGTAGCATAGGCTGTCGGACGATTGGACTAACCCGCGCCAATGGAGGCACCCTCAAGGATATCGCCTGTTTGACTCTTCCGGTTGCCAGCAACCACATGGGACGCCTCGAAGACTGTTTCTTTGTAATGACCCACATCCTGGCTTATGCATTCATGGAAGAGGCAGTCTGATCCCCAAGCCGTCGGTACGCTGCCCCATGAACTGGGAGAAAGGGGACATTCCGATTTTCCACTCTTGCCTGACTAGTTTGAACAAATCAACCTGCAGTAGCGCTGCTCTTACAAGCAGACGAAAGCTGGAAAATCGGAATGTCCCCTTTTTCAAGCTCACGGTTGCTCTTCTGGCTATCATCATCGCTGCGGCAGGGGCCCAGGAAACATCTCTGCTTGATCTGAACAAGCTTCCCTTTTTCTACGGCCGCGAGTACTTCGTACTGCGCAGTGGCCGGGTACAGATGATCGTGCAGGTGGACCGCGCCGACCTGGGACCGGCGTTCACCTATCTCCTCTTTGACGCCCAGAACGCGCGCCAGAGCCAGCGCAAGGATAGAGCCTTTAACTTCGTCCCGGACAAAGGATTCGCTTCGAGTGCGCTCGAAGTGATCCTGGGCGGATTTCCGTTTACGGCGTTAGGCCACCGAACCGAAACACGTTGGACACTCCACGACGGCATTCCAGCAGTGGAGGCGGTCTGGTGGGCGGGCGGCATTCGCGTCACAGAACATATCTTTGCGCTCCAGAGTCTTGGCGGTTTTCAGAGATCGATCGTCCTGGAGGGAGTCCACCTGGTAGGCAAGGAGAGCGTCAAGGTACGGTTGTCACTCCCTCCCGGGGAGGTCAGTCGCCAAGGTTCAACTCTCCAGTGGAACGGTCCGCAGGCGCGGCTCGCACTGACGGTTGCCGGGAACGAGCCATCGCAAATCCTCGAGGCCAAAGGATGCCTAGAGATCGGTCCTCTGGAGGTTGCCCCCAACAGCAAGGTCGCCCTGGAAACGATTCTGTTCCTTCCGCTCCGCTCTGTCGCTGATGAGAAAGTCGAGATCAGAGCCACGCCCTTCACAGAATTACGCTCCCGGACTCGGCAAAAATGGGCGTCGATCGACTCGCTGGAAACCGAGGACCGCACGGTCCGAGAAATCTATGACAAGGCGCGCTTCGGGCTTCCCGGCATGGTAGCCGATGACGGCACCATGGACGCCGGCATTTTCGAGTACGGCGCGCAATGGGTGCGTGACACATCCAACACAACACTCGGGCTAATCCACACCGGGGAATTCGAACTGGCGCGCAGCACCCTGGAGCGCATCCTGACTAGCATGATCAGCAAGGAGGGTGTGACCATGATCGCCGGGAGCTTCGACACGCCGGACCGCGAGCAGTTTGATCAGATGGGTGAGTTCATGCACGTTTTAAAAGCCTATCGGGACTGGACCGGCGACGATTCTCTGATTCGTAACCATCGTCCACTGTTGCTTGCACTCGTGGAGCGTCCGCTGGACGCCCGTTTCCGCGACTCGACCGGCATGGTTCACAATCGCCGGGAGTTTTGGGAGCGTACCTTCGACGATGCATACGAGCTAGCTTATCAGGCCTGGGTCATTCAGGGCCTGCGCGACACGGCCGATCTTGCCCCGGCACTGGGCGCCGAGGAGCGCACGACGAGGTGGCGCACGGAGGCAGATCGGATTTTAAAGGCCATGCTCTCTGGCGGCAGGCACGGGCTGGTTGATGGCGGACACCTCATAAAGCGGCGCAACATCACGGGCGAAATCGCGGATTTCCTGCCGGAATTTAAAGGCTTCCAACCGGACGTCCCCGGCAATACCGAAAAGCACCACCGACTGCTGCCCGACGCGTCTCAAGCACTGCCGATCGCTTTCCGCATCGTGGATCCGAAATCCGATCTGGCCCGGCGCACGCTTGACGAACTCGAGCAGCTTTGGAACACGCGTTGGTCCGACGGCGGCTACGATCGTTATCACACCAGCGTCCAGCCTGACCAGCCTGGCCCCTGGCCGTTTGCCACGTGCTTCATCATGCGAGCGCAGCACGAGGCCGGTCTGTATGACCGCAGCCGCCGCGCGCTGGAATGGCTGAACACTGTTCAGGGCGGAAGGGCCGGCGCATGGTTTGAAGAGATACCCTCTGTTCGGTCTTTGGAGAAAGCCTGCGGCCTCGTGCCATGGACATCAGGGGAGATCGCGCTTTTCGTCGTGCGTCACTGGCTGGGCGTCAGCTTCGAAGGAAGCCAGGTTGTGCTGAGGCCGGCTCTGTTTCCAAGCAGCGCTGAGGTCCGGGCAAATCTGCGGTTTCGCACGGGTCGCATTCGCCTCCAGATCGACGGCGCTGGAGCGATTTCAACTGCTCAGATCAACGGCGTGACAATAAAGCCGGACGCTGATGGCGCCTTGCGCCTCCCATCCGACTTCACCGGCGGCACAATCATCATCCACTCTTTGCACTAATGAGTTCTTCGTCTTCTCTACGACTCTGCGGTGTCTCCTCGGTGTAATATCGGGTTGCCATGGCCATGACACCTCGACAGCGCTGGCAAGCCGTATTGGCAGGTCAGCAGCCCGACCGCGTTCCTTGTGATTACTGGGCGACGGAGGAGGTCACATCTCGCCTGCTGCACGAACTCGACTGCAAGTCCGAGCAACAGCTGTGTGAACGGCTGGGTATCCACCGTTGCATCAAGATTGGGCCCGTGCATCGAATAACGGATGAAGATTGTCTCCGTTATTACTGATGCACGCGCCGTCGATCGCATCCTGCAGCATCTGGAGAGCGAGCGCTGCAAAGCCCGAGATCCCTTCGAACCCCGCGCGCCGCCCCGGCCCGCCCGCTATGACTTTGGCCGGGCTGGAATTTCACCAGCAGGATTCCTTTGAGAGGTCTCGATCAGCTCATGTTGACTTTCTCCTCTCCCAAGCTTGGCGTGGCGCGATGACCCCTGTTTTCAGGAGAGGCGAACCGATGCGGGGCGGTGCGCCTCAAATACCTGTGTCCAGCGGCTCGATGTGTCTCCCCAACGCTGCCCTGGCAGGACTGCGACAGGCAGGTTCTTTTCATGATCCGGAGGCGCCAGGCTCTTGAACAGCTCACAGTACCAGGTACCCGGGTTAAAGCTGAGCGTATTGCTCGCGTTACCGGCGGCATCGAGCAGCTGGAAGGAAACACTGAACGATCCGGTGGTAACGCTGTGGTATCCCGTCAATACGAAGGTGAAATTCACGTGCCCTGACGTCTGCCCCGCCTTATCCAGGTAGGACCCGCTCGTGGTAAGGGTGCAGGAAGATGTGGAAAGGGACAATTTAAACTTAAGATTGGCGCTTCCTGTCAAACTGCCGGTATATTTGATATCCCCATCGGGATCGGTGAAATCAAAACTTCCTGTGATGGTTACCGGCGTCGAAAACGAGTAGTCCCAGGGGGGAACGGTAACGGAAAGATTGGAGACGGTCGGCGGTGTTCCCACCGGGGCAGCCATAATCGTGAATGTGAGGGAGTTGCTGGTGCCGCCGGCCGTGGTGACGGTGACCGACCGCGAGCCCGTCGCGGCACTCGAAGCAATGGCCACGCTGCAAGTAACCTGCGCTGAAGTGGATTGAATTCCCGTTACCGTGATTCCGCTGTTCGATGTGAAGTTCACTGCAGTCACCCCACTCAGGTTCGTGCCCGTAATGCTCATGCTCACCGTCGTTCCCTGCGTGCCGCTGGTCGGGCTGAGGAAGGTGATTTGCGGCGCCGTGCTTGCCGTGATAGTGAAGGTGAGGGCGCCGCTGGCGCCGCCTGCCGTGGTGACGGTGACCGACCGCGAGCCCGTCGCGGCGCTCGAAGCAATGGCCACGCTGCAAGTAACCTGCGTTGAAGTGGATTGAATTCCCGATACCGTGATTCCGCTGTTCGAAGTGAAGGTCACTGCAGTCACCCCACTCAGGTTCGTGCCGGTGATAGTCAGGTTTATCGTGCTACCCTGGCTGCCGCTGCTTGGGCTGAGTGATGTGATCTGCGGTGCTGGGGTTCCTGGGTTGACGGTAAATGTAAGGGAGTTGCTGGTGCCACCGGCCGTGGTGACGGTGACCGACCGCGAGCCCGTCGCGGCGCTCGAAGCAATGGCCACGCTGCAAGTAACCTGCGCTGAAGTGGATTGAATTCCCGTTACCGTGATTCCGCTGTTCGACGTGAAGTTCACCGCAGTCGCACCGCTCAGGTTTGCACCGGTGATAGTCAGGTTTATCGTGCTACCCTGGCTGCCGCTGCTTGGGCTGAGTGATGTGATCTGTGGGGCTGGGGGGTTGACAGTGAATGTAAGGGAGTTGCTTGTGCCGCCGGCCGTGGTGACGGTGATCGACCGCGAGCCCGTCGCGGCGCTCGAAGCAATGGCCACGCTGCAGGTAACCTGCGTTGAAGTGGATTGAATTCCCGTTACCGTGATTCCGCTGTTCGACGTGAAGTTCACCGCAGTCGCACCGCTCAGGTTTGCACCGGTAATGGTCAGGTTTATCGTCTGACCCTGCCTGGCGCTACTCGGGCTGAGTGATGTGATCTGGGGCCAAGACACCGGCGTGCCGGATGGTACAACTTGCGGAGGAATTGCCGACAAAAGCGTTAGGTTATGGGTGTAGAAAATGGCAAAGCTGGCTACACCCTTGTCCACCGTGAGCCTGATATAGCCGGAAGAAATATCCTGCCCGGAGAGATCAGGGAAGTACTGCGTCAGCTCTTGCGATATGCGTTGCCCGGACCCTATCACCAGGCTGCGAGTTCGGAGCAGCATTCCGTTCCTGTCGAATACATCGAGCGTTGCGTTGGCAGGGCTCGTATTGGGATTCAGAACGGCCATGCCGGTGGAATAGACGGTGTTGGATGCTACCTGACTAAAAATCATCGAGGTCCGGAGCGTCGACACCAGCGGGAGTGCTGAGGAGAAGGTCGTCCGTCCCGGATCACCAAACACAACGCTTCCTGCCAGCTTCGGACCGCTGCTGCTTATCTCCAGGTATCCCTGAGTGGTTGTGTTTCCAGGATCGAGAAAGAACTTCTGATCCGTAATATAGATCTTTCCCCGGGCTCCAATAGGCACCTGCTGTGTGGCGCCAAGCTGGGTGCCCTTATCGCTGATGAGTCTGAAGGTGACGGTTCCAGCTGCGAAGGAGTCCAAGTTTACCACGCTTAAGGTTGTGCGATAGACAGGTCCCACGACATATTGGGGGCAGTAGAGTGTGGTCGCTCCGCCCGTCGCATCCTGGCCGTTGAGACCTTCAACGTAAAGCCCGGTTCTTCCCAAATACTCGAAAGGAACCACCCCCGAGCTGGAGCTCACGCGGATGTAGTCAGAGCCCACAGGTGTAACACCGGGGAAGAGATCGGTGAAAAGCTCGGCCACAGCGCCATTGCCGTTCACGCTTCGACTGACTGCAGCGGCTCGCTGGGTGCCATCGGATTTGATCAAGCTGAAAGTGATGAGACTGGATGCACTGGGGTCGGGGTTGGCGACGTGGATCTGGGTGAATCCAGAATTTTCGATCTCAGGCAGAATGAATGAGGTCAACGTGCCAGAGGAACAGTCGGCGCCATCCTGGACGCTAAGGCTGCCATTGAATGCGAGGAAAAAGCCGACCAGCTTCCTGATGCTGCTCTCTACTTTCATCCATCCTACCGGCTTCCTTGCCGGAAGCCCAGCTCCGAAAACCTGAAAATCGACGATAGGCAGCTGAGCTCCCGCCTCGAGGGTTAGGGCTGCCGGATTGATGATGTTGGTGCCGATGATCTGACTCCCGCTCTTGTCGAAGGCCGTGAGTGCGACATAGCCCTTGGAGTTGTCGAGATTAGCCAGACCGATGCCGGTGTACTCGCTGTCGTCAAGTCCCTTTCCGCTGCCGTCGGTGGTGACCAGGCGGGGGAAGTAGAGTGCGGTTTGAGTGATACCAAAGGGATTGGTCAGCAGGTCAGTACAGCTGGATGCGCTGAGCGTGATAGGGCCAGTCAATGCGCCCACAGGCACCCTGGCTGTCATTTGAGTACTGCTGAGGATGCTGAAGGATGCAGCCGGAAGGTTGTTCGAAAACTTTACTGCCGTTACACCGCTTAAGTTAGTACCAGTCAGCGTTACCGTTGCGCCCGCTGCAGCCACAGCCGGGCTGATGCTGCACACCGTCGGACAGGTGGAAGCAGCCGCTTGGCTGAGGGTAAAGGTCTGGTCTCCGATAAGAAGCGTCCCTGTTCGTGAACTTGTGCCGCTGTTGGCTGCCACCGTGTAGTTAACCGTGCCATTGCCGGTGCCGCTGCTGCCAGCTGTGATCGTGATCCAACTTGCCTGGCTGGTCGCCTGCCAATTGCAGCCGCTGACCGATGTCACACTCACACTCCCAGTCCCGCCACATGATCCAATCGACTGACTGGTTGGAGAAATCGTGTAAGTGCATTGGCCGCTCAGGATCAACGTGTAATTGCCCGTGGCATTTGATGGGAAAGAGGTGGCCTCAATGATGTAGGTCCCGCTCGAGGGCAGACTGAGGAAGCCGCTGGTGGGCGGGATGCGTGAGTTATGACCTCCGCCGCCATCGTCATTGTAAGTGATCACTGTCCCATTCGGACCGATCAAGTAGAGGTAGGCGTCAAAGTCGGATGAGGTAAGCAGGATTGCTACTGCTTGTCCGCTCGTTCCGCTGAACGAGTAACGGTCGGCGTATTTCCCGCTTCTCAAGGTAGACAAGCAGCTGCCGCTGGTCAAAGCGCCGTTGACTGTTTGTCCGGGGCTTATCGGTTTTGGTGCGCTGCCGACTCCTGTTTGCGTGACAGTGAAGGTCTGTTTGGCAACGGTTATCGTCCCGGTGCGATCGGCGCAGCTGGTGTTGGCCGCCACCGTGTAGTTGACCGTTCCATTGCCGCTGCCGCTGCTGCCGGAGTTGATCGTGATCCAGCTGGCATTGCTACTGGCAGTCCAACTACAACTACCGGTAGTGGTGACAGTGATGCTCCCTGTCCCCCCGGCAGTTGCGAAAGATTGACTGGTGGGTGCAATCGAGCCACACACTGTCACAGTGAAGGTCTGGCTCTGAACATCAGCACAGCTGGCACTGGAGATAACAATTGGGCCAGTCACCGCAGCGTCCGGCACTGTCGCCGTGATGCTGGTGTCGCTGTTGATGGTGAACTGGGCTGCAAGGTTGCTGGCGAACTTGACCGCAGTCACTCCGGTAAAGCCTGTTCCGGTCATCGTAACCGTGGAGCCGGCTAATCCGCTGGTGGGATTGAGCCCGGCGATAGTCGGACAGGTGAGTGTTTGAGTCAGCAGGGCTCGTATGCCGTAGTTGCCTGGTGTCCCGGCGCTATCGGTGGTTGCAAAGGTAGTGCCGTCAGTTGAACGGTAAGAGCGTCCCCGAGATGGTGGAGTCAAGTCAATGGCGAAAGGATAGGCGCCCATAGCGTGATTCATTTGCAGCCCAACCACAACATCGCCTGAATTAACCGTAACTCCCGGAATGGTATAGATGTTAAACTGGTCGAGTGCCTGCACCGTCGCTTGCGTGCTGCGGAGTACTATGCCGCTAATGCTCGAACTCCCACTCTGATTCGATCCAGCTATCACGTTCAAGGGATTGCCCACGCTGACGCCTGCGCCACTGGGAAAGAAAATCCCTACTGCATTGATCGTCGCCGGGTAGCTGGTGGGAGTGAGCCGGTTGACACGCCAAGAAGTGCCGCCGTAGGCAAGCCCAACGGCGTTTTCAAAGGATCCATCGTCAACTGCGAGTTCGGGTATACCCGTCTGTGTGACAATGAAGGTCGATCCCGCAATGAAGAGTGTCCCGATGCGGTCGACACCGTTGTTGTTTGCCACTGAAAAGCTCACCGTGCCGTTGCCGTTGCCTGTGCTGCCGGATGTAATGCTGAGCCAGGAATCATTGCTGGTGGCTGTCCATGCGCAATCGGTTCCCGCGGCCACGTTGACGATTCCCGTCCCGCCATTGGTACTGAATGATTGGGTGGAAGGTGAGATGCTGAGCGTGCAGCTGGAACTGGATAACGCATTAACTGCTGCATCCACTCTAATCCTTGGTTTTGTAATGCCGTTGCGCGTGTCGGTCAGTGGCAATCCAGTGGAGGCAAGAGCAGAAAGGACTTGAGACACAGTAGCGTTCGGCAACTTCGATTTGAGCACGGCCCATGCGCCGGTGACATGCGGCGCAGCCATTGAGGTGCCTCGGTAAGTATCGAACCCCCCGCCGGGCACCGATGAGGTGATCCACTCGCCCGGGGCGAGTAGGTTCAGAAATGAAGCGCTGTTGGAAAAACTCGACACGGCATCCAAAGTCGAACCATTACTGCCGTCCCCGGTTGAACCCACGCTGATCGCGGAAGAAATACAAGCGGGCGAACTCAGAGACCCTGTGTACTTTTCATTCCCCGAAGCAACAATCGTCGCTATTCCCAGTGAACGAAGGTTATCGATGGCCGCCTTCGTCGCCGGGTCAGAGGAATCGCAAATCGAAGTATATTTTCCTCCACCCAGGCTTAGATTGACTGCCGCGATATTGAAAGTGCCGGCAAGCACCTGAACCTGCTGGAGACCCAGCAGAATGTCCGAGGTGAAGATCCTGATGCAATTGTCCGAGGTGCAATTGTCGATTCGCGAGGCAGTCTGAATCGCAATGATGCTGGCTTCCTTCGCAACGCCGGAGAAACTGGTGGACTTCCCTGCGGCAATCCCCGCCACATGCGTGCCGTGTTCGCAGGCTGGGGCATTGCAGTTGATTCCGGAGCCCGGTGCCGTGGATTGCGACACACCGCCAGGGCAAACGGAGGTCGTTGTTGAACTGGTCGTCGAGTAGCAGGCTTCCGCGACAACCTTGCCCGCGAGAAACGGATGGGTCTTGTCCACGCCGCTGTCCAGAATCACCACGGTCTGTCCCGCTCCGGTGAAGCCGCTTGCCCAGGCTGCCGGCGCGCCGATCAAGGGCACGCTTTCCGCGAGCGTCAGGGTGTGCATCACATCCTCTTGAATCGTGCTGACCTCAGGCGCCGCCAAAAGATACTGCAAGCCCGCCGCATTTACCTCCATGGCCAGGAAGGGAATTGAAGTATATTTTTTGACTGCGGCTGCGCCGAAACCGGACATCCAGCTGAGCAGCCCCTCCTGAGCATTCGCGATGGCCCCCTGTTGGGTTTGCACTTCGGCCAGACTGCTGAGCAATCCTTCCGGCTGAAAGGCGGCACGCAGGCCCACGATTACACGCACCGATCCCTCGGTTTCCACTGAAGTCAGCATTGCGGTTAACGATTGCACGCCACCTGCCTTGCGCGCCATCAGCTCATCAGGCATTTCACGCACTTGAACCTGGCTTGAAGCAGTCCGTGGTCCGGCGAACGCATCGGCCGCTTGTGACGATGGGATGTCGATGCGTCGCGCTTCTTGAGCTGTCGCAGAACTGATGTATTGACTGCTGCCGGCCAGAATCAAATAGCTCAGCAGCCTGGCCACTCCCAGAATCGGGTTGTACCTGGCAAGCCTGGTTGAGATCTTCATGGGAAGTTCCCTCCCTGAAAAATGTGCAGATTAATGGCAACTGCAACCTTCGCTTATACTGCTCCGGCGGGAACCGGCAGAGATTCGCCGACGCAGGGATCTAAAATATTCTTTAGATCGTTGAAATTTTTGGCGCCTGGTTGGTGCATTGGGAGATAGGTCACGGAAAATTGACCCTTCTGGTGAGAGCGAATATTTGGAGCGAACAGAAATTCAGGTCGAATTCCGGCTGTGACACTGCCCCAACTTCCGAGCTGTAGCTCCTGTGTCGCCACCACGGGCAGCTTCGATCTCCGCTGAGAGTCCATGATTGCCGATTCTACACCCAACCCACATTTTGGAGTGTGATATTTACAGATCCTTTCTCTGTTCGATGCGACCTTCCAGTGCTCCCAGCTCAGGACATCACCCGTTCGCCGATACTGCAATCCGGCACGACGGAAGCAAAAGAGTTTCCCCCGGCAGCGGATTGAACGCCTTCGGCGCGGCAAGCCTGCACACTCCAGAGGGTGTAGACCAGCCGTCATGACCGAATTTCGGAATGGCAAGGGCAAAAAGACCTTTCCAATTGTTCACCGGCTCAGGTACCATCCTGCGCGATTTCTGCAATTAAGCCAGATAGGGAGGATCCCGTGATACGAATCTGTCGCGCTCTCATCAGCGTTTCCGACAAAACCGGTCTCATCGACCTGGCTCGATGCCTTCATCAATTCGGAGTCGAGTTGCTCTCAACTGGAGGGACAGCCCGTCACCTGCGCGATGCACGGATTCCCGTTAAGGAAGTCTCGGACCACACGGGCTCACCGGAGATCCTGGACGGACGGGTCAAGACCCTTCATCCCAAAATTCATGGCGGCCTGCTCGCTATCCGTCAGAAGCCGGAGCATATGGAGTAATTGTGGTGAGGCCGGCCCTATTTCCAGACAGCGCAGCGGTCCGGGCAAATCTGCGCTTCCGCACGGCTCGTCTTCAGCTCCAGATCGATGGTGCAGGTGCGATCTCGAACGCCCAGGTCAACGGCGTGACGATAGAACCGGGTGCCGATGGCGCCTTGCGCCTCCCATCCGACTTTGCCGGCGGCACCGTCATCGTCCACACAAAAAACAGCAAGTAGTTACCGCCTTGGAAGACATCTTCACGGTATTTGATTCAAATGCGGATTGCGAATTGCGGATTTATCAATCCGCACTATCCCGTTAAACATTGAATAATCACAACTGCTTATGGACTGCGCTGCTCATCATATTGGCGAATTATCGAGGAAAACCGTGAAATATCGGGCTTTTCTTCAGAAATCCTCACCCGGAGTGTTCTTTGAATTCGCAATCCGCAATTGATCAGCGTCTTTGTTGTGCAGGTTGACCTCTTCAGAAGTGTAAAATGCAGCTCGCTATGGGCATGACACCTCGACAACGTTGGCGCGCGGTGTTGGCAGGTCAGCAGCCCGACCGCGTCCCCTGCGACTACTGGGCGACGGATGAAGTCACATGTCGCCTGCTGCGCGAACTCGACTGCAGATCCGAGCGGCAGCTATGGGAACGGCTGGGTATCGACCGTTGCGTCAAACTCGGGCCCGTGCACCGCATAACGAAAGAGGACAACTGGCACATGCAGTCCCAGTTCGCCGCCTGGCACATTGGAACGCGCAACATGACCTACGGAGATGGCCTGGGCACCTACGAGGAGACTGTTGGATTTCCCCTAGCAAGCGCTGAAACCGTTCAAGATGTGGAGCGGTTTGACTGGCCCGATCCCGACGACTGGGACGTCAGCCGCTTGCGCGCCCAGTGCGAGCAGTGGCTCGATTATCCGATCGCCGCCGGGTGCTATGAGCCCTTCTACCTCTATTGCCGCCTGCGCGGCATGGAGCAGGCGCTGGAAGATCTTGCAATCAACCTCGGAATTGCGGAGGCCATCCTCGAGCGCATTCACTTCATCCATGAGACTGTGATCCGGCGGATCCTGGACGAGGTCGGCGATCTCATCGATCTCGTCTACGTAGCGGAAGATCTCGGTACCCAGAACTCGCTCTTGATGAGCCCCGCGGCCTTCCGGCGGTTTTTGAAGCCACGGCTGGCGCGGATGATCGAACTCGTTCACGCCCGCGGCGTCAAGGTGTTTCATCACGATGACGGCGCCATCCGGCCTTTGCTTCTGGATTTGATCGAGATCGGCATCGATATTCTGAATCCGATCCAGTGGCGCTGCTTCGGCATGGACCGCGCTGCTCTTGCGCGCGACTTCGGCAAGTCGCTCGTCTTCCACGGGGGCATCGACAATCAGCAAACTCTGCCTTTCGGCTCGGCGTCAGAGGTCCGGCAACAGGTTGCCGACAACATCGCGCTCTTCAAGGAGTGCAAGGGCTATGTGGTTGCTCCCTGCCACAACCTCCAGGCGAACACGCCCACCGAAAACATCCTGGCGCTCTACGGAGCCGTCCACGAGTTCGGCTAACATCGTTCCGCTCGCTCCGAAGCCCAAGGAAGGAATACACTTATGGGGTTTCGGCATCAGCCCTTTACATCCTCGCAAGCTTTTAGTGTTTTGGTGTTTTCTGCATCCTTCCCTGGAATGACCGAGTCAAACAGGCCAAAGAGCCCGCAATGTAACGGCGTACCTCTATGTTCGTATAACAATAGGGGCGCGCAAGCCTGACTGCATTACCTCTAGTTGAACTGAATGCGTGGATTCAAAAATGTACCGGGAGAAGGGCTCCCTGACTCTAATCCGATAGTCGGACGATTCTTCAACAACAGCTCATGTTTTTTTTCCGGGTGGAGGACTGGGAGAGATTATGTGCAATCCCACCAGACCGCTGGTTGTCATTCCTACCTACAACGAGCGGGACAATATCGCTCAGTTGATTCCGAAAATCCTGGATACCGACAGCCGTCTTCACATCTTGATCGTGGATGACGCAAGCCCCGACAACACGGCAGGGGCAGTCCTCAAACTAAAGGAAAACGGTTTAACCTCACGGTTGTTCCTGCAATCCCGGCCTGGAAAGATGGGCCTTGGTAAAGCTTATGTTCATGGTCTCAAATGGGGACTGGCCAAGGGATATAACTTCTTGATCCAAATGGATGGAGACTGGAGTCACCATCCCAGGTATCTGGAGAGGATGCTTCAACTGGCAAGGGAAGCTGATTTCGTGATCGGCTCGCGCTATGTGTCAGGGGGAGGTACCTTGCATTGGGGGGCGCAGAGGCGGCTGCTTTCAAGGTTCGCGAGCCTTTACTCGCGCATTATCCTCGGGGTGGATATTGCCGACTTTACCGGCGGATTCAACGGCTGGTCAGGCGCTGTCCTGCGCGAGATAAGCCTGGATACGCTGCGGAGCGATGGATATAGCTTTCAGATTGAACTGAAGTACCGGGCCCACAAGCTCGGCTACAAGCACATTGAATTCCCCATCATCTTCGATGAGCGCCGGGCCGGCAAGAGCAAGATGTCGACTTCGATTGCTCTGGAAGCATGCTGGCGCGTTTGGGAACTCAGGCTAATTAAGAAGATGGCTACTCGGCGGGCCGCAGCCCAACCAAAACCGATTGTCTCCGTGACGGGGCCGACTGAAGGGAAGGCAATTGAACATAGCCCAGCCTGGCTTGGAGAGAATCGGAACTAGGACAATCACGGTGCGATTGCTGACCAGGCTTTCCGGCAGGCCAATCAAATATCTCTCAGCTGGGTCTCGCCCGCTTTGATTTCCTGGGAAAAACAATCTCACGGATCCCTGGGAAACTGCCGCTTAGAATGATTAACGAAGCATCAAAATGGTAACGGTGACACAGTCGGGAGACGGTCGGAGCAGGCTGACGGTATTGCTTCCCATGCTGCTCGCGGCGATAGTCTATCTTTCTTCCACGGCCAGCCGGGCGGTGATCGATTACGACGAGGGCCACTATTCACAAGTGGCGCTGCGGATGATCCAGCGCGGCGATTGGGTAACACCCTACGCCAATGGGGTAAGGTTTCTTGAGAAGCCGCCGCTTCTGTACTGGTTGACCGCTGCCAGCTTCCGAGTCTTTGGCGTTAATGAGTTTGCGCTGCGGCTGCCGACCGCGCTCGCTGTGATCGCACTCGTGTGGGTGGTGACGCTCATCGCGCGGCGTGCTTCCGGCGAACGGGCGGCAATCATTGCAGGGCTGTGCACGGCCTGTTCGGCGGGGACATACCTCTTCACGCGCGAGACATTACATGACATCTGGCTGGTGTTGTTTTTGACCCTGGCCATGTATGCGTTTCTCGAGTGGTATTTGGACCCCCTGCGCTCGTTGCGCCGCGCTCTGCTCTTCTACGCAGCACTGGCCGGCGCAGTCATGTGCAAGAGCCTGATCGGGGTGGCGTTCCCGGTGGGCATCGTCGCCATATTCTTTCTGCTTTCGCGCGAGTGGCCGAAATGGCGCACGCTGCACGTGCTGCCCGGCTCGTTGTTATTCCTCGTGCTGGCAGTACCCTGGCACTGGCTGGCTGCGATTCAGAACAAGGGTTTCCTTTATTCTTTCTTCGTCAATGAACAATTCCTGCGCTTCTTGAACAAGCACAAGCCGCCCGTTCTCTGGTCGATGCCGCTCCTCACATTCTGGGCGCTGGTACTGATTTGGTTCTTCCCATGGACGGCGTTTCTTCCAGCGGCATTTGCGGTGATCCGCAAGGTGACAGACAGAGGTCAGCGCGCGCTCGTGAGGCTGGCTCTGGCCTGGTTGGGCGTCATTCTGGGTTTCTTCTCGATATCGGCCAGGCTGGAGCATTACGCCTTCCCAGTACTCCCGGCGCTATCGCTTCTGGTCGGGGTGGCTCTGAGCAGGACCGATGACAGCAGAGCGGTGAAGGGGGCTTTTCGCGGACTGGCCGTTCTCGGCGTTGCAATCCTGGCGGCTGGAGTGGGCACGGGCATTTGGTTAGTTGCCGCCGGCCATGGGTTCAAGAACGCCGCGGTTGGGCGTCCGGGTATACTCTACGAGACCGATTTCAGCATCCTGGCCGATATGCCCGCGGCGATCTTCAGGAACTTGGTAAAGCCCGCGGCGGTGACGATCGTTTCGCTGGCGGCCGGTTTTCTGGCGGCGCTCTGGTTAGAAACACATCGCCGGCGAATGCAGGCAGTGATGAGCCTCGCGGCTGTTATGATGGTCGTTTGCGGCATGATCCACTGGAGTCTCATAATATGCGAGGACCTGATCTCCTCTAAGAAGTTCGCGCTCGCCGTAGCACGGGAGGCGCGCCCGGGCGACCATCTGGTGGTGGTGGGCGATTACGAATCGGCCAATTCGCTCAACTTCTATGAGCCATTGCGCGTCGAGGTGTTCAATGGCGTAGCGTACGCCCTCCTTCCCGGGATGAAGTACCCGGACGCTCCGAGGGTCGTCTTGACGCGGCAGGAGTTCGAAGCGGCCTGGCACTCTGGTAGCCGCGTGTTTGCTCTCGTGCCTAAGGCCCAGTTAGGGCAATTGAAACCGGGCGGTGCGGAGATGCTGGAAGTGCTGGATCGAGTATTAGTTCGGAATCATTGAACTCAGGGCTCGCACAAGAATAACTTGGCATTTTGCTGCAGGCCCCCAGGCCCGCTGGACCTGAATGACTACAGGATCGCCCGAGTGAAGCTTGTCGATAGCAGCGCGCAATCCGGCAATGTCCGTTATCCGTTCAGTATTGACGGCTCGCTCTCCCAACAGCCGGGCCCCTCCAATACCATCACTCCGTCAGCAGGAATACATTCCATCGGGCAAAAGGCTAATATGTGAGGGTGACACTCACAATCGTCTCGGCTTACTACCTCCTCCGTCAGATCATTTGTGGATGCAGGTGATGAGGCAGGAACAGGAGCTACTTTATTCGCTTGATGGAAATCGTTTGATCTACACCATCCACCTTCATCTTGATTGCAGTGCCAGACCGATATATCACAACGTTGGGCGAGTACGCATAGTGATGAGTGAGGGCATAGGAAGCTTGTTGCCAGATTTGGCCGTTGGCGAGTGCGAAGAGCGTGTTGCCAGACCAGCCGTGAAATTCTCCATCAATCTTACTTTCGAAGATGTCAAAACTATCTGCGGCGTTCGATTTAAAAAGCCAATCAAACACCATTTTTATCAGCCTTACCATGTATTCTCTCCTTGGCGCATGGGGCCCAGACAAATAGCCTATGCCTCTATTGAATGCAGAATGCAGCACAACGTTTCGCTGCAATGTTGTCGGGACTAAGAGAGAAGTAGGTATACTCAAGCTCGTGGCATAGTGCCAGGCGAGCACCTTTCGTTTTTCTTAATCGTCGCCGTAATAGAACAGCCGGGAAGCAGAGAAGTCGAAAAGGGGAGCGGTTCGCGATGAGGGCTCGATGTGCTCCGCCGCTGTCTGTATATATAGATGCAGAATTCAGCTAAAGGTCGTAAGATTTTTCTAAAAGATCGAAAAGATCGGGGAACATAATACTCATCTTCTTCAGATCGCCCGCTTTATTCGAGGCGAAGTCAGCATAGTGGCCATATCCCTGGCTCCTACTGCCGCAAGAGGTAAGAGTTATGTGCCCCGATATTTTCGATGTAGAATCGACAATCGTGAGGCTATGGAAACTCCAAAGCAGCCAGGGAAGTTGATATAAGAGCTAGCCAAGGGGCTGCGCCCCTTGAAATCCCCGCGCGCCCGCTAGTCCAGTTGATATCAGCGGATCGTCCGGCGCGCGGGGATTTGAGAAGTCAGGAGTCAGGAGTCAGGAGCCAGAATAAGAATC
>Ga0315279_10002894_pt1 | contig 24818 bp, 20 predicted proteins | sample YL17G06_20_MG_FD_203694 | JGI IMG/M metagenome (GOLD analysis project Ga0315279, IMG submission 203694) | Sediment microbial communities from Yellowstone Lake, YNP, Wyoming, USA - YL17G06_20 | ecosystem: Environmental > Aquatic > Freshwater > Lake > Sediment | place: USA: Wyoming | collected...
ATCGTGTGCGAAGGCGCGACGGCGCCGTCCGCGGCGACCGAGAAGACCTTGACGCTGCCGTCGACGTTGCTCATGTAGATGCGGCCGCCGGCCGGCGCGAAGACGAGGCCGGTGTAGCTCAACTGGCCCTCGTCGTCGGGTTGGAGGACGTTCGGGGACGGCGCCTGGGGCTGTGGCGGCGTGGCCTTCTCCTCGGCGGGGAGGACGACGCGCTGCCGGACCTCGCCGGAGGCCGCGCTGAGGATGATGAGCTCGGCTGTTTTTCCGGCGACGGCCAGGAGTTTCCCGTCGGGGGAGAGGGCCAGCGCCTGGGGCCGAAGGCCCGGGAGAGTGACTTGGATCCCGATCGGTGTCACGACCTGGTTGACGGGGACGACCGTGCGGTTGCCCGGCTTCGCCCCCACGGTTTCGACGTCCTGGAGGGCGGGAAGCCCGGCCCCGGTCGTACTGGGACCGGGACTGGGAAGCCCGGCCCCGGTCGTACTGGGACCGGGACTGGGAAGCCCTGCCTTGCCCGCGGAGGCAGAGAACAGGAAGACGACGGATGCCGCGGCCGCGGCGCGGCGGAGAGTCAAGGGTGCCATGAGGCGCTCCTATTTGATCAGGCGCTTTCTCATCATCCGGATGGAGATCGTGAAGACGATCGCGGTCAGGACGATGAGGCCGGTGAAGCTCCAACCGAGCCCGGCCGCGGGTTCCCCGGCGAAGACTGCCCGGGAGATCCGGACGGCGTGGGTCAGAGGCAGAAACTGGGCCAGGGTTTTCATCCAGGGGGGGAAGTTATCGAGCGGGAAGAAGACCCCCGAGAAAAAGAGCATGGGCGTGATGACCAGTTCGGTGTAGTAGCTGAAGAAGTCGAAGCTCGGGGCGACCGAGGTCACGATCATGGCCAGGGAGCCGAAGAGGACGCCGATGAAGACCAGAAAGACGAGGAGGAGGACGAGTCCGCCGGGCGAAGCGGGGGCGACCCCCATGAGCAGGGCGACGGTCATCATCAGCGTGCCGCTGACGAGGCCGCGGAACGACCCCCAGACGATGTCGCCGGCCACGGCCTCGTCGGCGGAGACGGGCGTGGCGATGAGCGAATCGTAGACTTTCTCATGGACGATCTTGATGAATGTTCCGTAGAGGCATTCGAACGACGAGGACATCATGACGGCGGAGACGAGGACGCCGGGGACGAGGAAATGGAGGTAGGACTTGCCGCCGAAGGCGCCCATGTAGGCGCCCATCCCGACACCGAACGTGATGAGGTAGAACAGCGGCTCGACGAGGCTGACGAGGAAGGTCGGGACGATGAACCTTTTATAGGAATAGAGGTTCCTCAGGAAGACGTAGGCGATCCGGTACGACAGGCTCATTCGTGGAGGCTCCTGCCGGTGAGCTTGAGGAAGACGTCCTCCAGGGTGGCCGGCCTGTTCAGGTAGTTGTGGACGTCGAGTTCGGTGAGCTTGCGCATCAGAGGGTGGCCGTCCAGGCAATAGAAATAGAGCGTGTCGCCGACGCGCTCGTGGGCGTGCGAGAGGGGCGACAATTGGCCGAGGAGCTTTTCGTCGTCCTCCTGCGGGACGCGGACCTCGACGACCTCCCGCCCGATCTCCTCCTCGACGAGCTTCCCCGGCACGCCCTCCTTGAGGATCTTCCCCTGGTACATGACGACGATGCGGTCGCAAAGCTGTTGGGCCTCTTCCATGTACTGTGTCGTTAGGATAAGGGTCGCGCCCTGGGTCTTGAGCTGGCGCAGCCTCTGCCAGATGAGGTGGCGGGCCTGGGGGTCGAGGCCCGTCGTCGGCTCGTCGGCGACGATGAGCCGCGGCCGGTTGATGAGGGCCCGGGCGATGAGCAGCCGCCGCTTCATGCCCGTCGACAGCTCCGAGATCTTGCTCCCCGCCTTGGCTTCGAGCTCGACGAAGCGGAGGAGCTCGGTGATGCGAACCCGGGCCTCCTTGCGGCCGATGTCGAAGAAGCGGGCGAAGATGACGAGGTTCTCGGAGACGGTCAGGTCGTTGTCGAGGTTGATCTCCTGGGGGATGACGCCGGTCATCATCTTCAGGGCCCGGTTGTCGATCGAAGCGGGCAGGCCGCCGACCGTGAGCGTCCCCGAGGTCACGGGGGAGACGCAGTGGATCATCCGGACGGTCGTCGTCTTCCCTGCGCCGTTCGGGCCGAGGAAGCCGAAACACTCGCCCTCCCGGATCTCGAAATCGATGCCGGCCACGGCGACGAGGTCGCCGTATTTTTTGGTGAGCCCGGAGGCCGTCACGAGAATGGTCATGCGTCCGTCTATCCCAACTTCTCGAGCAGGGTTTTGAACCGCGGGTGGCTGCGGAGAGGGTCGAGGTCGCCATCGTGCTCGTACCAGCCCTTTTGGATGAGCCCGCCGGCGACGGCGCGCTCCAGACAGTCGATGGCCTCCTCGACGTCCCCGGCCAGGGAGTGGATGCAGCCGAGGTTGTAGAGGAGCATGGGGTCGTCGGGGTCGATCTTGCGGGCCCGCCGCGCCCAGTCGAGGCCCTTGTCCTTCTCGCCCAGAGCGACCAGGCCGTTGGCGCCCATGTACAGGGCCCGGGCGTCGTCGGGGTGGAGGTCGATGCGGCGCTCGACAAGGCCGACGCCCCGCTCCCGGGCGGCCCGGGCGTCCTCGTGACGTCCGAGCTCAGCGTAGATCTGGGCGACGAGGAGGGGCGCGTAAAAGTCCTCGGGACGGACCCGCATGGCCTCTTCGTAGAGCGAGGCCGCCTTGGGCAGGTCGCCGCCGGCGAAGGTGTGGCGGGCGTAGAAATACCAGGCCTCGAATAGGCCGGGGTCGAGACGGATGGCCTTCTCGAAGGCGGCCCGCGCTTCCTCTTTATGATCCCCGAGGGACATGGCCATGGCGAAAGACGCCTGGGCTTGGGCGGATTCGAGCGCCAGTTCGACGGCCCGCCGGCCGGCGGCCTCCGCCTGCACGCGGATGGAGTCGTTCCGTTCCGAGTAGAGATAAATGTAGGACCAGCAGTCCGCGAGGCCGGCCTGGGCCAGGGCGTATTCGGGGTCGAGCTCCGTCGCCCGGGAGAACAATTGGAGGGCGAATTCGATGTCGTGGCGTCCGTAGCGAAAGTAGAAGCTCCGTCCCCTCAGGTAGTAGTCGTAGGCCTGGACGTGGCTTGTGGGCACCTCGGCGAGCGCGCCCTTTTCCTGGGGGCTGAGGGTGACCTGGAGGGCGTGGACGACGTTGCGGGCGATCTCCTGCTGGATGGCGAAGACGTCGCGCAGCTCCCGGTCGTAGGATTCCGACCAGAGGTGGAAGCCGCGGGCGGCGTCGATGAGCTGGACGGTGATCCGCAGCCGGTTCTCGGATTTCCGCACGCTGCCCTCGAGGATCGTTTCGACGCGGAGCTTGTTCCCGACCTCGCGGAGGTCGGCCGCGGTGTCCTTGAACTGGAACGAGCCCGTGCGGGAGGCGACCCGGAGACCCTGGACCCGGCACAGGGCGTTGATGATCTCCTCGGCGATCCCGTCGCAGAAGTAGGCCTGGTCCCGCTCCCGGCTCATGTCGGCGAAGGGGAGGACGGCGATCGACGGAATGTCATGGCCCCGGGCGTCCGCTCCGGCCTGCCGGAGGAGTTCGAGCTCGTCGCGGAGGTCGCGGGCCGAAGCCATTCGGTAGCGGGGCTCTTTCTCGAGGCAGTGGCGCAGGATGCGGTCGAGGTGACGGGGCAGGCGGGCGTTGAGCTCGGCCGCCGAACGGGGCTCGTCCTTGAGGACCGCGGCGATCGTCGCGGCGTTGCTCTTGCCGCCGAAGGGGAGCCGGCCCGTCGCCCATTCGAAGAGCACGACACCGAGGGAGAAGAGGTCCGTCCGGTGGTCGAGCGGCTCGCCCCGCAGCTGCTCGGGCGACATGTAGGCGATCGTCCCGGCGAAATCCGCGTCGACGGTGGCCGTGCTGCCGTCGTCCTGGGCGAACATCGGGTGAACAGGGTGCAGGATGCGGGCCAGCCCGAAGTCCAAGATCTTGAGGGTTCCCGTCGCATCGATCATAATGTTCATGGGCTTGAGGTCCCGGTGGATGATGCCCCGGGCGTGGGCGGCGGCGACGGCGTCGGCCAGCGGCAGGGCGACCTCGAGGAAGCGGTCGAGCACGACCCCGCCGGGGGAGACGAGTTTCGACAGGGGCTGGCCGTCGACGAGCTCCATCGTGAAAAAGATGGTGCCTTCCGCCTCGGCGACGGCGTAGATCGTGACGATGTTGGGGTGGCTGAGCGCGGCTACGGCCTTGGCCTCGCGCTCGAAGAACGCCCGCCGCTCGGGATTCTCGGCGAACCCCTCCGGCAGGAACTTGATGGCCACGTCCCTTTCGAGCTTGAGGTCCCGGGCTTTCCAGACGACCCCCATCCCGCCCTCGCCGAGCTTGTCGACGAGTCGGTAATTGCCGAGGACGAGGCCCTTTTTCGGGTTCATGGCGCTTTTTCTCCCTATGACACTACAGGAAGCGCGCGACGCCTGTCAATATCGGCCTCGGGGATCATCCTCGTTCGCTGCGGTGATTTTTCACGCCGGCCAGCGCGCCGGGCTCGGCACCAAAACAACTCGCTCGGCGTGCGCTACGCCTCGCTCAAACACGTTTTGGCGGTTTCCCCTGAAACTGCCCTCGTCCGGCTTCTGGCCGACTAAATCACCGCTTATGCTCTCTCGGATGACCCCCTCGGCCTTGGGATTAGCGGTCGTCTCGCTCCGATGGGCCTTCCTAATCGGCTTGATAGTTGTTGACGGGAGCGGCAGTGAGCGGACTCTGGGGAGCGACCGATAGAAGTGCGGCGGAGTATCCGGAGCCGCACTTCTAGAAAGAGGGACTCTCCCCATCGGTTCCCGAATGGGACTGTCCCTCTTTGACGGCTTGAGGTCGCGGCGGCGAGGTGATAAGATAAAGGGGAAGCAAAAGAACCAGCGAGAGGAGATTCCCATGGCTCAAATGACATATACGTGCTCCGTGTGCGGCAACGAGGTCAAGGTCGAGAAAGGCAAGCCGGCGCCGCTCTGCTGCATGAAGGACATGGAGCCGTTGCCGTTCTGCACGACGGCCCCCAACGCCGAGATGGCCCGCAACAACGACGCCGACGAGCCGTGCGACGACGGAACGCAGGCCAAGAAAAAATAGCCCGCTCGCGGCTCAGCCTTTTTTGCCCTTGACCACGATCCGGTCGTAGACCGCGAGGCCGACGACGGAGGCGACGCCGATCGCCACGATGATGAGCCACATGGTCACCGTGTCGACCGGCCGGCCCTCCTTGAGCGGCGTGTTGATGTAGCGCTCGAAGAGCCGGCCGCCGATCGGCCCGCCGACGATGCTGGCCAGGGCGATGGGCAGGCTCTGATAGCCCAGGTAGAGCCCTTCCTGCCCCTTGGGGGCGATGGCCCCGATGTACTCGTAGACGCGCGGCGAGGCCATCATTTCGCCCACGGCCATAGCCGCGATCGAGATGATCATGAAGATCCCGGCGATGGGCAGGCTCAGGCCGAGCACGCCGGTTTTCTGCGCGGCGTCGGCGAAAAGGAGGGGCGGCAGGACGTTGACGAGCATGCCCAGGGTGACGACGATGGCCCCGAGCATGATCGTCTTGATGGGCAGCCACCGCTTGACGAGGCGCGTGATCACGAGCTGGAAGCAGACGATCATGATGGGGTTGGCCAGCGTGTAAAGCTCCATGGGGGCTTCGGGGTCGACGTAGCGCATGAACAGGGGCATGAGATTGTAGAGCTGGATGTAGAGGAACCAGAACATGCTCAGGACGAGGATGAGGAAGAGGAACCGGACGTTGCCGAGGACGACGAAAATGCCCAGCAGGGCCTGGCGCAGAGTCCGCTTCTGGGCCTTTTGGCCGTCCTTGATGCCGTCGCTGACAAATTGCGGTTCCTTGTAGACGAGGAGCGTGATGACCAGGCCGACCAGGGCGAAGGCGGTCGCGGCGTAGGTGAAGATGGCCGGGATGCCCAGGCGCGTCCGGATGAAGTAGGAGATGCTGCGCCCCGTGATCGACCCGATGTTGATGACCATGTAGAAGATGCCGAAGGCCAGGGTCGCCCGCGTCCCGGCCGTCTTCTGGACGGTGCCGGCGATGCAGGGCTTGACGATCGAGCCGCCGAGGCCGATGAGGACGATCCCCAGGACGACGGGCACGGTGAAGTCGACGGCCTCGGCCGCGCCCTTGCCGATGAGGCCGGGCCAGAGCCGCTGCAGGTTGCCCATGACGAAATAGCCCATGGAGATCAGGACGAACGAAACCGAGAGCGAGCGCTTGAAGCCGAATTTGTCGGCCAGCGTCCCCGAGAGGATGGGCATGAAATAGATGATGCCCCAGAGGAGGGAGCCGTTGAGGAAGGTCGCGGCGCTGGGGGTCATCCCCAGGGACTCTTTCAGGTAGATGACCATGAAGGAGGCCATGGAATAGTAGGCGGCCCGCTCGAAGAGCTCGATCGTGTTGGCCGTCCAGAACGTGGCCGGGAACTTCGGCTTGGCGGTCGGTTCGTCTGTCATGATCGGTGTCCTCCCGGATCAAATTGTGTATCGAGGCGGGAAATCCCTAAAAAAGGGCGAGCGCCCGTTCTTCCGCCCGGCGGGCGAGCTCGTCGCAGCTTTTCCGGTCCGGCGCTTCCAGGACGACGATGAGGACGGACCGGGCCAGGACGGCTGCGGCGTGATCGCCGGTTTCGAGCTTTTCGAGCGTCCGCGGGCTCTTGCCATCGAACGCCTTCGAAAAGAAGTCCTGGCCGAACTTCTCGTAGACGCGCCGGGCCTCCTCGTCCGAAGGATAGGCGACGACGAGAAGGAGGGCCACTCCCGGGCCCGTCCGGTACTGGGCGAAGACGGCCTCCGTTTTTTTGCTGAGTCCCAGGACGGTCTCGTCAGCCAGGTAATAGCGGGCGTCGAGGGCCGCCTGATCGCGCAAGACGATGACGCTCGACTTATCCAGACCTTCGGCCGGCAGGACATCGGCGAGTCGGCCCTTTTCCGAAACCCGGCCCGGCGCGACAAGAGGGGACAGGAGGAGGGCGGCGAGAATGAAAAACAAGCAGGCTCTTGGCATGGTTTATACCAGGTATTTGTCGACGAGGCTTATTAGAAAATAGGCCACCCCGGCCGCCAGGGCGGCGCCGGGGATGGTGAAGACCCAGGCCCAGACGATCTTGAGCGTGACCCCCCAGCGGACGGCGGAGAGCCGCTTGGCCGCCCCCACTCCCGATATGGCGCCGGTGATGACGTGGGTCGTGCTGACCGGGACGCCGGCATGGGTGGCGAAGAAAATGCTGATGGCGCTGGCCGTCTCGGCGCAGAAGCCGTCGATCGGGCGGAGCTTGGTGATCTTCTGGCCCATGGTCTTGACGATCCGCCAGCCCCCGGAGAGTGTCCCCAGGGCGATCGAGGCCTGGGCGGAGAGGACGACCCAGAGGGGAATATGGAAGGTCTTGGTCCAGCCGGCCGCGTAGATCAGGCTGGCGATGATGCCCATCGTCTTTTGGGCGTCGTTGCTGCCGTGGCCCAGGCTGTAGAGGGCGGCCGACAGGAGCTGGAGACGGCGGGCCGCCTTGTTGATCCGGGCCGGGCTTTTCTTGCGGACGATCCAGGTCGTGGCCGTGATGAAGACGAGGCCGAGGACCAGGCCGAGGATGGGCGCGATAAAGATGAACATAACCGTCTTGACCCAGCCGTGGGCGATGATGACGCCGGGGCCCGCCTTGAGGATGGCCGCTCCCGCGTACCCGCCGATCAGGGCGTGGGAGGAGCTCGTGGGCAGGCCGAGGATCCAGGTGAAGAGGTTCCAGCCGATGGCTCCCAGGAGGGCGGCGAAGACGACCGGAGGCGTGACGATGCGGATGTCGATCATCCCGGCGCCGATCGTGTGGGCGACGCCCGTGCCGAAGACGAGGAAGGCGACGAAGTTGAAGAAGGCCGCCCAGATGACGGCCTGCCGGGGCGTCAGCACCCGGGTCGAGACGACGGTGGCGATGGAGTTCGCCGCGTCGTGCATGCCGTTGGTGAAATCGAAGGCCAGGGCGACGAGGATGATGAAGACGACGAAGAGGAAGCCGGCGCTGGGCATGAAACTCAGGTGGACTTGACGATGATCCCTTCGATGACGTTGGCCACGTCCTCGCAGCGGTCGGCCGCGACCTCGAGCCGGGAGTAGATCTCCTTGAGCTTGATGAGGTCCTTGATGTCCTCGACCTTCTCGGTCTTATCGAAGAGGTCGGCGATGGCCTCGCGGCAGACGACGTCGGCCTCGTACTCGAGGATGTTGATCTGCTTGCAGAAGGCGTGGACGTGCCCCAGGGACTCCAGGTTGTCGATGGCCTCGAAGATCTGCTGGACGGCCTGGCCGATGATGTCGACGAGCTTTTTCACCTCGGGCGTCGGCCGGGCGATCTTGAAATAGAACATCCGGCTGGCCACGCCCTCGATGCAGTCGAGGACGTCGTCCAGGCCGCTGGCCAGGCCGTGGATGTCCTCCCGTTCGAGGGGCGTGATGAAGGTCTCGCGGAGCTTGGTGAAGATCTCGTGCGTGATCACGTCCCCTTGGTGCTCGATGTCCTTGATGTGCTGGTACTTTTTCTCGACGTCCTCGTAGTTGTTCACGAGCTCCTGGAGGGCCAGGACGCCGATCTTGAGGTTGGCGGCGTCCTGGCGGAACAATTCAAAGAACTTTTGTTCCTTGGGAAACAGGCGGAATTTCATGGCGTTTTTCTCGAGTCTTCGTGTTCCGGAAATCCCATCCTAACGAAGCCCGCGGACGTTGTCAATGTCCTCGCTCCCAAAAAAGAAAAGCCCGCCCCGGCCGGAGCCGGGGCGGGCTTTTGTGAATCTGCTTGTGCTGCTTGTGCTGCTGCTTAGAACTCGAACCGGGCGCCGAATCTAAAGATGCGGGGGTTGAGCATTTCGTCGTACTTACGATAGGTGGGGTTCACCCAACTGTCGTACTGGACGCCCGCGACGTTGAAGATCGCGTCGCCAGTGTACGCATCGTAGGCCCGGTTGATCATGTTGTTGTTGAACACGTTGAAGCAATCGGCCATGAGGTACAGCCGGCCGGTGCCGATATCGATTTTCTTTTCGAGCCGGAGAGTGAGGTTCCAGAACGTGTCCAAGCTGTCTTTTGTGATTTGCTGAGTGGAGATCCAGGCCCATTGACCGGCCACTATGTTGGGAGCGCCCTCGTCTGAAATCCAGAAACCGTGGGGAATTTTCCAGCCTTCGCGGGCGTTGAACGTCGCGGAGACGTCGAAGCCCAAAGGCAGCTGGTAGAGACCGCTGAATTTGACCATCCAGCGCGTGAACATGTTGGCCCCGGTCGCCTTGCCGCTGAGGGTGCCGACATTCGTCGAGAAGGTCTTGCCGTCGGACATCCACTGGTTGGTCGGGTCGAACCAATCGCTGCCCCAATAGTTTCTCTGGTCCTGCAACGTGAGGGAGGCGTTCATAAACCAGTTGTTGGACAGCCTCTTGACCAGCACGAGGTCCACGCTCATGTAGGTGTTATAGGCATCAGATTTCCGGTACAGCGTGTAGTTCGTGGCGGTCGTCGGCCAATTCACACTGGGCAGGTAATAGGGCCGTGTCGCCGCCTCGTCCGAGTTCCAGGTCGTGCTACCGATGTAATAGGTCTCGGGAACGGTTCCGGCTTCGACGTACCAGCCGCCTGCCGGGGGGGTGCGCGGATCGATGACCTCGGGGCCCGTGTAGAGGGGGTAATCCGCGGAGTGCTCCGCGGGGTAATAGGTCATGCCGAGATCCGTCTTGTCCATCCGCCGATAGGTGAGGTTGATAGAAGCGTTGAGGTCGGAGATGAGCTCGCGTTCGAGGGTCAGCAGGATTTCGCGGGTCCGGGTTGAAGCCTGGTCGCTCCTGTTCAGGAAGTAGTCGGTGATACCGCTCACGTAGTCGAGGGCGAGTGGGTTGTTGATGTCGTAACCCGAGACACCCCCGGATTTGTACGCGTCGCAGTCGTAGATGTTGGGTCGGTCGGCAAGGGCGGCCGTGGCCGCGACCGTAAGATTACCGGAACCGTCAAACACATGGTAGGGCACGTATTGGGTTCCGATCGTACTGGCGGTCTTGTAACCCCAGTATAGCTCGGTGAGCTGCGCCTTCTTGTCGGCGTTGGCGTCATTCCACCAGTAGTTGGTGCCGCCGCCGGAACCCTGGGGAGCGTTGGCCCACCAGCCGACCCCCATGATGTCGCCGTATTGGGAGAGGGCGAGCTTGGCCACGGTCTTGCCGTTGCCGGTGACGTCCCAGGTGAAGCCGATGCGCGGCGACCAAGTGGCCCACGAATAGGGGTGTTGGTCGCCGTTGACGATATTGGGGACGCCCGAGACGGCATCAGTCTGGATGGGGGGCAGGATTTCTCCCAGGACAGGCGCCGCCTCCGCGTCAAAGACCGTGTCCCAAGCCGGCGTTCCGGGATAGGTTGTCGATTTCGTGAGGGCGCCCGCGCTCGGTTTCTGCAAGTCATAACGCAGGCCGAGGGTTAAGGTGAAGTTGCCCTTGGTGATCGTGTCCTGGATGTAGCCGGCGTACTGGTCGGCGACAGAGGAGCCTACGGCGGCGCGCCAGAGGGATATCCGCTTCCAGCCGGCCATTTCAGCCGCGGTCCGTGTGCCGCTCGAATCGACGTCGAGCTGCTGGGTGTTGTAAAACCCGCGCATATTGAACCCCTGCCTGGTTGCGTCGATCGAGTCCTGATGCTTGTTGGAATATTCCGCGCCGAGCTTGATTTCGTGGGACACGCCGAGGAACGTGTCATTGAAATAGCTGGCATTGACCTGGTAGTTCGTGCGGGGCCGGGACACGCCGTAGCCGGCCCAGCTCGCGTTCATGCCCGTTGTGTAGGGCACGTACTTGTTCGAGGTCTCGCTGAACAAGATGGGGTATTGCGAGGATTCGTCCGGGATCGGGGACCAGCCGAAGCCGGCGTCGTTGAAGGAGTATTTCAGGGACACGTAGATGTTGTTGCCGAAGACGTGCTCGTCCTGCAGCTTGATGATCGGGCTGCCCCAGTGGTACTTGCCGATCTGGTGGTCGCCTTCCGGCTTGGTTATTCCGGCGTTCCGGCCGTACTTTTCCTTCGCGCCGGAAGTGACCAGGGCCTCAAACCGGTTGTTGGCGAAAGGCTGGGCATTCAGCTTGAAATTCAAGTTGCTGAGAATGGACTTATCTGCGGTGCCGTACATGTTGTAAATAAAGATGTCCTGGACACCGTAAGCGCCCCACCACCACAGCTTGTCCTTGAGGACGGGGCCGCCGGCGTTGAAGCCGAAGTCCTTGATCTGCTGGATCTTGTTGATGTTGACGATGCCCGCTGCTCTGAGCTCATCCGTCAGGTTGTTGCCCTGGAAGAAGTTGTCCGTCAGGTAGAACCGGCCCGCCAGGCTCGTCTTGTTGCCGCCGCGGCGGGTGACCATGTTCAGGGCGATGCCGCCCGTCTGAATCGAGACGTCGGCCGCGCCGCCCGTCGTGATGTTCAGCTCTTCGAACATGTCGAAGTCGTAATACAGGGCGGAGCCGCCGAGGGCGGCCGGGTCGGTGATGTCGATGCCGTCGACCGCAAAGATGTTGTTCGCGCCCGGATTACGTCCGATATTTCCCGTGATGTCGCCCTTGCCGAGGAAGCCCGTCTGCTGCGTGGACTCGTTGCCGCCGACGTTCTCTCGGTCGACCATGATGCCCGGGGTCAATTGCAGCATGACCCAGGGGTCGCGGGCCGTGGGCAAGGACTGCATGACTTCCTTGTTGATCATCTGGCCGACCGTCGTCTTCTTGGTGTCGATGACGGGGGTCTGGGCGACGACCGTGATCTGCTCTTCGATGGTCCCGACCGCCAAAGTGACGTTGATCTCGACGCTAGATCCGACCGTGACCACGATGCCCGTCCGGGTCTCTTTCTTGAACCCCGTGAGCTCGGCCGCGATATCGTACTTTGCGTTAGGGGAGAGCATGATGAAGCGGTAGATGCCCGTCTCTCCGGAGACCGTCGCCAGGGGCGCCATTTGGGGGCTTGTCAGGGTGACGCTCACGCCGGGGAGGGCATTACCTTCCGCATCGATGATCTTTCCGTAGATGTTTCCTGTTCTGATCTGTGCCGAGAGCGTGACCGCGAACAGCAGCACGGACAGAACGGTGATAAACTTCCTCATGAATGATACCTCCTGTTGTCAAAGCATTTTCTCAGTCTGAGTGGTCCGCCACTCACCGCATTCCCATATGCCGGAATGCCCCGGGTCATTATCACCTCCAGTCTTTATCGGAATTTTAAGCTTTCGTTTCATAAAAATACCCACGTATATGGTACTTAATTAAGCAAATTCCGTGCCATGTGCGGCTGGGGTGGGCAAGGATTCATAGCCCTTTTAAAAACAGTAAGTTAGATGGCCGTCGGCGAGGGCTGATGCAGCTTAGAACTTCAATTACTTGAAGTTAATTCAAATAATTGGATGGATTACAGGATTATTTGCCGAGCTCTTCGACGATTTTCTTGATCACGGGCTGGTCGGGATCCAGTTTCAGGGAAGCGTTAAAGGCCTCGAGCGCTTCCGCTCTCCGCCCCAGCTTCTGGTAGCATTTCCCCAGGGAGTTCAGCACGCCGGTCTCGCTGTTGTAGATCCTGTTGGCCTGGAGGAGGTTGTTCAGGGCCTCCTCGAACTTCTCCTGGCCGAGCAGGGCTTGGCCGCGGATGATGTAGAACATGAACTGGCGCCTCTCGTCCTTGCGGAAGACCTCGGCGATCGTCAGGGCCTCATCGAAGGCCCCGATCTTGTTGAGGAAATTCCCGTACCGGACGGCGCCGTCCTTGTATTCCGGATGGAGCCGGTAAGCCTCTTCGTAGAGGGCTTTGGCCTCCTCCGGCCGGTTCGTCTTTTCCGACTGCTCACCCAGCATGTAGCGGAAAAGGAACTGATTGGCCGCCGGGATGCCTTTGGCGTTGGCGATGGGATGGCCGATGACCGTGGCCGGCGAAACGGTCAGAGTCTCCTTCTTCTCGTCGAGGATCTCGCCGCCGGGCCCGGCCAGGCTGACGGCGAGCTCATAGTAGTCCGGCTCGAGCTCGCCGGCCGGAATCATGTAGGGAACGCTCAGGATTCGTCCGAAGAGGGGGCCGTCCAGCTTGACGGTGTAGGTCCTGCGGACCGGGTTGACTTCCCGTAACCCGCGGACGGAGATCCTCGCTTCGCCGTTCTGGATTACGCTGTCGGTGAGGTTCAGGACGTTGAAGAGGACGGCGATGCCATCCGTCGAGGCGAAGGTCTTCTTGGGATCGACGACGAGCTTCTTGTCCAGGATTTTGAACGGGACGTGAATATCGCGCTGGTAGTTCTCGTACTTGTAGCCGATGAAGGGCCCCTCGATCGAGGGCGTAGCCTTCGCCGGCGGGACTTCCACGTCCTGCTCGAGGAGGCTGAATTGCTTGCCCACCGTGTTCGTCAGCAGGACGTTCAGCTTGTACGTGCCCTCGGCGATGGGAAAGGACTCCTCGATGGCCAACCCGTTGGCCTTGACCCGGTCCCAGGCGTCCTCGGGGAAATAGAGCGGGAATTCCCGGCTGTACTGGAAGACGATGTCCTCGCCGCTCCGCAGGCTGACGTTGACCTGGAAGTTGCAGTAGAACTTGCTCTTCGGCGCGTAATAGTCGACGTTGACGTCGGTCGGGACCATGGAGAAATGGAAGAAGCGCAGCCCCGTGACCGGATCGTTGGCGAGCGCCGTCGTGGCGAAGCTTTCGACGTAGTTCGTCAGGTACTCCGTGGAGACGATGCCCTTGTAATTGAGGAAATGCGTGGCGTAGGATGGATTGACGTCCCTCTTGGGGGACTTCAGGATGTCGGCGAGGAGCATGGCGTTGCGCGGGGACGGGGAGAGATCGTAGTTGTATTCGCCCGGGATGCGCGTGATGGAGATCTCCGCTAAAGTCGGGGAGATGTCCAGGATCTTCTCGTAGAGCGCTGAGTAATCGAAGGGGTCTCCGATGTCTTTCTGGTTTTGGATAAGCCGGGACGGGCCGTCGGAGACCGGATCGTACAGCTTGAATTCGCCGACGCCGCCGCGCTGGTAGAACAAGAGATAGAAGTGGGGCGGCAGGGCCCTCCGCGTGTCCCCGTAGTAGCTCCAGGAATAGCAGGGGATGAGACCGATCGTCGCCTCGAAGTGTTCGACGCTCGCGGGCGGGCCGAGGATCATGTGGATGCGCCCCATATCAGTCCGCCAGCCCTCGCGGGTTGTCCCTCGCCCGTAGAACTCGTTGCAGTACTTGAACCTCTTGACGAGCTCGTCCTTGTATTCGTTCTCGGGTGTGCCGGGGGTCGGATCGCGCTGTTTCCAGAAGGTCTCCATGAAGACGTCGCGGTCCCGGTCGTTGGTCAGCTTCAGAAAGACGTCCTTCTCGATGGGCTGGATGTGATAGGCGACGAGGTTCAGCCAATCCCGGTACTGCTGGGCGAGGTCCCGTTCGGAAGTTTTCTGGCCGGGGAGGAGGAGCGCCGGAAGAAGGAGAACGAAGGCGACGCGCGCGAGTGTCCTCATGAGCGATGGTCCTTTCATCCCTCCCCGCCGCGGGGAAAGTCGTGCCGTGGGCTTCCGGGGGAAGCCCTTAGCCCGCGACCTTGATCTCGAAGATCCGCCGGATCTGGCTCGACGTCGGTTTCGGGCCCTTGATGATCACGTCCACGAAGTTCGTCCCCGGCCCCAAAGTGCGGGCGAACCTCAGGGTCACGGTCTTCATGCCCGAAAGCTCGCCCTCGGTCGTGACGACCGTTCGGACTTCCCGGAAGGTCTCCTTGCTCGTCCCGCCGTTCCCGTAGATGTAGACGGTGAAGAACAGGTCGATCTGGAGCTTGCCCTCGTCGTTCTCCCGGAACATCAGGGCGTTCGACGGGATGCGGACCTCGATCTCCCGGACGGCCGGGTCGTAGCTCGTCGCGAACTTGACGAACTTCTTTGTGAAGACGTCGTCGATCCTGACGAAGTTGCCGAGCTTGATGAGGTCCATGGCCCCGAAGAAATCCCCGTCGTAACTCCGGATGCTGTATTTGCCGCTGCCCTTCTCGTCGGCGAACTCGATGCCGAAATGGCTATCGTAATAGATCCACCAGATGATGGAACCCCTGTTGTTCGGGTCGCCCTGCGGGAAAAATTCCTCGAACTTGTCGGGCGGGCCCATGAAGATGTAGATCCGGCCCCGGTCGGTGTTGTAGCCGGGCCCGCCTTCCTTGTTGAACCGCTTGTTGACGTATTCGACGCGGGCCTCGAATTCCTGCTTGTACTCGTTGACCGGCGTGTCGGGGTCGGGGTCCCTTTTGGCCCAAAAATCGGAGATGAACTCCTTGCGGGATTCGGGATCCGGCAGGCGGGCGAAGATCTTGCTCTCCTCTTTGGTCATGATGAGGCTGGCCGTCCGGTACCATTTTTCGCTCTCGGGATCGAGCTTCGGTTTGGACGCGGCCCGGCCCGCCGCGGCGAACGCCGTCACGGCGACCAGGATGATGGGAAGGCAGAGTTTTTTCATAAGCCTATTTTTTCCTCAGGTACTCGAGAAAGGACTTGACCTGGCCCGCCCGCTGGGATTCGGCGTCGATCTTCAGGTAGTCCTCGAAGGCGGCGATCGCCTCGGCGTTCCGCTGGAGGTTCAGGTAGGTCAGGCCGAGCTGGTAGAGGGCGTCGGTCGAATCCTTCTGCTTCTCGACCGCCTTCTGGTAGAACTTCAAGGCGTCCTCGAACTTGGCGTTGTTGTAATAGATCGTGCCCAGGTTGTAGAGGACCGTGGGGTCGTCGAGCTTCTCGAACTCGACCTTGCCGTACCACTCCTGGGCCTTCGCGGTGTCGTTGCGGTTGGCGTAGCAGTTGCCGACGGCGATGATGGCGTTGACGTTTTTCGGGTCCTTTTCGAGGAGCTTGAGGTAGCTCGCCTCGGCCAGATCGTACTTCTCCTGGGCGAAATGGCAGTTGCCGATGTTCATGTAGATCGGGTAGGCGTCGGGATACTTGGCGAGAATGTCCTCGTAGACGGCCATGGCCCCGGCATGATCCTTCTTGTCGAAGAGCTCGTTGCCGCGGGTCAGGAGGTCCATGAGCTCGTCGGTGAAGACCAGGCCTTCGATCTTGTCCAGGGCGATGTCGATGTCGGGGTTCCTTTTGTTCTCCGAGATCTCGACGGAGAGCTTCTTCGGCGCATAGCCGATCTTATCGAAGTCGATGTTCCATCCACCGCTCCGGATCCACGCGGCTTTCCATCTTCCGGATTTGTCCGTCTTGACTTCGAGTCCTTCCTGGGCCGCGAGCGAGAACAGCTTGACCCGGACCCCCTCCAGCGGGGCGCCGGCCTTGTCGAGAACAAGGCCGGCCTGACGGCCCTTGCCCTTCCAGTCCTGGGCGCCGAGGGCGAGGGATAGGGTGAGGACCATGAGGAGTCGGTAAATGAGAACGCTCTTTTTCATCGTGACCTCCTGCGTCCGTCCGCGCAGAGACGAACGATGCGGCATCAGCCACTCGATTCTACCACTAACGGCGGCGAAAGTATAGCGTCCGGGCGTTCCGCTGCGAGGATCGGCGGCAGGAAAGAAACTTGACAGGACCGGCGTCTGATTGACATCGGCCGGACGCGGCGGCCCCTGTCGCGACGATGGTACATTTCTTGCTATACACGTTCTGTTGTACAATGAAAAAGAAAAAGGAGAACGCGATGAAGACTCAGAAGTTTTTTCCGGTTTTGCTGGCCGGCCTGGCTCTGGCAGTTCCCTTGTTCTCCGTCGCGTCTCAGACCGCGAGTCCCGCGTCGCCGCAGGTCGTCGAGGTCCGGGTCCGCGTCTCGACCGAGGGCCGTTTCGTGGGCGACCTCGCTCTCAAGGACTTTGGCGTCCTCGAGGACGGGAGGCTGCAAACGGCGAGCTCCCTCGCCCTCGTCCGGGGCGGCAAGCTCGTGCGGTGGGAAGGGGAGGCAACCGTCCCGGCCCGGCTCGAGCGATCTTACACCCTTCTCTTCCAGGCCGTGGACTGGGACCCGTCTCTGGTCGAGGCCGTCGAGTACCTCTTCGGCTCGGTCCTCAAGGCGGGGGACTCCATGACCCTCGTCACTCCCGTCAAGCCCTACTATCTGCAGAAGGACGCCTTGGCCTTGAAGTCGAGAGCCGAGCTGACGATGGGCATGAAGGACGTCCTGCGCAAAGATATCTTGCGGGGCGGCGGCGAGTACCGCGACCTCATCAACGAACTCAAGCGTCTGACTAGGGCCATCAGCGGCGTCACGGCGAATTTCGATGAGAACATGGAATCCGATGTCACGATGGAGGCGGGGGGAGGCTTCGGTCTGGAGATGCAGATCGACCGTTACCGGCAGGCGTTGATGAAGATGGAGGGCATCCGCCTGGTCGACGAGGCCAAGCTCCTGTCCTTCGCCGGTTCGCTCAAGGCCGTCCCGGGCCAAAAGACGGTCATCCTGTTTTACCAGAGGGAATACCGCCCGGAGATCAACTCGGGGACGATGAACCGGCTCATGAGTCTCTATCAGGAGAATCCCGACATTCTGCTCAACCTGATGGACCTCTTCCACTTCTACAAGCGGGAGAAAACCTTCAACGCGGACGTGGTCAAAAAGGCCTTCGCCGATGCCGGCATCGACTTCCACTTCATCTTCATGGAAAAGAAGTCGCAACGCGTCTTCGGCGCGACGATGAAAGAGGAATCCGAAGACATCTTCCCCGGCTTCGTTGAGATCGCCCGGGCGACCGGGGGCACGGCCGATAACTCCCGGGATCCGGTGTCGGCGTTCAAGCATGCCGCCGACTCGTCCTCCGACTACTACCTTCTATCCTATTCGCCTGAAAACTATTCTCCGGACGGCGGGTTCCGGACGATCGAAGTCCGCCTCAAGCGCGGCGGGTATCAAGTTTCCAGCCTTCTGGGCTACTACGCGAAATAAACGAACCTTTTCGGGCCGCCTCTGTCAAGATTTTCCCTATTGCTTTCCTTGAGCGGCGAGGACGCCCCGGACGTAGCCGACGGATTCGGCCAGCCCCGGCAGGGGGTCCCGGCCGTCCTTCTCGTATTCGAAGGCGGCGGTCCCCCGGTAATCCATCGCGGCGAGCGTCCGCAGGAAGCGGGGGAGGTCGATGACGCCCCGGCCGGCTTCGACGGCGACCAGGTCCCCGGGCTTTACCCGGGGGTCCGCTTCCGCCGCAAAGGCTCGGCCCTTGACCGGCCCGCCGTCCTTCGTCGGGGCCGTGACGTCCTTGAGATGGACGTCGAGGAGGCGCGCGCCGCAGGCGACCGCCGCTTCCGATGGGTCGATCCCCGAGCGTTGGCAATGGCCGATGTCCAGGCAGACCCCGATGCGCGGGTCCAGGTTCTTGACCCTGTCCAGGATGCTCGCCGGCGTCGGGTAGAGGAGGTCGCCCGGTCCGTGGTTGTGGACGGCGAGCTCGATGCCCGTCTCGCGGACTTTCCGTTCGGCGCTGCCGAGGAGCTCATGGCCGGGGACGCCGATGATGACCTCCATGCCGCCGGCCCGGGCATAGGCGAAGGCTTGATCGACCTCGGCTTCGGTGGTCATGTAGACGACCCCGCAGCCGTAGGGGACGAGGCCGGCCGCCCTGATCTTCGCGGCCGCGGCCCGGATTTCCCTTTCGGAGCTCTCGAGCGGGAGGTGGACGCTCTTCAGGGCGAATCGGACGAGGCCGACCCGCCCGGCCATCGCCAAGGCCGAGTCGAGGTCGAATTCCCGGAAGGTGTAGGAGGCGAGGCCGAGTTCGAACCGCCCGACGGGTGCCGGAGACAAGGAGCGCCCCATGACGCGTTCGTCCAAGCTTGTCCGGCCCGCGCAGAATCCGTGCCGTCCCATCATTGCCGCGCCCGCCAACGCGCCCATGGAACCATGGACGAAGGCCCGCCGCGTGAATCTTTTCATTCGGGCCTACTATAACGGCTTTTTACGTCCGTGGTCAATTTCCCTGTCCTTGACATCTGCTCCGGGCCTGAATTAGCATCGAAACGAACGAGGGATAGCGCGAATCCGCGGAGAGGAAGGAGACCGGTCCAGTGAAGAAACAACAGGGATCGACGGGTTGTCCGACTTGCCCCTTGAGCCGCCGCCGTTTTCTGGCCGCGGCCTCGGCGGGGGCCTTGGGCGCGTTGGCGCCGAAGGGGCTTTTCCCATCGGGCGGGCGGGGAGAGAAGATGCGCATCCGGGTCATCTACGCCCTCCACGCCGTCACCCAGCCCGGGCCGGACTGGCCGAACGTCGGCTTCAACTTCCAGCCCGTCATGGACAGGATCACCACGTCCCTGACCGGAAGCTTCCCCGAGTGCGAGCTCATCAGCGCCATGGCCAAGGGCCCTGAAGAGGCCCAGAAGATCCTGGCCGCGGACGCGGCGTCTCCCGTCGACGGCTACGTCGTCTGCCAGCTCAACTGCTGGAACCAGGTCGTCCAGACGATCGCCGGTTCCGGCAAACCCACCCTCTACGTCGATTTCCAATACGGCGGGAGCGGCGGCTTCCTCGTCTACACGGCCGCTTTCCTGCGCAAGATAACGCCCAACCTCGGTTTCGTCGCCTCCTCCCGGATGGAGGACATCGTCGCCGCCTTCCGCGCCTTCGGACAGGCGAAGAAGGCCGGCCCGGGGAGCGATTTCGGAGCCCTGGTCGCCGCCTCGAGGCGGACGCGGACTCCCGGGCCTGCCGCCCTGGCCGTGACGGCCGACAACCTGTCCGTCCTCTCCGCCGGCGATTGCCTGCGTAAAATGAAGGAGTCGAAGATCCTGGCCGTCGGCGGCGGCTGGCCCGGCATCGCCCCGGCGGTCAAGGAGGGGATGGGCATCGAAGTGGTCAATGTGCCCTTCGCCGAGGTCAACGACGCCTGGGCCGCGGCCGATAAAGAGGATGCCAAGGCCATCGCCGACCGGTGGCAGAAAACGGCGGTCAAGGTCGAGGGCGTCAGCCTGCCAACGCTCGAGACCTCCGCGGCCATGTACCTCGGCCAGAAGGCCGTCCTCCGCAAGCACGGCGCGAGCGCCATCACCATCAACTGCCTCGGCGGCTTCTACGGCGGCCACATCCATGCCTACCCCTGCCTGGGGTTCCACGAGCTTCTGAACGAGGGCCTCATCGGCGCCTGCGAATGCGATGTCCGGTCGACGGCGACCATGGTCGCGATGACAGCCCTGACCAACGGGCGGCCGGGGTACATCTCCGACCCGGTCATCGACACGTCGTCGCGCCGGATCATCTACGCCCACTGCGTCGCCGCTAAAAAGGCCTTCGGTCCCGGAGGCCCGGCCAACCCCATCGAGATCCTGACCCACTCGGAGGACCGCCAGGGCGCCTCGGTACGGTCGCTCCTCCCCCTGGGCTACATGACTTCGACGCTCGAGTTCTCGCCGGAGCGCAAGACCATCCTCTTCCACCAGGGCAAGGCCGTGGCCAACGTCCCCGACGACCGCGCCTGCCGGACGAAGCTCGCCGTCGAGCCCGTCGGCGACATCGAGAAGCTCTTCGCCGAGTGGGACGAATGGGGCTGGCATCGGGTCACGGTCTACGGCGACCTCAAGAAGCCCGTCTTCGCCCTGGCCGACGCGCTCGGCTGGCGCGTCATCGAAGAGGCCTGAGACCGCTTGAACGCGCCCCGACATTGAGATAGTATGAGGGGGAATCGACGGGAAAAGAAAGGACACCTCCATGGCCGAGCCGTTCATCGAAGAAAAAACGAGAAAGATCGCCCTCCTCATCGACGGCGACAACGCCCAGCCCTCGCTCATCGGCCAGATCCTGACCGAGGCGGGGAAATACGGGCTCGTGACCATCCGCCGGATCTACGGCGACTGGACGACCGTCAATATGTCCGGCTGGAAGAACGCCCTCCACGACAGCGCCATCCAGCCCATCCAGCAGTTCCGCTATACGATCGGCAAGAACGCCACGGACAGCGCCATGATCATCGACGCCATGGACATTCTCCACGGCCACCTCGTCGACGGCTTCTGCATCGTCTCGAGCGACAGCGACTACACCCGGCTGGCGACGCGGGTCCGGGAGATGGGCTTCTTCGTCATGGGCATCGGCAAGCGCTCGACGCCCAAGGCCTTCGTCAACGGCTGCAACGTCTTCATCTATACGGAAAACCTCGTCCCCCGGGAGCGGGAGACGCGGCGGCGCGACCGGGGCGGGGCGAGGAAGGTCGAGGGCAAGGAACCGCGCGAAGAGCACGGGGAGCGCGAGGACAAGGGCCGCAAGTTCGACCCCGTCCCCCTGCTCAAGGGCGCCTTCGACATGGCCGTCCGGGAGGACGGCTGGGCCAACCTCGGCGAGATCGGCTTCTACCTGCGCCAGCTCGACCCGGGCTTTGACCCCCGCACCTACGGCTTCAAACAGCTGTCCCAGCTCATCAAGAGCCAGCAGGAGCTCTTCGAGATCAACTCGCGGGGCGAAGAGGGCGGCGGCGCCGCGATCTACATCCGCACGCGCGAGAGCCGCGACTAGCGGCCGGCCTTCTCCTTCTTTAGAAAGGCGGCGAGGAGGAAGCCCGCGCCGATCGCGAGCATCAGGACCCCCCAAACCACGTTGAGGTTGATGCCGAGCGATTTCGCGTACATCTCTTTTTTCGTCACCGGGCCGTAGGTCCCGAGCAGGACGCCGCGGGCGCTGAGGAGCCAGCCGATCGGGAGCTTGAGGTATTCGGGCACGGTCCGGACGCGGCTGCCGTAGGTGAAGGGCATCATGAAAACGCCCAGAAAGACCATGGCCGGGATGGCCCCGACCCAATAGAAGTGGATCGTGGCGATGCCGTACTTGGCCGAATTGGCCACCATGCCGATGACCTCGAGGGCTCCCAGGTTGGCCGAAAGAAAGGCCAGGCCGGTTCTCCGGCGCAAGGGAAGCATAAATCACGCCCTAAAAGATGTCAACGGCTAACAGGGAACGGATGGATGCGGGCCTATTTTTTCCTGGCCAAGGGCAACCGGTAGCCGAGAGATATCACGATGGCGCCCGTTTGGCTCTCGCCGCTCGTTTCGATGTCCTTTTGAATGGTCGTCAGACCCAGTTGGAAATGGGCCTCGAGGATGAGCTCTCCCGGCCCGAGAGGATAGATCAGTCCGCCGCCTCCGGCCAGTCCGATATTCGTCGTCTTGAGGCTGTCCTTGACGTCGGTGTCCGCACCCAAATCGAATTCCGGGGGGTCGGTGGCGGGCGGGATAATGATGGGCATGGTGCCGGCCTCGTCCAGATAGAACGCGCTCGTTCCCTCGGTCAGAGCCCGGGCGCTGACGAGAAAGCCGAAGTAGGGCCCGGCGTCGATGAAGAAGCGGATCTTGTCGCCGAAGGTGAGCCGTCCGAGGACCGGGATCTCGATATAATCCAGGACCGTTTCGTTGCGGAAGTCGGCATAGAGGATCGTACCCGGAGGGATGGGCAGGCCGGGGGGAAGTTCCATCGTGATGGGCTGCATCCCTGTGCGCAAGCCGCCCTGCGACGTGTAGTTGAGATCGACCACCAGGGAGAAGCGGTGCGCCATCCCGATGTCCGCGGACAGGCCGAAATAGGGTCCCTGGCGCGATTTGAATCCCCGGCTGAACAGGTCGGTTTCGCTTCCCCTGATGCTGGGAATGCTGAGCCCGCCGTGGGCGCCGATCTTGACTTCGCCGGAGATGCCAGTGGCGCGGCTGATCAGCAGAAGACCGACGAAGATGGCCAGAACACCGAGCCGTTTTCGATCCATGTTGTCACTCCTCGTTCAGGATCTTCGGGACGTTTGGCCGGAGCGGGTTCGGGATGCGTCCCGGGATGCCCGATCGAAAACCCTTCTTTTTGTCTCCCTGTCGTTCCGTCCGCCCAAAACCCGGAAATACCGTCGGGCCGGATTACGGAGAGCATAAATCATGGGCCCGATGATGTCAACATCGAATGGCGGCAACGCCCAGCTCCTGCTCAACATCCCGCCCGACAAGCGCGGCCCTGTCCACGAGAACGATGCCCGAAGGCTCAGGGAGTTGGGGGACAGACTTCAGGATGCCTTCGCCGTCAACTTAGCCTCGGGGGCCTCAAGCCGTCGAGGGGAGGCAGCCCCCGTAGGGGGCCAAGCCGTCAAAGAGGGGCAGCCCCCACCGGGGACCGATGGGGACAGTCCCTCTGATCCCAAAAATCATTAGACCGCTGGGCCAATTTGCCGTATAATGCCGGAGAAACCCGCCCCCGGATTCAGCCGTGGACGGCGACACCTTCGAGGGAGGACGGCATGCTCCGAGACATCATCAAAAAAGAGATCCTGGACAACATCACCAGCCCTAAATTCGTCTTCACCTTCCTTCTCTGCACCATCCTCATCCTGCTCTCGATCTACACCGGGGTGACCAACTATCAAGCGGAGAAAAAGGAATACACCGCGGCGCTGGCCCTCAACAAGAAGAACATGGAGAACCAGCCGAACTATCAATCGCTCGCCGGCATCGGCATCAAGGTCAGCAAGCCGCCGCAGGTCCTGGGGACCGTTGTCACGGGCATCGAGGAGGCCGTCGGCCGCGTCGCCCCGGTCAACATCGCCGCCGACCCGAACCTCATCGACTCCAAGTACAGCAGCAACCCGGTCTTCGCCGTCTTCGGCTCCCTCGACCTCATGTTCATCGTCAAGATCGTCCTCAGCCTCTTCGCCATCCTCTTCACCTATGACGCCATCGTCGGCGAGAAGGAGAAGGGGACGCTCAAGCTGGCCCTGTCGAACGACGTGCCGCGCGACCGGCTCATTCTGGGCAAAGCCATCGGCGGCTACATCAGCCTCCTTCTGCCCCTCCTCATCCCGCTCGTCCTGGGCCTCCTCATCCTCCTCATCACGCCCGACATCTCGCTCAGCGGCCAGGACTGGGCCCGGCTCCTCCTCATCTTCCTCATGTTCTTCCTCTACCTGTCCGTCTTCTTCAGCCTGGGCCTCTTCGTCTCGGCCCGGACGTCGCGCTCGTCGACGAGCTTCCTCGTGCTTCTCTTCGTCTGGGTCGTCTTCGTCATGGTCATCCCCAAGGTCGCGGTCATCACCGCCGGGCAGATCCGGCCCATCCCCTCGGTCCACGAGATCACCGCCAAGAAGGACGCTTTTCTCCAGCAGATCCAGACCGAAGGCCAGAAGGGGTTCATCGAATGGACCAAGAAGAACGCGGCCGACGCCCAGAAGGACGTCAAGGCCTACCAGGAAAAATTCCGGAAGTTCATCCAGGACTACCAGCAGGAGCTGACCTCGAAGATCGATGAGAGCAACGCCGCGCTCGAGCGCGACTACCAGCAGAAAAAGCGCGCCCAGCAGAGCCTGGCCGTCAACCTGTCCCGGATCTCGCCGGCCTCGGCCCTGACCTTCGGCTCGATGACCCTGGCCCGGACGGGAATCGACGATTTCGACAGGTTCCTGGCTTCGGTCCGGGCCTACAAGCCGATCTACACCAAGTGGATCAACTCCAAGCTCGGCCAGAGCATCAACTTCCAAACGGGCGAGTCAGCCCAGATCAAGATCGACGATATGCCCCAGCACGTCTACGAGCCGCAGTGGCTGAGCCGGTCGCTCGTCCGGACCATCCCCGACTTTGCCCTGCTCGCCGTCATGATCATCGTCTTTTTCGTCGGCGCCTACGTTTCGTTCCTGCGCTACGACGTCCGTTAAGGAGAAACCCCATGCTCGAAACGATCAACCTGACCAAGCGTTACGAGGACGGCGAGCTGGCCCTGGACGGCCTGACCTTCAAGGTCGAGCCGGGCGAGATCTTCTGCATGTTCGGGGCCAACGGGGCGGGCAAGACGACGGCCATCAACCTCTTCCTGAACTTCATC
>Ga0315279_10002896_pt1 | contig 24809 bp, 16 predicted proteins | sample YL17G06_20_MG_FD_203694 | JGI IMG/M metagenome (GOLD analysis project Ga0315279, IMG submission 203694) | Sediment microbial communities from Yellowstone Lake, YNP, Wyoming, USA - YL17G06_20 | ecosystem: Environmental > Aquatic > Freshwater > Lake > Sediment | place: USA: Wyoming | collected...
CAGAAGTGTTGTCTGATCTAAACGAAATTCCCACTTGAGCGAGAAAAGGAATTCCCACTTGATCCAGAAGTCGAACTAAGGAGCTTTCATCTGCCGCCATACTGCAATTGGAAAGAGGATTTCCTCCCAGATCATATACATGTCCGCTGATTGAGCCTCCGACTTCTAAGGTAAAATCTTTTCCAGTCACAGTAGAGGGAGATGTGACCAATATCGAATCCGCACTGTCCCAGGTATCTTTGTCATTATAGAACTCAAAAGCATAAGTGGTATCCCCCAGGGCAAAGACCTTCCAGTATCCGCTTCGAAGTCCGGAAAGCGAATAGTTGCCACTGGCATTCGTAAAAGCAATTTGGAACCACTCTAAAGTGTCACTTAATTGAACTCCCAAAACCAGGGCGCTGTCGTCCAAAGGTCCATTGACCGCACTGGAGACGTTTCCCTCAATTTTTCCACCTGAGCTCAAAGTGAAGTTCTTAGAAGAGGTGGTGCTTCCCTCCGTAACTGAAACCGGGTCTGCGGTGGCCCAGCTGGATTTGTTGCTGTAATAAACATCGATATAGCCGAGTAAATTAAAAGTTCTCAGCTTATAAATTCCTGTGGGCAATCTTTTGATAGCATAACTGGCGGTGCCTAACAAGCCTATGGGCATGTCATAATACGCAGTCATAGAGGTGGTATCGATAGCCAATACAAAAGTGTATAAAACAAAAAACGACCCGGGCAAGGTGATCGTTCCCGTGATTTTTCCTCCTACTGGAAGGGGAAAGTTTATGTTTTCGGTGGTGTCATTTGAAGAAACTATCACTGTGTCTGGCGTCCCCCAAACAGGTTTGTTATTCCAAAAGACGTCTACGAAGACAGAATCATTGGTAGTGCGAACCGCATACTTTCCACAAGGAAGACCACCGACAAGATAGAAACCATCAGAACCAGTAGTATCCAAGAAACTATGATACGGACAGGTCAGTTGAGAAGCTGTGATCACCACGCCCGAGATGGGACTGCCTCCAGCGGATTTGGTAACATGACCGCTGATGGCTCCAGTTCCAGCTGCAATCTTGCCGGATTCTTGGACTTTATGAGAGAACCAAGGATCAGGTGATAAAGGTGCTTCTGTCGCCTTTTGGAGCAGGGGGGAATTTTTCATCCAATTTAGTTTATATTGGATAGGGACGTCTCCACAGTATCCTGCAGACTTCTCTTGTGCCCAAAGATTGGCGCAAAGCCCAAATACCAACATAAAAATCAGCCAAAAACCAAATTTGTATTTTTGCATTTTATACCTCCCCCCCACCAAAGGCGGGGGATCTTCGATTGGGTTAAATTGGTTTGCGGTTGCTAAACATAAGCCATATTAATTAACCATACCCAAAGGGCTGGGTGACAAATAAAGTTGAATATCTATTGGCTACCAACAGCTTGGCGGCGGTCCGCCTATGTAAAGGTAGTTGATTAAAAAGACGACATCTACAATATTAACCACGCCATCACAATTGGTATTCCCAGTCTCCAAAGGTTTAGGGGATGGTCCACTTAAGAAAAGGTATTTTATCAAATAGACTAGGTCAACTACATCTATCACACCGTCTCTATTAACGTCTCCACGCAAGGCTTGGAAATACTTTATGGTGGCATAGTCAAAATTTGTCCCGATGCCGTAGCTTGTTCCGGTCACGTATATATTCGAAGAATCGTCCAAGGCCACTAGTGAAAGGTAATCAGTAGAGTCTTTAGGTCCGTTGTATGTTCTTACCCAAGCGGTGTCTCCGTTAGAATAGTATTTTATAGTAACATAGTCACAATTGGGAAAAATGAGGTAGCTATATCCCGTGACATAGACATTGCCTATATGATCTGCCACCAAATCAAGCGCAAAATCTTGAGAGTTGTCTGGTCCGTTATATCTTCTCACCCAGACAGTGTCTCCGTCAGCACGATACTTTATGGTCGCATAGTCATAGCCTGTCCCACTGCCAATGCTATATCCTGTCACGCAAACGTTGGCAAGATCATCCACCACTATTGAGCTGGCCTTATCCCAATGGCCATACCAGTCATATCTTCTAACCCACGCAGTATCTCCGTTAGAATAATACTTTACGGTGACATAGTCCCAGATTGTTCCACTGCCAGTATTTTGGCCAGTCACATATATATCACCTGAGTCATCTAGGGCAATCCCAGAGCATTCGTCAGGTCCGTTTCCGGGTGCGTTGTATCTTCGTATCCAAGCAGTATCCCCGTTTGAGTAATACTTTATGGTGGTATAATCAACATCAGTCCCGTTACCATAACTTCCTCCTGCAACATAGATATTTCCGAGATCATTAATAGTCATGCCTGCAACACCGTCGAGGAAATTAGCGGGCCCGCTATAATGTCTTACCCAAGCAGTGTCACCATTTGGATAATATTTAATCGTGACCCAATCAGCGTGAGTAGAACTAGCGTCCCTGAGTCCAGACACATAGATGTTCCCAGAATTGTCAAGAGCTATATGAGCACCAAGATCACTGGCATTCGCAGGTCCGTTGTAGCGTCTGATCCAGGCGGTTTCCCCATTTGGGTAATACTTTATGGTAGCACAGTCAAAGTCCGTCCCGTCGCCGAGACTTGATCCTGTCACATACACACTTTCTGAATCATCTATCGCTATATCAAAAGCATAATCATTACCATTTCCCGGTCCGTTATATCTTCTCACCCAAGCTGTGTCTCCATTCTTATAATACTTAATGGTTGCATAATCACTCAATGTCATCTCTCCAGCACTTCCTCCGGTCACATAAACATTGCCGAAAGTATCGACGACCATAGAGAATGGTCGATCCCAGCCATTCCCAGAGCCGTTGTATCTTCTCACCCAGGCGGTATCTACAATCATCTCCGCTAAACTAGGCAGTGTCCAGAATAGCAATATGGAAATCCAGACTCCCAGAATAAGTAGACTACGTTTTAGCATAAAAGCCTCCTGTTTTGAGGAGTTATCTATTCTCTGCTATGGCTCACATGGTGGGCATTCCATTAGTATGAAAAGACAGTTAATTAGATAAACCACATCTGTCGCGTTGATCACCCCATCACAATTAACGTCGCCAGCCTCCAAAGGCTGAGGGGCAGGTCCACCTATGAAAAGGTAATTTATCAGATACACCACATCAGCTAAATTTATCACCCCATCTCCGTTAGCATCACCCCTTAGGAAGGACTCAAAGCCATAGAAGCTACCGCTGTGTCTTAAGTCATGTCTAAACATGGTCCAGCCGGGACCTGTGCCGTTGCCGGCAGAAAGGGCATAGGCACGCCCGTGATTGGCACTTGGTGGAGATGAAGTTCCATACCCACCAATGATAAAAACATCCAATTTGCCATCATTATTAAAATCAGCGATTACGGGTGCGTGGTCCATCTTAAAGGTCCTTCCGTAATGAGCTTGTAAATTATAGGTCCAGATCACGTGACCATTATCACCTCTTAGCACTCTGAGAATGCCGTCGTCACATCCAAATGCCACATCGAGGACACCATTGCTATCAATGTCTGCGATGGCAACCCCTCGAAATACGTTACCCCCAGCAGAATAATTCCAAAGCAAACTTCCGGTGTCGGACAAGGCTCTGACCATATTATAGGAGACAAAAACTATCTCCAGATGACCATCATTGTTCAGGTCAGCAATCGACGTAGGCGCACCTATGTAATAGGGAGCGGTATATTGCCAACGAAGGCTACCGTCTTCACCATTTAACACATAAACATGATTATCGTAACAGCCAATGGCAATTTCCGGTTTGCCATCTTCGTCAATATCCGCAAATGAGCCCCCGTGATACATATAATCGTTGGGCACATCAGAATACCACAAAACGGAGCCTGAGTCACCTCTTAAAGCATAAATCCTGTTATTGCCAGCCCATTGAGCCACGACTACATCTAACTGCCCATCGGAATTAAGGTCAAGAATGTTAGGCTCGGACTGAATGTAACTTGAGGTTCCCAAGTTAATTCGCCAGCATTGACTACCATTCTCACCATTAAGACAGTAAACATAGCCATAAAAAGTGCCAAATATAATTTCAGGCTTACCATCATTATCCACGTCCGCCACTGCCGGAGGGGAGTCAATGGAGTTGGAGCCTGTAGAAGTTGACCATTTGACTCGCCCCGTGGCTCCATTGAAACAATAAACTCTACAAGGGGAAGAGGCGGGCACCACAACTTCCAAGGTATCGTCTTGGTCGACATTTGCAATAGTTGGTGAAGCGTCATTACAGCCACCGGTATTGTATTTCCAGAGAAGAGTGCCACTATCCGCATTCAAAGCATAGATGTGCTCATCGTTAAAATATGTCCCGAAAACAATCTCCAATTTGCCGTCTTTATCAATGTCGCCAACTGCCGCCGACCCAAAAGAAGGAGCATTCAAATCATACCACCAGAGTATTTGGGGAGCCGGATTAGCTGATTCTATGTCTGGTTCGGTAGATAAGATGGCAACGACTACGCAAAAAATGATAGTTAGGTAACGCATAAGACCTTCCGGGTTTGGATTTAGAGAAAAAGGGTAATATCTCATATTAGATTTCTTTCGTAAGAAAAAGATTTCTATTCATAAAATAGCAAAATTTTTTGGGTTGTCAAGAAAAATTCGCCTGAAAAATGCAATAACTAAATGGCTACCTGGGATCCAAGAAGGTTTTTGAAAGTACGCAAAGCCATTTTACGAATTTTTTTCTTGACAAAATAACTGTAAGCGTCTAATTTGGTTTGTGTTGGAACGATTTACAAATCGCGGTGATGATTACTTGAGATGTTTTTCAAACCCGGTAACCTGTAACCTTTTTAAAGGAGGTGAATTATGCCGGTAAAGAAGAAAGCGGCTAAGAAGCCTGCCAGAAAGACAAAAGCAACAAAACCAAAGAAGGCCTATGTCTGCGTCCCTTGTGGGATGGAGGTGACCGTATCCAGGGAAGGAATTGGCGCCTCCCGTTTGATGTGCTGTGGTGAGGTAATGAAACCGAAGAAAGCTAAAAAGTGAGGATTGTTTTCTCACGGGCTACAGCAGGATTTTCAATTGAGCTTCTCTGGCCGGACTGACCAAGAATGTTTGGGGGTGGCCCCGCCAAAGGCGGGGTCACCCCCTCTGTTTATTACAGGACCAGATCCAGTAGATTACATAATAACCAAGGTTTACAAAGAGTCGAAATCGTCCGTTCGTTTTTCGGTTTCGATGCTCGTATGGTTCGACTTCGCTCACCATGAATCGAGACTCGTTTATGGAAGCTCGAAGTTCGAGACGAGCTTCAATCAACGAACTTCGAACACCGATACGAGCCTCGTTACCGTCAACCGAGCTTCGAGAAATAATGATCCATCGAATTTTAAAATCTTAACGTAGAATTTCAAAAACCTTTTTATTAGGTTATCATATGATTCTTCTTCTCATAATGGATGGCTATGGACTTTCTCCCCATAAAGAGGGGAATGCCATTGCTCAAGCAAAAAAGCCGAATCTGGATAGGCTTTTCAAAAATTATCCTTACACCACCTTGGGCTCCTCCGGATTGGATGCGGGCTTGCCCGAAGGTCAGATGGGAAATAGCGAGGTAGGACATCTTAATTTTGGTGCCGGAAGAATAGTCTATCAGGAGATCACCCGTATCGACAAAGCTATTCAGGATAAAACCTTTTTTAAAAATTCTGTTTTATCCGAAGCGATGGAAAAGGCTAAACAAAGAAGCGGAAGCCTCCATCTTTTGGGTTTGGTTTCGGACGGATGTGTGCATAGTTCTCTGAATCACCTCTACGCTCTTTTAAGGATGGCTAAAGAGAAAGGTGTAAAGAAGGTTTTTGTGCATGCCTTCCTGGATGGAAGAGATACTTCACCCACCGGCGGAGTGGGGTTTGTCCAACAATTGTTGAATAAATTCAAAGAATATGGGGTGGGAAGATTAGCCACCGCGGCGGGGAGATATTATGCCATGGACCGAGACAAAAGATGGGAGAGGGTCCAGAAGGCTTATCGGGCTATGGTATATGGTGAGGGAAATCCGACCAATGATACAATAGGTGCAATAAAAGAATCTTATAACCACCAAATCACCGATGAATTTGTGATCCCCATTGTGGTCAATGATGACAAGAATCAACCCACGGGAAGAATTGAAAAAGACGATGTAGGGATATTTTTCAACTTCCGGGCAGATAGAGCCAGAGAGCTTTCTCATGCTTTGACCGATGAAAATTTCAAAGAGTTTCCCAGACCGGATAATATGACCATAGATTTAATTAACCTGACCTTATATGATGAAAAACTGAAAACCAAGGTGGCTTTTCCCCCGATTAAAATGACCAATATTTTGGGAGAGGTTTTAAGCAAGGAAGGAAAAAAACAGCTACGCATAGCGGAGACCGAGAAATATGCGCACGTCACTTTTTTCTTTAATGGGGGAGAAGAGAAGTCGTTTGAGGGGGAGGACCGAATTCTGATACCTTCGCCTAAGATTCCAACATACGATTTAAAGCCGGAGATGAACGCCTATGAGGTAACCGAAAGGGTGGTTAAAGAGATCAAGTCGGAGAAATACGATTTCATAGTGCTCAACTATGCTAATCCGGATATGGTGGGACATACGGGAATTCTTTCCGCGGCCATCAAGGCTATCGAAGCAGTGGATGAGTGCGTGGGCAAAGCGATAACTGCGGTCAAAGAAGTCAAGGGAATCGCAATGGTAACGGCTGATCACGGCAAGGCGGACATGATGATAGACCCTGATAGTGGTGAGGCCTTCACGGCTCATACCACAAATCGGGTCCCCTTTGCTCTAATAATTGAAAATTTCAAAAGAAGTTTAAGATCCGACGGAAGATTGGCCGATGTGGCTCCTACCATCTTATATTTGATGGGTATAAAGAAACCTAAGGAGATGGAGGGAAGAAATCTGATAATCCAATGAGAGTTCAAAGTTCAAGATTCAAAACTCAAGAAACAAAATTATTCTTGTTGGTCAAGGGTGCCCTCACCCTTGACCATTTTGTAGAGCGGGGTGAGGGCACCCCGCTCTAACGAGGAAGGTGGCTGTTCTATGACATGATTGGTGGGTCTCACCTCCCGTTCTCCTTGAGAGGCATTCATCCAAATTTTTATGTTGAAAAAAGATTGGTTTCTGGTCATATCCTCGGCGCTTTTGATGAGCTTGGCTTATCCTCCCCTCCCTTTTGGTTTTGTGATCTATTTCGCTTTGGTCCCTTTTATTTTTGCCTTAGAGGGCAAAGGACTTTTTGATGCCTTCAAGATTGGCTATATCTTCGGATTGGTCTCCAACTCTATTTTACTTTTCTGGATTGGCTGGGCAACTGTTTTTGGAGCCTTTTCCGCCATTTTGCTTCTTTGCTTATATACCGCTCTTTTAACCTGGTTTTATGCAATGGTGCAGAAAAAGTGGGGAAAGTGCTCCTTGTTTTTCCTCCCCTTTCTTTGGGTAGCTATGGAATATGTAAGGTCTTTGACTGAAATCTCCTTCCCCTGGCTGAATTTAGCATATACCCAGACATATTATTTAAATTTGATCCAATATGCCTCCTTTACTGGAAACTATGCGGTCTCGTTCTGGATCGTTTGCCTTAACCTGATAATTTATCTTATCATCAAACATAAGAAAAGAATCGGTCTGGCTATTTCGATCTTTGCCATTTTGATTATTTTGCCGTATATTTACGGCGGTTTGGTTATGTCGAAAAAGATCGAAAAAAATCACATCAAGATAGCCTTGCTCCAGGGGAATATTGAACCGGATGTGAAATGGGACCAAAGATTTCTGGATTATAACATTCAGACCTTCATCGACATGAGCAAAAAGGCGGCTAAGGGAGATGTGGATTTGATCGTCTGGCCTGAAACGGCGGCTCCGTGCTACTTAGCTTCCGAATCCCTATATATGAATGAAGTTCAATCCACCTCGGATAGCTTAAATATCCCGCTTTTGGTGGGAACCAACGATTATGAGGCAGGGGAAAAGGGGAGGATTCTTTATTATAACTCCGCTTTTCTATTCAAACCCAGAGGGAGGTATCCCCAAATTTACAATAAAATACATCTGGTCCCTTTTAGCGAAAAGATTCCTTATGATGAAAAGTTTCATATCTCAGATAAGGTTCAGTTGGGACAGTCAGATTTCTCCTCCGGGGAAAGCCTTACTATTTTTGATATACCCAAAGGGAGATTTGCCACTTTGATCTGCTTTGAATCGGTCTATCCGGGTTTGGTGAGAAGCTTCGTCAAAAGGGGAGCGGAGTTTTTGGTAAATATCACCAATGACGGTTGGTTCGGAAAGAGTCACGGACCTTTTCAACATGCTCGAATAGCGGTATTCCGAGCAATTGAAAATCGAATCTCAATCGCCCGCTGTGCCAATACCGGGGTGTCCATGTTCATCGACCCTTTTGGACGGGTAAGGGGCGTGACGAAAATTTTCGTCAGAACCACGGTGATAGACGAAATATCTTCAAAACTCAAGGATACTTTTTATACCAAGCATGGGGATTGGTTTGCTCAAGCCTGCTTTTTGGTTAGTTTCTTTCTCATACTGTCAGCTTTAATTAAAAGAAGAACCTGAGAACTAACACGACCGTGCAATTTTTTTACATCATACATTATTGCCTCCTCACCTCGAAGAAGGATATCCACTTCCCTCTCCTCTTGTGGGAGATGCGTCCCGCACTTTGCGGGAAGAGGGGTTAGGGCGAGGGGAAATCAAGTATATTGTAAAAATAGTTGTAAGAATTATGAATAAGAAAATCTTTTTGATCTCTATTTTTTCAGTCTTTCTTCTCCGGCTCGGTTTTGCTGGAATTGGCGATTGGACCACTTATACCAACAAAAACGACGTTTGGGAAGTGATTTTGAAGGACGGGATGCTTTGGTGTGCTACCACTGGTGGGGCCGTGGTGTTGGATACTCAAGATAAAAGCGTAACCCAATTGACCAATGTGGATGGTCTGGGGGAAAATTATCTATATGCAGTGTCCCTGGATTCAAGCGGAAACCTATGGTTAGGGGCAAAAAACGGCACTTTGACTAAATATGATTTAAAAGAAAACCACTGGGACGTATATTACAACTTCGTTTCGGAAGAAAAGACGTTTTTCATTAAAGAGATAGTGGCGGATGATGAAAAGTTGTGGGTGGGATCAGATGTGGGGGTAAGCGTTTTTTACCCTAATAAGCCCCCACACGGGGAAGTTACTGAGACATATAAAAGTTTGGGAAATTTAAATGCGGGGGTTGACGTTAACCACATACATTTGACAAAAGACAAAATCTGGGTGGGGACGGAAAAGGGTGTGGCTTTTGCTCCGAAAGACTACCGTAAAGTCAACCTTATGGACCCTAAAAATTGGATCTCGTTTGTTAAAGAGAGTTCCCCCGGTTTGGCTGATGACTATGTTTACACTGTAACCGATGTGGAAGGGGAGATTCTAATAGGGACAAAAAAGGGGGTTTTCAAGTTCAACTCCGTTGATTCATCCTGGCACTCTTTTGGCTCAAGTATAGAAAATCGGATGGTCCGAGATTTAAAATATATAAACCAAAAGCTTTTTGCCTGTACCGACTGGGGATTATTTACTTACGAAAACGGGTCTTGGATTAGGCGTCCAGACACAGGTCTTTTGACCGCTGATTTCAACTCAATGGAAATAGGTGATTCCGGATTTTCATGGGTAGGAACTGCCGGCAAGGGTGTCTCTTGTTATGTGAATGACCAGTGGGAAAATTACGTTATAGATGGACCTCCCGGGAATTTGTTTCTGGATATGGAAATAGATGCGGAGGGGAAACTGTGGTGTACTCATGACAATGTTGGAGTATCCTATTTTGACGGCTCCCGGTGGGTCTCTGTTTCCTCAGTTCCAGCGATCGATACAAATTTAATGAGAGGAGTGGAAAAAGATAAAGAGAATAACCTTTGGTTTTCAAGCTGGGGTGGGGGAGTGATGAAAATGGACTGGATGGATACAACCTGGTACAGATATACGGAGAAAAATAGTCCCCTTAAGGGCTACCCCGATCATCCTAGTTATGTGGTGGTGAACGATGTAGCGGTGGATGAGATGGGAAATCGTTGGTTCCCCAATTGGGACGCTTTGGATTCCACCCGGGTGGTATGTGTCCCAGCATATAAGGACACCTTCCTGGTATATTATGATGGTGACGGAATAAGATTTACCCTCATGTTAAAGGCAAAAGCTATAGGAGGGCATCTATATATTTGTCTTCTGGATTTGGGGCTTCTGGATTATAATTATAATTGGACCGTGGAAGACAAGACCGACGATAAGGTTACGCATTTCACTCAAACGGACCATCACCTTTCAGCAAATACGGTTATGAACGTCAATGTAGATAAAAATGGCACTCTCTGGGTGGGAACCAGCGCCGGATTGGACACCTTCGATTCAGAATGGGGGAGATTTAGAAGGGTGATTTTGCCCGATCCTTTGGGACCCCAGGTGAACACCATTGCGGTGGATGAACGAAATAACAAGTGGATCGGGACAAGCAACGGACTGGGAGTGATAAACAGTCAAGGCGAATTCGTGCATGTTTTCACCACCTTCGATAGTAAAATCTGTGATAACACAATATACGGGATTAAGATAGATAAAAATACCGGAGACGTGTGGATTGGAACTGCCAATGGACTATCCCGATATGAATCGGGCATCGCTCCAACCAAAAACTTGACTGAAGTGGTTCCTTATCCTAATCCATTTGTGATAAGAGAGGGGACGGAGAAGCTTACCTTTGACCGACTGCCTTATCAGGCAAAGATCAAAATATACACGGTAGCAGGGGAATTGGTGAGAGAAATCAACACAGGAGACCAATGGGATGGGAGGAATAAAGCCGGGGAGCTGGTGTCTGGAGGAATGTATCTTTTCTATATTTCTGATGTCTCCGGCAAAAATGCGGTGGGGAAGGTTGCGGTCATCCGAGAATAAAAAAACAGAAATCCCAACCTTACAGAACGACAAAAGCCTCAGGTTTCCTCTTTCACCTTCTCCTCAATCTTTTTCTTCCACAAAGTCAAACTTGAAATTCAAATGATCCTAACCCCGAACATACGAACTTAAGAAGTCTTCTCGAATGGGTCTTGAGATTTGAATTTAGCTAAAGGGATGAAAATTCTTTTTCTTTCCGATGCCAAAAGTTATCATACCCAAAGATGGGTGGACTATTTTGTGGACAGGGGACACCAATGTTTTCTGATTTCCTTGGAAAAGGGGATACCAACCCAGGCTGAAGAATTCTTCATCAACTACAAAATCTTCCCTTCTTTTTTAAAGTATCCTTTATCCGTTCGAAAAGTTAAAAAAATAGCAGAAAAGATAAAACCAGATTTGATAAATGCTCATTTTGTCCCCGGTTATGGGCTGGTTGGGGCTTTGCTGAGACAAAATCCTTTGGTGGTTTCTACCTGGGGATCGGATATATTGATCTCTCCCCAAAAATCCTTTTTGCATAAACTTAGGACAAAATATATTTTGAAAAAAGCAGATTTAATTACCACAGACGCAAAGATTTTGACTCAGACAATCTTGGATTTAGGGATCGAGGGAAAAAGGGTGGTAGAAAATCCCATGGGCGTTGACAAAAACTTGGTTTTTGAATATGAAAAGAAACGGTCTGATTTCTCTTACGTGGAAGAAAAGAGGAATTTTGTCATTTTAAGCAACAGAAGACTGGAGTCGGTCTATGATGTGATAACTCTTTTAGCCGCAGTTCCTTTGGTGATAAAACAAGCCCAGAAAACGGTAAAATTTGTGATCGTGGGAGAGGGATCTCAAAAACATAGATTGATCAAATTCACCCAGGATTTGAATGTGGGAAAATACGTGGAATTCAAAGGAAAGCTGTCACGAAAAGACTTGCTGGATTGCTATAAAGATTCTGACATATATGTATCTACCTCTCTATCCGACTCGACTTCCGTTTCTCTTTTAGAAGCCATGGCTTTTGGACTTATTCCCATAGTAACCGATATCCCGGGAAACCGGGAATGGATAGAGGATAAAAAAAACGGCTTTCTTTTTCCGATTTCAGATCATCAAGCTTTGGCAAAGCAGATCATTTATGTAATGAATGAATTCACCGGTTGGATCGATTTTAGGGAAAAGAATATTTCCCTTATCAAAAAGAAAGCCATCTGGGAAGATAACATGAAGGCTGTCGAAGAAGATTTTTTGAGACTTGTTGGTAGAGAGTGTGCTCTTTAGAAAAAGTGTCTAAAAACTTTAAGCCGGATGAGCGATAAACAACAACGTAGTTGGGTGGCATGACTTCTCATCCGAGGAGGGAATAGAAAGACTATCAAAAATGAAAGAGGATAAGGTATCAATAACTGATATTTGTAACTTCGCCATTTATGCATTGATTAATGCGGTGTTTGTTTACAAATACACCTCGCGGATAACCTCACAACCCTGGGCAACGTCTTTGCTCTATCTTATTCTATTAACTTTATTCATACTGTTATTGTTGAAGAAAAAAGAATTCAGATTTTCCTTAAAAATGCAGAACGTGCTCTACTTCTCCATGATTGCTTTTTTGGCAATATTTTTCACTTTCCTTATGTTTCATTTTGATCCGCAAAAAATCAGAGTGGGAAGATACCCAGCCATATATGATTGGATTACAAGATTTTTCAACTCTGAATTCCCTTATGCTTCTGGCACCTACCCATCTGGTTTCCCGATTCTTTTTGTGATGGCTATGCCTTTCTATTTTCTGGGGGACTTGGGATTTTTCCAGATATTCAGTTTCTTAGCATTTGCAGTTCTGGTGCACTTGAGACATCACCAAGAAAGTATAAATAGATTTCGCTTGATTTTCCTTTTGGTCACCTCACCAATATTTATATATGAAATTGTTGTTCGGAGTGACCTTTTCAGCAATATGGTTATGGTAATGCTGTATTTAGCGATCTTTGAAGTAGTTAGTCAAAAGGCAGGCCATATTACCTTATATTTTCTTGGGATAATCGGCGGCTTATTGTTATCCACAAGGGGTATTGTATTGCTGATATATATCACTGTTTATGGATATTTCTTTTCCGCCAGAGGCGAATCCCTGCCCGCCGGCAGGCGCGGCGCCTTCGGCGGAAGAAGACGAATTATCAATGATGGCTTATTTTTTCTATCTATTTTTGTTGGTTTTTTTCTCTCCCTTTTACCTTTCTTGATTTGGGATTGGAAATCCTTCATCAACTTTGGTCCATTTTCAATTCAGTTATCCTATATCCCAAATTGGCTATTGATTCTTTCGATTGCTTCCTCCATTGGTTGTGCTCTAACTATCAAATCGCTGAAACGAATCTATTCTTCTGTCGCGCTCATCCTTTTTGGTGTAATATGTGCAGCATTTCTCCTCACCGTGTTCCACTATGGCTGGCACCAGACTGTCCTGAAAGATGGATTTGATATTTCGTATTTTTGTTTCACATTGCCTTTTCTATTAATTTCAATAGATTTCTCTGAAAGAGGAGAAACGTTGCCTAACAGCGGAGGCTGTAGATTTTGGAAAATTGATTCAAAGGATCGATCCTTCGAATCGACCTAAATTCATATCTGACAAATCCGATCAAAATGTGCGAAGGCGGTAAAAGAAAAGAAAAGAAGGTTTTGATCCTTGCTTATTATTTTCCTCCCCTGGGCATGGGGGGAGTGCAGAGGGTGACCAAGTTTGCCAAATATCTTCCTTCCTTCGGCTGGAACCCTTTCGTCTTAACGGTAAAAGATGTGGAATATTTGGCTAAAGACCCTTCCCTCTTAGAAGAGCTTCCCCCCGAGGTGGAAATTGTTCGCACCGGCTCTTTTGATCCCTTGAGAATTTCTTTCATCTTGAAAAACTTTTTCAAAAGGAGAAAACAAAAAGACAAATCCGTCAAAAAAAACAGGGTTAGAAGATCAAAATTATCCTCCTGGCTTTTCTTTCCGGACAACAAGATTGGCTGGATCCCCTTTGCTCTATTTGCGGGTTTAAAGCTGGTGAGAGAAGAAAAAATAGATTTGATCTTTACCACTTCACCCCCTCCCTCCCTGCATTTGGTGGGTTATTTCTTGAAACTTTTAACCGGCAAACCCTGGGTGGCAGATTTTAGAGACCCCTGGATTGGCTATAAATTTGAGATCTATCCTACTCCACTTCATCTTTTTCTAAAAAACCAATTAATAAAGCTGATCGTCAGAAGCGCAGATAGGATAATATCTGCTAATCCTTCCATCACTAAGACAATGACGGAACAATACTCGAGGGTAAAAAAAATCGAGACGATTAATCAAGGTTACGATGAAAGTGATTTCGAAACCGGCATTGCCGGGAAAATAGAGCTTTTCACCATAGGCTATCTGGGAACTTTAAGTCCTGATTGTGATCCTGAACCGGTCTTTTTGGCTTTGCAAAATTTGATTGACCAGAGATTCATACCAAAAGATAAGATTAAGTTCGTTCATGTTGGTCTTTCTATGGGGATAGATCTAGACGGGCTGATTGAGAAATATGGTCTGAAAGAAGTGTTTGAAAAAAAAAGCTATCTTCCCCATAGGAAGGCTTTAGATCAGATGAAGGGCGTTTCCATTTTTCTTCTGGTCACCTCGGATGACCTCTGGGTCTTTCCGGCAAAAATCTTTGAATATCTCCCTTTTAAAAGACCTATCTTGGGAGTGGTTCCTAAGGAAAGCGAAGTTGGTAAAATGATTTCTGAAACGAACCTGGGTATGGTGGTATCTCCCAAAGATTATTCTGGAATCAAAGAATCTCTGCTTTTTTATTATAAAGAGCACGTCAAAGGAAATCTCAGTGTGAATATCAACACGGAAAAGATGAAGATATATGAAAGGAAATTCCAGACTGAAAAGTTGGCTTCAATTTTTGAAAAGATAATATGAAGATCATGTTCGAAAATCGGCGATATCTCTTATTTTTTTTGATCATTTTATTAGCGCAGGCAATCCTTTTGTCGACATTTGTACTCTTTCGATTAATCGACTATGACGAAGCATCTTATCTTTCCGCCGCTTACTCGGTGAAAACTGGGAAACTTCCGTATGCAGATTTCTTTTATGCCCAAATGCCCTATGTGCCCTATGCCTATTCACCGGTCTCAAGTTTTGGTTTAGCCTCACTTTTTTGGGGAAGGCTTATCTCTGCCTTAGCCAGCCTGGTTTTAGGATTGGCTTTGTTTTGGTTTGCTTATAAATCCTCCAAAGATGCCAAGTTGTCTTTGTTTTTATTTTTCTTATACAGCTTCAATGGTCTTTTTTTGACCTGGCATAGTGTAGTAAAGACCTTGGTTCTTTCTGACCTGTTTGGTTTTCTTTCCTTTATTTTTTTCGCCTCTTACCTTAGGTCTGAAGATGGCCGCAAAAATGTCGAAATTCTCTTAGCTGGCTTTCTTGTCGGCATAGCGTTAAACCTTCGCCTGACATTTTCTTTGATCTGGTTAGCTGAGGGGGTTCTGATTTTCTTTCTATCTTCTATGAAAAATAAAAAACAAAAAATGATTGCCTTTTTGTTCTTTTGTTTGGGCACGGTTCTGTCGTCTTCTTTCGCAATTTATTTGTTCTTGAAAGATCCTGGGGCATTCATTTTTGACAACCTGACCTATCATCAAATATTGGGAGCGGGGTTCATAAAATTAGGTTTTTTGAAAAGGATACTTACGGTTTTTAAGTTTTTATTTTATCCCCAGAATCTGTTTATCATCTTTCTTGCACTCGTCGGCCTGATCGTATCATTCAAAAAGAGAAGAAATACAGAGGGATGTGTTCTGAATCATAAAATTGTCCTTTCTGCCTTTATTTTCGGAATAGTAATGATCGTCACCTCATTTTCGATCAGCCCCACCACATTCCAACATTATGAACAGGCACTCCCTTTTTTCTTAGTTTCTTTAATTCCTGCTTTGAGCTATCTCGAATCTAAGTGGGGAAATAGAAAAATATTCTTAGGCGGAATTTCTACGCTCTATATCTTTTTTGTCATCCCCTTCATTGTGATATTTATCTTTAGCGTACGAGACCGCGACAAACCATATCCCAAAAGCGAAGTGCGGAAGGTGGTGAAGGTGATCGAAGAGAATTCCGAACCCAAGGAGATGGTTTTTTCCACCTGGCCCGCTTATGTGGTTTTTGCCAAAAGAGAGCCTGTACCCGGACTGGAGACTTGGGGATGGGAGGTAGCCCATCTTCTATCTCCTCAGGAGTTGAAAAGATCAAAACTGATAAATCGCCAAAAAATGGAAGAAATTATCTTAGAAAAAAAGGTGGGGCTGATAGTTAATTTTTGCTCAGACCTTTCGGGGTTGGAAAATCTATTAGATGTCAACTATCGACATATAAAAACTATCGGAGATACGAAAATATATAAAGCCAAGTAGAAATTTACTAATACAAGCACATTAAATAAAGTGTCATTGCGAGGAACGAAGCGACGAAGCAATCCTAAAACTCAGAGATTACTTCGCTATCGCTTGCAATGACACCGTAACAGTCTTTGATGCTTCTGTATTAATCAAACCACTAAACATGGATCTTTCTATCATCATTGTCACCTGGAACTGTGCGGAATTTGTTCGCAATTGTTTGGATTCAGTTTTGATTTCAGCCGGGAACTTAAGCTTAGAAATAATCGTGGTGGATAATGATTCCTCCGATGAAACTGCCAAGATTGTGGAACAGTTTTATCCGCAGGTGAATCTGATTCAGAATAAAAAGAATTTAGGCTATGCCAAAGCCAACAATCAAGGGATACAGGAAGCCACAGGCGAATACATACTTTTATTAAATCCCGACACCCAAGTTTTGGAAGATGCTTTATCTTTGATGTATGAGTTCATGCAGGAGAATCCTAAAGTTGGAGCTTTGGGACCAAAGCTTTTGAATCCTGATAAGACCTTTCAAGCATCCTGTAGAGAATTTCCAACTTTCTCCACACTCATCTGGGAGTTTTCTGGTTTAAGCCGCCTTTTCCCTAGAAGCAGGATTTTCGGCCGATGGAGGATGGGATATTTCGATTTTGATAAACCAAGAGAGGTCGACCAACCCATGGGTTCATGTCTTATGCTCCGAAGGGAAACTCTGGATGATGTGGGGATTTTTGATGAAAACTTTGGGATGTTTTTTAACGACGTGGATCTATGCTTTAGAATTAAAAAAAGAGGCTGGAAGATTTATTTTTATCCGGACGCCAAAGTGATCCATCACAAAGGCGCTTCCACCAGAAAAGCAAAGACCAAGATGATCTGGCTATCTCATTTAGCCTTTTATAAATTCTTCAAAAAACACAAGGCCGGTTTGACAAATCGCCTTTTACTTTTTCTCTTCTTATTTCCTTTAATCTTTTCCGCCTGGGTTAGGATTTTATTCTTTCATTTAGGAAGGTTAACTGGAGTAGCGAAACTTGTTTCGCGTATTTAATACATGCAGAGCCACCGCCAAAGGCGAAGGTGTGGCTTTCTTCTCAGGCGACCACCTTTCGACTCCGCTCAGGGTCGCCCCTACATCTCTCATGGCTTTTATAGGTAGGGGAGGCGCTCGTTGAGCTTAGCGAAATCCCGCTCCAGCGGGACCGCCCTCTTTTCACTTTTATTGTCACGCACTCCCGATGAATGGAGAGATGCATGACCTACGCTACTTCACTAAAGTCATCCTTTTGGTCTTTCGATAATTCTCAGTATCCAGTCTATAGAAATATATTCCGCTGGAGACTTCTTTACCAAAAGAATCTTTTCCATCCCAGGCTACCTCATAATTTCCTGGGGTTTTAGGTTCATCTATCAAGGTTCTCACTATCTGTCCCAGAATATTGTAAACCCTGAGGGTGGTGAGGGTGGGAATTTTGAATTTTGAATTTTGAATTTTGAACTTGATAATGGTGGAGGGGTTGAAGGGATTAGGATGATTTTGAGACAAGTCAAAAGACTCAATGTTCTCCTGGTTTTCATCATCGTCCACATCTGCTGTGATGGAGATGGAGATGGTTCCTTCAAAAGGAATGAAATCGGGTTTGGTTACCACCACGCTCATCTCTCCCAGATCGTCCAAGTTCACTTGGCAAGACAGTAAACCATTTTGATCGGTGGTTCCTAAGAACATGATTCTTTGATTTAAACTCAAGCAAACGGTGGCATCACGGATACCGACGCCCTCTGAGGTGACAGAAATATCTATGGTTCGCAAGCCCGGGAGAACCTTGCTGGGGTGGGTCACGGTTAATTCCTGCGGGACATCTGTCCAGACCGGCATCTCCGGATCGCCAAATAGATTGTGCCCATAATTTAAGTCTCGATATGAAGGATAAGAGCAACGGGAGAGCGCCTCGGCTATGCCCAAATGATGTTCTGTTGAATCAGCAAAAAGATATTGTAGGAATTTCTCTAAGAGCATATAAGAGGTTCCCACCCATCCCGACCTGGTATTACCTAAGAATGCCACCCCGCCATTATTCTGGGACAAGGGGTATAATTCGCCAACACAAGGTTCGCTCCCCATTTCCGGGTGTTTATCCACATCAATGGCGCTCTGTTTGCAGGCGATGGAATACATGATTCCATACTTACCTTGATTGGACAATGAAGGGAGATGCCCGTTACCATCGTTTTCTCCCGGAGAGGTTAAGACCCAAGATTTTGGAAGCTGGTTGGTTTGGTTCGATTTAGTTACAAAACAGTTCGGTGTGCCGTGTGCCAGAACCGCGATTATTCCCCATCCTTGATCCATGGTCTGGATGCAGTTTCCTCCATCCGGACTGATCGGATTTTCTGCCGACCCAGATGGGCTTTCGATTAAGGTTGATAAATCCTGAAAGAAGCTGCTGCCTACATACTGAGAAGCCAAGACATGTTGTCCGACCCCTCCACTAAAGTCTCTCATCTGATCCGAACACATCCACAGGACGGAAGTAAGGTAATTGGTTGATCCATTACCCGGATTTTTTTCATATAACAAAAGCTTTTCCACAAAAGAGGCAACCTCGCCACTGTCACTTGCCGGTACTCTCCCCACAAATAGGTCGGGATAAATATCGGGGCTATCATCTCCAGGCTCACCCCAGATGCCATCGTTATCTTTATCCCATTCTCCATCCACATCTGAGTAGTAAAGATCACAGATCTGCTGACTGGTTACTGCCGGAGGAGTGGAGGTATTGGTGGGATAAGCATATCTGACCGGAACAACGTCCTCGTCCCCTCCTAAAAGGACCCAAATAGTCCCATTTTGATAAGCGTTGATAAGAAAATTCCTGATCTTCTCAGGATCGTCTCTTCCGGTGTAGGTGTTCAAAATGCTATCTACAATGACAATTTCTGTTTTTATCCCTTTTTTTGTTTTCCACTCGAGCAGAGGCAAAAATGCTGATTTTAATTCCGAAGAGGTAATGATCAGATATGGATACCCTTCTGAATTGCCTTCAGACGCTTTGGACAAACTGTAATAGGGTCCTTGGAAACTGTAACTGGAGAGATCACTTTTATTGTCCACCATTTCATTTAAAACTCCTGCATATATTTTTGAGGCTTGATATGACCTTCTTTTGATAATGGAGGACAAAGAAACTTGTGTCGAGCTTCTCAGCTTCAGCTCCAAATCCAAATCAGTGTAAAGGAAAAGCTTTTTTGATTTAGGTCTGTATTGTAACGGATACAAGGCTAAGGTAACTATCCGGTTCCCTGCCAAAAAGCCACTTTCCACGATTTCCCCAAGCTTACCTGGATAAAGTGAATCTGAATCGTATATCTGTGAGTCTGGGGGAACCCAAATCTTCTCTATCGTTCCATCTGTCTTTTCATCAGGCTGGGCAGGAGAAACAAGATATTCTCCGTCCATGATTTTATATGATTTACCTATGACAATTAAACTTTCCACTTCGGAATCATTCGGAATCAAAAGATGAACCAATTTTAAAGGCAGATCAGGTTTTCCGATTTCTCCTATCTTTTCTCCATTCTTAAAGTCGACGAGATCATATCCATCTCTTCTATCAAAGAAAAAATCATCTTCAGAGAAAAAGGAATGGAAACATCTCTGTCCCAATGCCGGTTCGCAGTATCCATGGGAGTTGTAGAATGCAAAACATAAAAGAGTTAAAAAGAGAAATTTACTCCAGAGATTGGTCTTCATTTTCCCCCCCCTTAAAAAAGTTGAAAGGGATTAAAAGTTACTGCATAATGCTTTGCAATCTCTGTGCCTGCCGAGTAAATTTTTGTAAATGAAAACCTCTTTGCTCCAAGATGTCCTCTATTAACAGGTTAGAAAAATGATTTTCAGCTTTTCAAATAGGCATGAGTCCTTCTAAAAATCGAATAAATAGGTTATTATGGGAGAACCCCAACACACTGTGGCGTAAGCTCGATAGGCGTAAAGAATTAAAAAATATTTTTGCGAAACTTAATTTTTTTCTTGACAAACTGAGGCTAAGGTGTATACTTGGGGTAAGGAAGTGTTAGTTTTAGGACTCGAAGTGGACGAAATAGGACTCGCCAATAGGAGTTGTTTTTTAGATAATATATTGTTATTAAACGGGTAAGGTTTACTACATTAAAGTTTTGATGAAGGTAAAACCTTTAACAATCTATTTCTTAAAAGATTATGTGTTCAAAGGGATATCCAAGATTTAGTGATCAGAAGTATCATCGCAATGATTAAACAAATGGATAATCCTTTACTTTAAGTTTAACCGTCTTCCTATTTCCAATGGCTTCATTTAAGGGAACTTACACATCTACTATCGACCCGAAAAGAAGGCTTAAATTGCCTAAAAAGCTGAAGGATGCTATCCCCCCATCCTCTAATGAAAGCTTTGTTATAGCCGCTGGGTATGACGAATGTATTTTCATTTACCCTAAGGAGGAGTGGGAAAAACAAGAGCAGAAGTTAAGAGATTTGATGGTTGATGATTTAGAGGAACACAGATTTTATGAAAGGGAGTTCTTCCCAAAATCCGAAGATGTGAAGATAGATCGAGCAGGAAGGCTAACCCTACCCCAAGGGCTTTTGGATCATGCTCAGATCAAACCCAAAGAAGAGATTTTTATTTTCGGGGTGTTGTCCAGAATTGAGTTATGGAACCCTGAAGTATACCAGAAGTATAAGGAACGTTTTCCACAAACCCGTGAACAGGTCGCCCAGAAAATCTTTAAGCCCCCCAATGCGGTGGACAAAAAATGAAGAATCTGGCGTGAGGGATTCATGGTGTAATGTGAAAATCATGCATAAACCTGTCCTCTTAAAGGAGGTTTTAGAAAATCTTTTAATTTCAAAATCAGGAATTTATTTTGATGCCACCGTTGGGACAGGCGGGCATGCGGAGGCCATAGTTTCACAGCTTGAGCCTGGAGGAAAGCTGATTTGTATAGATAGAGATGAAAGCTCACTTGAGATTGCAAAAAAACGCTTAGATAAATACAAAGACAAGGTTAAATTCGGGCACTTTTGTTTCAGCCAGATAAAGGATTTCGTTTTAGCTTTAAAGATAAAAGAGATTTCAGGCTTTTTATTTGACCTGGGGGTCTCGTCATTGCATTTAGATGATCCCCAAAGAGGATTTAGTTTTCAATCGGATGGTCCTTTGGACATGAGAATGGATCTTTCCCAATCCAAGACCGCATCGGCTGTGGTGAATAATTATTCCCTTTCTCTTCTGACCAGAATCCTATTTGAGTTCGGACAGGAAAGATTTTCTAAAAGGATTGCTGGTGCCATAGTAAGACAAAGAGAAAAAAAACAAATTTCTACCACCTTTGAATTGAGGAAATTGGTGGAATCAAAAGTCAACCCCAGATATAGAATAAAATCTTTGGCTCGGGTATTTCAAGCCATAAGGATAGAGGTAAATGACGAGCTGGAGGAATTAAGAAAAGGTTTAGATCAGGCTATTAAGCTTTTGGCTCCTCAAGGGAGACTTTGTATTGCCTCTTATCATTCGTTGGAACACGGGATCATTAAAGAGATAATAAGAAGAGAGGTCAAAGGACGTGTCTCTCCCTCTGATTTTTCTGTATCCCTTTGCGGACGGACGCCTGTCCCTGTGGGCGAGGCAAAAGCGACCCTGAGAATGGTCACCAAAAAACCGATAATCCCTTCCACTCAGGAGATAAAGGACAATCCCAGAGCAAGAAGTGCCAAGCTCTGGGTAGCAGAAAAACTGTCATCTTAGCAAAGGATTCGTCTCCCAGGATTCATCCTGGGGATTCATCCTGAAGGAGATGTGAATTTGCCAAAGGATAGAATTAAAAGAAGCCACATTTCCGATGGCTCCAAAATCGGACGTTTTAAAAAAGAGAAAAAATTTTACTTGAAGTTTTCTCTGATTTTGATGGTGGTTATCCTTTTAGCCATTATCTATACCTGGCAAAGGGTTACTCTCCTCACTTTGGCAAGTGAGATCAAAAGGTTAAATGTCAAGCTGAGCAATCAACAAGAAGAATATAAATATCTCCAGGTGGAAGTGGCCTCTCTCTCCTCGGTGGAGCGGATAGGAGGGCTGGCAGAAGAGATGGGGTTTGTCTGTCCTTCCTTTGAGCAAAAAGGAGTTCTCCCGGAGGCACCGGATTCTGTCATTCTCGAAAAGAAGGGCTTACTTAAGAATATGTGGACCAAGCTTGAAGGGATTAAAGGAAATCTCCTCTCTCAAGATAAAGTAGAAGCCAAGGAGGTCAAACATGGTTTATAGATCAAAAACTCTATATGATGAATCTTCCAGCAGGGGACGGCAAAGCATGTGGAGCAAAACCATCAAAAGAAGAGGTGCCGCCGTCTTTTTGATCGGAGTGTTTTTTTGGCTTCTGATCATCTACCGCCTCTTTTATTTCCAGATTCTGAAAGCAGAAGAATATAAAAAGATAGCTTCAATACAACACCAGCTCCATTTCAAATTAGAGGCGAAGAGAGGACTTATATACGACCGAAACGGTGAGCTATTAACACTCAACTTACCGGTCGAGTCCTTTTTTGCCATTCCGGAGAGCGTGAAAAACATAAATTTAGTTGCCGGTATTCCTTTCGGCTCCTCAGGACCAGCTTTCAGAAAGTTAGCTCACAGCCTGAAAACTGACAGCAATTTTGTCTGGCTCAAAAGAAAGGTGGAGAAAAAGGAAAGCCAGAGGGTAAAATCCTTACTTGATGAAAAAAATCTCAAAGGAGTCTGGGTGCTGAACGAGACCAAAAGATATTATCTTAATGGAGAAGTGGGAAAAGACGTATTAGGTTTTACTAATATCGACAATAAAGGGTCCGCCGGTGTGGAGTTTCAATATAATCAGGAACTCTCCGGAAAAGATGGAGAAGCGATCTTTCAAAGGGATGGACATAAGAATTCCTATCAGCTCACAGAATATCCTATTAAGAAGCCGGAGAGCGGAAAAAACATGGGGCTGACCATTGACATAGAATTGCAGTCCATCATAGAAGAGGAACTGAAAAAAGGAATCAGCCTGACCCGGGCGGATGGAGGAAGTGCAGTTTTTATGGATCCGAAAACCGGAGAGATCTTAGCCATGGCATACTGCGGCAGAGATGATGAGCTTCCCCTAAAGAACAGAGTCATAAATGACAATTTTGAACCTGGCTCCACCTTCAAAATTGTGACTGCGGCTTCGGCTTTGGAAGAGCGGATTTTGACCCCGGAGGATAAAATCTATGCGGAAAAAGGGGAATTCAGATTTGGCAAGAGGATCATTCACGATGTTAAATCTTACGAGTGGCTCACCTTTCGGGAGAGCGTGATTTTCTCCAGCAACATTGCTCTGGCTAAAATTGCGAATAAAGTGGGCAAAGAGAAAATCTACAAATATGCTCGTGACTTCGGCTTCGGCACAAAGACCGGAATAGACTTGCCGGGCGAATCTAAGGGTCTTGTCTCATCCCCAGAAAAGTGGTCTGATTTCACCCTGTGCACTATCGGTTTCGGGCAGGGAATATCTTTAACCGCCTTGCAACTGGTCTGCGCCTATGCCGCTGTGGCCAACGACGGCGTTTTGATGAAGCCTTTTGTGGTCAAGACTATAATGGATGAAAAAGGCGATACTCTACAAGTGTTTCATCCTACCCCGGTGCGGCGGGTGATAAGCTCTGAAACCGCTTCCACCTTGGTCGAGTTCTTGAAAGGGGTGGTCTCGCATGGAAGCGGACAGAAAGCAAAAATAGATAGTTTTGACATCGCAGGAAAGACCGGAACTGCGCAGAAGGCAAAGCCGGGAGGAAAAGGATATGAAGATAACAAATATATGGCCTCCTTTGTGGGATTTTTCCCGGCAGACGATCCGAAGATGGTAGGGCTGATCACTTTGGATAATCCCAAAACCGTGCATCTGGGTGGACAGACGGCGGCACCTATATTCAAGAATACCACCGTGCGTATCCTGGCCCTTACAGGAGAGCCCTTCCTTCAAGGAGGAGAAGAGAATTTATCCCAGTTGGCGGTATACCAAACATCCAACAATGACTTGCCAAAAGAGTTTTCTACTTTGGCCCAAAAAGAATCCAGCTTTGTCCTAAAATCAGAACCGTCCGCAAGCGAAACTCTTTCGGTTCCCAATGTGATGGGAATGACAGCTCGAGAAGCACTTAGGGTTCTTTCTGCTCAAAATTTGCAAGTGAAACTTTTGGGAAGTGGGTTGGTGACTAAACAGACTCTCGAGCCTTGCACCTCTTCGGATGAGAAACAGATTTGCGTGATCGAATGCTCCCCTAAGTGAGGAGAAGTTGTGCGAAACTTAAAAGAGCTTTTAGCCGCATTGTCCTCAAAGAAA
>Ga0315279_10002897_pt1 | contig 24807 bp, 22 predicted proteins | sample YL17G06_20_MG_FD_203694 | JGI IMG/M metagenome (GOLD analysis project Ga0315279, IMG submission 203694) | Sediment microbial communities from Yellowstone Lake, YNP, Wyoming, USA - YL17G06_20 | ecosystem: Environmental > Aquatic > Freshwater > Lake > Sediment | place: USA: Wyoming | collected...
CGGGTTTGACGCACGACACAATACGAAATACGAACGACAGGTCACGAGGCATTCATCCTTCGCAGTGCCTACTCCGCCGAAGTAGTTTCGGCTACGAAGGCTGGAAGCCCCCGGCCTTCCTTCGCCCGCCATAGCGAGATACGCGAAGGTGGGCAAGTCGGGGCTGCTACGGAGAATGGACGAGCATCGAGTATGTCCTCTCTCTCAAATCCTCTCCGCCAGCACCCGGGCCAATGTTACCATCCAGCCCACAGCGATTATCACCAATAGAGCTAAAATAGCGTATTTTGCTTTAATCCGCACCAGAAAATGAAAATATACTCCGAAAACCGTAGTAACCAAAGCCAAAAATGCTGCGGTAACTAAACCGGTGCACAAGAGCGCAGCGGCCGGCTGGATATAAAACGACTCAGAAATTCTGCCCTGAGCAAAAGCAATAGCCGAAGTGGTCATACCACAGGTCGGGCATGGCAAGCCCCATCTTTGTTTCATTCCGCAGGGATTAATCCAGCGACCTATGTCGATTCTACCTGTTGCCGCCATCCGCAATAGTCCGAGCGAGGCAGTCGCTACGAGAAAAACAATGCCGGCTAAAAGCCGCTGACGAGGCGAAGCCTGACAAAATATTTTCAGCTTATTCCCGCCTTTGGCGGGTTGTCTATCTTGCATAACCAGGTTAGAATATGGGGGCAAGGCAATTCTGTCAAGGTAAGTTAGGGCAAAAGATTATGACATTAGAGCATAAAGATTTAAGTGCGATGCTGGAGACTGCGATTGTAGCGGCGCGTCTGGCCGGGCAGCGGGCGATGGAAGAAATCAATTTTGTCAAGGCCTCGGTGAAGAACGCCACTGAGCTGGTAACCCAAACGGATGGCCGATGCCAGAAGATAATCATCGAGCGAATCAAAGAAAGCTACCCCGACCACGGCTTTATCGCCGAAGAAGGCGACGGAGGCAAGATATTCAAGCAGCCTCCACGAAGTGGCCAAACGCTATGGTGGGTAATCGACCCGATAGATGGAACGACCAATTTCGTGCACGGTATGCCCTACTTTACTACCAGTATCGCAGTAATGGAGGCGGGCGAGCCTATTGTGGGCGTAATTTTTGAGCCGGCCACGGACTCAATGTTCACAGCCATTAAAAGCGGTGAGGCACAACTGAACGGCCGACGAATCATGGCAAGCAAAGAAGATATGAATAAATTTTCGAGCGTCGGGCTGGATAGTCATTTTGACGATGTGGTGCCGAATTGGGTCTGCGAAATTATGAAGCGGACAAGATTTCGCAACCTCGGAACAACGGCTCTACAAATTGCTTATGTAGCAAAAGGCAGCCTAATCGCTACAATTGCTTTCGACCCGAAGCTATGGGACATTGCAGCAGGGGCGATAATCGCCCAGACGGCTGGGGCGATTGTGACGGACTGGCAAGGAGGAAGAATTTTCCCTATCAATTTAGATAGTTACGAAGGCGGGCAGTTTCGTGTAGTAGCAGCTAATAGAAAGGTGCACCCTATGATTATAGAACTTATAAGATAATTCTGATTGCGGATATCGGATTGCAGATTTCGGATTTGTTATGATGAGGAGATAAATATGACGCCGGAAGAATTGAAACGCAGGACAAAGGTCTCTGGGCTTTCTGTAATCAAATCACTATGTAGAACCTTGATATTTGTCATGCTGAACGAAGTGAAGCATCTGGCCATCGAACGTGAGATTCTTCGCTGCGCTCAGAATGACAAGCTACAAGCTTGTCATCTTGGGTCCGGGACCGGCTGCAGCGCGATGATTTTCACTTTGCCTGTGAGAGGAGTAACCCGGCTTCTATCGAGTATGGCTATTACTCTTTTTTGTGGGCCATCGGGACCAATGCGAACGAGGATATAGGCACTAAAGACATCACTGCGGACAGTAACAAGATTGCTGATTCGAGAAAATATTAAATCTCCCTCCTCAAAATCGTCCCGTGCACCATCAACTCCTGTGCGTGGGTCGGTCGTCAGGTCGGGAAATCCCATCTGGTCTTTACCATCCAGGGCATAATAGCACATACTGAAATTTGGGTCTCCGCCTTGAGCACCGATGTTCATTAGCTCACCGATACTTCTAAAGCCAGGTGTTCCTGGCCGATTTTGATAATTGGGCCCACCAGGAACAACCGTTTTGTCCCTATATGCAACTATTGCCTGGGCAATACTAAATTCTTTTCCCTGCAACGGCAGTTGTATCCACGGCAGCTGGGCTATTACGAACCACGGGGCGGTATTGATGTTTATTCGCCCTTTGACTCTGGTTTCGTTCCGGTCGTTCCAGGGATAAGAATTCGGGTCAAAAACAGTTAGATAATTAAAAATCTGCTGGTAAATGGGGTCAGCCAGATTAAGTCGAACAGCATTTTCGGTATCCGCAGGCTGCCAAGTCCTACCATATACATTTTCACGAAAAACCATTCCTATTTCGCCTATATTTGTAAAAGGCTTATTCGCAGGATGAGCCTGAATAAAAATTGAGTCATTTTGTTGATAAGTGTTGGCAGAACCGAGAGTAGATGACTTTGTTGCTGAGTCCCACAGACTCCTTATGCACTTATGCGGGGTAATGTCCCGCTGGAAACTATTAACTCCCTGGCCTGAAACCAGCCAATCAGGCGCTTGTTTGGAATCAACAGTGATACCGCCCAAATCAGGACGACGCAGCTCTATGGTGCTGTTAGAGTTAAAAGCGATGCCATTAACATCATCTTGAGGTTTGCGGGCGTAGCTAAGCGGGTCATAGCCAAAAGGATTTGGACCAATCGGCTCATTCGGGTCGCTAAAAGTTACAGGAAGTCGAGCGTTGGGGTCTTCGAATCGCATCACATGAAAGCGCCTTGTGCCGGACCAGATGATAGGGGTGTCTCTACCATCAACCCTAAGCTGCCAGCCATTCGGGTCGCCATCCTCAAAATAAGGCTTGTAAAGTTCGATTGCATAAGATTTGTGGGGTGTTGGGGGGTTACCGGAAGTAACAAAATTGTAATCCAGCTCGGAAATATAAATGCAGGGACGCTCAAAGCCGTATAATCCGCCATAGGTTGTAACATCTGAATCGGGGTCACGATAGTCCTTTATATTAACAGCTATTTGCATAGCCTGTAGAGCTAACGCACCTGGAAGGACCTTCATAATGGCGTCATATATTGAATTAGGGTCGGCAGTATTGACATTGACCATCTTCTTACCATTCGGGTCGATAATCCGGTCCATATTACAAGTGGTAGCGATGTGGCGATAGGCATAATTCGGGTCAAGAGAGCCACTGTCATAAGCACTAATAAACCATTCCCCCAGTTCTCCGCTTACAACTGGAGTTCTGAAGGCAGCCTTCCGAAACTCCCAGCTTCTGTTCTGGTCCCGCCCTAACTCCTCCAACCGTGTGTCTATACCGGTATGATTCAACAGAAATCTATAGCGAAGCTCAAGTTCATCGGAAATATCAAAAGGTGTGTAAAGGCCATTCGGCGTGCCGTATCGCCAAATAACGTTTTCTTCGTATGCTCGCAAATCAAACGGATTGACACCAACGCCGTAGTTTGCCCTTGCTCGGAGCAAATCTGTTTCGTCGCCTGGGTTATAAACAGTAGTGCCCGGCCGCCAGGACAAGGCCATAAGGTTTATCTGCAATTGGCTGGAGCCATCGGCGTTAGGGATGAATTTATAATCAGTATTGACATTCACCATTCCGCCATTGTCGATGATTCTTATAGCTGCGTAAATGGGTTTGCCTTTGGTGGAGGTTATGCCGGGAAGGATAATCCACTTTGAATCGCCCACGCCATCACCGTCAGCATCAGCAAAACCGGGTACCACATCATAATCAGCTATGACCCTTGCCTGCACGTTGTTCTGGCCGCCCAGAGCACCGTTAACGTCGCTTATCTGCTGCCAGTAATAATTATTGCCCGATTTGTATGGTTCAAGGCTCGCCAGCCATCTGTCTTCAGTGCCCGGATAATCGTAATATTCCTGGCCTTGGACGCCGGGGACATCTAATGCCAATTGCTGGGATATTTCTGCGAGAACTGAGTCGATAGCAAAGTTAATTTCTCTATTTTCTGAAGCGGCTGTTGCAGCCGTTTTGTCTATCCGGGCAACCAATAAAAACACCACGCCAATAATGGCTAACAGCGTGGTCAAGACCACGGTAAGGATAAGAGCCGAGCCGGCAGAAAAATAGTCGCTCGTCGCTCGTCGCTCGTCGCCCGCATACTGCAAACAAACCTTCGAAGGTTTTTCATTATCAATTTTCACTACTATCATCAATGAACTCCGAACCCCGTTAGAAAAACGACTTTCTTTTCTAACGGGGTGAACAACGAACTAATTATCCAGATAAACAATGTGCGTAAAGGTCCTTCCTTTTTTTAGAACGCCTTTGGAATCGTATAGAGTAAAGGTGAACTTAAAAGCTCTGGCGGCGATGGTCTGGGTTGCTGAGCGCAACCAGACTATATTGGCGTTGTTGTCGATTCCACCAAACCATTCTATCGTGAAATTATCCACGCCCTTAGCCATATACATCACTAAATCTTTAGGGTTTGCGGTGTCTAAAAGAGGCCTTTTTGTCCAATCGTTTGGGTCAGCAAAGGGAGGATTCACATTCCATTGTGATAGAGAAAACTTAAAATACTCGCCAAATGGAGAAGAATCTTGGTCTGGTAGATTAGCATCAGAGGTTAGAATCGTCTGTCTTCTGAGCAGTATTTTTTCTTTTGGGTCGCCTGTGATAGGGTCTGTATTAGGTAGTATATTAGGATTGGGGTCAGCGGCCTGGCCATAAAATATACTTGCGTCATTACCTATTACGGTTTTTCCACCATATTGGCCGGTGGATTGGAAATCGCCAACGGCGAGAAATGCGATGCAATCCGCATTTACTGTGCCTGCGGTCTGGACTTGTATTCTGCCAGGAATGGTTTGTATGACGCCCTTAAAGTCGGCGTTAAGCTGGTCTGTGATGGCTCGCAGCTTTTGCATAACCTCGGTGTTGGCAGCCGCAGTCTGATACGAGCCAGCGCTGACCCTGAAAATTACCCCTGCCATCGCCAATACCATTGTTAAAATCGCGATAGCGACCAGAAGCTCAATTAAAGTAAAACCCTTTTTCATTTTTCTTACTGCCACTAAGGCACGAAGACACCAAGATTTAATCGGCGGTCATTGCAAGCAAACCTGTCCTGAGCGAAGCTGAAGGAGACCACAGAGATAGAAGAAATCCGATTATCATTACTTTTAACTTCTTCGCGGTTAATACTCTTACTTTCTTTGTCCATCCTCCGTAGAAACTCTACTTCGGAGGACGGGTGTCTTTGTGGCTAAAACCTGAGTACCGTCTGATACACCACAATACAAGGGCCTCTGCTGCCGGTAATCGATGGCGGAACAACCCAGACCGAACCGCTCTGGCCACCCAGCCAGGGCTTGTCAAGAATGATTCTGTTGAATATACCGGGCTGACTTTCAACCCGCTCTAAGACTCGATATTTGTCGCCTGTTGTGTTTTCTACTATCGTATAGCCATCGTTAATCCAGCTTATATTCTCTATGTTTTCTATGTTAAGCACATTACTACCCACAGCCCCGGAAACACCAACCCGCACCGGCATTGGATAATCAACCGCAACGGCAGGATTGCACGGGTCGGCTGGATTGCGATATTTTGTACTGGCCCCCACTTTCCTGCACACAAAGACCGTTACCTGCACAGACCGATTTGGGTCAGGGGCTACTCGTCTGCACAAGGCAGACCAGTAATATTGCTTTTCTTCGGGATTTGTCCTCGTCGATGGATATGCAAATTCGCTAAAAGCAATTGGCACTCTCAGAACATCATTTATATACATAAGATTACTCGGATTAAGTCTATTAAGGTCGATGCCATCATTTGGGTCGAGTGGATTGCCTATTGCATAGAGCTTTATTTTTGCGAAGGCTTCGTCTGCTGTTACTGCTGCGATGGTTCGCTCGGTTGCAATCGTCGTAAAATGGACGCCCGCCAGAAAAGTGCCGGCTATGAAAAGCATCCCGATTGCCAGCGTCCCCACTGCCAGCAGGACCTCGGTTAGCGAAAACCCCTTTTGTCTCAACTCATTGTCCATAGTTTGCAGCTTTTTATTTCTCTGCCACGAAGGCACCAAGTCGCGAATTACCTGATGTCCCGATAACCTAATTACCTGCTATTCTACGTCCTTCTGCGACTATCTTTTATTTTTGTTTAATCGGTGTCAATCTGTGTTAATCCGTGTCTAAATTTTTTGTGCCTTTGTGCCTTTGTGTCTTTGTGGCTAATTTTTTTTCAATCCGTCGAGATTATCGTGCCTGTATAAGGGTTGATGTAAATCGCCTCTGGAATTAGCGTATACAAATAGCCCGAGTAGGGCTGATTTCTATCACAGGCCTGTTTGAATTTCCTGGCGTCATAGATAATAAAATTGCTACGGCTTGACTCATCGATTGGCTGGATACAAACGAGAAATGGGTCAGACGGTTGACCCTGCTCGGTGTCCTCAATAAAGATGGCTGCCCGATTTCCCTGCATAGCCCTGCTTTCAATATAATTTTTCGTATTAAAGACATCATCGTCGGGTCCGCTTTGCTGGGCTTTATGTATGTGCAAAACCAACTTTCCCGATGGAGAAAATAGTATTGAAAAAGTCGTAGCATCGACCAACCCTAACCTACGAGGGTCATTCATTTCGGCATCCGTATCTACTATTGCATCGCCATTGGAACCCAGCAGCAGGTCCATAACGGCTATATTGTCCGGCAGCTTGATTGGTTTTAATCCCTTAACTACCCGGCAGCCAAGATTACCTTGCACTGAAGGTGGAATGCAAGGGTCGTAAATAATAAATATCATATACTGAGGAGCTGTGAGAGGGTCAGGATTGTAAGGGTTATAGGCTTTTTGAAAACGTATTCCCGCATAGCGGCGTTCTTTAAGAGCTATTGCATGGGCTGAGGAGAGGGCGGCGCTTATCATAGTCTTGGCGCCGGATTCTGTCTCAAACGAGTTAAAAAATGCACGGATAGCAGGCAGAGCGATAGCGGCAAGCAGCACTATGGATGCTACCACAACCGTCATCTCTGTCAGTGTTAAACCAGATTGTTTGCTTTTTGTTCTCATCTTTTTTTTGCCACGAAGACACCAAGGCACTAAAGCCCAGTTATGTCTTTCAACTTCTTTTTCTAACCACAGATTTCACGGATTTCACTGATTATAATCTTTATCTTCGTTGCTACCTTACTCTCATTTAATCTGCGTTAATCTGTGTAATCCGTGGTTATTTTTTTATTCTTTTTTAATTTTGTGACTTTGTGCCTTAGTGGCCTAAACTTCATCTACTGCTTATGTCATCACTGCTAATTACATCGTCAGCGGTACCAAACTTGCCGTCCGGTCCTGGCGAATTAAATATTCCGTCCGGCCCAGCCGACGTAATTATAGGAAAAATTCTTTTAACAACCGTTGCGCCGGCAGGAGGTTGATATTCGTAGGAATAGTCGTATATCAGAGTTTGACCTATCTTGGCTGTCGCGCCGCGTTCGTGCCACGGGTCAACAAACCGAGGTAATCGGTACTCTATAGGCTTCACGCCGTCATTGATTACGAGCTTCATCTCGTTGCCAGAAAAATCCTTATTAGTTATCAGGGATTCGTCAATTTTATCGAGGGTCGCCCTGCATTCAGGAACTTTGCTTAAGAAAAAATACAATAATTCGCTTGAAGCATATTCGGGCCTATGGACTATGGGCATTGTCGGAGCAAGAGGTTCAATTGAGACCTTTGCCGAATATTCTGTTCCCAGTATTAGTTCAAGAATGTTATCCGGCACGGGCGGCACAGCAGGTTCGATAACATCTAATGGAAACTTAAAGTCTGTGTAAACGTTGTAGCTCCATCCATAGTCATAAAATTCCTGTAATGCTGCATCGAGGATTGCAAAAGTATTTTCGGTGAGCTGCTCTTTAGCCTGATTATTAACGCGGCTGGTGATACCTACTATCATTGTGGCTAAAATCACAATTACAGCTACAACAACCAGTATTTCTACAAGTGTAAAACCAATTTTCATTTTTAGCCACCGGTTTCACTGATACTTATCCTTGCCACAAAGACGCCAAGACACTAAAGTTCAGTTATGTCTTTCAGCTTCTTTTTCTAACCACAGATTTCATGGATTCTTTTTCGTGTTAATTCGTGGTTATTTTTTCCTTTTTTAATTTTGTGCCTTCGTGGCTATTTCTTTCTCTGTGGCTCAATTACCGAAGTTGCGGATGTCATCAGGTGTGCCGTAGAAACCATCCACTCCCGCAGAAATCAATATGTAAGACTCAGGTCTGTATGGCCATCGCTTCCATGTCGGCGGCGCCCAAAGTTTTGTATCCCAGATATACCTGTAGAAGTTCTCGAAATACCGCTGAGGAGGCAAACCATCGCCATCCCAGACTGATGGACGTGGGTCCGCCGGTCCGTTAAGTGGGTGCTGCTTAAGAACTATATCTATCGGTCTCCCTAAGGCGATAAGGTCGTAATTATCGAGAACGTTGTAAATTCGCCCTTCGGGAGGGGCACCGCCAGGACGAGAAATAGGTTCTATAGTTTTGCTTAAAGTATTTGCCCTGTAATAAAGGACTGGAGTTCCCACCTTAACAGGTTTTCCACCAACGGACATTGATTTTCTGCCGAATACATCACAAATCACAAATGTATTTGGGTTCAGCGGTGTGGGGTTAGCAAATAATCCCTCCGGCTCACCCAGCCGGAAAGCATTCGCGTTCGCAAGCTCCAGATATGGTCCTTTACGCTCCTTCAGGTTGGTATCATCGGTGGAGAGATACACCCGATTTCCGGCCGGGTCGCAGCCGTCTGCCCTCCAGGCCGATTTTGGATGGAACCCCAAAAGGTCCCAGCCTAAAAGGGCCTCACAAAGCATTTGCGAGCCGGTGTAATCAGGGTCATTTAGACTATCTGAAGGCGGGTAGTCTCCAAAATCGTTTTTGAAGGCTACCAGGGCCAAATCAATGACCGTAAGCTGGGCCTTTTGCTTGGCTTCTTTGGCGGTATTACGCACAACATTTAGAGCCGGCAGAAGCAGACCAACCAGAAACGCTATTATCGCAAGGACTGTTAACAGCTCTACACTCGTAAATCCTATTTTCTTACGTTTCACGGTTATATTCCTTTAACAATTTTACCGTGGGCATTTTATGGACTTTCTATGTAACTACTCTCCAGCCAGGTATTGGCAAAGATTGCAAAGTCAAAGAAATTAATAAGACCTTTAGGCTCTTTATCATCATTCTTAAACAAATTATCCGGGTCATCGTTAGGGACTGTTTGCAGCCATTTTTCAGCGAAGGTTTCCATACGGCCTATGTCGCCATCCCAACCGTCAGCAAGGATAGCAAGGTCAAAAAGGTTGATAAAGCCGCCAACCAGGTCATCGCCATCAAATAAGTTGCGTTTATCATCCGGCTCTATATCGCCCGCCAACCAGACCTGCGCCATCAGCTCCAAATCGTTTATATCGACGAAACAATCGCGGTTAAAGTCTGTCGGCAGTAAGCCTCCTCCTCCACAAATCTCGGTGCACTTAATGGAATCCCATCGCGTAATGTAATATTCATAAAGTCGCTTGTTCAAATTCATCCGCAAACCCACAGACAGCTTGTGCAATACATCATCTCTGTATTTGTCAGCAACCGTATATCTTTGGTCAAGATACTGACCTCTAATATCAGACCCGACCTTTTTCGATTCCCAGGCCACGTCATTATCAATCAGTAAAACTGCGCTGCATATACTCGCCTCCCACGGCGTAAGCAACTGCGTATCCAGCTTGAGGTCAAAGATAATTTCGTTGACGTCTTTGAGGTTCATCATCTGCGAGACAGTTGCCATCTCACCGGCGGTAAAGGTTTTGCCCGACCGCGAATATAAAGTCAAATTGTAGCTGCCTTCAGTCGGCCAATCCGAACGCACATATCCGATGAACTTATCTTGTGACATAGTAACATCCCAGCCATTCGGCTCTTTTACCGTGATGTCAAATATAGCGCCGTCATCTTCAAAACTTCCGTTGACAATCTTGCAGTCATCAGCTCGCACCGAACTGATAGCTAATAGAACCACTATCGCTGCTTCCGCAATTGCTATTTTCCCCTTCATCAATTTCTCCATCCTTCAATTTTCAGCACAATAAATCATTTTTCTGTGAGCGTTTACTACCGCACCAGAACAAATCTAAAAAAGGCTTCAAACGTTACCGTGGTTTAGACAAAACCAACCACTTACGGTGGTATTTCCCTATATTTCCACTCGAAATTGCAGACGTCGTCAGCCGTTCCATATTCGCCGTCAAAGCCCGCAGAAATCAAAATAAAAGTCCCTGAGCTAACAGGTCTGGGCGGTCGCGGTGGAGCTATTTTTTCGCTCCTTGTGTTCATATAAAATCTTTTGTAGTTACTAAGCTCGTGGGTAGAAAGTCCCTCCACCCAGGGTTTACCGAGGCCGACCAACATATGATTATCCCAGTAATTGTAGATGTTTCCCTTGTTATCGGTCATTATTGGAAGAGGATTTGTTGTCTGGTTTTCAGGCTTTGTGGAATCAAAATGTAGGCTATTTTCGGTATTTGCCTTATAGTAAAGTATAGGCATACCGGCCTTTATCCCTGTCTTAAGGTCCCGGGTGTATTCATCACACAAGACGTAATAAGGCACTTGTGTGGGGGGAGGGTCCGAAAAAGAACCTGTACCCGTATCTCCATATAACTGCCTTAGCTCAAAGGCGTTGGCATTCTCGATGGGCAAGTATGGGCCTCTGCGAGCTCCCAGAGTACCGGCACCGTATAATTGCCTGCCAGATAGGTCTGTTCCATCAACGATAAAAGACGATTCTGGATGAAAGCCCATAAGGTCGAAGCCCATAAGGGCTTCGCAAAGCTTCATCGCTCCACAGTAAGCCCGCTCCTGACCAGCCGGCGCACCATCCATTGCATCAGATGGAGGGTATCCATCAAGCTCGCTATTGAAAAGTTCCAACGCAGCTTCGACGCTGTGGAGCTGGGCCTTTTGCTTTACCTTTCGAGCAAATCTTCTGACATTGTTGAGAGCAGGCACCAGAAGCCCGATGAGAATTACGATGATGCTCATAACCGTAAGAAGCTCGACAATGGTAAATGCCTTTTTTGTTCCGGATTTTTTTGCGATTCGTTTCATTTTTTTCTCCTTTATCTTTTAATTTTGAATTTTTGTTTTCTTATCTTTCACGTGGCCGCAGAGCTCAAGCCCGAGATAACCTGAATCATTGGCAAAAACACCGACAGAACAATAGTCAAAACAATACCGCCCAAACAAAGAATCATAATTGGCTCAAGCAGCGACATTAACGAAGCAACCAGCACGTCAACCTGCTCATCATAGTTGTCAGCTACTTTTAGAAGCATCTTGTCCAGGTCGCCCGTTTCCTCACCCACGGCGACCATATTAGAGACAATCAGGTCAACGGTCTTGGACTGCCGCAAAGGGCCTGCAAATGTGTCGCCCTGCCTGATAGAGTTGTGGACGTTGGCCAGCGTATTGGCAAAGACCTCGTTTCCTGCCGTCTCGCGCGTAACGTTAAGGGCATCCAGAATCGGGACACCCGCGCCTATCAATGTCCCCAGCGTTCTTGTCCAGCGCGTAATTGAGATTTTGCTGGAAAGCTGCCCAATTATAGGCAATTTTAACTTGATGGTATCTATTACAAGCCTGCCCATCCTAAATTTCTTTACCATCTTGAGCAAAATGATGGCCACAATCGGGACTGCTAACAAAACAAACACACCATACTGGTAAGCAATCCAGTGGCTTATCCCGAGCACTGTAGTCGTTACTCTGTTCAGCTTACCCTCTACCATTTCCTCGAGCACATCCTTAAACGACGGTATCACATACTTCATCAATCCCAACAAAATACAAAAGGCAGCACTTAGGACCACGCACGGGTAAACCATCGCGCTCTTGACGCGGCCTTTGAGCTTCTGGGCCTTTTCCATAAAGTCGGCGACACGCGAGAGAATCAGGTCCAGCACGCCGCCGGATTCCCCAGCAGCAACCATATTAACAAACAGCCGGTCAAAAGCCCTCGGACAATGTGACATCGCCTCCGAAAGGGTCGCGCCTCCCTCAATGTCGTCGGCTACGCTGCAAATGACCCTTTTGAATGTCCCTGACCTTTGCTGCTCTTCGAGTATTCTTAAGGATCGCAGGATGGGCAAACCCGCATCTTGAAGGGTGGAAAGCTGTCTTGCGAACTGTGCAATGTATTTGACCCTGACCCTGCCGCCGGCCCCCCGCTTTCGCTTGGGCTGCAGAATTGCCTTCGCTGCAGACTTTTTCGCCGCACCACGTGTCCGAACCTTCGTGGGGAAGTATCCCATATTGCGGATTTTGCTTATCGCTTCCTTTTCGCTAAGGGCTTCAATTTCATCCTTTACTTCAACGCCCTGCGCATCCAACGCCGTGTAGTGGAATATAGGCATTTGATTACCTCCTATGGATTAACAAGTAACCCATCGTAAAATCCAACACAATAACAGCTCCTTACTTTTAGCTGCTCTCCGTGATTGTTTCTTTTATCACTTCGTCAATAGTTGTTATGCCGTCATAGATTGCGGCCAGGCCGTTATTACGTAACAATCTCATACCGGCCTTCTGAGCCGCGGCACGCAAGACAGTTGTCGAAGCTTGTTGCATAATCAGCTCGCGTATTTCATCATTGAATGTCATAATCTCAAAAATGCCCGTTCGCCCCCTGTATCCGGTGTTATTACACTTGTCGCAGCCTCGGCCATAATAAAACTTCTTACCTTTAACGTCATCCGGGGTAAGCAGCAGCTCCATCAATTGAGTTTCTGTAGGTTGATATGGCGCCTTGCAATTTTCACATATCTTTCTAACCAACCGCTGAGCAACGATACCTTCGAGCGTAGCGGTAACAAGAAACGGCTCAACGCCCAGGTCCAGAATTCGGGCTATCGAGCTTGGGGCATCATTTGTGTGTAAGGTCGTAAAGACCACGTGGCCTGTCAAAGAGGCCTGGGCGGCAATCTCCGCCGTCTCAAGGTCACGAATCTCGCCGACAAGAATGATGTCAGGGTCCTGCCTCAAAATAGACCTAAGACACCTGGCAAATGTCAGACCAATGTCCGGCTTCATCTGCACCTGGATAAGACCATCGATGTCATATTCTACAGGGTCTTCGGTGGTAATTATCTTCGTCTCAACGTCATTAAGCTCCCCCAATGCAGAGTAAAGAGTGGTGGTTTTGCCGCAGCCGGTTGGCCCGGTAACGATTATAATGCCATTGGGTTTACGAATGAGCCGACGGACATGCTCCTGGTCCTCAGGACGCAAACCGAGTTTACCCAGGTCAAAGGACATTTGAGACCTGTCCAGAACACGCAATACCACGCTCTCACCAAACATAGTCGGCAGAACACTGACGCGCAAATCAACCGGATTACCCTGGACCGTCAGAGATATTCGGCCATCCTGTGGAAGACGTCTTTCAGCAATATCCAGGTTTGCCATAACCTTTATACGAGAGCTAAGTGCTGCAGCGATGTACTTCGGCGGAGGAACCATCTCATAAAGCACTCCATCAATACGGTATCTCATTTTGTATTCACTCTCAAACGGCTCAAAATGGACATCCGAGGCTTTATCACGAATCGCCTGCAGCAAAACCAGATTCAACAGTTTCTTGACAGGATTAGACTCAGAAAGCTCCTTCAGTTCATCCAGGTCGATACTCTGGTTCCTGCCATCAAATTCTGCAAGGAAACTGTCGCTTTGTATTTCATCTATCAGGTCGTTTATATTTTCCTCTTGAGTTTCGTAATACTTGGTCAGCGCCTTTTGCAACGCATCAGGGTCGGTTATCTTGGCGGTAACCTTAAACCCCATCAGTGTGCTCAGGTCGTCCGTCGCTCTGAAATTGTCAGCACTGTCAAGTGTGACGGTTAGCTCATTTTGCTCCTTGTTGTACTCGATGGGGACGATTCGGTACGTCTTAGCCATCTGAGCAGGCACCTTCTCAATTACATCAGCAGGAATATTAATACCATCAATGCTTATGTAATCCATTCCCCGTTGAGCTGCTAAAGCTATTCGCAGTTGGCTTTCGTCCACCAGCCCCAGTTCGAGGAAAACCTGACCAATTCGTATCTTCCCGCCCCGTTGAGCCTGAATTTTCAGGCATTCATGAACCTGCTCTCTGCTAAGGATACCCATTTTTATAAGCACCCTGCCGAGCGTTCTGCCTCTTAATTGTTCTATAGGAGGCAGTGATTCAGTTGTTTTCGTTTTAGCCATTATGATTTTACCTTAATTGTTTCTTTTTCACACTAAACCTATTATACAACATTAAAACCTTTTTAACAAACAAATTATAAATTGGACATTTAGTTATTAGGACTACGGCAACCTATACAGATTATGCCTCTATCTTGCCAGCTAAACCCATTTTCTCCATTTTCAAGTATAAGAATGCCGTCCTCGCGGTTTTCTGCTACTATCCCAACAAAAGAAGGTTTCTCTACGGCAACCTATGTCCGCAGGACAGGTCCTATATCCTCCATCTCCTTTACTGCTTCTTTCTTCTTCGCCTTTGCTTTCATTGCCCCCATCTTAGCAAGGGCCTTATCCTGCAGCGCCCCCGGTTGACGGCTATTATCTATCATTTCCTCCAGACCGATTTTGCCATTATCATAAAGCTGCCAAAGATGCTCATCAAGAAGCTGCATTCCCAGCTTTTTGCCAGTTTGAATACTCGAGTCAATTCGATATGTCTTGTTCTCACGAATAAGATTGGCAATGGCAGGCGTTACAACCATAAACTCATAAGCTGCAACCCTGCCCTTACCAGTTGCCAGAGGAAGCAGGGCCTGGCTAAGAACCGCTATTAGATTACTGCTTAACTGAATCCGAATTTGCTCCTGCTGGTTCACTGGGAAGACGTCAATAATTCTTGTAACCGTTCCTGCAGCACTTGTCGTGTGGACGGTGCTAAAGACAAGGTGGCCTGTTTCAGCGGCTCTAATAGCTGCCTCCATTGTTTCGAGGTCTCGCAATTCGCCGACCATAATCACGTCGGGGTCCATTCTGAGAACACGTCTCAAACCCTCCGCAAAACTGGGGACGTCAACACCCACCTCACGCTGATTAATGATGGATTTTTTATGGCTGTGATAATATTCTATAGGGTCTTCAATTGTTATAATATGGTCGTCGAAGTTTTCGTTAATATAGTTTACCATACACGCCAGGGTCGTCGTTTTGCCACTTCCGGTGGGGCCGGTGACCAAAAACAATCCACGTGGCCTGCGGCACAGAGCAGCGCAAATCTTAGGCAGCCCTATTTCCTCAAAGCTCATAATCTTTGTCGGGATAAGGCGCAGGACCAGTGAAATACTGCCTTTCTGTCGAAAGATAGAGACGCGAAATCGCGCTGCATCACCGAAGGCGAAACCAAAGTCTGTGCCACCCTCTTCCTGAAGCTCCTGCTGATTTCGGTCAGGAGTAATGCTTTTCATTAAAGATGTGGTATCATCCGGTTCAAGAACCTTGGTTTCCAGAGACCTGAGTCGACCGTCTATTCTTAATACGGGTGATCGCCCGACAACAAGATGTATATCTGATGCACCCTGCGTAACACAGGCCTGCAGCAATCTATCCATATTTACTGTTGCCATAATCTTTAGCCCTCAACAACTGCACTTAACTCAATCAAGCACGCCTTCTGTCTGCGCTATACTTATCACTTCGATGGGGGTTGTGATTCCTTTGAATACCTTGATTTTACCATCCTCCATCAGCGTTCTCATTCCACTTGCCCTGGCGGCCTTTCTAAGTTCCATAGTCGGCGCCTTGGCAAAAGCCAGCTCCCTTATTTCATTATTCATTTCAAACATCTCAAATATCGCGATTCGACCCCGGTAGCCTGTCCCCTGACAGTTACCACATCCTGTCCCTTTATAGATAGGATGTTTCTCAATATCTCCAGGAGTAATTCTAAGCGACTGCATATGGTAAGGGTCGGGATTCTCATCAACTGCTTTGCATTTGCTGCAAAGAACTCTCACCAGTCTCTGTGCCATAATGGCCTGGATAGAGCTGGCAACAAGAAATGGTTTAACTCCCATATCTATCAGACGCGTAATTGCGCTGGGAGCGTCATTGGTGTGCAAAGTGCTAAAAACAAGGTGTCCGGTAAGGGCGGCCTGGATTGCAATATCTGCTACGACACCGTCTCGAATCTCGCCGATAAGTATGATGTTAGGCGCCTGGCGAAGCATTGACCGCAGAATCCTCTCAAATGTCAAACCGATGTCCTCCTTCACCTGACACTGATTCATTCCGTCAAAGTTGTATTCGACAGGATCCTCTGCTGTAACGATTTTCTTATCGGACTTATTTAGCTCCTGTAATGCCGCATACAACGTCGTGGTTTTGCCGCTGCCTGTTGGGCCTGTAACTAAGAATATACCGTTGGGCCTCTTGATTATCTTCTGAAATTGCTCATAACTGTCTTGCTCGAAACCAAGTGATTCAATACCGATATTGACCGACTCGCGGCGTAGAAGTCGCAACACAAGACTTTCACCGTGGATGCCGGGTAACGCCGAAACACGAAAGTCGATGTCCTGGCCGCCTATTGTGCGTTTAATACGGCCGTCCTGCGGCAATCTCTTTTCCGCAATGTCCATACCGGATAGAATCTTCAGACGGGTAATCACTGGGGCCTGCATACTTTTCGGAATGGTATCTTTTTCCAGGCAGACGCCATCGACACGATATCGCACCCGCACCCTATCAGCCATCGGCTCAACGTGAATATCGCTGGCCCGCATATAATAAGCAGTGTCTATTATCAGGTTCACTAATCGAATAATCGGCGCATCATCATCCCCACCGGCTGCCTGGGCCCGCAATGTCTCTGCCTGCAATTCATGACCGGCCTCAGCAAGCTCGGCAGCGGTTGCGTCAATACTGTGTCTTAGTCTGTCGTTTTCTTCCTTCTTTGTCTGGTCAAATCGCCCTTGAATGTAAGACCGAATCTTGGCTGGGTCAGTAAGATAGCACTCTAATTCAGTATTCAGACGGAATCGAATGGCATCCATCATATCTAAGTCTAACGGGTCGCCAATGATTATTTTCAATTTGCCGTTATTCATTCCCAAAGGCAGCACATTATGTTTCTTTATGAGGTCCTCAGGAATAATCCTCGCTGCATCAGAGGGGATATCAGTCTTGTCTAAATTTACGTACTCTAAGCCGAACTGCTTGGCGATTGCCTTGGTTAAGGTCTCCTCATTGAGCAGGCCCAATTCGAGCAATACCTGGCCGAGCCGTTTATTGCTGGTCTTTGAGGTCTTAATCGCATTGATAAGGGCCTCTTTTTTCACCAGCCCGGCTTTGTAGAGTATTTCGCCTAAATGTTGCCGCCTTTCAGGCATATTCACTCCGTCTTTTAGATTTTAACACTATATCTATTATACCATTATCAAAGCGGTTAGTCAAATGTCCAGTTGCAGCCGGAGCATATTTAAGGCAGTCTGGGCCGCCCGCAGTCGGATGAAATCTCTATCGTGAGAAAACAGATAACGCTCGGTTTCGCACCCGCTATCGGAATCTATGGCAATATATACCAGACCCACGGGTTTTTGCTCGCTTCCGCCGGTTGGACCGGCTATACCGGTTGTAGCGATTGCAAAGTCTGTTCCGGCCTTTTTCCGGGCACCTTGAGCCATAGCCTCGGCAACCTGCTCGCTGACGGCACCATATTTCTCAATCAAATCGTCTGGCACACCGAGTTCGCTGATTTTAGCCTGGTTGCTGTAAACCACCCAGCCGGACATAAAATATCGACTTGCTCCAGGAATATCGGTTAGCAATTTGGCCAAAACGCCGCCTGTGCAGGACTCGGCTACAGCAAGCGTTTTTTTATTTCGGGCTAATTTTTCACCTACTACTTCGGCCAAACTCTGGTCGCCTGAGCTGTAAACAAGTCTTCCAAGCCTATCCCGCAGCGATTTTTCGTCATTTTCGGCCATTTTCAGAGCTTTTTCTTTGTCTTTTGCCATTGCGATAATGTGCAGGGTAACCACGCCATACTGGACGGTGCAGTTGATTAGAGGATTCCTGTCCCGTTGCATCATATCGCCCAGCATCTCTGCGATTGCCGACTCGCCTGCCCCGAAGCATTTTAGTTTCCGGACCACTATCGCCTGTTCGCCAGCAACTTGCTGTAACATGGTGAGAACTGATTCTTCAAACATTTGTTTCATTTCAGAAGGCACGCCCGGCAGAGCAAAAAGCAATCTGGATGCTTGATACTGGATACTCCGCCGTTGGGCGTCCTCCTGTGGAGTCCTGTCGGACTGTGGAGATGCTGGTCGAGAATCGAGACTGGCCATAATTCCTGGTGCTGTGCCAAGATTATTTGCAATCGCCCCCGCACCGACAGGTATGTATGCCTGAATTTTATTTTTATCCGGCATTTGCAGATTTCGCTGTGCAAAAAAATCGCGTATTTTCTGCAAAAGCTCATCCTGCAATTGCAATTCGGCACCGAGGAACCCTGCGAACGCCTGGCGGGTCAAATCATCATCAGTTGGCCCAAGTCCGCCGGTTGCAATGACTACATCAGCATCGCCACAAGCCAGGTTCAACGCCCTTACAATTGCACCTTTTTCATCACCAACGGTGTAAATGCTGACAACGGGTATGTTAACTGAGAGCAGTTTGCCACTTATGTATGTAGCATTAGTATCTGTTGTCTGGCCGTTAAGAAGCTCATTACCGATACTGACAATACTTGCCCGACAGACGTATGTTGGGCTTGCCTTTTTCATAAGTTCGATTTTTACCCTGCCGGAAGATTGTTGATATCGATTTCCATTTTTGACTTTCACTTTCCTTCCCGGCTACGGCTTGGACCTTCCCGCTTCGGCGAGGCGCTTCGCAGAAATGAGCCGCCGAGACGAGCAGGAAGATAACGACCATGCTCAGTCACCACCGTAGGCAGTCGGCTACAGCCAACTAATGTGAATTTCTATATAGGGAATAGCTGCTTTTGTACATCGACCTCTCTCGGCATCTTAGCGACCGCTTCCAGAACGCTCGGATGAAAGGTTTTCCCAGATGTCTTGGCCACCCTCTCCAAATCATCATAGCGGATGAAGTTCCATTTGGCTTTCTTGATAGTCTCAGCAAGGATCGGCTCCTGGAGCTTTCTGTATAGGAATCTCTCCCTCTCCTTGGGAATTATGATAAACCTCTTGGGATTAAATTCTTCGGGAATGTTGGAGCCTCGGATAACTGCTTCTGAAATGCCTGTGGTGTTTTCAACCTCAAATTCATATTTTATTCTTCCATCTTTGAGCCACAAAACATCAATCTGTCTTATCCTGTCAAGACTTACACTGTCCTGCGGAACTCGATAAAAGACAGGGATGCTGTCACACAACTCGGAGAGCGGTGTATCCTTGACCTGGAACTTCTGTTCCTGCGAACCTACCCATACTTTGAACCCAGCCGCCTTCCCAAGCATAGCGAGGTGGTAAATCATAAGGTTGTGAATGGTTTCTCTCTGGTCCTTCTGTAGCTGACGCTTAAGCATCCAACTGCCATCCGGAGTCTTGATTGCATATTCCTCCAATGTGGAGGCTACGTCTTCGGTGTCGGGAGTCAGGGCATTGGGGAAAAGAATGAAAATCTCTTGCAGTACATCATCAAATGACGCCTTGACCTTCTTGTCCAAGACCTGCAGAACTATCTTTTCTACCCGGTCGCTAAGAGACGGGGTGGAGAAATTGGTGAAGTCCCTGCCTTTTAGCCACCACATCTTGCCTTTCTTCTTGCCCGCAGCGTCTTTGTTGTCGATGAGCTCAAATTCCTCTCCAACGTGGTCTTCCAGGACTTCCCTGATGTCTCTCGCTCCAATCGGGACGTTCCGGCCACCCTCCAAATCCACCATTATGAAATTTAGGATGTGTTGAAAGATGGTCGGCTGTCCGCGCCACTCTATCACTGCCTTCGCCGCCCACACCACTTCGCGTTCATAGGTTTCCTTGTCCATCTCCCGCTCGGACGGCGTCTTCTCCGTCTCTGGTTTCCTGAAACGGATGTAATAGTCGCCCACAGCCGAGCCGTACGGCTGGAGCAGGCCCTTTGCCGACGGCCTCGCAGGCGGCTGGTAGACGATTTTTTCCAGGTCAAAACCGGACAAGACAACCGCCTTGATGATGGAGTTCCACACCGCAATCTCCGTGCTGTGAAAGGTGACCGTGAGGTATCTGCCCGGTTTCAGCACCTGGTACATTTCCCGGAAGGCAGCCTTGAGCATCTTGTGATAGTAGTCGAAGTCCTTTTGCTGCTGGGCGTTTATAGTTATCTCATCAGCATAGTCTATGTCCATACCCAGCCAAGCCGCCCAGAGCGTGCTTAGCTCAAAGTATTGCACTGCGCCGCCATAAGGGGGGTCTGTAAAGATGTAATCAACAGAGTTCGGAGAGATGATTTTGGTAAGCTCAAGCGCATTTGCCGTCTCGAACAGGATGTTCGCGCCGTCGTTGATATCCCTGTTGGTTCTTGCTTTCTTATAGAATCTTATTTGATCTGCGGCGTCCGTTTTACCCTTAAGCAGGCCCTGCTTGCCGAAGATTGCACTTTCAAACAGCATCCAGACGTTGGATTCCATATACACTGGTGGCGTCCAATAGCTTTGAAGGACCCAAAAAGAGCTAAATTGTCTGGTCGGTCGAACCGGCGTCATGTTGCTTGCGAGATGGACCATGGATGAAAAAGCGAATTCCAATGTCCTCCGCACTTTTTTATTTTCGATTTTTCCTATCTCATCAAATAGGATCGATAGCGCATAAAGATTTCTTTTGGTGAAGAGTTCCGCAATTGTTTCTTTTCCTTCTCTTTTCATGAATTCGTTGCCGTCGTACGCTAACCTGTTTTTAGGGTGCCATTTTGGTTTTAGTTCGTCAGATTCCTTGATTTTTTTGAGGTCGAACTTCTCCGCATTTTTTCCTTCTCTTATCTCGCAAGAGTCGCATGCAAACATCACCTTGGTTGGCTTGTTCTTGTCCCAGTGCAGGCAGATGACGATAACTTTTTTGCCACATTTCGGACATTTGGTCTCGTACAGTTTGTTGATCTTGTCTTTCAGCTTGATTTCTATTTTCCTGAATTCTTCTTCAATCTCCTGGGGGCTTACCCGACTGAGGGTATTCTCAATCAGGAAGGCGGACATTGGATTCAGGTCTATTGAGATTGCTTTTCGGCCCGCCTTTATTGCCTCCATCGCAGTGACGCCGGAGCCGCCGAACGGGTCGAGGACGATTTCTCCCTCTTTTGAGTAATGCCGGATGTATTCTGAAACCACGTTGTGGGGTTTTCTGGCCCAGTATTTGTGGATGAGATACATTGGAGTATGGGCATGAGCGATTATGGCGTAGTCAATATGTTCAGTGCTCGTCATTTTCTTCATTGCCCCTTTTTCCTCGTATCTGCCTAACTATGTATTATCTGGTTTCTGTATAAAACCTGCCGTAATCCACAGGATGCCTTACGGCAGGCATGGCTTACGCCATTTCGTCTGATAGGCTGGCCATAAAACACGCTATGATATTACACTACAGAAGGATGATTTTCAAGAGAAAAAACGCAGGAAAATGTGCAATGCCGTTAGGCATGGACTTACGCCATATGAAGTGCACAGCCCTTTCCTGGCTACAATACTTTATCGAGAGGTAGTGCCCCATGGCAAATTGCAACTATCTCGAGGACATCACCTTTCAGACGATACACAATGCGATAGTTGCCAAAGATTCGTTAGCGCAAGCTCGGGTCATTATACTCAGGAACTACCCGGCCTGCCTTGGGAAATGACGCTGTGGCTTCGACTATTGACAGAACCCTCTTTGCAAATATACGAGCGTAAGTTTCGGAGTCCCGTGAAATATATTCGCAGATTTGCTCAAGATGGGACGCTGCCTGTGGAGCCCACTTTATTGTTATTGGGAAATCCATTTCGACATACGCTCCTTGACCTTTTGATGTGGAATACCTTTACCCTCATCCAGTTCCCTAAGACCTGAGTCAACCTGGAGCTTAAAGTAGATTTCAGAAAAAATGTCATCGACGGTTACACCATCCGGTAACTGCTGTATTATTTGTATCACTTTTTCTTTTATGTCTCCCATATTATTTCCTCTTGTTTAGATTATAGGCTATCAGTGTCTCGTGGTTTTGTCTTTCCTTGCTTGTGTTCCTCAATGGCCTCATCGGCAAGGTTGCTCAGAATATCTTCAGAACCTGCAAATGCTTTTTCCCATTTTTTTTCTTCTACTAGTTCATCCAATAACCGTTTGGCAAGTACATTTTGTTCAAGTTCCGGCAACTTCGACGCTTCTTCAAATGCCTTTTCCAGAAGTTTTGTCATGTTTCACCTCCAATATGTATGCACGCCTAACTATGTTGTTGTTAGATCTTTATTTTAAGTCTAAATATTTGGCTGCTTTTAACCTATGGCCAAGCATGTCCATCACTATTGCTGATTGCTCCAAATGGATATATCCTATTAACGGTTAATATGGACTATATCTGCTATATCATATAATATTTTCAATTCATTTTCAACAAATCTAACGAATAAATTTAAAATTCAATCAGGGCTTTAACCACGCCGTCGCGATAGTCAGCGACCATATCAAAGGCATCCTGGGTCTGCTTGAATCTGAACCTGTGGGTTATCATAAAATCGACGTTGACCCTGCCGGATGCCACCAAATCAATGGCAGTCTGCGTGCATTTATTCTGCCTTCTGATATTTATAATGGCGATTTCTTTTCTACGTATCTTATCGATAGAAAAAGAGATTCTTTCAATCCGTGGAATACCTACCAGCATCAATTTGCCGCCCGGCTTGAGCAGGTCAATTCCCTGGTCGATTGTTTCCTGTTGGCCGGCACATTCAAAAACAACATCCACTCCAAAAGTCTGCTGGCGAAGGATTTCTTTAACTACATCCTGCTTGTCCGGATTGCCGACCCACGTTGCACCGGCATTTCTCGCTACCTGAACCCTCTCAGGGATTTTTTCAGTAACGTAACAGGTCCTTGCACCTTCGGCCTTCGCAGTAATCAGACAGCTCAAACCAATTGGACCGGCACCGAGAATCGCAACATCGGCGTTTTCCGGCATCTGGGACTGTTTTACCGAATATACGGCAATAGCCAGCGGTTCACACAAAACCCCTTGTTCGAGGCCGATTTCTCCATTGATTGGAAAGCAGTTTCTCTCCGGCATAACGATATATTCACACAAACATCCGTTGCCCTGGCCCGGCGTCCCGAGGAAACGCAAATTGTAACAGGTATTTTCTCTCCCTCTTTTGCACTGGTCGCAGTTATGGCAGGACACAGCCGGCTCAACCACTACCTGCTGGCCAACCTTCACTCGCGAGACTTTATTGCCAACTGCTCTTACTGTCGCGGTGCACTCATGGCCTACAATGAAGGGATACTGGACAATCTGTGAGCCGATTCTACCGGTCTCGTAGTAATGCACATCGGAGCCGCACACTCCGACCTTTTCAATCTTCAGCAGGACCTCGTCGTCTTTCTTTATAGTTGGTTCCGGCAAATCTCTTATCTCCATCTGCCGAATACCAGTCAGAACAACTGCTTTCATAAAACATATCCTAAAATCCAGCACTCTGTGCAAATTGTTTACCTAACAACAGCAGGTAGCTAACTCAATCAAAGTATCATCTTTTTCCCAAAAATTCTATCATTTCTGCCAGATTATCCGATAATATAATCTATGTGATTTTTTTCTGTTTATTGTTGTGCGTTCATTGTTCATCGACTGCGAACAACAATGAACTATGAACTTTGAAATAGATATTCATGGCAAAAGAATTATTTACTATTGGGTACGAAGGGATAAGTCTTGATGCTTTCGTCAGTCAGCTCAAAAACTTTGCCATTAACTGCGTCATCGATGTAAGAGAAAACCCTGTTTCCCGTAAACCAGGTTTCTCAAAAAATGAGCTTACCGAAACGTTGAGCCGAGAAAATATTCGCTACTTACATCTCCAAGAACTGGGAAGCCCCAGACCTATCAGGGAAAGGCTCAAACGTGATTATGACTATCGGCTTTTCTTTAAGAATATAGAGAATCACCTTGCCAAGCAAAAGGATGCTATAGAAATTGCTTATAGCCACGTTTCTCGCAGCACTTGCTGCCTTTTGTGCTTTGAGCATCACGCCGAAAATTGCCACCGGAAGCTTGTTGCGAAGAAAATACAGGAACGAGATAGTAACGGCTTACAAATAATAAACCTATAATTCATTTTGTTGAGGGACAATCTCTTCAAACCTGCCGATATAGAGTTCTTTTTCAATAAATCGATAGGGCAAGATGAGAAAAAACGCCAAGCAGCTTATAATCAATACCGCCTCTTTGATAAGAAACTAAAACCAATCGAACAAATACCGTTCACCTTCTACTATAGATTTAGGTGCTACAACTGGCCCAAGTGTTGCGGTCACAAACTGATGATACACGATTGGGAACTAACCCAACTTTCGCAGTTAGGCATCGAAATCGACACTTTCGATAGCGCCAATAAGGTCAGTTTCCACCACAAAGCTGACCATTTAGCTGACGACTGTATACCTTCGGTGGTGGCTGCTTCGGCA
>Ga0315279_10002899_pt1 | contig 24795 bp, 25 predicted proteins | sample YL17G06_20_MG_FD_203694 | JGI IMG/M metagenome (GOLD analysis project Ga0315279, IMG submission 203694) | Sediment microbial communities from Yellowstone Lake, YNP, Wyoming, USA - YL17G06_20 | ecosystem: Environmental > Aquatic > Freshwater > Lake > Sediment | place: USA: Wyoming | collected...
CTAGAGCCTGAGACCGCTAAATTGGCGGCCTACGAGCGAAACAAGACAAAGTAACAACATCTAAGATGACGTATTTGCCGGAGAAAACGAAGCGGAAGCGGCATCTGCGAGAGCTAATTGGCTTCGCGCTCCTAGGGCTGGCAGTAATCGGTATAGTCTGGTTAGCCTTCTCTGGACCCCCGCAAACACCACCGCAAACATCCCAAACGTCAACGGAAAGAGTCGCACCCGACTTCACGTTGAGTGTTGTACATGCTAGACCGGGAATGCCTGAGCATTTGTATGACGCACTTCGACCCGGTCTCTATGGCCCAATGTTCTCTGTGCCAGAAGGATGTCCTTCGTTGTGTGATAGAGCGAACTTGCTTTGAAATGCCTCAGCGTCTTGAAGCCAATCCTGCGTATGCGTGGGTTGGCCAGTGCTATCCCGTCTGATGATTCCCTTCTGAATCAAAGGACTCAGTGTGTTCAAACCTATGGGGAATGAGGGTTGACGTGGGCGGATATCGAGAAATGATGCCTCGATCGCCCGCATATCCGAAATTACGCGTGAGTATATCGGATGAGAGAATGAAGAAATGCGGATAATTGGATGCGTGCTATTGGGGCCGTTATCATCGGTTAGTTCCTTTTCACACTTGCTCTCTCTATGTGGCTACGCGCCGAATCGCAGCATGCTCCTTGCTCAACGTCTCAGGCATTGTGAGCAATACAAGCATGCTGAGTACCTGAACCACTATTATCGAGTAGAATACGGATTCCGGACCAGTAGCACTCCAAAGGATTCCTCCGATCATGGGGGCAACTATCATGATCAGTCCCGTGAACAGGCCTAAGATACCGAATGTTCTTCCCAAGAGAGCAGTGGGGACAAGTTCCGCTGTCATCGCGACCCGCGTTACCGCAGCCAGCGTCAAGAACCCCTGCAAGACTCCTGAGAGGAGTAGCATCGTCGAGTCTACGGCATAGACAAGAAGCAGAAGCGACAGGCAATAGATCGACATCGTCAGATACAGTACCTTCTTTCTCCCAATCCTATCCGCGACTCTTCCCATAGGAATCGATAGTAGAAGAGGCACCACCACCGAAGCCATCGCCATCCCTCCCAACACAAATTCATCCGCATGCTTCATCTCAGCAGCAAAAAACGGGACATAAACCATCGTACCCATGTACAGGGGGATGCTCGACAACGACACAAACAAGATCCAACTCTTCAACCTAATTCCTCTAACGAGAAGTTCACGGATGCTCCCACTGAAGCCGGAACTAATCTTCAATCCCCGACGCCTCTCCGGTTCCCTGAACTCCGCCAAGACGAATATCAGAATCAATGAGAACCCAATGATCTGCAAGTAGTATAGAGGTCTGATTCCACCAGCGTTCAACCCCCCGAATCGGGTGATCACGATCGCTCCTATGAGGGGCGCCATCAAACCGGGAGTGGCCGCAAGCGTATCGCATAGCCCCATCCCTGTAGCTCTCTCCTCGTCTTTCAGACAACTGCCGCAGACGGTCGGGCAAGCTGTCGCCTCCATCTGCAGACCAAGATTCCCGATCAACAAGGCCGGAATTATGATCACCCAGGTTTGCGCTGATGCGAAGAGGAAAGCTCCGAACAGCATCAGGGCCACGGCAGCCAAAAATATCCGTCTCACTCCATGTCTATCAGCCAGCCATCCGGCGGGCAGCGCTATGGCAGCTGCCGTAAGCCCTCCGATGCTATTTGCAGCTCCAAGCTGATACGCAGTTGCGCCCAAAGCTGCAATGTAGATCGGCTGATACTGAAGAGCCAGAGTCCTGAGGAAATATGTCCCGGCTGCCCTCAGCATATTTACCCTGAAAGGTTTTTCCTGCCTTGAAAAGAAACGTACGACCTTTACGATCGGTTCGCCGATTCCAGCCATGTGCTACGTAACCATTCCATCTTTAGTCCACTGCAAGCAGTCTCTTCGCTCCTTTGGTGAAGGCAACCCATCTATCTAATCCCCTCGCCAGAACTTTTTCTCCTTCCGGAGTTATCTTGTAGACAACCCTGCCTCTTCTTCTGACATTTGCTTTCTTGCTCTTGATCAGGCCTTCGAGCTCAAGTTCCCTTAAGGCGGGGTAGATGGTTCCGCCCGTAATTGTGCAGCATCCCTGAGATTTCTCTCTGATCTCTTTGATGATGCCATAACCGTGAAGTGGCCCCCTGTTGAGCACTGCTAAGGTTAGCAGTCTGGCCTGACCCATCATGAATGATGTATCCCAGTTGATCCTATGTTTCATTCGGGACACTTCAGATAGATTCTTCAGCAAGGCATCATGTCAGAACTATTTTCCTTCCCCAGTGAGTTTTGTTTGGATTTGATCTGTGGTGGGTACGCCGCCCATGAACTGGAGCTTGCCATCAATCAACAGTGCCGGGGCGAATTTGACCCCGTGCTTTTGGAATAAGGCGTTTACCTGTCCCTGCTGTTCAACCAGGTCTTTTCCCTGGAGTACCGAACTCAGAGTTATCGTTCTTATCTTTGCATTTATGCCTGAGCGTTCCAGTGCCTCTTGGATGTTCTTCTCCATATGCTTGTCCGATGCTGCGAGAGATGGAATGCAGCATGCTCCTGACAGGATTACGATTTCCATTCTTCCATCTTGACTAGTCACTTTTCTTTCGCCTTCATGATATCACGTTGAACAGGTATCCAGTAGCTATGGCTCCTATGATCATTATGAGTACGAATGCGATCAAGAATTTCTTCTTGAACAGGCCAGAGAGCATCATTAACTCTGGTGGGCTTATTGCCGTGGCCGTGATCAAGAACGCTATTACAGCTCCGGCACTGACTCCCTTGAGATGGAGCGAATATATGATCGGTATCACTGGTATAATGCTAACATACAATGGCACACCAATCAATGCGCCTATGGGAACCGCAAAAAGGCTGGAACTGCCCGCATACTCAACAACTAGGGCCTCTGGCAGGAAACCGTAGATCAAGGCTCCAACTGCTGTGCCCACAATAATATATAGGCCAAGTTTTCGAAGGAAACCAATTGCGTAAAGTATGGAGCGTTTAACCTTGATTCTGAACCCACTTTCCAGCATCAGTGGAGCCTCCGTATTGGTTGATTCAGAGGATTCTGCGGGGGCAGGCATCTGTTTTACCTGATTTTGCCATCCTAATGCTTGGATCAGAATGCCGCTTAGAAATGCTATCAGCGCACCAGTAGCACTGAAGATGATCGCAAAGGCCCAGCCAAAAATCGGACCCAAGACAATCAACCCAACCTCAATTGGATAAGGAGATGCAAATAGGAACGCGGTTAGCACACCGATCGGAATCCCCGCTGCCATCATGCCCGCCAGAACCGGAATTGTTGAACACGAACAGAAGGGTGTAACGAAGCCAAAGCCTGTTGCCAGTAGCATTCCCCTCAAGCTTCTCCTACCTCCGAGGTGCTTCCTAAGAGTCTCAGGAGAGACATATTCCAAAGAAAGCCCCGCCAGAAAAGTCGCCACTAGAAAGAGTGGAACAATCTCAAGCAGGATAGTAATGAAAAACCAGCCAGCAGTCAGCAATGATTCAATCATACCTATCCCTCAAGGATCTTGTGAGGATCGTTGTAATAGCAAGATGTCCTATATATTGGTGGCCATGCTATGTAGCGCCGTTGGAAAAACAAAGGCTGCGAAGAGAGTCGCTGTCTTCCGAGCCTTCTCCGCATCCGACTATATATGATGCGATTCGAGGAGTCGCCCTTGGAACCTTCCAACCCTCAGCAGAATTAGGCCTTACCTTGACTATTCATGACTTCTACGTGGAGCCACCTTTCGCCAAAAGGGTGTGGGCAACGCGCTGGCCAAACGCCTTCTGAAAGAGGCCCGTGCAATGAATGTCGAGCATGTTGATCTTGAGATCTTTCCGATCAATACAGCAGCAATAGCTTTCTGGGAATCGATTGCGTTTCGCCCAAGTGGACGGATCTTGTATAGGCAAGAACTCTGACGGCAATCCTCGAACGTATTGCGTTATCAAGCAGTCAAGCATTTGGCCGATGCATGCCATAGTGATGGACCAATGCGGTCGGCATCTCGTGACCCGTGCTGCCGATCGAAGCGCCTCCAAGAGCCGTATGCTCTATTTCCTAGCGGTTATCCGAGAGAATCTAGCTTTCAGCCCTTCCGAAATCAGAATCGACAGTGCTCCTGCTCCTAGTCCAAGAACCAGGTCAATGACATGCAGCGGGGCAAATCGGAACAGGCTCTGAAGAGAGGGTGCCGTCAAAGCAAACAACAGAAAAAGGGCAGTACAGCCTGACACCCACCACAATGCCATGTTACGTGTCCGCAACGTCTTGAAGAAAGATTCGGTCCAGTTCCTGTTGCTGGAGATGAGACCAAGGTTAGCGATCACCAGGGTGGTGAAGCTGGCCGCCCGAGCCTCCAACTCGTTCTGACTGATCCACATGACTGCGATGTACACGGCGAACACGATCGCCAGCACGCTGAGGCCTTGGAGGAAGCTGTGCATTACCATAGATCTGCTGAAGAGAGGGTCATTTAGTCTGCGCGGTCGTCGTCGCATGACATTGGACTCCTCGGGCTGGGCTTCGAAGACGACCGAGCATGCAGGATCGATGATCAGCTCAAGAAAGACAACGTGTACTGGCAGCAGGATCAGCGGCCAGCCAAGAAGGACCGGAATCAGCGACATCCCAGCGATTGGCATGTGCACAGAGACGATGAACGACATAGCCTTCCTCAAATTGTCAAAGATGCGCCTACCCATACGTACAGCCTGTACGATGGAAGCGAAATTGTCATCAAGAAGCACAAGTGCAGCTGATTCACGCGCCACATCGGTGCCACGTCCACCCATGGCCACGCCGATGTTGGCCGACTTCAATGCCGGGGCATCATTTACCCCGTCTCCGGTCATAGCTACCACTTCACCGTCCGCCTTCAATGCTTCGACGATTCGCAGTTTCTGCTCTGGTACAACTCGGGCAAACACGCTGACGTCCTGGATGCGTTGTCGCAGAGTGGTGTCGTCCATCTGGTCCAGATCAGGACCTGTTATGGTCTGATCTGGCGACCGCAGACCAATTTGCAGCGCGATACTCCTTGCGGTGCCCGGGTAATCTCCCGTAATCATGACAACGCGGATGCCGGCGTCATAACATTCCTGAATCGCATCTGGCACCTCAGGACGCACTGGATCAGACAAGCCCAAGAGCCCCAGAAACTGGAACTCAAAATCATGCTGTCCTGCCGGCAATTCTGCGGATGTGAAGTAAGCTCTTGAGACACCGATGACACGTAGACCGTGATCTGCCAGTTTCTCGATCTGGGCGTTCATTCTCTCCAACTCCTTCTGGCCGACATGGCAGAGGTCGACGATTGCTTCAGGGGCTCCTTTAGCTGCAATGATGTATCGTTCGGAGCTCCGCGAGCGCCACACTCGCGACATTGCCAACATCTTCTCTGAGAGAGGATATTCGCGGACCAGTTCCCAATCTTGGTGGATATGCTCCGTGTTAGATAGTGAACGCGTGCCGAGTTCCTTCATCGCCTTCTCCATCGGATCGAATGGGTCTGAGGGGCTGGCCAGAATGCTGCACTCAACCAATCCATGGAACTGTTCAGGCAAGTCTGTTGGGTCGTCAGTAACCTTGTAGACCTCGTTGCCGACCGCTAGTTCGCCGACCTGCATCCGATTGAGCGTAAGAGTGCCGGTCTTATCCACGCAAAGGACCGTCGCTGCACCCAACGTTTCAACCGCTGGCATACGTCGCGTCAGCACATGACGATGCGAAATCCTCCAAGCACCCAACGCAAGGAAGATTGTCAGAACCACAGGAAACTCCTCAGGCAACGTAGCCATCGCGAGAGTAATACCAGCCAGAAGACCGTTCAACCAGTCGCCACGTGTCAAACCGAAGACCGCCACGACTATTGTACAGAGCATCAGGCCTAGGAGAGCGAAGTAGCGTACGATACGTTTCGTTTCTCTCTGAAGTGAAGTCTCTTCAGGCTCAAGCGTCTGCAATGCCTTTCCGATCCTTCCAACCTCAGCTTTCAGGCCGGTGGCAGTGACTCTGGTGATTCCTCGCCCCTTGACAACTAGGGTCGCGGAATACACGAAAGGCAGGCTGTCACCCCCCGGTCGCCCAATCTTCTCCTCGCCATCCCAAGTCGACTTGCGCACCGGCACCGACTCGCCAGTGAGCAGAGACTCGTCCACTGTCAAGTTTGTAGAGTCAAGGACTAGGGCATCCGCTGGAACGCGATCTCCCTCTGAGAGCAGCACAAGGTCGTCGGACACGAGCTCTCTTGCAGGAATACGTTTCTGCTCGCCCTCTCGAATTACCAGAGCCCGAGGGCTGGAAAGGTCACGGAGGGCTTCCAAAGCGCGTTCTGTCCGCCGTTCCTGATATAGCGTGATTCCCATTACCACCAGAACGAAGCCCAGCAGCATCAGCGCTTCTTCCAAGTCACCGAGGATCAAGTAGAGAATGCCACAGGCGATGAGCAGCATGAACATGGGCTCCTGCACAACGCCGACCGCGATCCTCAGAACGCCACGCGGTTTGGCGGAGGGCAGCTCATTGTAGCCATCCCTCGCACGTCGTTGCGCGACCTCGTCTTCCGTAAGACCATGGAAGTTCGAGCCGATGATACTTTCCGCCATGAGATACACACGCGTGGAATCAGGGCATGTCGCCAGTGTTGCCTAAAGGAATTGTCCCGAGAGACCTCGACACTTTGCATCACGAATGGTTGAGTTGAGAGCGAACGTCTCGTTCCCTCTTGTCACGTGGCTAAGGAGGAAACTGCACCCGAGGAATGTTCGGATGTGCCAATGATCAATCTTGCAGTTCCAGCCGCGATAACGTGAGTCACCAAGACATCGACGTTCGACTGTAAGACCCATATCTTTGTACGAGAGTAGGACGAGCTTTCCCGAAGCAAGATTGACTAGCAAGAACAATTGGAGCAGATCACGTTTGCCGTCTGAGAGCGGTCTTATCTGACTACCAGTATATTGCAGGGTGCATGGCTGACGGTTCCTGCCGAGGTGCTTCCGATGAGCAGTTTCTTGAAGCCGCTTAGGCCTCTGGTTCCAACGACGACCAAGTCAACTTCATTCTTTGCTGCATAGTCTGATATGAATTGCACAACTGAGGGTGCGTGCTCAAGGATCGTTCCCTTTACTTTCAATCCTTGACTGTTGGCGAGCGAGGCGACTTCGTCCACCCACTTTTCTGCCGCTTTCTTCGTGTCTCGATAGTAGTCTTTCAAGGAGTCAGGGGGCAACAAGTAGGGGGGTTGCGGAATTACATGCAGCACATACAGCTCTGCCTCGTACTTCTTCGCCAGCGTTATGGCGACTCTGGCAGCCCTAGCAGCATTCGGTGATCCGTCCACAGCGACTAGTACTCGCCTGAAGACTAGGTGAGCATTTTCGGGAGAGGCTTTCAAGCCATGTCCCTCAAGGTTTCAATGAACCCTCTCAACGAGGCAGACAAAGTAGCGAATTAAATGTTCCCGTCCGGAGTGATGGAGAGATCGTAGATCTCGCAGACCCGGAAAGATAGGAGCACCCACAGGACCTGCTCCGATGACTAGGTTCTGGGCATGACCTTCCATTGGTGGTAGATCTCCAAGCAGTTCTCTACTGTTTTCAGCTTATTACTACAATGTTCATGGGTTCACCCGCGGGCAGCCCGCTAGTGAACTCCGGAATCGCTGGGGCTCGGTCGCTACATCATCAAGCTCGCCTATGGAATGGGTGAGGATGCTCTTCTGTTCTGATGCATGCTTGCGTGAAGAGCCAGTGTCTGACTCTCGTCACATCTGCGTGCAGGATGAGTTAATAGCCTCTGCTGGCAAGTCGGACTCTGGTGTGATCTTGAGCTACAAGTATGTTGGCAAGGGATTACCCCGAGTCGATGCCTTCGAGAAAGTCACTGGTATGGCGAAATTTGTTGCAGACATGGAAGTTCCGGGCATGTTGTACGGCAAGTTCCTGCGAAGTCCGCACGCCCATGCCCGCATCCTGAAAATCGACACAAAGCGGGCCGAGAAACATCCTGAAGTTGTTGCAGCGATCACCGGTCAGGCCTTCCCCTATAGGATGGGTTTGTACGTTAGAGACAAGATGGTCATCGCCAAAGACAAAGTCAGATGGGCTGGCGAGCCAGTCGCTGCTGTTGCAGCGGAGTCCGAAGAGTCGGCTGAGGAAGCAATCGAGCTCATAGAAGTCGAGTACGAGCCGCTGAAGCCTGTATTCGATGTCATTGAGGCTTTGAAACCGGGCGCTCCGCTCGTCCACGAGGATCTTGGACAGTACGAGCACTCTCTCGCATTCACCCCTGTCCCCGGAACGAATATTGCGAACATCTTCAAGATCCGCAAAGGCGACATCGAAGAAGGCTTCGGTCACGCAACTACGGTCGTTGAGAATGAATTCTCGATGCCTCAGGTCAGCCACGCCGCAATGGAGACACGCGCCTGCATAGCACAGTACTTTCCGGACGGAAGCACCGAGGTCTGGACATCTGCGCAGTCGCCTTTTGCTGTGAGATACATATTGAGCCACGCGCTTGGGATTCCACTCCACAAGATCAACGTGCGCGTTCCCCATGTGGGCGGAGGTTTCGGCGGCAAGGCGGGCATCAACTTCGAACCGCTCGTTGTGCTCTTGTCGAAGTTCTCAGGCGGCCGTCCTGTCAAGCTCTTGCTGACGCGTGAAGAGGAGTTCACCACAGCTGCGCAGAGGCAGGGATTCTACGGATGGATTAAGACAGGGGTCGACGCAGACGGAAAGATCACAGCAGAACAGATCAAGTACATCTATGATGCTGGTGCCTACGCAGACTATGGCGTCAACCCTGGCCGAGCCGCAGGATATTCCTGTACAGGACCCTACGAGGTGCCTAACCTTCACGCTGACTCGATGACCGTATACACGAATCACCCGTATGGAACGGCGTTTCGAGGGTTTGGTCATCTCGAGTTTCTGTGGGCCTTGGAGAGGCAGATGGACTTGGTCGCCCGGGAGATCGGACTTGACCCTGTGGAATTCCGGCTCAGAAATGCGCTCCGACCCGGTTCGATCACAGCTACCGGGGAGAAGCTGAGGGAAGACGCTGGTAGAGTTGACCAGTGCATCAAGGCAGTCGCCGAGACGATAGGGTGGGGGAAGAAGGAGAAGCCATCAGCCAGCGGCAAACTGGTCGGGACAGGAGTTGCGGCGCTGTGGAAAGCTCCTGCAATGCCTCCCAACGCGGCCTCTGCAGCTATTATAAAATTCAACGAGGACGGCAGCGCCACCCTCTCCGTCGGCGTCACCGAGATCGGTCAAGGAACAACCACTAGCCTCGCCCAGATGGCGGCGGAAGAGCTTGGCATGTCGCTCGAGAAGATCCGCGTCGTTCCGGAGAGGATTACGGATCTAACACCGTACTCGTGGCAGACTGTGGCTAGTAGAGGTCTTTTCATGGAAGGCAGAGCCGTCATCGACGCTGCTCGAGACGCAAAGGAACAGATTTTTGAGATGGCGGCACAGGTGCTCAGGGTTCCCAAGACAGAGCTGGCGCTCGAAAATGAGACGGTCTTCCCTAAGCGGCAACGGGAGAAAGGAATTTCGCTGCAGCAGTTCGTTATGGGATACAGTTACCCAGACGGCAGCGCCATTGGTGGCCCGGTTCTCGGTCGCGGGGCGTACGTCCCAAGGGGACTCACCTATCTCGACCCCGAGACAGGCCAGGGTTTCCCTGCGCTCAAGTGGACCTTCGGGGCACAGGCGGCAAGGATCGAGGTCGATGTAGAGACCGGCGAAGTCAAGGTACTGAGGGTTGCGTCGGCTTTCGACCTTGGAAAAGCAATCAATCCGCTCTTAGTCCACGGGCAGGTCTATGGCGGCGTCTTGCAATCACTGAGCATAGGTCTGATGGAAGGCTACATCTACGACGAGAAGGGTGCGATGCTCAACAGCAACTTCACCGATTACAAGATCGCAAGAGCATCCGACATGCCCGACGAGCATGTCGTTACGTTAATCGAGAATCCTCAGGCTGATGGACCATACGGCGCGAGAGGTATTGGAGAACTGACGATGCTCTCAATACCACCCGCCATCGCCAGCGCCATCTTCGATGCCACAGGGGTGCAGATGTTCAAACTGCCCATGACGCCTGAGAGCATCTGGACTGCCGTCAAGGAGCAGAAACCGGAACTTCTCAGAAGGTCGAGGTGAAGAAGATGCTCCCCAAGTTCGATTATTTCGCTCCACAAACGCTCACGGAAGTGCTTGAGCTCTTGGAAGAGCACGGGCGGGAAGCCAAACTGCTCGCTGGCGGGACAGACCTGATCGTTGGTCTCAGAGCCAGAGAACGGCTCCCCGAGAGCGTGATCGACATAAAGGGGGTGAAGGAGCTCCAGCAACTCTCGTATGACGAGAAGCGCGGGCTCAACGTGGGAGCGGCTGTCACGATGAACAAGCTGCTTCACCATGACGAAGTGTCCAAGAACTACCCAATCTTGAAGGAGGCTGTTAGCACGATCGGAGACCACGAAATCAGGAACCGAGCCACTTTAGCCGGGAACATCTGCAATGCTTCTCCAGCTGCAGACTCGGCTCCAGCTCTCTTGGTTCTGGATGCAACCGTCAGCATCGCCAGCCGCAAAGGCAAGAGGACCGTTGCCATCCGCGAGTTCTTCGCTGGAGTGAAGAAGACGATTCTAGACTGCAATGAGATCGTTACTTCGATCGATATTCCGCCTCCTGCTGAGGGATCCAGAGGAAGTTACCTGAAAGCCCGCAGAGCCGTCGGAGAAGACCTCTGCGTAGTAGGAGTCGGAGGCCTCTTGACTCCCAACGGCAAGACAGGTAAGACTGTTAGGCTCGCCTACTCATCAGTCGCGCCCACTCCGGTAAGAGCATTCAAAGCAGAGAAGGTCTTCGAGAACAACAGACCAATCGATGAGCTTCTCGATGAGGCCATGCCGATCGTGATGAAGACTGTCTCGCCGATTTCGGATGTCAGAGGAGGAAAGGAGTACCGAGCCAACCTCGTTGAAGTGCTGACCAGGAGACTAGTTCATCGACTGTGGGAGGCGGCCTAGAATGGCCAAACATATGATCAAGTTGACGGTTAATGGGACCGATCGCGCAATAGAGACAGAATCCAACAAGACCTTGCTTTGGGCTCTCAGGCACAAACTGGGCCTTACGGGAACCAAGTCGGCATGCGAACGCGGAGACTGCGGCCTCTGCACCGTCCTTCTCGACGGTGTTCCAGTCAAATCCTGCCTGATACTGGCAGCAGAAGCTGACGGGCACAGCATTGTGACGATTGAGGGAATCGCTAAGGATGGTGTTCTCAGCCCCGTTCAAAGAGAATTCATCGAACACGGAGCGCTACAGTGTGGTTTCTGCACACCAGCGGTGGTGCTGGCAGGTGAAGCTCTGCTGAGACGCAAGCCCTCTCCGACGCGGGAGGATGTCGTTGAGGCCGTTGAGGGAATACTGTGCAGATGTACCGGCTACAGGCAGATAGTCGATGCGGTCCTCGATGCGTCGAAGATGAAACCCTGAATGCGCCAAGACACTGGCCGCTTACGAGACGAAGGCCGACGAAACCCGACTCGAATGGAGACAGGTTTCGGCTGCCTTCTCTCCAGTTGACTGGCAATACGGGTTACAGCATCTTGGAGAGTATGTCTTCGTACTCTTTTTCCAGCTTGGGAGGCGGTTGCCAAGAAACCTGGGCAACATTGACGCCTTGAGCTTTCAATGCGTCGTTGAAGACCTCGAGTCCGACATTGATCACCTTCAGCTCCGAGGAGAACAGTTTCAGTATCTTCTCCAACAAACAGCGCCCTCCTAGAAGCCTCTAAGGTAACTCCCGAACAGGTCTTCCATGGTCGAGCTATCGATTTTTCCTTTTCGGGAGATTAGCGCGCTAGCAATCGCCATTAGCGCGTTCGTAGGAAGAACCTCGATTCCAGCACCGCGCAGTTTTCCGATCTGGTCTGAGAGGGGCTGCGGATCTTGCTCGGTCCCACATACGCGGGCCAACATGGGCAACGCTCTCCCATCTTTCTCTGCTATCTTATTGGCATCGGCGATTGCTCCGAGCATTGCTCCAGCTGGGTCGGAGTGGGCGCCGTGTCCAAGCATGAAGTCCATGATGATCACGGCGACCTCGGGGTCCTTCGCCTCCTCTACGAGTCTCATCTTTCGCATCGTTGGGTCTATCATGGGGTGGGCTCTGCCCATGGTGAATTCTTCCTCGCCGAGGTCAACGATCGAATCCTTCACGCTCCGAAATGAGCCAGCCAGTTTCAACGCTGGATTGAGCGGGGCATTAGAGTAAACGTCGCCAATCATTCGTCCCAGTATCACGAGGGTCTCGTATGCGAGCGTTCCGCCCGTGTATAGGCCTCGGATGTACCTCTGCTCCTCACGCAACGCTTTCACGAGCTTGTCCGCAAGAGCTGTCAGTTCTCTCTCGGATATCGTCAATTGCTTAGTGAACTCCATGTGACGTGCGGGCTCAGCAGTTCGAATTGCCTCGATCACCGCTGCATGGAGAGTCTTCGTTCCTTTGAGGCGCGCTCGCACACTTGAAGGAATCTCGTAGCTCTCGGGGCCTAGGAAACAGGTTACGTACTGCTTCCTCGTCCTCTTCACTAAGTGATCGAGTATGGTCCGCTTCACGTCTACGTCCGGTGGTTTAGAGACCACGACCACCATGCTAGTCTCGGGATCCCTCTCAAGTGCCTCTATCGACTGGAGGGTCATTATGCCACCGATCTTTGACTTGACATCGCCTCCGCCGGTTCCCAATCCCTCAGAAATCCCCAGACCCGCTTCGCTGAGGAGGACGCTCACCTCTTGCAGCCCAGTCCCGGCAGCAGCTACGACCCCTATCTTTCCTTTCTTCACAACATTGGCAAATGCGATCGCCTTGCCACCGATGATCGAGGTGCCAGCGCCAGGTCCCATTACGAGTAAGCCTCTCTCCTTCGCGTACTGCTTCAACTCCAGCTCATGCTCGGGCGGAACGTGGTCGCTGAATAGGTGTACGCTAAGTCCTTTGTCGAGTAGTTTCAGGACAATCTCTCTGGCGTGGTCGCCAGGAATTGAGACGACCGCGAGGTTGGCGTCAGGGACCGCTTGCAGCGCGGCGTCGACGCCAAAGAACGCGCGACCCTTAGCTGGCGGTGGCTTGAGCAGCATCTCCTCGATCTGTTGCCGGGCTTTCTCCATAAGAGACTGTGAGTCGACCATCACGGCAAGTATCATGTCACTCTCTGAGGCCACTCGACCTTCATCTGTGAGGAGACCTAGTTTCTGGAGTATCTCCTTGTTCGTGGTAGTACCCATTACGATCGCTGCATCCTTCACACCCTCAATCTTCTTCGCTTCCTCTGACAGATGCAACAGTCGAACCGAGTCTCTGTGGAAGTTCCTCTTGACGAAGTTCGCTAACGTACTCAACTCGCCGCCTCCGTGCATAATATCGGCGATCAGAAGTTAAGAGTTATCCCACTATCTTGAGGCTGATATCGATAAATCCACATATGTCGTCCTCAAAATCTCTCCCAGAGGCAGATGTCTAAGTGCTATAGATAGTCGGAAGCATCTCTCGCTAGGTATTGAGGTTCTCAGCAAGAAGGCCGAGACAAGAGGGCTTCAACCTACTGAAGGGACTGAGACTGAATGAGACGAAACAAGTAGTCCTAGTTCACGTCGTCGATAGCGGCGAGACAGGAGTAGGCTAAAGCACTCAGCAGGAGGGCTGAGAACGAGCCTAAGGGAATGAGAGACGAGCTTCGAGAAGACTGACGGCACGTGAAGACCTTTGTAATCATGAGCACTGTCTCAAGAGGGAAGTAACGGCACAGCCAAGCCGATCGATGCTCTGACCCCCTAAAACAGTTGTTCTGAAAAGTCATGTTCCTTCGAATGTGTCAAGGGCAAAGCCGGAGCTGACTGGATGGCGCTGGGTTTATATGCACTTTGCTTTATACAGGGCCGCTCATGCGAACAACACAGGAGCTGCTCGACAGACTAGACCGCCTGACAGTCACCAAGAAAGACCGCCAGTGTCCTGCCCCCGTTCTGATTCGACAGCTAAAGAAATGCCTTCTCTCTTTACCCCAAGCGATGTTCGACAAGGAGCTTACTATTCTGCGATCCCTATCCGATCCAACTCGACTGAAGATCATCCATCTTCTATCTGAGAAGCGAGATCTGTGTGTCTGCGAGGTCCAGGTCGCGATACATGAAAGCCAGCCCTTGACATCACACCATCTAAGAGAGCTGCGCAAGGCCGGTCTCGTCAGGTCAAGCCATAGCGGCACGTGGGTGCACTACAGTCTGGCAAGTGACAAACTGACATTGATACTGAGCACCCTAAGAGAACTCGCGCAAGATAGCACCGAAGGAATCGAACAGGAAAGACTTGGAGGAAGATAGTATGCGCTTGGAGTCCCTCTTGCCCACGAAAGGGATAAGGTTTCTTTTCTTCTCAGGCAAAGGTGGCGTTGGCAAAACTTCCCTCTCATGTGCGGCCGCCATGTGGCTTGCGGAAAGGGGATACAAAACCCTAATCGTTACAACTGACCCTGCGCCAAACCTGTCCGACACGTTCGAGCAGGAGATTGGACACAAGATTACTCAGGTGGGCGGGGCAGACAATCTCTGGGCTATGGAAATAAACCCTGACAAAGCAACTGAAGACTATAGGAATAGAATACTCGATCCTGCCCGGAAGCTACTGCCTACACAAGTTCTAAAGGTTATGGAAGAGCAGTTGAGCTCTCCGTGCGCAACCGAAGTAGCTGCATTCGACAAGTTCATCGACTTCATGGAAAACGACTCCTTCGACGTAATAATATTCGACACGGCCCCGACTGGACATACGCTTCGTCTTTTGAAGTTGCCAGCTGACTGGAGCCGCTTCATAGGGAACAGCTCTCAAGAGGGTGGCCAAACCTGCATAGGCCCAGTCCAGTCACTTCAGGCCGCGAGAGAGAAGTATGAAAGAGCGATCAACACCATGCGAGACAAGAACAGATCAAGTTTTGTTTTCATCCTACAACCTGAAACCACATCGATCTACGAAGCAAATCGATCGCTTCAAGAACTCAGAACGATTGGGGTAGAGGCTACTATGCTGATCATAAACGGCATCCTTCCACGAGAACAATGCACAGACGAATTCTTCGCAAAACGAAGACAAATGCAGGAGAGACATCTCCAAGAGATAGATGCGTTGAACTTACCGTATCTCCGAATGACCCTACTCGATCATGAAATAAAGGGTGTGGAAACACTTTCCGGGGTTGGGACGATGTTGTTTGGTGATGTTGCATGAGCAACATGATTGAAGACCTGCTGGTTCCAAGGAACGAGGCTCGACGTGTTTTCGTAGCCGGGAAGGGAGGGGTCGGAAAGACCTCGATAGCCTGCATCACCGCCATCTGGCTCAGCAGAAGAGGAGTCAGGACACTATTGGTTACAACGGACCCGGCAGCGCACCTCTCCAACGTTCTCGGCCAAAAGGTCTGTGAAACGCCGACGCAGGTTAATGGCATGTCGGCCCTGTCGGCAGTCAATATCGAGCAAGGGAAGGCGCATGAGGAGTACAGCGCCAGGATCCTGGAGGCGGCCAAGGGCAAGTACTCAGTTGAGACGCTCAAGGCGATAGAGGAGGAGTTGAACTCGCCTTGCGCACAGGAGATGGCCGCATTCGACAAATTCGTCGATTATATCCTCGGGTCCGAATATGAAGTGGTTGTCTTTGACACGGCTCCAACAGGCCACACCATGAGACTCCTCAAACTTCCAGCCGCCTGGAGCGAACAGATAGAGCTCTCAGGCCTCGTATCTAGCAAGACAGAGTCCATAGAAAATGTGAAAGAGAAGTTCGGAAAGGTCATGGAGACAATGTCCGATCCTTTGAAGACCACAATTGCCTTCGTAGTCTATCCGGAAGCTACTCCGATCATCGAGGCTTGGAGAGCCTCTCAAGAGTTGAAGACGGTGGGCATTACAACCGCCCTGGTCTTCGCCAACCAGGTCCTGCCCTCCGAACACTGTAAGAATGACTTCTTCAAAAAGAGAAGCCAGATGCAAGCCCAGTACCTAGAAGAGATAAAGAGGAGATTCAATGTTCCGATCTTGCGGATGCCGTTGCTAGATTCAGAAATATTGGGGGTTGAGACGTTGATAGAGGCCAGCGAAATACTGTATGGAGGCGGTCTGAACGCTTAGCCAAATAGACCTCACCTCAATCAAACAGGAACTTGAGAAGTTCAGGTCCATAGCGAGAAGAAGCAGAGACGCATATGAACTGCAAGAAAGCAAGAGACGGGTACAGAAGCTGATGGAAGAATTGAGGCCCTACAGCGAAAGCGAAGAGACGAAGCGACTGCATGATGGTTTGAAGGACATGTTGATGGAGTTAACGGTCAAGATTGAAGCCGTGACTTCGCATTGCTGACCCTTCTAAGAAGCGACATGATTGGTTGAAGAACTGAGAACCTGAAACAAAGGAAGTGACGCAAAGATTGAATGAGTTGACAAAAGAACAGAAACCCTTACTCATTACGATATTCGATCTGTTACTCCCTGCAGGGTCATGTGGACCCAGCGGGTGTGGACCGAACGGATGCGGACCGACCGTCAGAAGCGAGAACCTAATGGAACTGGAGACACTAGCGGTGGGCTTGGTCAAAAAGTATGGAAATGAGAAACTCAAATTCGATTTGATCAACATATTAGATGCATCAATGCAAAACCATGAGGAAGCATATCGAATACTGAGAGATAGAAAAGGTGACGCCTTGCCAATGATCGCGGTCAATAACGAAGTCAAGTTCATTGGGGAAGTCCCATCGGCAGAGGAATTCGAGAAAGTACTCGAAGAGTTGATCCGACATGACTAAGGTTAGAGTGATGCTGTTCGAAGGACCTATGTGCTGTTCAAGTGGACTGTGCGGTCCGTCACCAGATCCATCGCTGATAGGCATTCAGAATACCACGATTCAACTCAAAAAAGAGTTTAAAGACACCGTAGAGGTTGTTAGAGCCAACATTACCGCAAACTTGGATCAATTCTTGGAAAACCGGGATGTCTATGAAGAGGTGACCAAGAAAGGCCTCTCTGCATTGCCAATAGTCAAGATTAATGGCAACATTATTGCAGAGGGCGAGTATCCGACCTTCGAGATGTTGAAGAACGAAGTGCTCAAGACAGCGGGGAACGGCTGACGATATTCACTCGATGCTGCCACCGGAACGGGCAAACAGGCTCTTGCATTCGCGAAAGAAGGCTACGAAGTCATTGGCATTGACCTATCCGAACATATGTTGAAAGTCGTCGACAAGAAGAACACATACGCAAACCTCTGCTGCCAAGAGGCAATGATCGCTTCTCAGTGGGGAATTCGGCAAGTCAAGATGGGCCTCAGCATCCAACCTCAAATAGCTAGGGCCAACCGTGAATGCCGTTTGCCTAATCAGGCGACCTCAAGGTGCTCGGTCATGTCGGTGTGGAGACCTCATTGATGAGGACTGAGGATTCAGTGATCCCAACGTGTTGATACGCGATGTAACCGTTCTTGTCGATGATGATTATCGTTGGAGTCGCTTGTACGCGATACGTGTCGGTGATTCCTGAGGTATCTCGTATGGCGATCCAGCCGGGCACGTTCTGGTCACGATGTTGTCGCAAAAGTTCCTCCGTGTCTCCTACTGGATCGACACTGACCATGACGATATCATTTCCGAACTTGGATCGCAGTTCCCTCAAGCGCGGTTCTTGGCTGATGCAGGCTCCGCATGTTGTTCTCATGAATTCGACTACGACAGCTTTCCCTCGGTAGTCTGACAGTCTAAAGACCTCCCCGTTGACGTCGGTCAACGTGAAGTCGGGTGCGAGAGAACGCGAGGGTAACGTCGTTGTTTTGAGCGACGTCGTTGTTTGGGCAGGGTTGGGAGGGGCGGTGAAGAATACTAACCAAACAAGGCCGACAACAAATGCCGCTATCGCAAGGTATCCGAGGATTTCGAGCGAGCTGCGCTTCTTCCTATTCTTCTTTCGTGACAAGCTGTTCTCCCTCAGAGACAAGCTTTCCCTTTGAACGAGGGCTGCGACCAGGACCATCCCCGGAATATGAGGCCAGTTCCGATTCGCGTTCGCCGCGCTCCGTCAACTCCCGTCGCCACTAAACTTTCCGCTCTCTCCACGTGTATCATTGTTGTTGAAAAGGGCTCTCCGCAAGGCGTCTTCGAGCGTATTTGGGTTGGCGAGCGCTGCCCCTGCAAGTCTGACCTTTCCGTTAATCGCGACGGCCGGAATTATGTTCTTGTAGCGTTCGAAAAGGCGTGAATCTGTTGTTATATCTTTAATCGATATTTCGAAGGGTTGCTCGTTTCTGAGTTTCAGTAATTGTGCTATCACCCTCTCACAAAGACGACATCCATCCTTCGTGTATACGACGACGCCTGACAACTCAACTCCCCCACTTTTTCGGCTTCTATGCTCATGAGATCGATTACTTTGCTCAATTCCGTGTGCCGTTGGTTGCCATCTGCAAGCACAAGCTAAGCCCTGTTCAAGTTCTGCGCCAGCTGCCCGTCAGTTTTACTTGGTTGTTGGCCGAATCCGAGCGTCCTTCACACGGTTTCTTTGGGCTTGATACCACAAATGCTTACACTCAAAACCGAACCTGCAAGGTCTCTCATCTCGTCGCGTCGTATTCCTGATTTCTCAATGATCTCCTTCGCGGTCGGATCGTTGCCTATAATTTCCGTGGGGAAAGGTGTCTCATCAACTATCCGTATTTCGCGAAACCCTGCCTGTCTTATGGCCTCAAGGTACTCTTCTTTCTTGATTGCTCCAGCAACACAACCAACGTATGCCTCCACCGACTCCTTTACAGCGTTCGGAAGCTCCTTCGTCAGGACTAGGTCTGAGATCATGAATCTGCCACCTGGCCTTAGCACCCTGAACGCTTCATTGAATACTCTGCTTTTGTTTGGAGCTAGGTTGATGACACAGTTTGAAATGACAACATCGACGGAATCATTTGCGGCTGGAAGGTTTTCGATCTCTCCAAGTCTGAATTCAACATTCTCGTAGTCTCCTCTCTTCGCATTCTGCCGAGCCTTCTCTATCATCTCAGCCGTCATGTCTACGCCAATGACTTTGCCGTTCTTGCCCACTTTGTTGGCAGCAAGGAAACAGTCGAACCCGGCACCTGACCCGAGGTCCAAAATAGTCTCTCCCTCTTTCAGCGACGCAATGGCGACGGGGTTCCCACAGCCCAACCCAAGATTCGCACCTTGAGGTACCGCCTTGAGATCATCATCTTTGTATCCTATGTCCTTGCTCACATTCTCTGGACTGCAACAAAAGGCAGTATCAGCAGCAGTGCAGCAAGACCTCTCCGTTCCGGCCAGTTCTCCGTACTTCTCGCGCACAATCTCCCTAATTCGATTCTCTTTCATCTTCAGACACCTCTGATCCTATTTCCGCAATATCCCGTTCATCATTGGTCCGAGCATGTCTCGCATCACGGCTGTCATGTCTTCAACCTTGACCAAAGAGATGCAGCACACTCTTCCTTGCTTCTCCCAACTCACGACGGCGAACTTGTCTCCAACGCGAACTCCCGCCTTCTCCCTCACGTCCTTCGGAAGCAACATCTGTCCTCTGTTGTCGACGCTGACCACAGATTCGATTTTGCAGCAACCTAATCCTCTGTCCGCCGCGGAACGAGAAGATTTGGCTACGCCTTTCCTAACCAACGCCAATCTCTTTCCAAGGCCCCCTTTGGTTAGATAAGTTTTCTGATTTTTCCGAACATTCGGAACTATGAGCGGAGTTGTGTGCGGGCACGGGCGCTCCAGGCACGATCAGCGACTATTGCATGCATGTTTCCGCCATTTCAATCATCTACTAACGCTGGTACGTAGCAAAGCATATAGCCGATCTGTCTAGACTACTACCCTTAAGAGGTAGAAGGAATGCGACCGACCCTTAGACAAAGAGGCGACAATGACTTAGAGGAGAGCATTGCTACCAAACTCAGGGAGCTTGGGCTCTCGAGTTTCGCGGCGAGAGCGCTTGTGTCGCTTCTCGACAAGTCGCCTCAATCGGCTGGAAGCATATGTAATGACACGGGCGTACCGGACTCGAAGATCTACTACGCTCTTGAGGAGCTGGACAGAGCCAAGCTTGTAGAGTCGCAGCACGGAGTCCCGACGCTCTACAAGCCCGTGAGTTTTTATCTGATGATCTCCAATCTCACGCGGGCACAGGAGGAGAAACACAAGCGACGGCTTCGATTTGTGGAACTGTTCAAAAAACAAGCGGAGCCACTGGTGAAGGCACGCTCCGAACCAGCCGAGATTGAGCTTGCCTACATCGTAAAGGGCAAACGGAATATTGTGGAGAGAATGGTTACAACGATCAAACAGGCAAGAAAAGAGCTTGTTCTGCTAATTGGGAGCGAGCAAATCTGGAACGGAATCGCCCACGGACTTCTCGAAGCGCAGAAGCACAAACTGAGAATCCGCATAGCTGTTGCCCCCGACCATAGTCGCGCTGATGCGCTACGCAGATTTTCAGATGTGAGAACGCTGAATTGCGACGTCAACATCTTGATCGCGGATTCCGAGAAACTTCTGACAGCCTCCGAAGTCGATAGCGATGACGCATACGCCATAGTTACATCTGACAAGGCCATGATTCGAATGAGCCGCGAATACTTCGACAACCCGAACTGCTGCGCGAGACCATAGGCGCAAGTCAGAAGACAAGTCAGACCGACGAAATCAAGGGGGGTTACAACATTCTGGGAGATAGCGAGGTTCATGGTCACTTCGGTCGCCTTCCCTCTACTCGGTCTTAAAGCGAATTTGTGACTTCTCTTCGCTTACGCCCCACTCGCTGCATTCTTAGCTACAAGCAAGCACTAGGGTTGTGAGTACGTAGGACGCCAAGCAAGCACGAACGGATCTCCCACATCTGCAAGATGGAAGACTGAATAGCCGACTGGTAGCTGGGGGATGACCTTTGACACCTGACTTCCTAGCATTCTCGCGGCCGCCTTCAGGTCACCGTCGTATTTCGTTCTGAAAGCGATGCTCATGTTCATGGCTGACCTCATCAATTCGTTCATCGACAGGACACACTACAAAGCCAATGCAGGCAGGAAACCCACAAGATACCAATACTCGCTCGACATTCCCGAAGAGGTGAGAAACGAATGCTACCTTCTGAAACAAGTTGTGTGGCAAGCAATTATCAACGATGAGAGGATAGCAACTCTTGAAAGAAAAGCCAAGACCATTGTTAGATCCCTGTTTGAGGAATTCACCCAGCCTCGAAGTGACACAAGAGAACTGTTCCCTCCCGACTTCAGGGAGCGGCTAGACCAAGCGAACAGGGTCGCTGACAAGGCACGAGTGGCCTGCGACTATATTGCTGGGATGACGGACGCGCACGCGTTCAGAGTGTACTCACGTCTAAGAGAACCAGAGTTGACATCCATCTTCGAGATTCTGTGATCGTCGGAGTTGAATAACACGTTGACAGACTACTACTTTGATATTGAGACCGTTCCCAAGAAACCCAACGATTTAGATAAGAAAGCCAATCTTGAGCCCAGCACAGGAAAAATTGCCACGATTCAATACCAAAAGCTCGATACTCGCACGGGGGCACCCATCGAGTCCTTGACCATCCTCAAGGAGTGGACAAGCTGCGAACGTAAGATTCTAGAGGAGTTCAAACCACTTGCCACGACAAACCCCTGGCATTTCATACCAGTTGGTTACAATCTCAATTTTGAATTCAAATTCCTAAGGCACAAACTCAAAGAGTATTTTGACCTCGACTTTTCTGCGGACCACTTCCTAGACAGGCCAAAGAATGATTTGAAGCTTATCGGTGTGATTCTAAACGATGGACAATTCACAGGAGCGACACTCGAGAGCTTCACAGACAAGAAACACGGAGGAGAGAAGATCCCTCTTTGGTATAAAGAAGAAGAGTGGGACAAAATCACAGGCTATGTAACCATGGAAGCGAATGCTTTCATAGCATTTTGGCAAGAACTCAAGAAACAACTGCCCCAACTATTCCCTAGATAAGGCGCCCTGTCTCCAGCCAAGCTTCTGCAGCCGATTCGATCAAAAAACTCGACTTGGCGGTTCTTTTCGTGTGGTTAGTCCCGAGTGTGTGTGATACTACTGGCGCGTACAGACAGAGAGGAGTGTTGCTTCGTCCCAACAAGAGCTACCTGACGCATGTGACCAATATTCGTGTTAAGTCCATCAAGTAAAACAGGACGAGACCCACCAATGTCCCAAACAGCGTCCATAGTATCCAGCCAATCCAAGTACCAAGCCAAATGAGACCTTGGCCAAACCCATGCCATTCGTGCCTTACCTCCTCCAGAATCTCTTCGTGAAGCCAATGCAAAAATGCCATTCGGTCCTGTACTGGCTGTCGTGTCTCCGTCCTAACAGCGTGTTCTAACAACTTTCCGAACACTGCAATTCTAAGGAAAGCATAGGCTGCTCCCGTTACAAGAAGAACCACGCCAATCTCGAAGAGTCCCACTGAGGATAATTCGCATTTGAACTGAAGAAGCGAGAAAAATGCCACGGCCAGACCGACGAGGATTGTGCCCCAGTATTGCAGGTAGGACCTGAAACGATCCATAAGCGCGATCCTGGCCTCTTGCTCGTTATCCAGTTGTCGTCGATCTCCTTGGGTCTCGGACAAGGTATGGCTCGATCGCTTCTCTGCTAAACCGTGTACAAAAATGTAATTGCCAGTTGTTGCAGCCTCTCTCTCGCGTCAGGATTTGAACCATCATGTTGAGGAGAGGAATTGGAGGAAGCGTTTTCGTCGTCGTCGCGCACCAAGAGACCCACGCACCACGATCGACGGCCAGATCTGCTCGTTGCCTCTATAGCGAAACGTATAGGGTAGCTCGTGACTAGGCTGACCCAGTGCAGTGGACTCTGAGGACAAATGAGCGGGTCACAACCGAAAGCTCGGTTCTCCAGCCCTCTTCCAAGCGGAGATTACCTCACTCTCGCCGTATGGGCCGGAAAGAAAGATCCAACAGCTGAAGTACTGACTATTCAGATTCGACATCCCGCAGGCAACAGCTGGGAAACCATCGGCAGACTGGCCTTGTATAGAACGGGCGATGGCAACTATTCTCAGCTCCCCGAACGTCAGCCTCCAAAAGAGACTCAGGAACAGAAAACAACCGATAACATCCCGGACGAAGACAACATCTTCCCCTGACCGTTTCGCATTGAAGAGCCAGGCCATTCTTGGTTTTTCTAGGTCACATGAATTCTGAGAGATCAGCTTCAGCCGTGTCGAGGTTGACGCCCATCGGCTCGAAGGTTTGGGATAGTGAAGAGATAAGGTTACGAACGTACTCGTCCACATTGATCTCTCTTGGGTTGGTCTGCGCGGTTGGTTTGACTGTGAATTGTCTTCCTTGAACCCTGAATGGGTGAACTTTGATGAAACCCACAATTTCGCCCTTGGAGGTTTTCTTTCCTTCTTTTAGCAGAAGCCACGCTGCTTGGTAGGGTTGCGGCAGCATCTTCGCTCTTGATTTCTCTTGAGGATCCTCGCGTAGCTCAACGCGGTACTCTAGGTCGGATAGGGGGATTTTTCCGTCTCGAAGTTCGCGGATGGCTTCCCTAACAACCTTGGACACTTGTCGTTTGGCTAGTTCGAAGTCGTTGGGGGAGTGTCGTCCCGTGGAGAATTTGGTGAGGCAGTTTTGGAAGGTTGCTTGGAAGAATGTGGGGGAGTTGGATTTTGCGATCGCTAAACCTTTGATTTCCGATTCTCCGCTTGGTAGAATGCCGAAGTATGCTTTCTTGGCGGAGCTTAGGACGCAGACTGAGTAGACACGGTCGTATGCTAGCTGCAAGCCGAAGCGATTCTTAACCGTCTCCACGAATCTTTTCGCATCGTCTCCCAGTGGATTGTCTAGGAAGATGGAGTCCGTGTCTCCATACTTGGGCTTGAGTCCCGTCTCCTTGGCCATGTCCCATGTGGATTGCAGGACATAACGACCGTAAGCGGTGATCGCCTCAGCCATGAGGGGACTTGCCAAGCCATGAATCCGAACAGTCACACCGAAACATGAGACGAGGAACAGCTTGAGAATCTGAGAGGCTGCCTTCATGTTCTTGTCTGCATCCGGTAGGGTTGTCGTGGCGAGAGGTTTGAAGAGTCGCAGACGAAGGTCGCGTAATGCTCCTGTGAGTGCAGAGTAGATTCCTCGGCGTCTGGTACAGATATTGTAGCCTAGGCCTGGGATTGTGTTTCGTTGACATTCCTGGTGAGGGCATCGTATCGTTTCGTACGAGAGGTTGAATACGTCGATACAACCGGGGTAAAGTGACTCGAAGTCAAGCACAAACATGTTATAGTATACGCCGGACTCTGGAGCTATCGTTAGGGCGCCTGTCACGTTTTTCCTGTTGTCGCCAAGTCTGAGTTCCTCGGAGTTCGGAATGAGAATGTTGTGGGCACGGTGGTACGTGTATAGCATGGAACGGATCCAGTCGGATACGGAATGATTCCTGTAGGTATCCGATAGGGGCAGATTCGCGATGCGACTCAATAGGAAGGCGTTGTGGTAATCCTCCTCCGAGCCACCGTCGTCAGGGATGCCCAACTTTGCCGGAGTGATTCTTGGAACAGGTTGGTTCGCGTACGTGTACGCCTCTTTCACCAAACTAT
>Ga0315279_10002900_pt1 | contig 24791 bp, 17 predicted proteins | sample YL17G06_20_MG_FD_203694 | JGI IMG/M metagenome (GOLD analysis project Ga0315279, IMG submission 203694) | Sediment microbial communities from Yellowstone Lake, YNP, Wyoming, USA - YL17G06_20 | ecosystem: Environmental > Aquatic > Freshwater > Lake > Sediment | place: USA: Wyoming | collected...
AGGCGAAAGTTACGGTTGAAGATAAAGTAGTGGGGCAGATCCAAAAAGGGATAGTCCTTTTGGTAGCGGCTAAAATTGGAGATACCGAAGAGGACGCAAAATATTTAGCGGATAAATGCGTTAATTTGAGGATTTTTGAAGATCAAGACCAGAAGATGAATCTTTCGGCTAAAGATGTCGGAGCAGAAGTATTGGTCGTCTCTCAATTCACTTTATATGCGGATACTAAAAAGGGAAGACGCCCCAGCTTCACCAACGCTTTAGAGCCAGCCCTTGCAGAAAAGCTGTATCTCAAGTTTATAGATGAGATAAAAGCAAGTGGACTCAAAACAGAATGCGGGATTTTTGGAGCAAAGATGTTGGTAGAGATTTTCAATTGGGGACCGGTAACTTTTATTTTGGATAGCAAATAAGAGCGAGATATTGTTATGGCAGAAAAAACGATAAAAAAGGATGTCTTTGTTGGCAGAGAAGAAGAAATTGAAACGATAAAAAACATCATCCAACAAAATCCTAAAGCCAACATTCTCATCTCCGGTTCGACCGGAATGGGCAAGACCGAACTGGCGATCCAGATCAAAAAGCTTCTCAGCCAGGATAATTCAGTCCATTGCGGAAGCTATCGGGTGGAAAGCAAGCTCGAAGATCCAGTCAATCCATTCCTTGTAGCTCTGCTAGAGGTTTTTCAGAGCATCACGCAAAAGGAATCGGCTAAAAGCAAACTGGCTTGGTTTAAGAATGTCTTCGTTAAGAAAATATGGGAAAAGAGGAAGGATATTGGCTCGGCGGTTTTCAAAGATGGGGTGGGCACGATAGTCAAGAACATAGAAGAAAAACTGAAACTTGAAGTGGGAGAGACCACGTCAACGCTTGCCGATATAATGAAAGATGCTTCTGCAGAATGGTCTACTAAATCAACTCTGGACAAACTTTTGCTCGAAAATAAAGAAGCAGTTATTACAACATATCTTGCCCTTCTTCGGCAAATCTCTGAACAAAGCCCAGATGGTCATAAGTTCGTTTTGATCTTCGACCAAGTAGAAAATACTTCAGAGCTTTTTCAGGAATTCTTGATATCCGTTGCGAGAAACCTTTCCGACAAGTTCTATTTGATCTTCGCTTTAAATCACGAGGTTAAGGATGGGGTGGAGTTTCGGAACAAGCACAAAGCTAATCTTATGTTCTTTGAAACGAAAGAAGTCGAGTTGCCGGGCTTGAGCATCCCTGACATCAAAGACTTGATTGAGAAAACCAGAGGAGTCTACCAAACGCCGGATGTGTTAGAAAAAGTAAGAAAACTATCTGACGGAAGACCCTTTTTTATTATCCAATGGTTAAATTCCAAAGACTTTGATCTTTCGGTGATTGATGAGAAGAAGTTCCGTCTTTATGGATATTATGCTGACAATTTGAACGCAGTCGGAAGCGAAGCAAAAAAACTCGCCACTGTTCTTTCACTCCTTCCTTTCCCTCTCAAAGCAGGACTTGAGGATTATGCAGGGATAATGGGAATTAGAAATTTCGAATGTGAAGAACTTTTGGGAAAGTTAGAATCAAAAAATATCTTCCGGAAGTTTGAGCGTGTTTGCTGGTTCAGCCACGAGTTGATTAAAGAGTTCATTCTCAATAATACAGATGATGTGATAAAAAAGGACTCCGCCCTACAGATCATCAATTATTTGAAAGGAAGATACGGAAAGCAGATTGAAGCCCCACGAATAACTGATGTGAAAAGTGTTTATGCAGACCTTCTGCCTTTCACAGAGGATTACGAAACTTCCTTTGACCAAAACTTTGATTTAGGTCAATATAACTATAGGATCAGCGCTTATGAAACAGCAAAAGGATACTTCGAGAATGCATTAAACTCAGCTAAACATTTAAAAGATAAAGGTAAGCTCGGCCCGGTGCTAAACGAAATTGGACTTATATATAAAGCCTGGGGCAAGTATGATCAGGCGATTGAGTATTATAAGAAGAGTTTGAAGATAAGAGAAGAGATCGGGGATCGACGAGGAGAAGGGGTGACCCTGAACAATATTGGGATGGTATATGATGCCTGGGGCAAGTATGATCAGGCAATTGAGTATTATAAGAAAGACTTGAAGATATGCCAAGAGACAGGGGATCGGCAAGGAGAAGGGGTGAGCCTGAACAATATTGGGATGGTATATTATGCTTGGGGCAAGTATGATCAGGCGATTGAGTATTATGAGAAGAGTTTGAAGATAAGAGAAGAGATAGGGGATCGACAAGGAGAAGGGGTGACCCTGAACAATATTGGGGAGATATATCGAGCCTGGGGCAAGCATGATCAGGCGATTGAGTATTATAAGAAAAGTTTGAAGATATTTGAAGATGTAGGTGATCGCAAAAGCGAAGGGGTGACCCTGAACAATATTGCTGGAGTATATTATGCCTGGCGCAAATATGATCAGGCGATTGAGTATTATGAGAAGAGTTTGAAGATAACCAAAGAGATAGGAAATCGACCAGGAGAAGGGGCAACTCTGAACAATATTGGAGAGATATATCGAGCCTGGGGTAAGTATAATCAGGCAATTGAGTATTATAAGAAGAGTTTAAAGATAACAGAAGAGATAGGGGATCGAAAAGGAAAAGGGGTAACCCTGAACAATATTGGGCTGGTATATGATGCCTGGGGCAAGTATGATCAGGCGATTGAGTATATCACCAAAAGTTTGAAGGTTTTTGAAGAAATTGGGGCGGCGGTTGAGGCGAAGACGGTTAGAGAGAATTTAAAGCAGATTCAAGAAAAGATGAAAAAACGATGAAACCTCTCCCCCTGTCCCCCTCTCTCCCGCCGTTGGCGGGATGGAGAGGGGTTCACCCTGAAGGGGAACAAAAGGGGGTGAGGTTATGCATAGCTTAACAGATTGATAGATTCACCCTCCCTTGATCCCTCCCGTCAAGGGAGGGAAGACACATCCCCTCTCCCCGTGAGGGAGATTGAACGAAGTGAAACCCTTAGGGTTGAGCGAAGCGAAATGCATAGCAGGGTTAGGGTGAGGGGGCATGGTTGAGCTACAAAACCGCAGGAAGGATTTTGATTTTTTAATTGCAATTTTGAATTTTTCATTTTGCATTTTTAATTCTATAAGGTAACTTGGAGTAGCGAAACTTGTTTCGCGCTGCAAAGGAAAAAAACGCAGAGCAAGCTCTGCTACTCCAGATTTTTGATATGGTTAGATTAGATAGATTCACACAAAGGTCGCAGGATGCGTTGCAATATGCGCATGAGTTGGCGGAGAGCAATAATAACTCTCAGATAGAGGTAGAGCATCTGCTTTTGGCCCTGTTAGAACGGGAGGAGAACTTAAGCGAAATTATCCTAAGCCAATTAGGAGTGGATGTCAAGTCACTAAAAGAAAAACTAAAGGATGAAATCTCTCTTTTGCCCAAGATGTATGCAACCGGGCAAGCCCCTCAACTTTACATCTCCACAACCTTGAGCAAAGTCCTCGATTCTGCCTGGAAAGAGGCGCAAGCTCTAAAAGATGAATATGTCAGTGTGGAGCATCTTTTGATCGCTATTGCGGAATCGAAAGAATCTAAGGCCGGGCAAATACTTCAGGCGTTAGGAGTATCCAAAAATAAAATCTATCAAGTCTTGACCAAAATCAGAGGGAGTCAAAGAGTGACAGATCAAGACCCGGAATCAAAATATCAGGTTTTAGAAAAATATAGTCGGGATTTAACCGAGCTGGCTAAAAAGGGGAAATTAGATCCGGTCATCGGCAGGGAGGAGGAGATAAGAAGGGTAATTAAGGTTTTGTCCCGACGCACCAAGAACAATCCAGTTTTAATAGGCGAGCCCGGAGTCGGAAAAACCGCGATTGCAGAAGGATTGGCGATAAAGATAGCTCAAGGGGACGTCCCTGAATCTTTAAAAGGGCGAAGAGTAGTCGCCTTAGATTTAGGTTCGTTAGTAGCAGGTTCTAAATTCAGAGGAGAGTTTGAGGAGAGATTAAAGGCGATTCTAAAAGAGATCGAAAAGTCGGAAGGGAAAGTTGTCCTTTTCATAGATGAGCTTCACACTATAGTGGGAGCAGGTGCAGTAAGTGGCGCCATGGATGCCTCCAACATGCTTAAACCCGCATTAGCCCGCGGCGATCTGCGCTGTATCGGTGCCACCACTTTAGATGAATATAGAAAAAATATCGAAAAAGACGCGGCTTTGGAAAGACGATTTGCCCCCATATTAATCGGGGAACCTTCGGTCGAAGACACAATCTCCATTCTAAGGGGACTGAAGGAAAGATATGAAGTTCATCATGGAGTCAGGATTCAAGATTCCGCTTTGGTGGCGGCGGCTAAGCTTTCTGAAAGATATATCACCGATAGATTTCTTCCGGATAAAGCCATCGACTTAATGGATGAAGCGGCCGCTGATTTGAGAATCGAGATCGATAGCATGCCCGAAGAATTGGACGTAGTGGTAAAAAAGATCAGGCAGTTGGAAATTGAAAAAGAGGCAGTTAAAAAGGAAAAAGATGCTAAAGAGAGACTTAAGCCTATTGAAGAAGAGTTAGAAAACTTAAGAAAAGAGGAAAGCGTCCTTAAGGAGCATTGGCTTAAAGAAAAGACGATTGTAGGTCGAATCAGGGAGCTTAAGGAAAAGCTGGAACAGACAAAGATTGAGGCGGATAAGGCGGAAAGGGAGGCTAATTACGAAAAGGCGGCCCGACTTAGATATGGGGAAGCGGTTAATCTGCAAAAAGAATTGGAAGAGCAAAACACTCTTTTGGCAAAAATTCAGAAGGATAAAAAGATGCTCAAAGAGGAGGTGGATGCGGACGATATTGCCGAGGTGGTTTCCAAATGGACTGGTATCCCGGTTACGAAGTTGAGTGAGACTGAAACGGAGAGATTGATAAAGTTAGAAGAACAACTGCACAAAAGAGTGGTGGGTCAAAATCTGGCTGTGGATACTGTTGCTAACGTGGTAAGAAGCGCCAGAGCGGGACTTTCCGATCCCAAAAGACCAATCGGGTCCTTTATATTCTTGGGACCCACCGGGGTGGGAAAAACCGAATTGGCAAAGGCATTGGCTTTCTTCCTTTACGGTGATGAAAATGCTTTAATTCGAATCGACATGTCCGAATATATGGAGAAATTCTCGGTCTCTCGATTGATCGGCGCACCACCCGGATATGTGGGATATGAAGAAGGCGGACAGCTGACCGAAGCGGTCAGGCGCCGCCCTTATTGCGTGATTCTATTTGATGAGATCGAAAAAGCTCACATCGAGGTGTTCAACATCCTACTTCAAGTTTTGGATGATGGTAGACTCACAGATAATCAGGGGAGAACCATCAGTTTCAAAAATGCGATCCTGATCATGACATCCAACATTGGCGCATCTTTAATCGTAGAAATGTCCAAAAGGATCACCCCGCAAAATGAAGAAGAGATATATCAAGAGATGCGTTCAGAGGTTTTAAGTCTTTTGAGAAAGACTTTAAGACCCGAGTTTTTGAACCGAATAGACGAGATAATAGTATTCCATTCCCTTTCATTTGAGGAGATCAAAAAGATCGTGGATCTGCAGTTTGAAGAAGTGAACCGAAGATTGGCTGAACAGGAGATGACCGCCAGCTTGACCGAAAAAGCTAAGGAACATTTAGCCAAGATCGGCTTCGACCCGGCTTTCGGAGCAAGACCCTTAAAAAGAATGATATAGAAGTTGATCTCACAACCTTTGGCTAATGAGATTTTAAAGGGGAAATTTAGACCCAAAGATAAGATCAAAATAGACGTAAAAGGTGATAAGATAGTTTTTGTTTAATCGAGTACGCTCAAACGACAAAACCTTATCTTTATGCTTACCGGAAAAGGAGGTAAAATAAATTGACAAACCTCTCCAAAATCGTGGTTTTCTTAGCTGTCGTGGGGTTTTTGTGGTCTTGTTCAGCGGAGAAAAAAAGCGAAGAACAGCTTTATGCCGAAGCCCAGGCATGTTCAGAAAAAGGTAATTTCACTTCAGCCATAAAAACATACGAGGAGATTTTGAAACTTTATCCTGAAAGTCCTAATTCTTACAAGGCGCAATTCTTGATCGGATTTGTCTATTCAGAGAATTTGAAGGATTATAACAAAGCCAAGGAAGTATACGAAAAGGTCATAAAGAAATACCCCGATTGCGATCTGGCAGATGACGCCAAGGTAATGTTAGAGTCAATGGGAAGCGATTCCTTGCTAAAAAATTTGCCGAAATAATACGTTACCCTTTGACTAACTCATGTGTTAGTTTGTAGAGAAGAATGTTTGAGTAATAATAGAGCCACTCGTATAGGTGGCTTTTTTTTCGGCTCACCTGAAGGTAAACACTCCAATTTGTCCTCTTTAATTATCATCTCTATCTCTTGACACGTCTTCAATTTTGCTATAGATTGTTTTCATCAGAGGAGAAAAGATGGCATCTTTTTTCAGTTCAAAGTTTCTGGTAAACATAAGATTAAGATATGTCATAATCATTACTTTGCTTTTGGCTTTGATCTTGTTTCTGATTGCATTTTTTGGAATCAAAAAAAGCAAATCCAATATGCTTAAGGTGATGGAGAAAGAGGGGACCGCTTTATTGGAGAGCTTGATCCTTTCCAGCCAGAACACAATCCGGGCAAATGCTTTGGTGGAAGAGATAGTCGGGGAGAGGCTTTTGAACATCGCTTACCTGGTGGACCGAATGGAAAAACAAGACAAGATAGATAATTCAAAATTACAGGAAATTGCGGAGCGGAGCAATCTTTTACGGATAGACATTTTTGATGAACAGATGAATTTAATATATAGTAGCGATCCTCATAATAAGGAAATTTATCAGGACACCACCACCTTGGTGATCCCTGTGCTTCATAGTATTCTGGATGGCGAAAAAAAAGAATCCATCTTTGGAATCGAAGCCAAGGCACTCTTAGCCGAAAAAAGCTATGCGGCGGCCATAGAAAGATCAAAAGAAAAAGGTGCGGTGGTAGTGGTCACATCGGCGGCATATATGGAAAGTTTCAAAAAAGAAATCGGAATCGGATACTTAATCCAGAAGATCAGCCAAGAAAGCGGTGTGGAATATATAGTCCTGCAATCGAGAGAGGGAATAGTCTTAGCCTCCAAGAAAGTAGAGAAAATGTTAAAAATAGAAGAAGACCCATTCTTGCAAGAGGCGCTTTCAAAAAACCAAGCCAAAAGCAGGATCACCCCATTCGAAGGCGGAGAAGTCTTGGAGGTGGTAAAACCCTTCACCTCGGAAGAGGTTCCCTCTGGAGTTTTCAGAATTGGTCTATCTTTGGAAGGCTATAAGAAAGTTGCATCAAGTTATCAAAAACAGATAATGCTTTTCTCTTGTGTCCTGTTCGTCCTGGGGCTTTTGATCATAGGAATTGTGATTGTGAATCAGAATTATTTTGTTTTAGACCGATCTTACAAGGAAATTAAAACTTTAACCGGAAATGTCTTAGAAGCTATGCACAGTGCGGTGGTGGCAGTGGATAAGAATGGAAAAATCATCATGTTCAATCGGCTGGCTGAGGATATATTTTCGACTAACAGAGAGAATGCCGTTAATCACGATTATGACGTTGTCTTTCCAAATGACGATTGTTTGTTAAAGCAGACCTTGGAGAAGAAAAGAACCACAAAAGAGGTGGAAAGGGAATTTCGCACCTTCTCCGGTGAGGATAAATTCTTAATCATCGGAACCTCGTGTCTTTTTGATGAAGAAAAAGAATTCAATGGCGCTGTATCTGTGATTCATGATATAACTGAATTAAAAAAATATGAAGAGGAGGTAAAAAGAGCGGAAAGGCTTTCGGCTTTAGGAAACTTGGCGGCTGGAGTGGCACACGAAATAAGAAATCCATTGAATGCTATTTCTATAACTGCCCAAAGATTGAAATCTGAATTTGCCCCTCAGAAAGACAGGGAAGAATATATCTCTTTTATAAAAACCATTTTAGAGGAAATTAAAAGACTAGATAATATTATAAATCAGTTTTTGAGCTTGGCTAAAACCCAGAAGCTGAATTTAGTCCCCACCGATGTAGGCAAACTTCTGAACGAGGTGGCGGATCTGGCGGAAATTGAGGCAAAGGAGAAGAATATCCGAGTGACCAGAGAGTTTGCCCGCCTTCCAGAAACAAAAATTGATCCAAATGAATTGAAGAAAGCTCTTTTGAACATCATGTTAAACGGAATTCAGGCAACGCCTTCAGGTGGTACATTAAGTGCTCGCGCTTATCTGGATGATTCGCAAAGAAATATTTTGGTGGAAATTAGAGACTCAGGGGTTGGTATTCCAAAGGAGAACCTTTCCAAGATTTTTCAACCTTATTTCTCCACCAAAGAAAAGGGAACCGGACTCGGGCTTTCTATAGCTTATCGAATTATCTCCGACCACAAAGGAAAAATTGAAGTAGAAAGCGAATTAAGGAAAGGAACCGTTTTTATAGTGAGCTTGCCGATATGAAAGGCAAACCCTCTCCCTTGGGGGAGAGGGAAGGGTGAGGGGGAATCAAAAATGATATATAAGAAAATCTTGTCCGAATATGAGGAACCCAAATGGCACTATATCGTATTTTGATAGTTGACGACGAAAAATCGCAAAGAGATATGTTAGCTGGATTTCTCGAAAAAGAAGGCTACAGCGTTGCCATAGCCGAATCCGGCTTTGAGGCGATCAAGCTGTGCGAGGACAAATATTTTGAAGTTGCGTTGATTGACCTGAAGATGCCAGGGATGGACGGAATCGAGCTACTATCGAAATTGAAAGAGATGAATCCAGAAATTCAGGTAATCATGATGACTGCCTATGGAACCGTAGAATCCGCGGTGGAGGCAATGAGGTTGGGGGCTTATCATTATGTAAATAAACCAATTAACTTAGATGAGTTAAAGTTAAATATCAAAAAAGCTTTAGAGCGTTATCATCTTCTATCTGAAAACAAATATTTAAGAACGGAACTAGAGGAAAAATTTAGGGACGTTAAAATAATAGGGGAGAGCAAAACGATTCAGGAGGTCTTAAGCACGGTCTCAAGAGTTGCCAAATCGAAATCGACAGTTTTGATCAGAGGAGAAAGCGGAACCGGAAAAGAATTGGTGGCAAGAGCAATTCATGCCCTGAGTGATAGAGCAGATCAAAGATTTATACCAGTATCCTGCGCCGCCTTACCTGAGACTCTTTTAGAATCCGAATTGTTCGGACATGAAAAAGGCGCCTTCACCGGTGCCATCAAAAGAAGAGAGGGAAGGTTTGAATTGGCAGATGGTGGGACTCTCTTCTTAGACGAGATTGGAGATATTCCCCCAGAGACGCAAGTGAAAATTTTAAGAGCCATAGAATTTCAGGAATTTGAAAGATTGGGCGGAAAAGAGACTTTGAAGGTGGATGTAAGGATAATCTCTGCCACTAATCAGGACTTGGAAAAAAAGATAAATGATGGAACGTTCCGAGAAGATCTATATTATAGACTTAACGTGATTTCCATATTTATTCCTCCTTTGAGAGAAAGAAAAGAAGACCTTTTGCATTTGGTCGATCATTTTATCAAAAAGGCAAATCAAAAATGCGGCAAGTCCATAAAAGGCATAACCACAGAAGTAAAGGATATAATCCTGGATTATGATTGGCCCGGCAATGTAAGAGAGTTAGAGAACGTGATCGAAAGGGGAGTGGTGTTGTCCAGAACCGATGTGATAGATAAAAGTGATCTGCCATACTTTGGTCTGGTCAAATCCGAAGAGACAATCCCCTCAGCTAATTTGTCCCTTAAAGATATGGAAAAAAACCATATTTTGAATACTTTGGAAAGGACCGATTGGAATTTGGGCAAAAGCGCTGATATTTTAGGAATTCACAGAAATACCTTACGCCTGAAGATGAAAGAATATGGGATTGAAAAGGTCAACGGATGACCTCACCCCCTATCCCCCTCTCCATAAAATGGAGAAGGGGAGAGGTTTTTGTTCAGTTAGGAGCTTCTCCTGACAGTGTGTGCGTCAGGTCTGGAGGACCTGACGCAACAGGAATGGTCAACGGATAGAACGGATGTTTTTTTCCGTCGGGAGCTTCTCCTGAGAATGTGTGCGTCAAGTTAGAAGGGCCCGACGCAATAGAAAAAAGAGGAAAAATGAAGGATTATTTCTTTTGCGTGGTTACTGCTCTTTTGTCTATTCTCATGTGTACAAACTTATGTTTTCCTCAAAAGCCAGAAGCGATACCGAGGGAGCATGGTGGAGGCAAAGATTATAGGTTTGTATCCAGCACTGGTTTTATAAAAGTTCCCTTTGAACTAGTGAGCAATCATATCTATTTGAAGGCAGAGGTCAACGACTCCCTTTATCTGAATTTTCTGCTTGATACTGGTGCTCAAACAAGCTACTTAGATTTGTCCAAAGCTTTTGAGCTTAAGATTAAAAAGGTAGATAGACAAAAGGTAAGAAGAGTGAGCTTTTCTGATGACGTTTCTTTTTTCAGGTTGGACTCCATTAAGATTGGGAATCTGGCGATATTTGATCAAGACGTGGTTGGCATTTCCTTGAGTCCTCTGAACAAATTTGAAGGAACAGCTTTTGATGGAATCTTAGGTTATGACTTCTTGCAGAGATTTGTGGTGGAAATAGATTATATCAACCAGATTTTGACTATTTACGAGCCGGACAAATTCAATTATACCGGAGAGGGAGAAGTGCTCAAGCTTGATCTGGGGTGGTATCTCCCAAAGGTAAAAGCGGTAGTCGATGGCGAGCATGAGGAAATGTTCGAAATAGATACCGGAAGCAGAAATAGCCTAGACTTTTCTGCTCTGTTCGTCAAAGAGCATAAACTCTTAGAAAAATATCCAAAGTATTTAGAAACGTCACTCGGTTTTGGAATAACAGGTTCAATCCAAGGGGTGGTAGGGAGGATTGGAACCTTTCAATTAGGGAGCTTCCTCATCAAGTCACCTCTGACCGGATTTTATTTAGAAGATGAAAAGTCCTTTAGCTCACTCAAAATCGCAGGAAAGATAGGGGGAGGAATACTCAAAAAATTCAAGGTGATCTTGGATTATCTCCATTATCACATGATTCTGGAAAAAAACGCAAATTACGATCTTTGGGATAGATATAATACCAGCGGAATCCAATTGATTCAAGATGACCAAAAAATCTTAGTCTATCAGGTGATAAAAAACTCTCCCGCTGAAAAGGCTAAGATAAAAAAAGATGACGAAATTTTGTCTGTCAATGAAGTCCCCGTTTCCAATTATTCCTTGCAAGAGCTAAGAAACATTCTGAACCAAGAAGAGGGAACTGAAATCGAACTTTTGCTAAAAAGAGAAGCAAAAATAAAAAAGGTGAAACTGACCCTCAAAGAATTGATATAAACTTTAGGATTGAATTTTGTGCACAGGATCCGAATTCGGACTTTTTATGATTGGACATTAATCGTCAGAACAGTATTTTTCAATTTTTCAATAACAACCAGATTTTGTTGTCGGGTATCACGCCTTCAGCGGGAAACCCGACCTATTTTTTTTCAGAGAGCTCACAAATTTTTCTTGACAGGAAGTACAATCGGATTATATTGGTTCGAATTGAGAGTGCGTTGCAAAACCATTAAATAGAAAGGAGGGAAGCCAAAATTTTGTTAATTTGAAAGCGAAACTGAGAGTTCAATTAATTTGAATCGAGAAAGGAGAAAAAAGATGAAAAAATCAATTCCTGTTTTCGGTGCAATTTTATTTCTCTTGATGATGGTATCTACAGCGTCTGCGGCGAAATTTAGCATTGGCGGTTTTGCAGGCGTAAACATTCCTTTATTTCAGGAGGATGTGAAAAGTGGGCTTCTCTTTGGAGCCAAAGGAAGAATTGCGGTGTTGCCGTTTTTAGGAGTGGAGCCTAATTTCGTTTACTCCAAGTATGGAGATAAGGATTTTGACATTGGCGGACTGTCCATGAGCCGGGAAGGCGGAACTATCACCTCCTTTGGAGTAGACCTGCTGTTGATGACTCCTGGTGAATTTAGTCGGGGTCGATTTTACGCTCTTTTGGGAGTAAACTCAAACAGCTTAAAGCGTAAAGGCAATCCAGATCAGACCCAGTTAGGGCTCTCCTTTGGAACCGGGTTTGAATTTCTACCTACCGACATCTTGGGGATAGAAGTTAGAGCACGACTTCATGGAATCAGCTTGGAAGGTGGCGGAGGAAGAAATAATCTGGAGCTTTCCGGCGGCTTGAACTATCATTTTGGCAAACAATAAAAACGAAAGGAGTTAAAGCATGAATAGAAACAAAAAGAAAGAGATTGGGGATTTGATAAAGAAAAAATCTTTATGGGGTTTATGGGGATGCATTCTGCTGATACTCTTGGTAAGTAGCTGTTTTCTTACGTCGGGCACCTGGGTGATAATTTATGAGGTGGAGAATGAGGATATTCAAGCTGGGGCAGGTTTTTATAAGTTCACTGTGGATCTGACCGAAGAGGATATATGGAAGGACCATAAGGACGATATTGATGATATTGCGGATATTTCTTTCACCTTTAAGTTAGCCAATACCGGAGACGACACCCTCACCGGAAGGGTATACGTTTCATCGGACAGCGCTTTAGCGGACACAGCGGCAGTGAAAAGTTCCGCTACCATAATTTTGGACGGAATAAGTGTGGCACCCGGCGCCACTTTACAGATGACTTTAGCCCATTATTATGATCTCTTACAAAATTTTGGTACTCTTAAAGATCTTGTCAAATCCGGTAAGTTTTCTGCATATGCTATAACCCCCAACCCCATCAAGATGGAGCTCTCGGATGTTTGGGTGGTGGTGACCATTTCCGCTGGGCTGTGATCTTCCTTTCAAACCCAGAATAAGAATGCCCCAGTTTGTCCCAAAACAAGCTGGGGCATTTTTGTTTATGGAGTGTCAGTCCCCGCCAAAGCGGGATCTGCGACTTCAGCTTAACCATATTTCTCACCCTTATGAAAAGCTTGAGCAAAAACATTTGACTTTTTGGGTTTTTTTGTTAAATTGCGATCTGTTAGATTTGAGAAAGAACCATCAACATTTAAGGAGGTAAAAGAATGAAGATCGTGGTTAGTGTGATCAAGGCGGACATTGGTAGTATCGGCGGACACATTAAGCCGAGCCAAAAGCTTAAAGAAACTGTGTCAAATTACATTTATGAGCACGGGGTCAAAATCAAAAATGTAATTGATTATAGGATTTCCAGCACCGGCGATGACATTGCTATACTCATGACCCATGAAAAGGGAACCTTGGACGAAAAGATTCACAAGTTAGCCTGGGATGCTTTTGTGGAAGGAACCAGAGTGGCAAAAGAACAAGGACTCTATGGTGCAGGACAAGACCTCTTAAAAGATGCATTCTCGGGTAATGTTAAAGGGATGGGACCGGCGGTGGCTGAAATGGAATTTGAGGAAAGGCCGAATGAATGTTTCATTGAATTTGCGGCGGACAAGACCGAGCCGGGGGCATACAATTTGCCTTTCTATTTGGCTTTTGCCGACCCCATGTATTGCTCCGGGCTGATGCTTTCCCCTTCCATGAACAAGGGATTTAAGTTTGTGATCATGGATGTGTCGCATACCGAAGGGGACAGGGTTATAGAACTTTCCACCCCCGAAGAATTATACGATATTGCCGCATTGTTGAGGGACAATCATAGATTTGTTATTGAATCCATTTATTCAAATAATACCGGTGAACCGGCCGCTTCTGTCAGCACCACCAGATTACACAATATAGCAGGAAAGTATACCGGAAAGGATGATCCGGTAGCCCTAGTTAGAGTTCAAGGTGCTTTTCCTGCCACAGGCGAGGTCTTAGCACCTTTTTCCATTGGTCATTATGTGGCAGGTTTCATGAGAGGAAGCCACACCGGTCCTTTGATGCCGGTCAAGGCAGATTGTCCCATCTCCTACTTTGATGGACCGCCGGTGGTTTCAGCCCAAGCCTTCTCCATGAGAAATGGAAAATTGACCGAACCTGCAGACGCTTTCGACCAACCCTTCTGGGACTGGGTGCGCGATCAGGTTTCGCAAAAGGCAATGGAGATAAGAAGGCAGGGGTTCTCCGGTTGTGCTATGCTTCCTTATTCGGAGTTAGAATACGGCGGAATAGTGGAGAAGATGAAAAAGTTAGATGGGAAGTTCAAAGTAAGGAGGTAATCAAATTTACCTCACCCCCTATTCCCCCCTCTCCACACATGAGGGTGTGTCAGAATTTCCGTTTTTGTAGCCGCCCCGCTTAGCGGGGCGAAATCGAGATGTTGAATTCCAATGTCTTACGTCCATATGGACGGCTACAACTTCAAAACATGATTATGACACAGTCTCACATGTGGAGAGGGAGACTAAAAGGGGGAGAGGTTAAGACAAGGAGGTGAGCAAAGAAGATAATTGTTAATGCTTTTGATCTTTCAAGCCTAATATATCCATTACTTTTCTTTAACTAACCTTTTTAACCAAAGAAGGAGGAAAAAATGTTTTTTGCGAAAAATAAAACCGCTTATCTATTTTTGATAATTTTCTCCTCTCTTTTGGTCTCGACTGCAATCTTTGCTGTCGACAAAAGAGAGTCCCTTTCAGTCCAAAAAGGAGAACTCACACCTAAGTATATTTCTTCACAAAATGAGGTGAATGGATTTTTCAAGCCCTCCCGGTGGGGGAATGATGATACTATAGCCACCGGAACAGTTTCCGGGGGGATATCCGCCACATACGATATCAGTGGCAACATGTATGCGGCAAGATGCAGCACCTATAATGACACCGCACAGCATGCGGTTCTAATTTATAAATCCACAGATGATGGACAGACGTGGCAACCCTTTAAGTTTTTCGTCAGCGCAGGAGGTTATCGGTTTTCATATCCACAACTTTTAGTATGTGAAAAGGAAGGCACTAACTATCTTTATGCTTTTTATTGGCGTAGTGATTTAAATGGAAAGGTTAGGCTGGGTCGGTGGAACCTTGACGGAACGGGTAGCCCGTCTTGGTATGATGTGGTCAGTGGCGGCTCGGATACCATAACCTATTTTTCAGCTTGCACCGACGATGGATCACACCTCATGGTGGCTTACCAGAAAGAGGAGGGTTGGCATCGTCTATATACCATTACATCTACTGATTCTGGAGAAACCTGGGGTAATGAGGTTTTAGTTTGCAGTGATGGGGCACATCCAGATATAACCTATGGTAGTAATGGGTATGTCTATGTGGTATTTGAAAGCACGGGCATGACGAAAGGAAAATCCGCAGATGAGGATAAAGAGATCTGGTTTCGCAGGAACCCTGATTATTGCGCTCCTGGCTCTTGGGAGGTCATGGAAATTCTCACTGATGATTCATATGAGGATAGCTATCCTAAGGTGGCAGCTCTTCATACTACACCAGAAAGCACAGCTTGTGTTTGGGTGGCGTATAACCATACACAGGTGGAGAGAGATACTTTAAGATATGACGACGGGACTGCGTATTACGTCTTGCCTATCCCGAACACATGGGAAGTCGATTTGTTTAATGTCAGATTCACGCCCTCCTCTGGGTATTCGCTGAAATCTGCTCAGTTCCTATTCTACCGGAAAGCTGGCACTGGCGGGATTAGAGTCTATGTTTGGGCGGATACCAGTGGTTTTCCTGCTCAGAAAATCGACTCAGTCGACGTCCCCGATGCCAATATCCAACTCTTTCCCAACTGGACCACAGTAGACTTCTCATCGAAGAATACTACTTTAAACAAGGTGACAGATTTTCATATCGGCTATACTCTATTGGGTCCACCATCGACAGACTCGGTGTCTATTATGTCCGATGATGGCGAGCCTGTAGGAACAGAGCATCGGAGTATAGACTCTGACTATGGAACTTGGGAGACTATGTATAGCTGGTTCGGGCACGATGTTAACTTTATGATCAGAGCTGATGTAGAAAGAATGCAAAGCACTGATTTAAGATTTGCATACAGCACCAATAGCGGAAAAACCTGGACCAAAGATCAAGTCCTCGCGGATGATCCTTCCGCCGACGAGATGGCGGCTGATTTGAAAGCTTACCGATCTTCCACGAACCAGTATGTGGACTTGTGCTATCTCAAATATTCAGGTATCGTCAAGTCGGGCTCGGATATCTATTATACATGGGCGGCCTCTTACGACCCAGGGGAATTTTCTTCTCCACATCAGATTATAAACGAGCATTGGGCTAATTGGTCGCCAGACGGCAGGGAGGTCTGTCAACTGACTTACCCAAATCCCGATGACTATCCAGGAATCGTCTATACAGGAGCCCCACTCAAAAAAGATGATGGGAAAAATCTTGATTATGGTGGTTGGGATCTTTACTACGACTACCATGGTTGGACGGACGTAGAAGAAACAGCGGAAGAAAAATTACCTGCTGAGTTCTCTTTGTCCAACAACTATCCCAATCCTTTCAATCCAGAGACTAAGATAGGTTATTTTATCCCCAAAGCCTGTCAGGTGAAGCTTGAGGTTTTCAATATCCTTGGTCAAAGAGTCAGAACCCTGGTAGATGAAGTTCAAACCGCAGGGAAGAAAGGGGTGATCTGGGACGGAAAGGGTGAGAGTGGAAATGAGGTCGCCAGCGGAGTTTATTTCTATAAGCTGGAGACGGGAAATTTCAGTCAGACTAAGAAGATGGTTTTGATGAAATAGAACTCGTCCGCGGTCGGCAGTCTGCCGTCCGCCGCAAAATCAGGTCAACGGATTTATCCTGAACGGATTAAACGGATGGAGCGGATTTTTTAATCTAGACAAGGACTCGTCCATTTCTTCAGACAACTTGGAAATAATTCTTGACAGCTTTTGGAGATTTTGTTAATATTAAAAAGAGTAAAAATATATAAAGAGTGAAAAGGACAAAGCGGGTGTAATTCAGCGGTAGAATGCAAGCTTCCCAAGCTTGACGTCGAGGGTTCAACTCCCTTCGCCCGCTTTTTGTGTATGGAGTAGCGAAACTTGTTTCGCGTCACGCAGAGCCCCGCAAAAGCGGGATTTTCGCTTCGCTCCAACAAGCTCTGCTACTCCAAATTTATCTTATGCACTTTTGTCTTACTAAATGGGAGTTAAGGCGTAAGCCTTTTAATCCCCCCCCTTGAGCGGGATAAAATCCTTACGGATTAACTCCTTCGAGGAAAAGCCAAGCCTTGAAGACTTGGCTACGCATAGTAAAGGTTATCCCTTTGTTTTACAAAGTTAAGCATTTGGTAAAAAGTTCGATAAATATATTATAATTATATATCAAAAACCATAACCACGGAGGGTATGATGCAAAATGTAGGTAGAGCTTTTTCTTTCATGTTTGAGGATAAAAACTGGGTAGTGAAAATTATTCTGGGGGCAGTTTTTAATCTTTTGATGTTAGTGCTGGTGGGTATTCCCTTTGTCCTGGGCTATCTTTTGGAGCTGGCAAAAAATTCAAGCGAAGGTAAGGAGCTCCCTCTGCCCGAGTGGGACAAGTTAGGTGATAAGTTTGTCCGGGGTTTAATTTATCTCATCATCCTGATCATCTATTCTATTCCGGGTATGATTCTTTCTTTCATCCCTTGCGTGAAATTCTGCCTTGGTCCTTTGTATTTTTTAGCCCTTGCCTTTGTTCTGCCCTATATCACTGTCAAGTATGCCCAAACCGGGAGCTTTGAGGAGGTCTTCCGCTTCAACGAAATCATCGATTTTGTGAAAGCTAATCTCAATAACTTGGTCATCGTGGTTTTGTTGTCTATCGCTTTGGTGATAATCGCTTTGTTTGGCATGTTGGCTTTGGTGGTTGGTGTATTTTTCGCGGGGTTCTGGGCATTTTTAGCGATTGCCTATTTGTATGGACAAGTGTATCGAGAAGGAAAGAAAGAAAAACCAGCAACCCAGCCTGTATCCTCCTAAAGCAGAAAGATTAAACGAGATCACCCACAGGGATGAAGACCGTCTGGGCTTATTTTTGGCAAGAAATGCTGAAAAACTGGGCCTAAGGGTTTACCTTTTTGTCTCTAAGCATTGGCTGGGAATTATAAATTTTCATCTTCTCCTATTTATCTTAGGCTCAATTTCTGCCCCATATCTAAGTTATTTGGGAGAAGGGGGGATTGCAAAATATATTTATGGGTTTTACGGAATCGGTTGTCACCAAATTCCCTCTCGATCGTTTTTTATCTTTACCCACCCAATAGCTATTTGCGCCCGCTGTTTTTCTTTTTATGCTTTTTTGCTTATTTTTGGTCTTTTGTTAAGTCTCAAAAATGTCAGACCGCTTAACCGAAAGACCGCTTTTTTTCTGGCACTTCCTATCATGGCGGATGTGCTGTTACAAACTTTGGGGATAAAGGAGAGCACTAATCTGCTTAGAGTCACTACTGCTCTCCTTTTGAGTTTGTCCATTTCATTTTATATTTACCCACGCATTCACTTAAACCGCCAGCCATATGGACACACTCATCTCGATCAAACCGGGTTAAGATGAACTCTGGTGGTTCTCCTCGATATCTTTTTTTATAAACGGGAATTATTATTACAACTTTTCTTTTTAGATTGCGTTAATAAATAAGGGTGGTGGTTTGAATTAAAAAGGGAAAAGTTTTGTTGCGATTCTACTTTGAAAAGTCAAATTATATGGGTGAAACGAAAATAGCTGAAGGTCCTCAAAAAAGGAGGTTGCTATGAAAGCGATGATTGTGGGGTTAACGTTAATCGCCCTGATTCTTTCAGGGATGAACCCATGTTTTGCTAAGAAGGAAAATACCGGTGAGGTTAAGAAAAACACATACACCGATGCAAAGTTCGGTTTCCAAATCACCAGTCTTTCTAACTGGAAAGTGAAAACTCAGAAGGAGCCATCTTCGCTTCGGGTAATGCTAACCCAAAAAAATTATAAAACAAGCGAAAATTCCGTCTCCGCTCAATCCACCACCGCCATCCCCACCATCTTGATCTTAGCCGACACCACCTCGCTTTCTTTAGCCGAGGTGGAGAGCTGTTTTTTTCAAAAGTCTGAGAAGCTAAAAAACAGAGATGATTACATGCTTAAGCTCGATCTGATTCCTAATTCTGAAAATTTAGGGACTGGGGACGTGACCATAGCCAACCTTCCAGCCAGAATGTATACATTACAACAAAAATATCAAAGAGTGGTTGAAGACATAAGAGAGCGGAGCTCTTCCCTCTCCGGGGGCACGGTTATTATCGAAGATTTTCTGGCCGGACACGTGATTTTGTTTAAGAAAGGGAATAACCTTTATATTGTTCAGTTTTCTTGCGAGCGGGAATTTTTCGCCCCTACCAACGAGGAGTTTCAAAAGATCATCAAATCCTGGAAGTTTATCCAATGAAACCATAGCCAATGAATTAAATAATAAATTACCTAAAACGTATGAATGCATCCGCATCACCCTCCCCCTTACCCCCTCCCGTCAAGAGAGGGGGAATTTTATAAAGCCCCCCTCTCCCTACCGGGAAGAGGGCAGCACAGATATGCCCCTTTAGGCTCCGTATCAGGAATAGATACGTTTGTATTAGACCGCAAAGGTAAGTGTGCGTTCCGGTCCGGGGAAGATAAAAATCTTGTTCCAAAAATTCCTCATTCAAAGAAGCCCATCCGAGGCGAGGCTTTGTCTTTTTCCAATTTTTGATTGACAAGCAGGTTTTTTTATATTAATATTTCTTTTGTTGAAAATAAACCCCTGAAGTACAGGAGGTATTATGTGGGCATTAAGAACATTTTTGATCATCGTTCTGATCATTTTGGTGGTTGGATTTGCCATTTATAACTCCGAGGAGAAAGTCTCGGTAAATCTCTATGGCACAGAATATATAGAGGTCCCCATGATTTTTGTAGGCTTCTGGGCGCTGGTGATAGGGATGATCCTCTCTTTTGTGTTGGGAGTCAGCTACTATTTTAAAATGCACTCGGAGCTGCGCATTCTAAAGAAAGAGAACAAAAAGTTAATGGATGAAGTCACCGCCTTGCGCAATCTGCCCTTGGAGGAGACAGAGGAAAAAGAGACTTGAGATTTGAGACTGAGAGGTGAGACTGAGTTTTGAGACTAAGACTTAAGATGGAGGTTTATGAATGAACCTAAGATGGTTGAAAGAATTTCTATATGTAAGCGGAGGTGAGAGTTGAGTCAAGGTCATATTCTGGCGATCTTCATCGCCATTGTTATAATCTTTTTCATTATAGCACTTTTGTGGTCTAAAGCTAAAAAGGAAAAGAGAAAGGTATCTCCGAAGCTTTACATCGATGCGCTCAAGGCTCTTCTGGCCGGGGACGAAAAGTTAGCCTTTCAAAGGTTCAAGGATGTGGCCCGGGGCGATCCCAATAATGTAGATGCCTATTTGAAGTTAGGAGACCTTTTGAGAAAAAGGAAAAGGTTTGATAAAGCCCTCCAGATCCATAAGGAGCTAATCTTGCGTCCATCTTTGTCCATCGAGGATAAATCCGAGGTTTGGAAAAGCTTGGCTGAGGACTACATCGCCTCCAAAAACCATGAGAAAGCCATCTCGCTTTTAGAGGATTTACGTCGAATCAACCAAGATGACCCTTGGGTTAATCACAAGCTGATTATGCAATATGAGGAGACACAGAGATGGGAGGACGCTTTTGAGTTAAAAAAGAAGCTCTCCGGGCACAAAGAAGATGAAGCTAAAAAAGTCTTAGCACTTTACAGGGTATTTTGGGGCAAGACCTGGGCAGATCAGAATGAGCTTCATAAAGCCAGAGTAGCTTATAAAGAGGCATTAAACTATGATGAAACCTGCATACCCGCTTACATATATTTGGGGGAAGCCTACTTCCGGGATGAAAGATTGGAGGATGCGGTAGAGTGTTGGAAGAAGCTGTTAGATGCGGTTCCCTCTGCAGGATATCTGGTCTTTGATAAACTGGAGAGGTCCCTGTTCGAGTTGGGGCAATATGGAGAGATGGCGGAGATATATGAGCGGATATCAAGCGAGAATCCAAAAAATATCTATGCCCTTTTTCCCTTAGCCAAGATCTATGAAAAAAAGGGAATGATCGAGTCCGCCATTGAAAAATACAAACAGATATTGGATATCGATCCCAACTTCTTATCCGCTAAATTGAGTTTGGCTAGACTTTATCAGGAAGAGGGATACAGTGAAAAATCGATTGACCTTTTGGACGGTGTCGTTGAGAGCCTTCCACCCGCGCACAAGGAATTTATTTGTAATCAATGTAGATACAAATCCCCGGAACCTTTGTGGAAGTGCCCCCAATGTGGAAAATTGAGCTCGTTTGACATCTAAAACATCCGGGCTGTCCCATCTATGGAGTGTTCACCCTTAGGGCATGTTGAAAAAGTGGTTTTGGAGTGCGAAAGCTTGTCGGAGCGAAGCGGAGATCCCGCCTTCGCGGGGCTTTCGCGATTTTTTGAAATTAAGAAGTTCCTATGCCGCCTCCGCTTAAACCCTGAAGAAAACCGCACCAGCAAGCTGGTGCACTCCAAAATAGGTTTTTCAATACCCCCTTTAGGTGAACCAAAAGATGGTTGGACTCTCTGAAGTTTTAGGTCCCGCTTAAAGCGGGACACTCCGGTAAAACCTTTCCCACTTTATTTTTGTTATGTCTGAAGAGATCACCCCATTGATGAATCAATATTTTAAGATCAAAAGCCAATATCCGGATGAGATCCTGTTCTTCCGCATGGGTGACTTTTATGAGATGTTCGGGGAAGATGCCAAGATTGCCTCAAAAATCTTGGGGATCGCCTTAACCTCACGCGGGCATATAAAAGGTGAAAAAATTCCTTTGGCTGGGATCCCTTACCATGCGGCGGATAAATATTTAGCTAAACTTTTGAAGGCGGGTAAGAAAGTCGTAGTCTGTGAACAGGTGGAGGATCCAAAGTTTGCCAAGGGAATAGTGAAAAGGGATGTGGTGGAGATAATCACCCCCGGCACCGTTACGGTCGATGGCGTGATAGAAGGAGCAAGCAACAACTATCTGGTCAGTTTAACCGGTGATGAAGAAAAACTGGGTTTCGCCATGATCGACTTAACTACCGGAGAATTCAAGGTAGACCAGGGAGAGAAAAGTAAGATAATTGAGAAAATCAAAGTTTTAAATCCGGCAGAAATTATCTGTCCCGAGGCTTGGGCAGAAGAGAAGAAGAAAGAGTTGAGATTTTTAAATGAGAACGTGACTTTAACCAATCTGGAGATGTGGAAATTCGATTATGATTTTGGTCAGAAGATTTTGACCGAACATTTTAAGGTTACCTCATTAGAGGGATTCGGCTTTTCCCCTGGATCCGTAGGACAAGATTTGAAATTAGGAATATCTGCGGCCGGAGCTATTTTAGCATATCTAAAACAAATCAAGAAGGTTTCTTTGTCTCATATTAACAAGATCTCACCTTCAATCGAAGGCGAACAGATGTTTCTGGATACAAATACTATCAGAAACTTAGAGCTTTTAACGGCCATGGGAACAGGGGAGAGGACCAATACTTTGTTTTCACTTTTGAACAAAACCAAGACCGCTATGGGATCAAGACTTTTAAAAAACTGGATCACGAGACCGCTTCTAAACGTGGATAAAATCAAGGAAAGACAAGATGCCATTGAAGAGTTATTTAAAAATCATGATTTATCTTTTTCTTTAGAAAAGAAGATTAATAAAATTGCAGATTTGGAAAGGCTTTCCGGTAAGATCGGATATGGTAAGGCTAATCCCAAAGATTTGATCTGGCTTTCCGATTCGCTTTCAGTCATACCGGAACTTAGATCAATTTTGGGCGATGCAAAATCCAATCTTCTGATTCACATAAAAGAGAATCTTCCGGATACCACCGGATTAGTTAACTTGATACAAAATTCGATTGTGGATGATCCTCCTTTTGTTTTAACGGAAGGAGGGATTATCAAATCCGGATATTCGTCTGAACTGGATTCTTTAAAGAGTCAAATAAGGGGAAGCAAAGATTGGATAGCCGGACTACAAGAGAAAGAAAGAAAAAGAACCGGCATCCCATCTTTGAAAGTTGGCTTCAACAAAGTCTTCGGTTATTTCATCGAGGTGACCAAACCGCATCTATCCAAAGTTCCAGAAGATTACATTCGCAAGCAGACCATGGTGAATGCGGAAAGATTCGTCACCCAGGAGCTAAAAGAGAAGGAAGCTTTAATTTTAGGAGCAGAGGAGAAAATTTTCAAATTAGAGTATGAGCTTTTTTTAGAGATCAGATCGAAGATAGCGGAAAAGGTCGACCAGATTCAAAAAACCGGAGAGTTGGTGGCGCAACTGGACGTAATGCTCGCTTTGAAAGAAGTGGCGGAAAAATATAACTACGTGCGACCACAAATTGACTCAAGCGATGAGATCATCATAGAGGAGGGGAGGCATCCGGTCATAGAAAACATTTTAGAGCCGGGAACATTCGTTCCCAATGATACCAAGATCGATAGCCAAAATGAACAGATCCATATCATCACCGGTCCTAACATGGCTGGGAAATCGACTTATTTAAGACAGGTCGGTTTGATCGTCCTTTTGGCTCAGATAGGCTCTTTTGTTCCGGCAAAGAAAGCTAAGATCGGGGTGGTGGATAGAATCTTCACCCGGGTGGGGGCTATGGATTATTTAGCTTTAGGACAAAGCACATTTTTAGTAGAGATGAACGAGACCGCAAATATTTTAAATAATGCCACGCCCAAAAGTTTGATTCTTTTAGATGAGGTGGGTCGAGGGACTTCGACCTTCGATGGTCTTTCCATTGCCTGGGCTGTGACCGAACACATTCACAACAATCCCAAGATCGGCTCAAAGACTTTATTCGCCACACATTTTCATGAACTGACCGAGTTGGCAAAATTCCTGCCCAAAGTGAGAAATTATAATGTGGCGGTAAAAGAGTGGGGGGACGAGGTGATATTTTTAAGAAAGATCGTCCCGGGTGGATGCGATGATAGTTATGGAATTCAGGTGGCAAGATTGGCGGGAATTCCAAAAGGCGTTTTGGAAAGGGCAAAGGAGATTTTGGCAGATTTAGAAAATGGTGAGTTGTCATACCAAAGACCGCCTGAAACCAAACCAAAACCGGTTTCCTATCAATTGAGCATCTTTTCGCCAAAGGATGCACAGATAGTAGAAGAGCTGAAAAAACTGGATTTAGAGAAATTGACTCCGATCGAGGCATTGAATAAATTGAATGAGTTGAAAAAGAAGGCAGAAGAATAATGACGAATGACGAATAAAAGCTGAAAGATTCCCAACAGATGAAACGGATGAAGCAGATGAAAAATGAAAAGAAATGCCGGATGACGAAAAAGAATGACGAATAACTGAGAACTGGCGATACTGACGTTACTGGCGATACTGGCGTTACTGACCTTTGTTTTCATAATTTTTCTGGTTCGGCTACACTCACCATAAACAGGATACAAAAAATGGCGTCTGAACTTTCTGAACAATCTGAACATTCTGAACTTTGTTTTCATAATTTTTGTGTTTGCAATGTTCATCACAATTATTATAGACCTATAAAAATGCATATGCATCATCGATTCGTTACCTTCTACTCAATTCCCCCTCACCCCCGCCTCTGGCGGGATTTTCAACCTACCCTCTCCCCAGAGGGGAGAGGGGGCAACTTCGTATCAGAAATAGAGGCGTTTGTATTAGTTCGGCTATGCTCACTATAAATGGTTCAACTATGCTCATCACAAGTAAAATTCATATTTGGTCTCCCATATACAGGCACCCTATCACTATCACCATCAAAGTTCGAGTGAATTTGGCAAAACA
>Ga0315279_10002903_pt1 | contig 24787 bp, 18 predicted proteins | sample YL17G06_20_MG_FD_203694 | JGI IMG/M metagenome (GOLD analysis project Ga0315279, IMG submission 203694) | Sediment microbial communities from Yellowstone Lake, YNP, Wyoming, USA - YL17G06_20 | ecosystem: Environmental > Aquatic > Freshwater > Lake > Sediment | place: USA: Wyoming | collected...
GGCCGATCTCGATGCGGAGCGGCACGCCGCGCATCTCCCACTCGTTGAACTTGAAGCCCGGTCGCACGGAATCGCGGTCGTCGAGCTTGACCCGCCAGCGCGCCTTCAGGTCGGCGGCGATGCTGCCCGCCGCGCCGAGGACGCGTGCCCGTTCGTCGTCCGACTTGTAGATGGGGACGATGACGATCTGGTACGGCGCAAGGCGCGGCGGCAGGCGCAGCCCCTTCTCGTCGCCGTGGCCCATGACGATCGCGCCGATGAGCCGCGTGCTCACGCCCCAGCTCGTAGCCCAGACGAGTTGGGTCCCGCCCTTCTCGTCCTGGTACGACACGTCGAAGGCCTTCGCGAAGTTCTGCCCGAGGAAGTGCGACGTCCCGGCCTGGAGCGCGCGGCAATCGCGCATCATCGCCTCGATGGCGTACGTGTCCACCGCGCCGGCGAACCGCTCGCTCTCGGTCTTGACGCCGGCGATCACCGGCAGCGCCATCCACTCCTCGGCGAACGTCCGGTAGACCTCCAGCATCCGCCGCGTCTCGGCGACGGCCTCCTCGGACGTGGCGTGCGCCGTGTGCCCTTCCTGCCACAGGAATTCGAGCGTGCGCAGGAACAGGCGCGTGCGCAGCTCCCACCGGACGACGTTCGCCCACTGGTTGTAGAGGAGCGGCAGATCGCGGTACGAGTGAATCCAGTCGCGGTAGGTGTTCCAGATGATCGTCTCCGACGTAGGCCGGATGACGAGCGGCTCTTCGAGTTGCTTGCCGCCGCCGTGGGTGACGACGGCGAGCTCGGGGGCGAAGCCCTCGACGTGCTGCGCCTCGCGCTTCAGGAAGCTCTCCGGGATGAGGAGCGGGAAGTAGACGTTCTGGTGACCCGTCTCCTTGAACATCCGGTCGAGCGTCTGCTGCACGAGCTCCCACATGGCATAGCCGTACGGGCGGATGATCATGCAGCCGCGCACCGGGGCGTAGTCGGCGAGCTCGGCCTGCTGGACGACCTCGTTGTACCAGCGGGAGAAGTCTTCTGCGGGCGACGTCAGCTTGGGCATACGTCACGAGTCCTGGTTCTGGGGGATCAACGTCGAACGTGATTCTCGGAGCGGCGAGGCGGCGCCGGTAGCCGTCCGCAACGCGCATGTGAAACGACATACAAGGATAACCCGCCCCGCAGGTCCGTCACAGGCCCGTGTCTCCGGCATGGTGGTACCGTATCATTCTGGCAACCGGGAGACGGCGCGTCCTCCGTCCCCCGGAGACGTTCCTGCGAGGCCCGTATGGGAACCACCTGGCTCGCATCGCTGGCGGGCATCCCGAACCAACCCGCTCGTGCTCCTCGTGCTCGCGTACGGGGCGGATCGGCTCCTCGGCGCCGAGGGACGGCTCCTGCCGATCCTGATCCTCGCCATCGCGCCGCCCATCGGGTGGATCGCGCACTACGAACTGCCGGAGGAGATCCGCTCCCTCGGCCTGGTGATGTTCATCTACGTCGTCGGGCTCGAGACGGGGAGACGTTCTTGCCGACGTTCCGGCGGCACTGGCAGCGGTTCGTCGCGATCGGCGTCGGTGCGGGCGCTGCTTCGGCGGCGGCGGCCGCGGCGATGGTCGTGGCGGCGCTCCTCATGCTCGGCGCGAGGCTCGTAGCTTTCCGCCCGTGTCACACCGTCCGACGGGGCGATCAAGGGGACCCGCCCTGGCCGACGGCGCCGGGGCCTGCGACGGAACACCATCTCCGCCTGCGCCGTTGTACCGAAGACTGCGGAACAGTTGCGCAGGCTCGTTCCACGAGCACAGTTTCACGAGCACAGTTTCACGAGCACAGTTTCACGAGTAGATTCATAGGGAATGGATCGGATCGGGGCGCAGGGCATCGTCGTCGTCGTCGTCGGGATCGTCCTCGATGCGGCAGGGCATGTGCCGCTCGCGCAGCGCGGGCCGCTCGCCCGCAATCGGCCGGGCGAGTGGGAGAACCCCGGCGGCGCCGTCGAGCCGGGCGAGTGCTTCGAGGAAGCCGTCCGCCGGGAGATCCGCGAGGAGCTCGGCATCGAGGTGGCGGTGGAAGGGCTCCTGCGCGTGGCGGACCACGTCATCCCGGGCGCCGGCTTGCGGCCGGCACAGCGCTGGGCCTCGCCGACGCTCGTCTGTCGGCACGTGAGCGGCACGCCGCGCATCGGGGAGGCCGGCAAGTGTTCGGCCGTCGGCTGGTTCGACCTCGATCATCTCCCGGTGCCGATGGCGGCCGTCTCTCGGTCGGACCTCGAATGCTACCGCCGGCTCCTGGAGACCGGCGGCCACCTCCAGCCGGCCGAGTGACGCCGGCCGACGATGACGACGCGGCCGCGAGGCGCCGGGCATCTGAAGAGACATCGGTACAGCGGGCGGGATGCCCGGCAAGGGTGGAGTTGCTGCCGTGAATCTCCTCAAGAAGCTCTTCAACAAGCACAAGCGCGAAGTGAAGCGCCTCTGGCCGACCGTCGACGAGATCAACGCGGTCTACGAGACGCTCCACGATCTCCCCGACGACGAGGTACAGGGGAAGACCGAGGAGTTCCGACGGCGGCTCGCCGAGGGCGAGACGCTCGACGACCTCATGGTCGAGGCGTACGCGGTCGTCAAGGAAGCCTGCCGGCGGTTCGCCGAGCGGAAGATATCCTGGGACGTGGTCGGCAACCCGACCACGTGGGACATGGTGCCCTTCGACGTGCAGCTCGTCGGCGCGGTCGTCCTCCACCAGGGGAAGATCGCCGAGATGGCCACCGGCGAAGGCAAGACGCTCGTCGCCATCATGCCGCTCTACCTCAACGCGCTCGAAGGCAAGGGCGCGCACCTGGTGACGGTGAACGACTACCTCGCCAGACGCGACGCGAGCTGGAACGGCCCGATCTACCACTGGCTCGGCATCTCCGTCGCCGTCCTCCAGGACCCCAACGCGAACAACGGCATCGAGTCGTACCGGGTGAGCTGGGACGAGGAGCGAGGCTACCACCTGCTGCCGATCTCGCGCCCCGAGGCGTACGCCTGCGACATCACCTACGGCCGGCAGGATCAGTTCGGCTTCGACTACCTCTACGACAACATGGCGTGGGACGTCAAGGACATCCGCCATCGCGGGTTCCACTACGCCATCGTGGACGAGGCCGACCAGCTCCTCATCGACGAGGCGCGGACGCCACTCATCATCAGCGGGCAGGTGCCGGAATCGCGGAGCAACCTCTACAAGGACCTCAAGCCGATCGTCGAGCACCTCGTGCGCGACCAGTCGCACGTGGTCGCTCGCCTCGTGGACGAGGGGGAGAAGCTCTGGAACGACGGCGAGACGTACGAGGCGGGGGTGAAGCTCCTCCAGGCGCAGCGCGGGGCGCCGAAACAGCGCAAGCTGATGAAGTTGCGGGAAGACGTCGCGGTGCAGAAGGAGGTATTTCGCGTCGAGATGGACTACATGCGCGACAAGCAGCTCTCGACGCTCGACGAGGAGGCGCTCCTCTACACGATCGACGAGAAGCAGCACGTCGCCGAGCTCACCGAACGAGGCCGTTCGACGCTCTCGCCGAGCCAGCAGGAGGAGTTCATCCTGCCGAACCTGAGCGAGGACCTCCACGCCATCGAGAACGACGAGACGCTCACGCGGGAGCAGAAGGAGCAACTCACCGAGCAGGCCTACCGCGACTACGCCTTCGTCGCCGACCGCATCCACGCCGTATCGAACCTCATCCGCTCGTACAGCCTCTTCGAGCGCGACGTGAACTACGTCGTCCAGGAGGACAAGGTCATCATCGTGGACGAGTTCACCGGCCGCCTCCAGCCGGGGCGGAGGTACTCGGAGGGGCTCCACCAGGCGCTCGAGGCGAAGGAGAACGTCACCATCGAGCGCGATACGCAGACGATCGCGACGATCACGGTCCAGAACTACTTCCGCATGTACGACAAGCTGGCCGGCATGACCGGCACCGCCGAGACTGAGGAGGACGAGTTCTGGGGCGTCTACAAGCTGGACGTGGTGGTGATCCCGACGAACCGGCCGGTGCGGCGGATCGACCTCGACGACATCATCTTCCGCACGAAACGGGAGAAGTACAACGCCGTCGTCGACGAGGTGGTAGAGCTCCACGAGAAACAGACGCCCGTGTTGATCGGCACGCGCTCGGTGGAGGTGAGCGAGCTGTTGAGCCGGCTCCTCCAGCGGAAAAGCATCCCGCACGCGGTGCTGAACGCGAAGAATCACCAGCGCGAGGCGGAGATCATCGCCAAGGCGGGCCAGCCCGGCGCGGTGACGATCGCGACGAACATGGCCGGGCGTGGCACCGACATCAAGATTCCTCCGGGCCTCGTCGCGTGCGGCAAGTGCAAGCTCTTCAACAACCTGCCCGATGATACGCCGACCACCGACGACATGACGGTCGGCGACTGCGAGCAGGGAGCGCCGTGTGGCCTCCACATCGTCGGCACCGAGCGACACGACGCCCGGCGCATCGACCGGCAGCTCCGCGGGCGATCCGGCCGGCAGGGCGACCCCGGCTCCTCGCAGTTCTTCATCTCCCTCGAAGACGACCTCATGCGGCTGTTCGGCTCGGACCGCATCTCGAGCCTCATGGACCGCCTCGGCGCGAAGGAGGGCGAGGTCATCCAGTCGCCGATGGTGACCAAGGCGATCGAGCGGGCGCAGAAGCGCGTCGAGATGAACAACTTCGACATCCGCAAGCGCCTGCTCGACTACGACGACGTGATGAACCAGCAGCGCGAGGTCATCTACGACCGGCGGCGGTACGCGCTCGACCACGAGGATCTCCACCAAGAGATTCAGGACATGACCGACGCCGCGGTGGACGACCTCATCGCGCGCCACACGGGGGAGGACGTCCCGCCGGAGGAGTGGAACGTCGATGGCCTGAAGATGGAGCTCAGCAAGATCTTCGGCGTGGAGGTGGACGCGCTCACGCCGTCGGAGGAGAGCCCCGACGGCGAGCTCACGCCCGCGGTCGTGCGCGAGCGCATCATGAACGCCATCGCGGATCGCTACGAGGCGCGCTGCACGGAGCTCCGGCGCGAAGCGCGACGGCAGGGCCTCGAGGACGAGAACACGTACGTGAACCGCCTCGAGAAGATCGCCATCCTCTCGACGATCGACGACCGCTGGCGCGTGCACCTCACCGACATCGACGATCTCAAGGGCGGCATCCACCTGCGCGCGTACGGGCAGAAGGACCCCGTGGTCGAGTTCAAGCGCGAGGCGTTCGACATGTTCGAGACGATGATCGGCGAGATCGATCGCCAGACGCTGGAGTTCGTGTTCAAGTCGCCGCTGCCCTCCGAGCGCGAGGTGGAGGCGCGTCGGGCCGAGGCGGAGCGGCTGCGCAGGCAGGCCGAGCACGAGGATGGCGACGGTGCGGGCAGCGAGGAGCCGGTGCTCGTCGGCATGGAGCCGCAGGTGCGCACCGTCGGCGGGCGCGGCGCGCGAAAGCCCGTTACGACGAAGGCAACGCGGGCCGCCGCGCCCAGGACGCACCAGCCGGTCACCGTCGCGCAGAAGGTCGGGCGCAACGATCCGTGCCCGTGCGGCAGCGGGAAGAAGTACAAGCACTGCCACGGCGCAGCCCATTGAGGACCCCTATGTCATCGCACGATGAGCCGGCCGAGGAGGCCGCTGTCTCCGCGTGGCCCTATGTATCGGTGATCATGCCGGCGCGCAACGAGGAGGCGTTCATCGATCGGTCGCTCGGCGCGGTGCTCGCGCAGGACTACCCGCCGGACCGATTCGAGGTACTCGTCGCCGACGGGATGTCCACGGATGGCACGCGCGCGCGGGTGCAGGCTCTCGCCGGCGGCCCGGTGAGCGTCCGCCTGCTCGACAACCCCGGGCGGATCACGCCGATGGCGATGAACATCGGCATCCGCGCGGCTTCCGGCTCGGTCATCGTCCGGGTGGATGGGCATGCGGTCATCCCGCCGGAGTACGTCCGTCGCGCGGTGCTCGCGCTCTGGCGCACCGGCGCGCACAACGTCGGCGGCGCCGTGCGGTCCGTATCGACGGGCGTCGTCGCCTCCGCCATCGCGGCCGCCTTGTCATCCCGGTTCGGCGTCGGCGGCAGCGCGTGGCACTACGCGGAGACCGAGCGGGAGACCGATACCGTCCCCTTCGGCGTGTACCCCGCGTGGGTGCTCGACCGCATCGGCCTCTACGACGAGGAACTCGTCCGCAACCAGGACGACGAGCTGAACGACCGGCTGCTCAAGGCCGGCGGCCGCATCGTCCTCTGTCCGGAGCTGCGGTCCGACTACTACCCGCGCGCGACATTGCAGAAGCTCGCGCGGCAGTACCACCAGTACGGCCTGTGGAAGGTGCGCGTGCTTCAGAAGCACCCGCGGCAACTGCGGAAGAGCCATTTCGTGCCAGGTGCGTTCGTGGCGGCGCTGATCCTCGGGATCATCGGCGCGCCGCTGTGGGGCGTCGCGCGGCTCCTGCTCGGGCTGGTCCTCTTGCTCTGGGGTGCTGGCGCCCTCGCCGCCTCCCTCGCGGCCGCTCGGCGTTGGGGCTGGCGCGTCGTGCCGCTCATGCCGATCGCCTTCCTCGTCGTCCACGTGAGCTACGGGCTCGGCTTTCTCGCCGGGCTCATCCGTTTCGCCGGGCGATGGGGCGACGCCGGCGCGCCGGTAGCTCCTCTGCCGGCGGGCAGGCCGGGTCTGCAGCGGGACGAGCGCCCAACTCCGCCGGGGGTTGTTCATGGCTGAGCCGAAGGACTTCATCCCCTTTCACCGTGCCATCATCGGCGACGACGACATCGCGGAGGTGGTGGACACCCTCCGCAGCGGCTGGATCACGACGGGGCCGAAAGTCGCCGCGTTCGAGCAGGCCTTCGCGCGGACCGTCGGCGCGCCGCACGCGGTCGCCGTCAACTCGTGCACCGCGGCGATGCACCTGGCGGTGGCCGCCCTCGACCTCGGGCCCGGCGACGAGGTGATCACCACGCCGTACACCTTCGTCGCCACGAGCGAGGTCATCCTCTACATGGGCGCCCGGCCGGTCTTCGTCGATGTCCGGCCGGAGGACGCGAACATCGACCCGGACCTCATCGAGGCGGCGATCACGCCGCGGACGCGCGGCATCATGCCGGTGCACGTCGCCGGCTTCCCCGTGCGCATGGATCGGGTGATGGAGATCGCCCGGGCGCACGGCCTCTGGGTCGTGGAGGATGCGGCGCACGCGATCGAGACTGCATGGAAGGGCGTCCGTGCTGGCCGCTGGGGTACCGCGGGCGCGTACAGCTTCTACGCGACGAAGAACATCACCTCCGCCGAGGGCGGCATGCTGGCCTGCGACGACGAGGCTCTCGCGGATCGCGTGCGGCACCTCTCGCTTCACGGCATGAGCCGCGACGCGTGGAAGCGCTACACGGCGACGGGGTCATGGTACTACGAGGTGACCGCGCGCGGGTACAAGTACAACCTCACCGACGTGGCGGCGGCGCTCGGCCTGAGCCAGTTGCGGAAGATCGACGCGTGGCACGCGCTTCGCCAGCGGTACGCCGCGACGTACGCCGCGGCGTTCGCCGGGCATCCGGCGCTCGTCCCGCCGGCGGTGCCGGCGGACGCGGTCGTCGCGTGGCATCTCTACCCGCTTCGCCTGCGGCTCGATGCGCTCGGGATCGGCCGCGCCGAATTCATCGAGCGGCTCCGCCTCCGCGGCATCGGCACGAGCGTCCACTTCATCCCGCTCCACCTCCATCCGTACTATCGGGAGAGCTTCGGCTGCCGGCCGGGCCAGTTCCCCCGCGCCGAGGCGTTCTACGAGGCCGAGATCTCCCTGCCGCTCTATCCTGGGCTCGCGCCCGAGGAGGTGGAGCGCGTCGCAGCGGCCGTGGTCGGCATCGCGGACGAGGCGATGCAGTAGCGGCGAGGCGGGCTTCCTTCCGGGATATGGGACGTGCTGTTCGACCGCATCATCGCACTCGTCGGGCTCGTGATCCTTTCGCCCGTGCTGGCGATCGTCGCCGCGGCGGTGCGGCTGACGTCTCCCGGGCCGGCGTTCTTCCTGCAGACGCGGGTCGGCCGCGGCGGGCGGCCGTTCCGCATCGTGAAGTACCGGACGATGACGGTCGCGCCGGCGCGGCCCGACGAGCGGCAGGTCACCGTGGGCGGCGACCGACGGATCACGCCGCTCGGCGCATTCCTCCGGCGGTACAAGCTCGACGAGATCCCGCAGCTCTTCAACGTGCTCGCGGGGCAGATGCGGCTCGTCGGCCCGCGACCGGAGGTGCCGCGGTACGTCGCGTTCTACACCGAGGAGCAGCGACGGGCCCTCGACGTGCCGCCCGGCATCACCGACGCGGCGACGCTCTACTATCGGAACGAGGCGGACGAGCTCGCCGAGCGAGCCGACCCGGAGCGATACTACATCGACGTCATCCTGCGGCGCAAGCTCGATCTGAACCGGCGGTACCTCGAGCGCCGAACCATCTGGCGCGACCTGGGCGTCGTGTTCCTCACCGCATGGGTCGCCATTTCGCCGCGACGTGGCGCGGAACGGGTGCGGCGATCCATCGAGCGGCGCTACCTGTCGGACGTCGTGGCCGCCGCGCGGAACGATGCCGGGAGCTGACTCGCGATGCTCTGGCGGCTGATGCTCGTCCTCGTCGCGCTTGTGCTCCTGGCGCTCTCGGCGCGGAGGGTCATCGCCCTCATGTCGGGACGGGAGCGGAGGCGCGTTCGACGGGAACCGCCGCGGCGCGAGAAACCGGAGATCGAGGACGCCCAGTTCACGGAGCTGGATGAGGACGATGGCGACGAAGAGCCCCCGCGGCAGGACAGAGGCTGAGAGCCTCGATGACATCGTGCGGGCCATCCGCGAAGGCGGCCCGGGCCCGTACCTCCTCCTCGGCGACAACGGGCTCGACCGGGAGGAGATCGCCCGCCGCGTCGTCGAGGAGCTCACGCCGGAGGCGACGCGGCCGTTCAACTACGACGTCTTCCACGCCGACGAGCGCGAGTGTTCGGCCGAGGCCATCGCCACGGCGACGGCGGCGTATCCAGTCATCGCGGACGTCCGGGTCGTCGTGGTGCGCGGGCTCGAAGACGCGCGGGACGAACTCGGCGCGGAGCTTGCGCGTCTGGCGTCGGGGCCGCTCGACGGCACGGTGCTGCTGATGCTGGGCGAGAAGCTCGACGGGCGGAGGAAGTGGGCCGCGACGCTCCTGAAGGCGAGCAGGACGTTCACGCTCGCCGCGCCGAAGGGCAGGGCATTCACCGCATGGCTCCGCCGTCGGGCGACGCGGCACGGCGTCCAACTGGCCGACGGCGCGGCGGAGATGCTTGCGGAGTACGTCGGGGCGGACGTCTACCGAGCGGCGAGCGAAGTGGAGAAGCTTGCGCTCTACGTCGCCCCGCGCGAGACGGTCGAGGTCGAAGACGTCGAGGCCGTCGTCGGCATCACCCGCGAAGACACGGTGTACAACCTCACCGACCGGATCGCCGAGCTGAATGCGGGCGGCGCGCTGGCCATCGCCCATCGCATGGTGCAGGCGGACCAGCACCCGGCGTACCTCGTCGGGATGATCGTCCGCTACTGGGAGCGGCTGCGCGTCGCGACGGACCTCATCCAGCACGGCCGCGAGAAGGAGCTCGGCGCGCTCACCGGCGAGAACCGGCCGTTCATCCTGAACAAGTACCTCTCCCAGGCGAGGCTGCTCCGGCGCGAACGGGTCCGGATGGGCTTCCGCCTCGCGCTCGCGGCGGAGAGCGCGATCAAGGGTGGTTGGCCGCCCGAGGTGGTGCTCGACGGGCTGATCTGCCAGCTCGCGGCGCCGCAAACGACTTGACGTGCCGGTCGACCGGGCCGTACATTCTATGTCTGTCCGCGCCGTGCCACCCACGGAGAAGGATTACCCGCATGGCAAAGCCGCTCGCCGTAACGGACGACACGTTCGAGCAGGAAGTGCTGAAGAGCGACACGCTGACCGTGGTCGACTTCTGGGCGACCTGGTGCGGGCCGTGTCGCATGATCGCCCCGGTGGTCGAGCAGCTCGCCGACGAGTACGACGGCAAGGTGAAGTTCGTCAAGGTGGACGTGGACGAGCAGCAGCGCTACGCCGGGCAGTTCGGCATCCGCAGCATCCCGACGCTGTTGTTCTTCAAGGGCGGCGTCGTGGTGGACCAGGTCATCGGCGCGGTGCCGAAGGGGACGCTCGAAACGAAGATCAAGGCGAACCTCGCCTCCTAGCCGAGGCGATGCGCGATAGATGCGATGAGCCAACATAGCTCAGCTGGTAGAGCAGCTCACTCGTAATGAGCAGGTCGTCGGTTCGATTCCGACTGTTGGCTCCAGCGAAAGGCCCGGTGGGGAACATCCCGCCGGGCTTCATTTGTTATCTGTAATGTCATTCAATGCTTGCCGATTCCCGCCAGGGTTACATCCCGAGGGGTGGGGCCGTTCAGCCCCCGGGCACGGTTCGCAGGACGGCCTACGGACGGGACGTGCATACCATGCGTGCGGATTCGCGCCAGGTCGCAACTCGCCGGCTCGGGCCTCGCCGCTTCCGACGCGACATGCGGAGCGACGCTCCGCGAGGATGGCCGCGCTACTCCCTGTGCGGCGATCCCCGAGCGCCCAATGCCGACGCGGGGCTCTTAGCCCAGCGGCCCGGCCTGCAGATCGTCGAGCGGCACCTCCGTCCTGATCATCCCCCTGATCACCATCGCCTTCCCGCGCTTCTCATCGACACTCGCCACCTCCATCGTCCTGCCGAGCGATCGGACGTAGACCTTGTCGCCCGGCGCGACCGCGAGCGGCTTCCTCTCGCCGCGATCCCGCGGCCGTGCCCTGATGCGGGGCTCCTGCTCCTCCGCGCGATGCGCCGGCGCGCGCGTTTCGCCGAGATGTGGCAGGCTCTCGACGATGCGCTGGCGGAGCGCGGCAAGCTCGTCGCGCAGTGCGGCGCGCTCGGCCTCGGCGATCTCGGGCACCGCGAGGTTCCACTCGCGGGCGACCGTCGCGAGCGCCTCGCCCTTCGCGGCGACCTCCGCGGAGAGCTCCCACAGGATGCGGTCCACCTCGGCCGCCTCGGCGTCTTCCGCGAGGTGGAGACCGTTCTCGAGCGGAGTGATCGCCTCGGGCTCGATGAAGACCGAGGCGCCGCTCGTGGAGGTGCCACGGACGGTGCCGGGCACTTGGTCCTCGTACTGGGCGAGGATGGCCAACACGTGGCGTCCCTCGCGGACATACGGAACCGGCTCCTGGATGTAGCGTTTGAAGGCCGGGGACTGCAGGAGGGAGTCGAGTTTGCGTCGGATCTGCTGGAGCGCCCGATCCCGCTGACGGCGCAGACGCGCCAGCTCGGCCGACGCGTCATCCCGCAGGCGGTCGCGTTCCGCCACCGCGCCGCCGAGCAGGGCGGCGAGGTCGCCCAGGTCACCCGGAAGATGAGCGAGATGCTCCGCCAGCGTCGGGTACTTGTCCCGCTGCCGGACGAGCGCCTGCCGCAGGTCGTCCGCCACGTGCAACGCCATCAAGATGTCGTACAGCTTGGCGACGCGAAGTTGCCCTCCCCGTTGGGCGCGTCCGAGCGGCTCCAGCACGCCGCCGACCCGGTCGAAGGGGAAGGCGCCGCCGCCGGTGAGGCGGCGCATCTCGACGGTTTCTCGCAGCCGCCGCTGGATTGCCGACACCGCGCCCAGTGGATGCCAAGCGGCGATCTCCTGCCGCCCGGCAGAGGAGCGCGCCCTGTCGGCGATCCGACTCACCATCGCCGGATACTCGAGGATGTCCAGGGCATGATGGATCATCTCATGCCTTCCCGCAAAAACGCGTGAAACCCTTGCCTGGGGTGGGAAGGTGGCCTATGTTTTCTGATCCGTCCGGTGTACGCCCGGTCAGGCGACACAAGTGGTGGCGACGTTCCCACCGCATGTTCACCACTATCAATTGGTTGCAGCCTGCCATGCGCGTGTCTCCCCGCCTTGCCGCAGCAACGTTCGTGGGAGCGACGCTCCTCGGCGCGTCGTTCCTGATGACCTCGTGCAGCCTGTTGCGGCCCCGAGTCTCGCCGCCACCACGGAGCTTGCACATGGCCGTGTCGGACACCGTCGACTCCGTCTCGTTCGTCGACACATCGGCGGAGGACATCCCGCCGGAGGTGACGGAGATCTCCGACTCGCTGTCCGACTCGCTGTACGTCGAGGAGCAGACGGGCGATACCGTGAGCGTGCCCTACGCCGACACCGTCTTCTCCATCGCCTACCAAAGGTACCTGACTGCGCAAGCGCTCGTCCGCCAGGCGCGTGAGCAGGTCGACACGGCGCTCGCGCTCCTCGACACGATCCCCGACGACGCCGACACGAACGTGGTCGCGAACCGGGACGAGATGGTGATCGAGTTCTCCCGCCTCGTGCGGCAGCTCGTCATCATGGAGAACCGCGACGGGCCGTCGCGGGACGGCGAGATCCCGCTGCAGATGAACCGGTACGTCGAGCGAGAGATCCGCAGTTTCCAGACCGTCGAGCGGGAGCACTTCCTGCGGTGGTACCGGCGTTCCGGCGGCTACATATCGTGCATCCAACGGCTGATGCGCGAAGAGGGCATGCCGGAGCAGCTCGCGTACTTGCCCTTCATCGAGAGCGGCTTCTCCTCGCGAGCTCTGTCGAGCGCCCGCGCGCTCGGGCTGTGGCAGTTCATCGCCTCGACGGGATACCGCTACGGCCTGAAGCGCGACCGCTGGGTGGATCAGCGGATGGACTTCGAACACGCCACCCGCGCCGCCATCGGATACCTCCGCGACCTGCACGTGCTCTTCGGCGACTGGAACACGGCGCTCGCCGCGTACAACTGCGGAGAAGGCCGGGTGCTGCGCACGATCAACCGCCAACGCGTCGACTACCTCGACGATTTCTGGGACCTTTACACTCAGTTGCCGGTCGAGACGGCCCGGTACGTGCCGCGCTTCCATGCGACGCTTCAGGTGCTCAAGGACCCGGCGAAGTACGGCTTCACCGACCTTCCCGAGCCCGATCAGCCGATCGCGTTCGACACCGTCGCCACCGACCGGGAGATGGCGCTCCGCGACATCGCGACGCGGTTGGGAATCGCATCGGAAGACCTGGAGTACCTGAACCCTGAGCTGCGAGCCAAAATCACTCCGGCGTACCCCTACCACCTCCGGGTGCCTGTGGGGATGTCGCAGCAGACGGCGCAGATCATCGCGGAGATCCCCGCGGCGCGGGTGCCGGAGGCGCAGGCTTGGGACTATGTCGCGCACCGGGTTCGTCGCGGCGAGACCCTCGGCAGCATCACCAGGCGGTACCGCACGACGGTGGCGGCCGTCAGGCAGGCCAACCGCCTGCCGCGCAGCAACATCGTGCGGGTCGGCCAGGTGCTCCGGGTCCCGGCGCGCGGAAGCGGCGGCGGCCGCGCGGTGGCAAGCGGGCGATCCACGCCGTCGACCGACGATTCCGGCTCGCCGACCGTTCACGTCGTGCGGTCGGGCGACACGCTGTGGTCGATCGCCCAGCAGTATGACACCACGGTCACCCGGCTGCGGGAGTACAATAATCTGAATCCTGGATCGAACATCCATCCGGGCCAGCGGCTGATCGTGAGCAGGTGAAAGCGCCCGAGCGGCAGCGCGCGGCCGACCGACGATGATCGTCAGACAGCCCGGCGACCCCGTCGGGCTGTTTCTGCTCCCCCCAATCGCGTCGGGACATGCCATGACACCCCTCGCGTGGTACCGCGGCAATACGCATACCCATACCGCCGTCTCGGACGGCAACGTGCCGCCCGAACAGGTGGCCGAGTGGTACCGATCCCACGGGTACGATTGGCTCGTCATCACCGACCACAACGCCTTCGGCCCCGCTGGCGGGCCGCGTGTGGAGGCCGACGGCCGGTACCTCGTCGTCCCCGGGTCCGAGATCAGCATGTCGTCGGAAGACCGGCCGGTGCACGTCTGTGCCGTCAACGTGCGAGCGGCGCCCGAAGCCACCTCCATGCCGACCATCATCCAGTCGCTCCAGGCCGGGGTGGATCGGACGCGCTCGCTCGGCGGCGTGCCGATCATCTGTCACCCGAACTGGCAGTGGGCGTTCACCGAGTACCACATGGCGCGCGTTCAGGGCTGGGCGCTCTTCGAGATCTTCAACGCCAGCACCGACTGCAACAACTGGAGCGGCGGCGGCGAGCTCGGCATGGAGGAGCGCTGGGATCGGATGCTCTCGGCCGGGCTGCGCGTATTCGCCGTGGCGGCCGACGACGCGCACGCGTACACGGGCGAGCTGCGGGGACACGTCTCCCCGCCCGGGATGGGTTGGGTCACCGTGCGCGCGAGGGAGCTGACCCCGGCGGCGATCTCGTGCGCCCTCGAGGCGGGCCAGTTCTACGCCTCCACCGAGATCGAACTGGAGGACTACGAGGTCACGCCGGACATCATCCGGGTAGCCATCCGCCAGCACGACGGCTACCGCTACACCACGCGGTTCATCGGCCTCGACGGCATCACCTTGGCCGAGCGACACGGGACCGAGGCCATCTACCGGCGTCGCGGCGACGAGCCGTACGTGCGCGCGCGGGTCTGGTCGTCGAACGGCGGCCACGGCTGGTGTCAGCCGGTATTCTCGGAGCGCGGCTGACCTCGGCGACGCCGTCAGGCGTACGGCCATCTCCCATCGCGGGTGACTTGACACACCCGCTGTCATGTGAGAGATTTGTGCGGCGTGCAGTGGGTCGCCGAGGAGGCGACCGGCGCCTCTGCGGCGTCGGGCAGACCCCGACGGGGCGTCGGGCAAGCCCCGAGGGTGGGGAATGAGCGCCCGGCGATGTCTATAGACACGCATGCATTTGATTTGCTTGACAAATCGGTGGGCGACGAGTATCCTTAGTTGGTGAGGGATTCTCGACTTCTGCCAGGGCGCGTATCGTCCTGTGTACCATGAGAATAGAGGGGGCTCGCACGGGTCCCACCGATCGGTGGGGTGGCTCGCGCGGATGGAGCTTCGTGAGGCGGTGGTCTCCGGCTCGGTCGTGAGATGAGGAGGTTACCACGATGAGACGTGGCGTGGTGGCACTCGGCGTCGTCGTAGCTGCGCTGCTATGCGTCGGGACGTCTCCCGTGCAGGGCGCCGACACGTATCCAGTCAGCGTCGGCTTCTCCTTCGGCCGGTGGACTCCGTCGATGGACGCGTACAACCTGCGCTACATCGAGGAGAACAACCCGACCGTCCTCACCATCGGGGGCAGGCAGGTCACCGTTCGCATCCGGGAACCGTTGGACTACCTCGACTCCACGATCACCTTCTATTCGGGCACGCCGAGCGAGTTCACGACGGGGCGGATTCGGTACCTGTACGGCACCTCCTCCGGATACGGAGCGTACGCGCGGATCCGGCTCCATAGCGAGGTCTTCGCGCTGCTGGAGTACGACTGGTGGTCCCAGGAAGTGGGGAGCCTGCGGAACTTCGGCGGCATGATCGGCTATGAGGCGCAGAAGGTCACGCTGAACCCGGTGACGGGCTCGCTCGTGTACGAGTTGCCGACGGAAGGCACGGGCAAGTGGTGGCCGACGCTCTATGTCGGCGGCGGCGCGGGGGCCGTGCTGGTCGAGCGGACGAGCATCCAGGTGACGAATGCCGCTCCGCCGGGCGGCGCCAAGGCGACCTCGTCCGGGACGGGCACCATCTTCACCGGCCTTGCGGGGATGGACTTCACGCCGCCGATCCTGGGCCAGCGCGTGAGTTTCTTCGTCCATGGCCGCTACATCCTGGGCGACTACAACGAGCAGTTCCCCCTCTTCGACACCATGGGTAACAGCCTGACCGATTCGCTCGGCCGCGATCGGACGATCGAGAAGGCGGTGAGCGTGCAGGGCCCGCAGGTCAAGATGGGCGTGAGCCTGAGCTTCGGGCAGATACGCAATCGGCCGACGAAGGGCGTGCTGACGGGTCTGCTGGAGTCGCGCGCGCGCCGCGGCGGCTACGCGATGGCGCCGTCGTACGGCCCGATGACCTCCGGCGGCGGCGTCGCCGTCATCTACCCGCAGCCCTCCGAGCAAGTGCAGGTCGTCCAGGGCACGGGCGGCATCGACGAGGACCGCATCCGCCAGATCATCCGCGAAGAGCTCATGAGCGCGCGGGTGACCACCGGACAGGTGCGCCAGGTCGATGACCTCGCGGAACAGCAGCTCCGGAGCATTCGGCAGCGCCGATTGCAAGCCGAGCAGGAACTGGAGCAGCTCAAGGAGCTCCTCAGAGAAGAAGGCTGAACGGGATTCGGATGCGCAGGCATCCTGGCGTCGCGCTTTGGCTGATCGGGTGCTTGGCGGCGCTCTGCCGAGCGGCGGAGCGTCCTCCCGCGGACCTGGTCGGCGATCTCGAGCGCCTGGGATACGAGAACATCGCCCTGGAGAGCGATGACAGCACGCTCTCCGTGTGGTGCGAAAATCGCAGAGTTCGGTACCCACCGGCCTGGATGGTGGAGGCGCTGGTCCTGGCGGCGGAGCGAGTGCCGCCGGAGACTCGGGTCCGGCTGGTCGCCGAGAAGCTGGCGAGGCCGATCGTCTCGCTCTCCGCGCGAGCAGGCGACGTGCGGGAGTGGATCGACGGGCGGATGCCGTCGAGCGAGTTTCGGCGACGGCTGACGATCCGGTTCGCTGGCTCCGCGAGCCCGCCGGAGCGGAGGAACGCGTCCGTCCGGCGGTTCGACCTGGTCTTGGGTCCGGGGCGCATGTTGAGCCAGTTCGGGCTGCCCGGGTCGTACGTGCGGCTGCACGTCGACGTAGGCGCGGAGCTGGTGACGGCGCTTCGACCGGGATTGGCGGCCTACGGCCGGGCCTTCATCCCGATCGGCAACCGCGGCGGCGCTGTTGGGGGCGACAGCCGCTACTACGAGCTTCGGCCGGGGTCGATGCTCGTATCGTACGGGCGCGCGTTCGGGTCGTCGGCGTTCTCGACGCTGACGGCGGGCATGTTCGAGCTGGGGAACCGGCTCTACGATAGTTACGGGCTGTCGCTCGACGCGCGGAAGTACAGCCCCGGAGGGCACTGGTCGGTCGGTGGGCAGGTGTCGTACGTCGGCTTCGCGGCGTACACGATCGACGACGATCTCGTAGGGCGGCGGCGGATATGGCGGTTCTCCTGGCCGCCCGCGAGGTGGCCCTATCAGGCGGTGGCGAGCTACCGCGTCGATGGGGTGGACCTTCAGATCGTCGGGCGCTGGGGGCGCTTCCTCGGCGGCGATCGTGGCTGGAGGGTGGATATCGCGCGCAAGTTCGGCGAGCTTGGAGTCACGATCTTTGGCATCGGATCCGATGGGCGATTCGCGGGGGCAAGCCGCGTCGATCCGAAGGATACGAAGCTGCTGGGCGGAGTACAGTTCGAGCTGCCGTTGTACCCGGGAAGCCGGGGCATGCCGGACCGCTTCCGGGTGACTTCCGCCAGCTCGTTCACGTGGGCATACCGGTACCGGATCGGCAACGTGGGTGTCGACGTCGCCACGAAGTACCAGGTCGAGGATCTGATCGCGCAGTACAACCCGGTCGTGATCGGCAACAACCTCGACCGAGTACGGGTGTGGGTCCGGAGGGCCGGCGTTCAGGCCGAGCACGCCCGCGGAGGGATGGAGGCATCGGCCTCCGGCGGGCACTAACGTCCAAGATGGTGGGGGGAGCCATGTATACGCGAAAAGCCGTCCTTCTGGCGCTGACGGGGCTTGCCCTGACGATCGGAGGGCTGGCCGGGTGCGAGAGGAGCATCATGAGCCCTCCCCCGATCGGGTGGCTGCCAACGGAAGTGGTCCCTGCGGACCGAATCCAGGTGCGGATCACCGCAGGCCAAGCATCCGAACTGGCGAACACGCGGGTGGTGGTGCAGGTTGGGACGGTGACGCTCCGTGATACCACTCTGGGCGCCGCGACGGGCACGTCGGTCACCATCGTCTTCGCGAATCTTGGCCTTGGCACGTACCAGGTCACGGTCACTAAGCCAGGCCAGGGGTACACCCTCCAGTCGCTGTCCGTCACCATCAGTGACCCGGCCATCCCGACGCTGGCCTTCAGGCTGAAGAAGCTGGAGAGCTCGTCCCAGATGGTGGTCGAAACCAAGAACGTCACCGACGCGAACGTGACGACGAACATCGTCGTGGAGCAGCCGGCGGAGGTGAAGAGCGCGGCGACGGACATCCCGCCCGCGGAGGTGGCCGTCAAGGGCGTGACGGGCGACGTGACCGTGGTGACGATGACGTTGAATAACACCCCGAGCGCGGTGACGGCGACGTCGAACGAGACGGTCGTTGGCGCCGTCCAGATCTCGGTGCCGACTGCTGCACCGAACGCCACGGTGACGGTCTCGCTGCCGCTGCCGATCAACTTCACTCCGACGCAGTTGGATTCCGCAAAGGGCAGCAAGGTGGACATCTTGCGGTTCAACCCGACGACGCAGACGTGGGACAACCTCGGGCAGGCGACGATCGGCGCGGACGGCATGGCCACGGCGTCGCTGACCGGCCTGGGCACGGACAACATCATCGCCATCGGCACGACGCCCACCGTGTCGTCGAGCGTGAGGCAACTCTCGACGCTTCCCACGATCTCGTCGGACCAGCTCCAGGCGCAGAAGCAGCAGGGGCAGATGACGTACACCTACAACGTCGACCCGTCGGCCACGGCCGGCCGGATCGCCCGCGGACCCGCGACCAAGCCGGCGCTCGTCGAGGCGCCGCCCGGCATCGAGCCGGCGGAGTGGGCGATCGCAGCGCCGATCATCGCGAAGCAGATCCCCGAGCTGAAGCAGTGGATCCAGACGGGCATCCCGGACTACACGCTCGGGCTTTCCCTGGAAGTCGAGGAGATCCGCCGTGCAAGGATGACTGGGTCGTTCGGCTTCACGATCAAGTTCAATACGATCTCCCGCACGTTCAAGGTGAAGATCGACTACACGAAGGGGCTTGTCATCAAGATCATCCATGGGTCGGGTTTCGGCGGTGCTCAGTGATCTTCCGGAACGAGCGGTTCCCTCCGTTCGTCACATGATCGAGGCTGCGGGCGGGTCCGGCTGGGCTCGCCCGTCGCGTTTCCGACGCGCCCCAGATGGAGGAGAGTCATGGCCGGAGTGAACAAGGTCATCCTGATCGGGAACCTGGGCAAGGATCCGCAGCTCGACTACACGCAGTCGGGCACGGCCCGGTGCCGCTTCTCGCTGGCGACGACCGAGCAGTACACCGACCGGGATGGGCAGAAGCAGGAACGGACGGAGTGGCATAACGTCGTGATGTGGGGCAGGCAGGCGGAGGTAGCCGGCGAGTTCCTGAAGAAGGGCCGGCCCGTCTACATCGAGGGCCGAATCCAGTCCCGTCAGTACGAGGACTCGGAAGGCCAGACGAAGTACATCACGGAAATCGTCGCCCACGCGATGCAACTGCTCGGCGGGCCGCGCACCGGCGGGCGAGAGGGCGGCGAGGCGCCCCCGCCGGAAGAGCCGGACGAGCGACCGGCGGCACGCAAGGGCGCCGCACCCCACGCCGAGGGCGAAGGGGCCGCGCAGGGAGCGCCGAAAGAGGCCAAAGAGGAAGCGGACGACGACTTGCCGTTCTGACCGCGTCCTCTCGCGGCGAGGAGCCGGCACACCTGCCGGAGGGTCTGTCCCGCAGGGGACGGGTAGCCCGCCGATCTCTCTATGTCCGCACATCGCCACCGCCCCTTGGTCCCGCAATCGCTCCGCACGTGCCGTGTACGAGGCGCTTGGCGATCGCAGGCGCCCGTCCGATGGGAACGAGGACGATCCCCTGGCCGTCCGATGCGGTATCATACGGAACTGTCTTATTGTCGCTATAGTGGGCGAACACACGCTGGTTCGCCCCTACGCATGATCCGATGGCGCGTGACTATAGCGTCAATAAGAGAGAAACATATCAGGCGCCGCGGCGCAGACGCAGGCCGATGGTCGGGGCAAGAATGCTTGCGCCCGTCCGCATGTTCTCTCTATACTGATTCGACCGCCCTGCGCGCGGGGCTCCAATTCGCCGCGCGTGGGACCGTATCGTACCTTGCCGGCGACGCTCGCCGCACACGTGGAGTAGGAATGAGTCGTTCACTCGTCATCGTCGAATCGCCCACGAAAGCGCGAACCATCAACAAGTATCTTGGCAGCGACTACGATGTCCGCTCGTGCATGGGCCATGTGAGGGATCTCCCGGAGCACGAACTGGGCGTGGACGTTGAGCACGAGTTCCGGCCGAAGTACACCGTGCTGGAGGGCAAGGAGAAGATCGTCCGGGAGCTGCGGTCCCTTGGGAAGCAGGCCGCGACGGTGTACCTCGCGACGGACCCCGACCGCGAGGGCGAGGCGATCGCCTGGCACGTCGCGCAGGTGATGGGGCTACCCGTCCAAGCCGCGCGACGGATCACGTTCCATGAGATCACGCGGAGCGCCATCCAGCAGGCGATCTCGCAGCCGCACGACATCGACATGCGGAAGGTGGACGCCCAGCAGGCGCGCCGCGTCCTCGACCGGCTCGTGGGCTACCAGGTGAGCCCGCTCCTCTGGAAGACGGTGCGCCGTGGGCTGAGCGCCGGACGCGTGCAGTCGGTGGCGCTGCGGATGGTCTGCGACCGCGAGGAGGTGATCGAGCGCTTCGTCCCCGAGGAGTACTGGACGATCGGCGTGCTGCTCGACAACGGGCGGATCTCGTTCGAGGCCGATCTCTGGAAGGTGGACGGCGAGCACGCGAAGGTCCCCGACGAGGAACATGCGCAGGCGCTCGCGAAGGAGATCGAGGGGACGACCTTCGCCATCGAGAAGATCGAGACGCGCCGGCAGAAGCGACGGCCCGCGCCGCCGTTCATCACGAGCACGCTCGAGCAGGAAGCATCGCGGAAGTACCAGATGCCGTCGTTCGTGACGATGCGCGTCGCGCAGCAGCTCTACGAGGGCATCGAAGCGGGAGGCGAGACGACCGGCCTCATCACCTACATGCGCACCGACTCCACGCGCGTCGCCGATGAGGCGATGCAGGCGGCGCGGGAGTACGTCGCGGCACGGTACGGCGCGGAGTACCGTCCCGCGCGGGCGAACGTGTACAAGAGCCGGGAGACGGCGCAGGAGGCGCACGAGGCCATCCGCCCGACCTCGGTCGAGCGCTCGCCCGACGACATCAAGGACTTCCTCACCCGCGATCAGCTACGCCTGTACCGGCTCATCTGGAATCGCTTCGTCGCCTCGCAGATGGTCCCGCAGGAGCTCGACGTCACGACGGTGACGGCGGCCGGGGGCCGGCTTGCCCTCCGCGCGCGGATGACCATCGAGGCCTTCGACGGCTTCACGCGCGTCTACTCCGAGGGCAGGGACGAAGGGCCGGGGGAGGAGGTCGAGCATCCGATCCCGCGGGCGCTCCTCGAGGCATGGAAGCGCGCGCCGGGCCAGCCGGAGAAGGAGCCCGACCTCGCGGGTTACGCGGCGACGAACGTGACCCCGGAGCAGCAGTTTACGAAGCCGCCGTCGCGCTACACGGAGGCGACGCTCATCAAGGAGCTCGAGGCGAACGGCATCGGCCGGCCGAGCACGTACGCCCAGATCGTCGTCACCATCCTCGAGCGAACGTACGTCGCCAAGGCGGAGGGCCAGCTCAAGCCGACCGACCTCGGCCGCGTGGTGAGCCGCATCCTCGTGAGCCAGTTCCCCGACCTCTTCAACGTCGAGTTCACCGCCCAGATGGAGGGCGAGCTCGACCGCATCGAGCAGGGCGACGACCACTGGAAGAAGATGCTGGCCGACTTCTACGGCGATTTCCAGCGCACGCTCGCCCGGGCCATGGAGCAGCGCGCCGAGATCAAGAAGTCCACCATCGAGGAGACGAGCGAGACGTGCGAGAAGTGCGGCCGGCCGATGGTGGTGCGGTTCGGCCCGAGGGGGAAGTTCCTCTCCTGCTCGGGCTTCCCGGAGTGCAAGAACGCGCGGCCGCTGGCGGCGAAGGATGCCGAGCCAACCCCAGTGCCCGACGTGAAGTGCCCGGTCTGCGGCGGGCCGATGGTGCTCAGGAACGGCCGGTTCGGCGAGTTCCTCGCCTGCGAGCGCTACCCCGAGTGCCGCGGGACGAGCCCGATCCCCACGGGAGTGAACTGCCCTCGCCCCGACTGCGGCGGGCGGCTCGTCATGCGGTCGAGCAAGCGCGGCAGGCGATTCTACGGCTGCGAGAACTACCCGAACTGCGACGTGGTCTATTGGGATCGGCCGGTGCCCATCGAGGAGCCCGATCCCGCGTCGGGGCTGCGCTTCAAGCTCGAGAAGGTCGCGCGCGACGGCTCGACGCGCCTGGTCTCCGCGGCGTATCCACCAGCGCAGGGCCGCCGACGCGCCGCTTCGGCCGAGCAGGGCGGTGCATCGTCCCGCAGTGCATCGGAGAAGGCGACCGGGGAGGACGCCAGCTCCGAGACGAAGCGCACGCGCGCGCCGCGAAGGGGCACGAGGCGTAGGTCGCCCTGATCTTCCGTCGCGGGCCGCACCTGCATGCTCCACGGAACAGGACGAGGACCTGCCCTGCTCGCATACCCGCCCACGGAAGCCCGCGCGCACATGCCCACCGCATGCAGGGAATCGATGCGTTCGTCGTGCCGGACGACCCGGGCGACCGACATCGGAGCGAGCGACGATGCTGGAACACGCCACGATGGAGGAGCGTGCGCCTGCACCTGCGGTGCAGGCGCCTGTGCGAGCGGCGATCCAGGACTTCATCACCTACCTCGTGGGCGAGCGCAACTACTCGCAACACACCGCCCGGGCCTACCGCTCCGACCTCATCCAGTTCTGCGAATACCTCGAACTCGAGGTCGGACAGAAGTTGCAGGTGGATGAGCTGAACCGGGGACAGGTTCGTTCGTTTGCGGGCTGGCTCATGCGAGAGGGGCGCAAGCAGCGCACCGTGGTGCGGAAGCTCGCGAGCATCCGGTCGTTCCAGTCGTTCCTCCAGCGCCGCGGGCTCGTGAACGAGCAGGACTGGGGCCGGCTCGCGCCGCGGCAGCAGCAGAAGTCGCTCCCCCGCGTGCTCGACGTGGACCAGGTGGCAAGGCTCATGACGCTGCCGCCGAACGACATCGCCGAGGGCATGCGCGACCGGGCGATGATGGAGCTGCTCTATTCGTCCGGCCTGCGCGTGTCGGAGCTGATCGGCCTCGACGTGACGCATATCGACCTCACCGAGGGGCTCGTGCGCGTGCGCGGCAAGGGGAACAAGGAGCGCATCGTGCCGGTGGGCCGGCTCGCCTTGGAGGCGATCGACCGCTACCTTCGCGAGGCGCGACGGCGCTTCATCCCGAGCTCTATCCTTGGCGAGAGGGCGCCGGCGAGGAAGGTGGGGAGACGGTTCGCCGTGGACTTGGCCCGCCGCCGGAAGTTGGCCGCCGAGAAGGTGCCGGCGCTCTTCCTCAGCAAGCTCGGCCGCCGCATCAGCGTGGAGCGGGTGCGCAGCATCGTGACGGCGTACCTTCATCAGGTGACGAACGCCGAATCGGTGGGGCCGCATCTCTTGCGCCACGCCTGCGCCACACACCTCGTCGAGCGCGGGGCGGACTTGCGCGACGTGCAGGAGATGCTCGGCCACGCCAACGTCACCTCGACGCAGATCTACGTGGCTGTCGTGGCCCGGCGGCTGACGCAGATCTACGAGAAGGCGCATCCGAGAGCATCGTAGGGTCGGAGGCAGCATGGCGAGCCAGGGCAATCGCCGACGGCCGCGCGATCATGGCCTGCGGGGGACGACCGTCCTCGGCATCCAGCGCGACGGCAAGGTCGCCATCGGCGGCGACGGGCAGGTGACGCTCGGCAACACCGTCGTCAAGCAGGGCGCGGTGAAGGTGCGCAGGCTCCACAAGGACCAGGTGCTCGCGGGCTTCGCCGGCGGCGCCGCGGACGCGCTCACCCTCCTGGAGAAGTTCGAGACGAAGCTCGACGAGGCGCGGGGCAGCCTCCCGCGCGCGGCGATCGAGCTCGCGCGGGAGTGGCGCACGGACAAGTACCTGCGGCAGCTCGAAGCGTTCCTCATCGTCATGGACCGCGAGCATGGCTTCCTCATCTCGGGCACCGGCGAGGTCATCCAGCCGGAGGAGGGCATTCTCGCCATCGGCTCGGGCGGGCCGTACGCGGCCGCCGCCGCGCGCGCCTACCTCGACTGCTCGAACCTGGACGCGCGGGAGATCGTCGAGCGGAGCCTGAAGATCGCGAGCCAGATCTGCATCTACACGAACGACCGGATCACCATCGAGGAGCTTTGACGGCTGGACCCCCGTCCCGCCGGGAGCGGATGGATCATGCCCGTACCCCTGATCTTCGAGATGAGCAGGCCCGGCCGCGTGGGGGCGACCTTCCCCTCGCCCGACGTGCCGACCAAGCCGCTCGACGCGCTCATCCCTGGACGGTTCCTTCGCGAGAAACCGCCGCGGCTTCCGGAGGTGAGCGAGAACGAGGTCGTCCGCCACTTCGTGAACATGTCGGTGATGAATCACCACATCGACAGGGCGATGTACCCGCTCGGCTCGTGCACGATGAAGTACAACCCGAAGGTGAACGAGGTCGTCGCGCGGCTGCCGGGCTTCGCCGCCGCGCACCCGCTCGCGCCGGAGGAGGTTTCGCAGGGCCTGCTCTGGCTCATCTACGAGCTGGAGCGGGCGCTCTGCGACATCACCGGCTTCGCCGCGGCGACCCTCCAGCCGCCCGCCGGCGCCCAGAGCGAGCTCGCCGGGCTCCTCGTCATGCGGGCGTACCACGCGAAGAGGAAGCACCGCAAGACGCACGTCCTCCTGCCCGACTCGGCGCACGGGACGAACCCCGCCTCG